>Ga0308157_10002993_pt1 | contig 25838 bp, 17 predicted proteins | sample PhyBR1_FD_201035 | JGI IMG/M metagenome (GOLD analysis project Ga0308157, IMG submission 201035) | Phyllosphere microbial communities from UC Gill Tract Community Farm, Albany, California, United States - DLSLB.R1 | ecosystem: Host-associated > Plants > Phyllosphere > Unclassified | place: USA...
ATGATGTCGCCGTCGTTGAAGAACTTCAGAGTCTTCTCGACCGCGGCCAGGAAGTCTTCCGCAGATCCGATGTCGTTGATCGCGACCTGCGTGGTGGCCGAGGCGGTCGTTGCGTTAGTCATGTAGTGGTTAGCCTTCAGGGGTTGAAATCTCGGGCTTGCGGATCCGGATGGAGCGAGCACCTGCCCGCGCCGTCACACGGTGGGAACCGAAGCGATTGGATGGGGTTTCGTTGATCACGCGGCAGTCTTGACGCCCCGTCCGAGGAAAAGGCGGCCCGACGCGCGCACGCGTGACACTTCAGGGTAGCACGACATACCGGAGCAATGCCACGCGAGAGTTGGGCCTCCCGACTGACGGCGACCCTGATTCACACACGGACACGCAGGCCAGGATCAAGGTTTGCCTTACCTAAGTGAGGCAGTGCTAAGGTCGGGATCGCTCTTTCTCGCTCCGACGGAAATGATCCCACTGTGAATCGTCGAATCCTCACTCCTGCTGTCCTCGCCGCGACCGCTCTCCTCCTGACCTCGTGCGCTTCCGAGCCCGCTTCCTCGGATGCCGACGATTCCGGCGGCGACGGCGTCACGTTCGCGCATCCGACGATCGACGGCCTCGAGATCGGGTTCGATGAGCAGCCCGAGAGCCTCGTCATGGATTGCTACGCATACGGCTCGCTTCACGAGTACGGGCTCGAGCCGGATGCTCTGTTCGGCTTCGAGTGCGACAGCCCCTTCGTCATGGGCGACGCCGATGTGAGCGGCATTCCCACTGTCGGCAAGGACGGCGAGATCAACGTCGAGAAGCTCGCCGAGCTTCGCCCTGACGCGATCATCGGACAGGGCGATGCCGATGGATGGTCGTGGTTCGACGAAGACGTGAACGCCCAGGTGACGCGCGTCGCCGACTTCGTTCCCCTGCCGAGCGCCGACGACATCGACGACCGGATCTCCGCGACGCGCGAGCTCGCCGCCTTCCTCGGCGCCGACGTCGACACCGACCAGATCCAGCAGGACGACGCCGACCTCGAGGCCGCGAAGCAGTCGTTCAGCGCCGCGATCGACGACGCCGATCTCCGGATCATGCTCGCGAGCCCCGCGAAGGAGATGCTCTACACGGGCGTCGGCTTCGCGCAGGCGACCCTCCTCGAGGAGCTCGGCGCGACGATCGTCGGGCCCGACGCGCCCGAGACGGGCAACCCCTGGGGACAGGTCGCATGGGAAGACGCCTCGTCGTACGACGCCGACCTCATCCTCGTCGAGAGCTACAGCGACGACTACGCCTTCACCGCGGACCTCTGGGAGGCGCTTCCCGCGGTCGACGCCGACCAGATCGGCACGTGGAGTTCGAAGGGCGCGATGACGTCGCGCACCTATGCGGACTGGCTGACAGGACTCACTGAGCTCGTCGAGTCGTCGAGCAGGGTCGCCTGACCCTTCGATGCCTTCGAACCGCTCGGCGCTCGGGATGACGGCGATCGCCGCCGCGCCGGACGCCGCACTCCCGCCTGTGTCCGCCCGTTCGCGCGCGCCGCGGCGCTGGATCGCGCTCGTCCCGCTCGCCGTGCTGTGCGCGCTGGCGCTCGCCGCGAGCATGCTCGTCGGCTCGCGCGACGTTCCGCCGGCAGAGGTGCTGCACTTCCTCATCCACCCGGATCCCGGTGACAGCATCTCGCAGACCGTCTGGCTCTCACGCGTGCCGCGCACGGTGCTCATCCTGCTCGCCGGCGCAGCGCTCGGCGTCGCGGGCGGCCTCATGCAGGCCGTCACGCGCAATCCGATGACCGACGCCGGGATCCTCGGCGTGAACGCGGGCGCGTCGCTCGCCGTCGTCGTCGGTCTCGCGTTCTTCGGCATGACCGACGTCTCCCAGTACATGTGGTGGTCGTTCGCGGGCGCCATGATCACATCGGTCGTCGTGTTCGCGATCGGCAACAGCGGCGCGGCCCGCGGCAACCCCGTGCGGATGACGCTCTCGGGTGTCGCGCTCGGCGCCGTACTGTCCGGTTTCTCGTCGGCGGTGCTTCTCACGAACTCGCACGTGTTGGAGAAGATGCGCGGCTGGTCCGCCGGCACGACGGCGTCGCAGCCGCTCGACGCGACGCTCACGATCGCGCCGCTGATCCTGGCGGGACTCGTCATCGCCGTGATCAGCACGCGCTCGCTCGATGTCCTCTCGCTCGGCGAGGCGGCGGCCGTGGCAATGGGCGCGAACCCGAATCGGATACGGCTCATCGCGCTCGTCGCGATCGCACTGCTCGCGGGCGGCGCGACCGCGGCGGCCGGGCCGATCGGCTTCATCGGACTGCTCGCGCCCCACCTCGCTCGGATGGTCGTCGGCCCGCATCAGGGGTGGATCACGGCGTACTCGGTGCTCATCGCCCCGTGCGTGCTCGGCTTCGCCGACGTGCTCGGACGCGTCATCACCGCGGGCGAGGTGCCGGTCGGCGTCGTGACCGCGTTCATCGGCGCGCCCGTGCTCATCTACATGGTCCGTCGATTCCGCGTCGCGGAGGTGTGACGCATGACGTCTCTCGACTTCGGACGCCGCGTGCATCGGATCGGACGCACGGATCGCCCGCTCATGCTCGTCGATGCCCGATCCGCGCGCGTGTGCGCCGCGCTCTGGACGGTCACGGCCCTGCTCGCCCTGTACGCCGTGTTCTCCGGGTCCGCGCACGTCACGCTGCCGCAGGCGCTCGCGGCGCTCTTCGGCCGGGGCGATGACTACACGACGATGGTGGTGCTCGAGTGGCGGGCGCCCCGCATCGCGATGGCGATCCTGCTGGGCACCGCCCTGGCCTTCAGCGGCGCGATCTTCCAGAACCTCACCGCGAATCCCCTCGGTTCGCCCGACGTGATCGGGTTCCAGACCGGGTCGTACACGGGCGCACTGATCGTGATGCTCGTCCTCGGCGGCGGCTCGATCGCCGTCATGTCGGGCGCTCTGATCGGCGGGATCTCGACCGCCTTCATCGTGTTCCTCCTCTCGTCGAAGCACGGCTCGGTGCGCGGCGTGCGCCTCATCATCGTCGGCATCGGCATCAGCGCGATGCTGGGCTCCGTGAACGTGTGGATACTGCTGACCGCCACCGTCGAAGACGCGATCATGGCGAGCCTGTGGGGAGCGGGAAATCTTTCGGGTGTCGATTGGCCGACGTTCTTCACCGCCGTCGGCGGGTCCGCCGTGTTCATCCTCGCGGCCACCCTACTCGCCCGCCCGATGCGCGTAGCCCAGATCGGCATCCCGTTCGCGACGGCGCTCGGACAGAATGTCCGCGCGGTGCAGGTCTCAGCCATCGTCGTCGGAGTCGGGCTCACCGCCTTCGCGACCGCCGCGGTCGGCCCGATTTCGTTCATCGCGCTCGCCGCGCCGCAGATCGCGCGCCGACTCGTGCACGCCGATGGCCTCGCGCTCGGCCCGTCCGCCGCGGTCGGATCCCTGCTGCTCCTGGCCGCCGACGTCGTCGCGCAGCGCATCCACCCCGACTCACCGCTCCCCGTGGGCATCGTCACGGTATCGATCGGCGGGATCTACTTCCTATGGCTGCTCCTCCGAGAGGGTAAGAGAAGATGACACGACTGCTCGTCGAATCCGCGGCGCTCGGCTATGCCGACAAGCTCGTGTGCGCGGACGTCTCGGTTTCGATCCCCGATGGCGCGTTCACGGTGATCGTCGGCCCGAACGCGTGCGGAAAGTCCACGCTCCTCAAGAGCCTCACACGGCTGCTGCCGCCGACCTCCGGGCGCGTGCTGCTCGACGGGCGGCAGATGCACACCCTGCCGACGAAGACCGTCGCGCGGGAAGTCGGGCTCCTCCCCCAGGGGCCGGTCGCCCCGGACGGGATCCGCGTCGTCGACCTCGTCTCTCGCGGGCGCTACCCGCATCAACGTCTTTTCGCGCCGTGGTCTCCGGAGGACGAGGCCGCCGTCGCCGATGCGATGGATCAGACCGGTATCCGCCATCTGTCCGGGCGGCTCGTCGACGAGCTCTCGGGCGGTCAGCGCCAGCGCGTCTGGATGGCTGTCGCGCTCGCGCAGCAGACGCCGATCCTGCTGCTGGACGAACCGACGACCTATCTCGACCTCAGCCATCAGGTCGAACTGCTCGAGCTGTGCCGATCACTCAATCGGCGCGGCGAGAACACGCTCGTCGCGGTGCTCCACGACCTGAATCAGGCCGCGCGGTACGCCGACCACATCATCGCGATGAAGGACGGGGCGGTCGTCGCCACGGGTACCCCTGCCGATGTGATCACGGAATCGCTCGTCGACGAGGTCTTCGGCCTCGACGCGCGAGTGATCCTCGATCCGGAATCGGCGAGTCCGCTCGTCGTGCCGCGCTGGCGGCACTGAGCCGGCGGCGCCGTACAGGAACGAGGACGGTCTCCTCGCCGACGCCCTGACGAGCTCTACGTTCGATGCCGAAGATGAGAATACTCTTGACTTTCGAATCTTTGTTCGATAGCGTCGATGCATGAGCAAAGATGCCTTCGACGACTCGCTTGTCGGCCTGACCGGCCCGCAATGCGACGAAGCGCGTGCTGCTCTCGCCGCGCTCGAGCAGGCGAGGCGTGACGCTGCCCTCGTCGAGGCGAGCCGGATGCGCGCCCTCGCGACGCTCGCGCGACTGGCGGATGCGCAGGCAGAGGGATCCGCAAGTTCCCATGCCCGCGCCGATGCCCGCAGGTCGCTCGCCGCGGAAGCCGCGATCGCACTGCGCCTGTCGCCGAGCGAGGCGCGGGACGAGATGGGGCTGGCCGATACTCTGCACCACGAGTACCCGACAACGCTCGCGGCACTCGCCGACGGCAGCATTTCGCTCGCGCACGCCAACCATGTCGCCCTCGCAGGGAGCGCCCTGGATCCGGGCGCACGCGCATCCCTCGACGAGCACGCAGCCGTCTTCGCCGAAACGCGCACCACCCGCCAGTTCGCGAAGATCGTGAAGAAGCAGGCGGCCGATCTCGATACGCGTTCGGTCAAAGAACGGCACGACGCCGAGCGCGCCAGGCGCTACGTCAGGGTGCGCGATTGCGGCTACGGCATGTCGCTGATGCAGATCTACGCCCCGAGCATCGAGACACGTGCGATGCTCGACATCTTCGACACCCGCGCGCAGGCGATCCGTCGCGACCGTTTGCGTGCCATGCGTGAGTACGAGAAGCAGCACGGGTCGCTTCCCGACGAGGGATGGACCTCGCCCGAATCCGGCCGTGCAGACATCACCGATCCGCTCGAGATCGCCGCGACCGACCAGCGCACGCTGATGCAGATCCGCGTCGATCTGCTGCACGATGTTCTGCTCACCGCGGCACCGACGGCGCACGAGCTCGCGGCATCCGGCACGGGCGCGACGCTCGATCACATCCGCCCGACGGTTCACATCACGATCCCCGTCGACCAGCTCCTCGACCCCGACCAAGGCACCGGCTGGCTCGAGAGCGGCGAACTCGCGTCTCCCGACACCCTCCGGATCCTCGCGGGGCAGGCTGCGGGATGGGAACGGCTGTTCATCCGGCCGACCGACGGCACGATCGCCGCCGTCGACCATTACCGCCCCACCGCCGCACAGAAGCGGGCGCTGCTCGCACGCGACATGACCTGCCGCATACCCGGATGCGAGACCACGGCCCGAAGATGCGACATCGATCATGGGCACGACTACGCGCTCGGCGGCGAGACGTCTCTCGAGAACCTCGAGGCACTCTGCCCCGGTCATCATCAGATGAAGCATCAAGCTGGGTGGCGCGTCAGACAGAAGGTGGGCGGGGAGATCGAGTTCACCACGCCCCTCGGACGCACCCTCACCGACGAACCGTTCAGCCGCGTCTTCTTCGGCGAAACCCCGCCCACGGGCGCGCGCGCAACGAGCGGAACGACCGATTCCGACGAGCGACGATTCGCCTCCGACCGCGCCGAAAACCGCATCGTCCGGCTCCAGCGAGACGTCATCCGGGAGCGCCGCCGCCGTGCGGACGCCCAGCGCGTGATCGATTCAGAGCTCGCGGCGCTCGGGCCGGTTCCCGACGACGGATGGCGAGACGAGCGGGACCCCGACGTCGACGCCTCGCTCAGCTGGTTCAATGGACCTCGAGCGCACGAGCGCGAGGAGCGCTGGGATGCGCGCTTCCGCGAACCGCTCTCGCACGAAGCGTTCGCGAATCCACTCGGGGCTTAGGCCCGAACTCACCCCTCGGAGCACCCATGCCCCCTCAGCCCGGCGCCGCACGCTTCTTCGTCGCATGGTCATTGTTCCGCGGGGTCGCAGCCCTCGTCATCGCCTGCGCCCTGGTGTACCAGTTCGTGCACGATCTGTCCTATGTACGCGTCGCCGAAGAACCGTCCGCATCGCACGTCGCCACGTTCGCCGTGAACTTCTTCAGCTACTTCACGAATGAATCGAACATCTTCGCGGCGGGATACCTCGCAAGCGCGTGCGTGTGGGGCCTCACCCGCGGACGACATCGATCCGCTCAGCCGCGCGCCCTCGCGGCGTTCCAGGTGCTCGCCGCATGCTGCATGCTGCTCACGGGGGTCGTCTACAACGCACTGCTGCGCGGCGACGACACGTCGGGCGGCGTCGCTCCGTTCGTCGAGTGGACGAACGAGCTCATGCACGTCGCCGCACCCCTCGTTCTTCTCGCCGACGTGCTGATCTCGCCGCGCGCGCGTCGCATCCCCTGGCGAATCGCGCTCGTGCCGCTCGGCTACGCGATCGTCTACGTCGCGTACACGCTCCTGCGCGCCCCGTTCATCACCTCCCCCGTCGGCGGTGCGCCCGTCTGGTACCCGTATCCGTTCTTCAACCCCGCGATCCAGGGCGGCTGGGGCGGCGTCTTCGTCTATATCGGCACGATGGCTGCCGGATTCGCCGTCTTCTCCGTACTGCTGGTCGCCTACATCAGGTGGCGGGCTCGGCCGAGGTGAGCCCGTAGCCGAGGCGGGGAGCGATCTCGCTCGCCAGCAGCTCGATCGACCGCAGCGTCGTCTCGTGCCCCGCCGCGAGCGAGTGCACCTGGAACGACACATCGGTCGCTTCGGCGAGCGCCAGGTCGCGCGACAGCGAGTCCGCCACCTCGTCCACGGTTCCCAGGTGCGTGTCCGTCGCCCGTGCGAGCTCGTCCAGCCCGAGTCCGTGCGGATCGATGTGCACCGTCGTGCGCGCTGTGCGTTCGAGCGCCTCTCGGGACGCCTCGAGGAGACGCGTGCGTTCGCGGTCGGAGTCCACGACGACGGCGGTGCGCGATGCGAGCACGCGGGGCGCGGATCCTTCGGGCAGCGCCCGCCGGTATGCCTCGATGACGGGCAGCTGCGCCTCGTGCAGCGAAATGCCGCCCGGCTTCGCCTGCGTGCGCGAGAGCATCAGTCCGTCGCCCGCCATAGCCGCGCGCTCAGCTCCCGCCTCGCCGAACGTCGCCTGCCAGACGCGGGAGGCGAGGCCCTCAGCCGGCGGATAGATGCGCGACTCAGTCCCGCGGATCCCACGGCCCGAGATCGCATCGCGGAATACAGCGAGGTGCTCGGCGAAGATGTGTGCGCGATCGTCAGCGTCTCGGCCGAACGCGGCGAAGGAGCCCGGAGTGCCGCCCGGCGCGACGCCGAGCTCGACGCGTCCGCCCGACATGGCGTCGAGCACGCTCGCGTCCTCGGCGGCTCGCAGCGGGTCGTCGATCGGCAGAGTGAGCACCGCGGTCCCCAGTCGGATCGTGCGCGTGCGCTCGGCGGCCGCCGCGAGCAGAACGAGCGGAGACGGCAGACCGCCCTCGTCGCGACCGAAGTGATGCTGCGCGACCCACGCGGAGCAGAACCTCGTCCGATCGGCCGCCTCGATCTGCTCGAGGGCGAACCGGTAGCGATCAACCGCCGGTGCGTCCTCGAGCAGACGCGAGAAGAATCCGAGACGAGGTCCCGCCATTGTCACTCCGAGAGCTCGAGCAGCTTCTCGAGGGCCTGTGTGAGATTCGCGTCGGCCTCGGCGTACGCCACCATGTCGCCGTCCGCGAGCGCCGCCTGCTTGGCGTCGAGCGCGTCCTTCGCGTCAGCGAGCGCGTCCTCGTAGGTGGCGCCCGACGGGTCGGACGGTTCCTCGGACGGCTCCGCGCTCGGATCCTCGACGGACCCCGCACTCGGGTCATCCTCGTTCGGCCCCTCGGGCACGTCCTCCGGATCGGTCGGGGTGATGTCCTCGTCACCGGTCGCCGCACCCGACTCGCCCTCGAAGAGGGCGTCGAGAGCCTCCGCGAGCGTGTCTTCGAACGCGACCTCGTCGCCGAACACCACGAGCACCTTGCGCAGCAGCGGATAGGACGTGTCGCGGGACGACTGCACGTACACCGGCTGCATGTACAGCAGGCCCTCGCCGACGGGCAGGGTCAGCAGGTTGCCCGGGGTCACCGTCGAGTCACCGATCTGCAGCACGTTCAGCTGCTCGGCGACCTGTTGGTTCGAGTCGAACGCGTTCTGCACCTGTCCGGGTGCGGGCACGGTACTGGCAGAGGATATCTCGAGCATGCGGAGCTTGCCGTAGTCCTCGCGCACCTTGCCGTCTTCGTTGCCCGCATCTGCGTCGACGGACAGATAGCCCATGAGCACCTGCCGGTCGCCGCCGTCGGGGATGAACGACGTGAACATCGAGAACGTCGGCTCGGACTCGCCCGGCATCTGCATCGTCAGGTAGTACGGCGGCTGCAGAGCGTTCTCGTCGGTCGGGTCCTGCGGGGTCTCCCACGCGTTGTCACGCTGGTAGAAGGCGCTCGCGGTGTCGACGTGGTATACGCCGAGCATCGAGCGCTGCACCTTGAACAGGTCGGTCGGGTAGCGCACGTGGCTCATCAGATCGCCCGACATCTCGCTGACCGACTTGAGCGTCGACGGGAAGATGTTCTGCCACGTCTTGAGCACCGGGTCCTCGTCGTCCCACGCATAGAGGGTGACGGATCCGTCGTACGCGTCGACGGTCGCCTTGACCGAGTTGCGCATGTAGTTCACATCGTCGACGAGCAGGTTCGGCTGCGGGTTCGACGAGTCGCTGATCGCCTGCGACAGCGACGTCGGGGTCGCGTACGGGTACGACGCGCTGGTCGTGTAGCCGTCGATGATCCAGACGACGCGTCCGTCGACGACGCTGGGGTACGGGTCCTGGTCGAGCGTCAGGTACGGTGCCACCTTCTGCACGCGGTCGCGCGGGTTGCGGTCGTACAGAATCTGCGACTCGGAGTTGATCTGGTCACTGAAGAGGATCTGCTCCGACTGGAACTTCAGCGCGTACAGCATGCGGTGGAAGTAGCTGCCGAGGCTCGGCCCGCCATCGCCGCGGAACGTGGTGTACGTCTGGTTCTCGTCGCCGGATCCCGTGGCGTAGTCGAGTTCCACAGGGTCTTCGCCCTCGGGGGCGCCGACGATCGAGTAGGTCGGCGACTGCTCACCGAAGTAGATGCGCGGCTCGTACTCACGATCGGTCAGGAAGCCCGAGGCAGGGATGTCGCCCTCGATGAAGACCGGCTCGCCCTCGTTGGTGCGCTCGTTGCCGCGGGCGGCGACCATGCCGTAGCCGTGCGTGTAGGTCATGGTCGAGTTGACCCAGCTCTGCGAGTCGCCGAGGCCGTCGAGGTTCAGCTCGCGCAGCGACACGACGGTGTCCTGGATCTCGCCGTCGATCTCGTAGCGGTCGACGTCGAGGGTCTCTTCGAACTGGTAGTACGGGCGCACCTGCTGCAGCTGCTGCACCGTGGGACTGATGATCGAGGGATCCATGAGGCGCAGGGAAGCCGTGGTCGCCGCGTCATCGCGCAGCTGGCCCTTCTCGACCGTCGTCTCGGCCTCGTACTGCGTCGTCTCGATCTCATCGAGGTCGTACGCCGCACGCGTCGCGTCGACGTTCTTCTGGTAGAACTCGCTCTGCAGTGCACGCTCATTCGGCGTGACCTGGAAGGTCTGCACTCCCCACGGCAGCGCGAGGGTGATCACGAGCGAAGTGACGATGAGCAGACCGGTCGCGACGAGCGGGTAGCGCCACTTGCCGATGAACGCCGTCACGAGGAAGAGGATCGCCACGAGCGCCGCAACGATCGCCAGAATCGTCTGCCCGGGGATCAGTGCGTTCGCCGAGACGTAATCGGGACCGGTGATTCGCCCGTGCTCCGAAGTGAGCGAGGCGAAGCGGTCGAGCCAGATGCTCGCCGCCTGCAGCAGCAGGTAGACGCCCGCGATGATCGCGATCTGAATGCGCGCGGGCTTGGAGATGCTCATCTCGCCCTGGCCGACGCGCACGGATCCGTACAGGTACGTCACCAGCGCCGTGACGAGCAGCGAGATCAGCACGACCGCCGAGGCGAAGCCGACGAGGCCCTGGTAGAACGGCAGGTCGAACATGTAGAACGAGACGTCGAGGCCGAACTGTGCGTCGGTCTCTCCCGACTCGACGCCGTTGAGCCACATCCACGTGGTCTCCCACTGCGTCGAGGCCGCGAAGCCGGCGAAGAATCCGAACAGCACCGGGATTCCCCACATCGCGAGCCGGCGCAGCGGCTCGACGACCTCCTGGTAGCGGTCGAGCTGCGAGCTGAGGCGCGCATAGACGGGGCGCAGCCGGTACGCGAGCAGGATCGACAGCCACACGGGAACGGCCATGGCGATGAAGCCGATCGTGAACATCACCACGCGCGCGATCCACTGCGTCGTGAGCACGGAACCGAAGTCGAGCTGGCGATACCAGAGCAACTCGGTGTAGAGGCTCGCGAGCCCGAAGAGAACGGCGATGAGGACCGCAATGATCGCAACGGTCGCGATCACGATCCTTCGTGTCGGGGAAGCGGATGTGGCCGCGGGCTGCGCTTGGTTATTGGTCACCACACCATCCTATGAGCGCTTCCTATGTGGTGGCGCAGGAAGGAAGATCCGATTCTTCGCCCTGAGCGATCGCCTCGACCGCCGCGACCGCGTCTTCGAGCGTCTCGATCTTCACGACCTGCAGGCCCGACGGCACATGACCGACGACCTCGCCGCAGTTCGCCGCAGGAGCGAGGAAGAACTCGCTGCCGGCACCGCTCGCACCGTAGAGCTTCTGGCGGATGCCGCCGATCGGCCCGACCTCGCCCTCGGCCGTTATCGTTCCGGTGCCGGCGATCTGCTCGCCGCCCGTCATCTGCCCCGGCGTGAGGGTGTCGATGATGCCGAGCGCGAACATCGTGCCGGCACTCGGACCGCCCACGTCGTTCAGCTGGATGGCGATGTCGATCGGATTGACGTAGCTCACCGAGAGCAGCGTGCCGATCCCCCAGCTGCCGTCATCGAGCTGTTCCGGGCTGACCTTGGCTTCCGTCTGCTCTCCGTCGCGCTCGAGCGTGAGCACGACCGCGTCGCCGCTCGAGGCGGAGATCGCCGTGCGCAGCTCCTCCACGCCGTTCACCGCGCCGCCGTCGACCGCGCGGATCAGATCGCCCTCGTGCACGGCGCCCTCGGACGGCGAGTCCTCGGTCAGCGACACGACCCGGATGTCGGCGGGAACCTCGTACCCGAGCAGTCGCAGCGCCGCCGCTTCCGCCTCGCTCTGCGAGTCGGTCATCGCGGCCTGGTTCTCAGCATCGCGCTGTTCGCTCGTCTGCCCCTCCGGGAACACCGCGTCGATCGGGATGATCGCGCGCGCCCGATCGAACCACGCCGACGCCAGCTCGATCCACGACAGAGGGTGCTCGCGATTGCCGACGACCTCGACGGTCGTGAGCGACAGCGAGCCGGACGTCTCGTGCGCCTCACCGTCCGGAACCTCGATGAGCGGCACCTCATCGCCCGCGGCATCCTCCACCGAGCCGATCGTGTTGTAGACGGGACCGGGACGCTGCAGAACGTAATCCGTCGGCAGGAAGCTCATGACGAGCAGCGCGACGAGCGCGACGATGATTGCGATGGATCCCGCGACGACGCGACGCGGCCAGGGGCGCGATTCCTGTGGGATATCCGACAACGCGGCTCGCCTCTCTCGTCATGGGCCGGGCCGGCCCCAGAGAGGTTAGCGTAGTTCCTGTACCCACAAGGCAGGCTGAGCACCGCGGAAAGGCGGCTCTCGTGAGCGACGACAACACCCCTGACGACGACTTCCAGGAGATGCTCCGCCGAATGCTCGGCGGCGAGGGAGCCGAGCAGCTGCAGAACATGGGCGTCGATCCGGCCCAGATGCAGCAGATGATGTTCGCCCTTCAGCAGGCGATGAGCTCATCCGGCGATGAGGGCATCTCGTGGGAGGCCGCGAAGACCGGCGCCCTGCACATGGCCAACCAGGACGGCACATCGATCAGCTCGCGCGAGCGCGCCGATCTCGACCAGGCCTTCCAGCTCGCAGACCTGTGGCTGGGCGAAGCAACGACGGTTCCCGCAACCGGCGAGATGCCGAAGGTGCTCACGCGCGGCATGTGGGTCGAGCAGACGCTCCCCGTGTGGCAGGAACTGTCCGAACCCGTCGCGACGAGCGTCGCGGATGCCCTGACGAGCGCGCTGGATCAGCAGGCACCCGAAGAGATGCAGGGCTTGATCCAGGGCGCGAGCCGCATGCTGCGCCAGATCGGCGGCACCCTGTTCGCGACTCAGCTCGGGCAGGTGGTCGGCAAGCTCTCGAAGGAGGTCGTCTCCGGGGGCGATGTCGGGCTTCCCATCCTCCCCACGGGCACCGCAGCGATCGTGCCCCAGAACTTCGCCGACCTCGGCGAGGGGCTGGGCATCCCCGACGACCAGCTCGCGCTGTACTTCGCCGCGCGCGAGCTCGCGCACGCCCGCCTGTTCAAGCACGCGAAGTGGCTGCGCCTGCACGTCATGAGCCAGGTCACCGACTACGCGCGCGGGATCCACGTCGACACGCAGGTGCTCGAGGACCTCGCAGAGCGCTTCGACCCGTCGAACCCGGCCGAGCTGCAGGAAGCACTGCAGTCGGGGGCTCTGCTCCCCCAGCAGTCGGAGGCACAGCAGAACGCGCTCGCCCGCCTGGAGAACATGCTCGCGCTCATCGAAGGCTGGGTTGACGTGGTCGCCGCCGACGCGACGAGCCGGGTGCCGAGCCTCGACCGCATCGCGGAGGCGACCCGCCGCCGTCGCGCCGTCGGCGGCCCGGCACAGGACGCCCTGGCGGCTCTCGTCGGCCTGCAGCTCAAGCCGCGCCGTCTGCGCGAGGCGGCGCTCATGTGGCGCGCGGTCGGCGATGCCGTCGGCACCGAAGCACGCGATGCGCTGTGGGACTACCCGGACCTCGTACCCGAGGCCTCGGACATCGACGATCCGTCGGCGCTCATCGCCCGTCTGGAGGCGGCCGCACGCGGTGACGAGGCGCCGCGCGACGAGATGGACGACGCGCTCGCCCAGCTGCTCGCCGACGCCGAGGAGGGCGACGACGACGAGGGCCCGGAGGGTCCGAAGCCCGTGTGATGCGTCGTCCACACGGCGGATTCTCGATACCGCCCTGTGGATAACTCTCCGCACGGGGTCGCGGCGCGACAGAATCGGGCCATGCCGATGATCGAGCTCGACCCCGCGCACCCCGTGCTCTGGCGCGATGCGCGTTCCGTGCAGGTCGGCTTGCGCCCAGCGCTCGTCGTGCTCGACGACCCGTCGCGCTGGCAGCTGCTGCTGCTCGAAGCGCTCGAGAGCGGCATCCCCGCCGGCCGCATCGCGGGCGTCGCGTCGGCTTTCGGCGCCGGCCCCGACGAGGCTGCGGCCTTCGTGGCTGCACTCGGTCCCGCCCTGCGCGAGGTCGCCGCGCCGCGCGAAATCTCGCTCGTCACCTCCGACCGCGTACCGCACGAGGCCGTGCTCGGCGTGTTCGACGGGCTTCGCGACGCCGGCTTCCGGGCGGTGCGCCGCACCGCCGTAGAGGCCGCCTCGGGCGGCGTCGCGATCCTGCTCGGCCGCGATGTCGTGCCGCCGCACCTGGCGCACCAGGTCATGAGCGCAGACCTGCCGCATATCCCCATCGCGCTCGAGGCGCGGCGCGCCGCCGTCGGCCCGTTCGTCCTCCCGGGCACGACCGCCTGCCTGTCGTGTCTCTGGGAGCATGAGAAGAGCCGCGATCCGGCCTGGCCGATGATCGCCACCCAGCTCGCGTCCCGCGGTGCGATCGCCGAGCCCAGCCGCACGCTCGGCGCGATCGCGGCGTCGCTCGTCTTCCGCGTCGCGGCGGCCGTCGACGAACGCTCCGCGCGCACGCGCTCGGTCGCCGTCAGCCTCGACGGGCGGAACCGGTGGCGCTCGCACCGGCCTCACGAAGCGTGTCTGTGCCGATCTCCGCGAGAAAACGAGACGCGCGTCGTGTCGCTCGCCCGCCCCGCGACCACGAGACCTCGAGGCGCCGCTCGGCTCGGGTGATGCCGACGTACGCCAGGCGGCGCTCCTCATCGATGCCGTCGAGGGTCGTCGCGTATGAGATCGGCAGCAGGCCCTCCGAGGCGCCAGCGAGGAACACCGTCGGCCATTCGAGGCCCTTGGCCGCGTGCAGCGTCGCGAGCGTGACGGTCGTGACCGCCGGCTCGTGCTGATCCTTCGCCCGCGCCAGAAGATCGTCGGCGAAGCCGCGCATCGTCGATCCGTCGCCGGCCTCTTCAGCGAGACGCAGGATCGCCTGCCTCGCCTCCCACGCGGCCCGGCGCGCCCCGCCCGCGTCGGGCGCCTCGTCGGTGTGGCCGAGCCCGCGCAGCACATCGCGCACGGCGCTCGAGAAGCTCAAGTCACTGGGCGCGACCGCCGCTGCTCGGATCGCGAGGATCGCCTGGCGCACCTCGGGCATGTCGAAGAACCGCGTACCGCCGAGCGCGCTCGTCGGTATCTGCTGCCGAGAGAGCGCCTCGGACAGCGCCGCCGACTGCGCGTGCGAGCGATAGAGAACCGCGATGTCGCCGGGCTTCGATCCGCCGTCGAGGAGCGCGCGGATCCGCCCGGCGATGCCGTTCGCCTCGGCGAGATCGTCGTCGTACGCGGTCACGGTCGGGTGCGGACCGCCCGCGTCGTCCTTCGCCGCGACCAGCCGCAGCGCGCCGGGGCGATCGCGCATGAGCGCATTCGCCACCTCCAGAACCGGCGGAGCCGACCGGTAGTTGCGCTCGAGGCGCACGACCGTGCTGTCGGGATAGGTTCGCCCGAATTCGAGCAGGAACGACGCGTCGGCGCCCGTGAAGGAGTAGATGGTCTGGCTCGCATCGCCGACGACGCAGAGGTCGCGCCTCGTACCGAGCCACAGCTCGAGCAATCGGTTCTGCAGGGCCGACACGTCCTGATACTCGTCGACGGTGAAGTGCCGGTACTGCTCGCGCACCGCCCCGGCGACCTTCGGCTCCGACTCGATCATGCCGGCGCAGGCGAGCAGCACGTCTTCGAAATCGAGCTGGCGCCGCTCGTCCTTGAGCTTCTCATACGCCGCCATGAGGTCGACGAGCGCAGACTCCGACACCGCGCCTACGCTGCGTCCGAGCGTCGCGTAGTCGTCGATCGAGCGCATCGTGACCTTGCGCCACTCGATCTGCGCCGCGATGTCCCGCAGCGTGTTCGTGTCGGGACGCAGACGCACCGCATCCGCCGCGTGTGCGAGAAGCCGCACCTTGTTGTCGACGATCTTCGGCGCGGTATCGCCTGCGACGGTCGGCCAGAAATAGTTGAGCTGTGCGAGCGCGGCCGCGTGGAACGTCTTCGCCTGCACGCCGACCACGCCCATCGCGCGCAGGCGTCCGCGCAGTTCGCCCGCAGCCTTCGAGGTGAAGGTCAGGGCGAGAACCCGGTTCGGCGTGTACGTGCCCTCTTCGACGCCGTGGGCGATGCGGTGCGTGATGACGCGGGTCTTGCCGGTGCCGGCGCCGGCGAGAACCGCGACCGGTCCCCGCACGATCTCGGCGGCGCGGCGCTGCTCCGGGTCGAGTGAGTCGAGCGCGCTCACGACGCCGGGGCCTCCGTCTCGTCGTACCAGGCGCGGATCAGCTGGTGCGCGACCGAGATCCCCCCGGGGATCCGCACGTCGAGCTCGCCGGCGAGCCCCCGACGGATCTCGTCGCGCGTGAACCAGCGCGCCTCGACGATCTCTTCGCCATCGGCGCGCACCGCGTCTTCGTCGACGGCGGTGGCCTGGAAACCGAGCATGAGCGAACGCGGGTACGGCCATGCCTGCGACGCGAGGTAGCGCACGTCGCGCACGCTCACTCCCGCCTCTTCGAACAGCTCGCGGTGGATCGCCGACTCGGCGGATTCACCGGCCTCGACGAAGCCCGCGAAGCACGAGAACATCTTCCCCTGCCACATCGCGTTCGCGCCCAGCAGCAGCCGCTGGCGATCGGCGCTCGTGACCGCGACGATCACCGCCGGATCGGTGCGCGGAAAGTGCTCGCTCTGGCACGCCGGGCACCAGCGCGCCCAGCCGCCCATGCGCTGCTCGGTCTGCGTGCCGCACGCGGGGCAGAAGGGCGCACCGGCGAGCCAGCGGCCGAGCGCGACGGCGCTCATGCCGAGCTGCACCTCGTCGGGAGACATTCCCGCTGCGGCGTCGCGGAACGCCGCCCACGTTCCTGCCGGTGCCTCGGCATCGCGGTCCGCGAGGGCCGCGAGCAGCACGCCGACACCGCTCGGAGTACGGCCGAGGAACGCCCACGCGGCGTCGCCGATCCGATCAGGAGAGGCGAACGCGAACGACCCGCCCGACACGGGGATCCGATCGCCCGTCACAGCGATCACGATCGTTCGGTCGTCGGCCCGGAGCGCGTCGATGAGACCTTCCGCAGAGCGCTCGTCGGCGCTGATATCGATCGGAACGGCAGCGGATGCGGTCATCGACTCCCTCTCTGCGGGGCGTGGCGGGGCGGGGCGCACTCGTGCGCCGCCTAGTCTGGGCGGCATGGCACGAACCACCCTCACTCTAGCCGCGGCCGCGTCGGCGGCATTGCCCGACGCCGCGATCCGCTCCACGCGGCGCCTCACCGCAGGCGGCTCGGGCCGGTTCGATGCCGCACTCATCACGCTCGACGACGGCGAGGAGCTCGTCGTGCGGATCCCCACGTCGGCCGAGGTCAGCACCGAGATCGACAGCGAACTCGTCGCCCTGCGCGCGCTCACAGCCGGCGCGCGTGCTTATCTGGGCTTCGACGCCCCCGATGTGCGCGGGACCGCCGGAGTCGATGATTCCCGGGTCGTCGTGATGACGTATCTTCCGGGCTACCAGGTCGAGGCCGCTCACATCCCCGCCGGCCGCGGCGTCGCGGGTGAGATCGGCGCCGCGATCGCGCGCGTGCACGGCCTCCCGCCGTCGGTCGTGCGCAGCGCGGGGCTGCCCGAACGCTCGCCCGCCGAGGCCCGCACAGGGCTCGAACGGCTGCTCGACGCGATCGGCCGATCGGGACGGGTACCGGTGCGGCTCATGGTGCGGTGGCGCGAGGCGGTCGAAGACGACCGCCTCTGGGGCTACGAGCGGGTCGTGGTGCTCGGCGGCGCGCAGGCCACGTCGTTCGTCCTCCAGGACGACGCCGACGACGTGCCGCGCGTAACGGGCGTACTCGACTGGCAGGGCCTGTCGATCGGCGACCCCGCGCTCGATCTGCACTGGACCGCCGGCGCCGCCGATGGCGCGGAGGACATCTTCCGCGGATACGGCGACTCGGCGGTGCGCTCGCCCGACGCGGCACTGCGCGTGAGATCGCGGCTGCACGCCGAACTGGAGTTCGCCCGGTGGCTGCTGCACGGCATCGAGACGCATCGCGACGACATCGTCGATGATGCCGCCGCGCTGCTCGACTCGCTCTCCGTGGGGCTTGTCGACGACGACCTGATGGCCGATCTGCCGGCGCGCGACCGCGCCGACGTCAGCGAGGCGATCGCACTGCTCGATCGCATGCCGACGACGACCCCGAACGGATCGGACACGTCGATGCACACCGACCAGTTCGATCCCGATGAACTGCGCCTGCATGGCGAGGAGTCGTGGGACGCTGCGCCGCCCCGTACTACTGCGGCCGACGACGCGACCATGCCGGTCGACGACGCCACGCAACCGGTCGAGATCGACGAAGAGGATCGGGGCGCTTCGCCGTAAAACACAGGGCGAGCCTAATCGTCTCGCGCCGCGCGCCAACGCGCGATGAGTTCCTGCTCGCCCATCGGGCCCTCGTCGCGCAGCACGAGCTCGTCGGCGACGTAGAACAGCGCCACATCGATCTCGTCGAGCGGCACGCCGTGGCGGCGGTGATAGGCGAGTCGGTACAGCGCGAGCTGCAGCATGCGGTCGGCGCGCTCGGCCGGAGTGCGCGGCGACTTCCCCGTCTTCCAGTCGACGATCTCGATCCGGTTGCCCCGGCGGTACACCGCATCGAGCTTGCAGATCATGATGTGGGGCGGCTCGCCGTCGTCGAGCGCGAGCGGGAAGTCGACCTCGGTCTCGACCTCGATCGGCTGAAGACCTGCCCACTCGCTGCGCTCGAACTTCTCCCGCAGCACGGCGAGGTCACGCTCATCGCCGTCGTTCGCGACCGACGGACCGGCCCATTCCTCGCCGTCGTCGCTGTCCCAGAGCGCGTCGTCGATCGAGACGGCGCCGCCGGTGAGCCCCGAACGCTGCTCGACCCACTGATGAAAGAGCGTGCCGAGGCGCGTCTGCCGGTACGGCCGCTCGGGCATCGGGCGCGCGAGCGCCGAGATCGTCTCGTCGAACCCGACGACGTAATCCTTGAACTTCGACGCCGGCACGCGCGTGGGGACGGGCATCACACGGGCGGCATCGCGCTCCGCGCGCTCGTCGAGCAGCCGCTGGAGCTCCGGGGACGGCTGCGCGGGAGCGGCCCGGCGCACCGCCTCAGCGGCGGCGGCGACCCGTGCGCGTCGGGCGCCGAGGGCGTCGAGGGGCCACGAGGCGGTCGCACCCTCCCCCGCATACGGGTTCTCGTCGTCGTAGGCCTTCGTCTCGGGGTTCTTCGTCATCTCGTGCAGCGGATCCCTGCCGAGCGCGTCGAGGATCTCAACGAGGTACTCGCCGGGGTTGCGCGGGGCGGCCTGGCCCGCCCAGTACGAGCCCGTGAGCAGGAGGTGCCGCTTGGCGCGCGTGACGGCCACGTAGGCGAGGCGGCGCTCTTCGTCGGCGTGGTGATCGCGGTTGCCCTGCTCGTACGCGTCGAACGCCGCCTTCAGCTGCTTCGTCTCCGCCCGGAGCGCCTTGTCGTCGGGGATGACCGCCGGCGCCGCCCAGTCGAACGACGGCAGCGCGGCCGCGTCACCGCGGAACGCATTGGGCAGGTTGCCGAGACGGAATCCGCCCGCTTTGTTCTTGATCGATCCGGGGAACTCGCTCGCGACCATGCGCACGACGGCGACCGCATCCCACTCGAGTCCCTTGGATCCGTGAACCGTGAGCAGCTGCACCACGCCCGGCTCGGGCGCCTCGGTTCGCGGCGCCATGTCGTCCTTCTTCTCGGCGTGATCGAGCCAGCTCAGCACGCTGCCGAGCGTGCCGCGCTCATCGACCGCGAGGAAGCCGCGCACCTCCTCGACGAACGCACGCAGCTGCGACGCTGCCGTGCGGGCGGCGCCGCGCGACTCGTTCGCCTGCAGTTCGATGTCGAGGCGCAGCTCCTGTTCGATCAGGCGGATCAGGTCGGGAACGGGTTGTGACGCCGCGCGCCGAAGCCGGTCGAACATCTCGCCGGCCTCCGCGAGGCGGGCGAGCCCCTCGCGGGTGAACGCGGAGAAGAACCCGTGATCGGGCCGACTGCGACGCACGAAATCGAGCGCATCGATGATCGATACCTGCTCGTCGACGCCCGCGGAGTCGCGCACGCGCTGCGCCACGCCATCGCTGAGCGGGGCGAGCGCCGTGTCGCGCCCGGCGAGGCTGACGGCGAGATCGTGCAGGGCGCCCATATCGGCCACGCCCACTGCGAAGCGCGGACCGACGAGGATCCGGATGAGCGCGGATCCCTCGAGGGGGTCGTGGATCACCCGAAGCGCACTCACGACATCCGTCACCTCGGGAACCGAAAGGAGTCCGCCGAGGCCGAGGATGTGGTGCGGGATGCCGCGCTCGCCGAGTGCGTCGGCGAACTTCTGCATGTGCGCCTTGCTGCGGAACAGGACGGCCCCCGTGAGCGGATCGCGGCCGACGTGCCCCGCGCGGCGCTCCGCGAACCACTCGGCGACCTGCGCCGCCTCCTCGTCGATCGTGCGCGGATACCGCACGTCGACCGCGCCCGCACCTGCGCCCTGCCGCGGCGCGAGCTCGGACACACCCGTGCGGGGCGGGATGCGGAAGCTCTTCACCAGGCGGTTCGCCGCGGTGAGGATGCTCGCGTCGTTGCGCCAGCTCGTCATGAGCTCGAACCGCTGCACGGTTTCCTCGCGTGCGAAATCTGTTGGAAAGCTCGGGATGTTGTCGGCGCTCGCGCCGCGCCATCCGTAGATCGCCTGGTTCGGGTCGCCGACCGCCATCACCGCGCTGTCGCAGAACAGCGCCGCGAGCAGCCGGGTCTGGAGCACCGAGGTGTCCTGGTACTCGTCGAGCAGCACGACACGGTACTGCTCGCGCAGCTGGGCCACCACATCGGGGGCGGCCTCGACGATATCGAGCGCGCCCGAGACCTGGTTCGCGAACTCGAGCACGCCGCGCCTCGATTTCTCGGCCTCGTACGCGTCGACGAGATCGAGGAACGTCGGCAGCGCCGTGAGCGCGCGATGCGCCGACTCCCAGGAACGGGGGTTCGCGAGCGCGTCGTCGACGAACGGTGCGAACTCCGCCGCCTGCCGCGCGGCATAGCGCCGCACCGCTTGCGGGTCGGCGCGATGGTCGAGCACCTCTCCGGACAGCGACCGGATCGCGTCGACGAGCGGGCCGAGGGTGCCGTCCATCTCATCGAGGCCGATGCCGTCGGCGCGCACGGCGACGCGGCGGGCGACGATCCATGCCGAAGAGTCGGTGAGCATCGCCGCGTCGGGGTCGCGCCCGATGCGCGCCGCGTTCTCACGAACGATCGCGTCTGCGAACGCGTTATAGGTCGACACCCTCGGCCGATCGAGCAGGTCGTCGGCCATCGCGGATCCGTCGGGCTCGTGACCGACGCGGCGCGCGAAGATCTCGATCACGTCGCGGATGATCGCGCGCCGCTGACGCGCGCCCTTCACACCGTCGAGCCGTGCGAACTCGTCGCTCGCGACGATGTCGCCGAGGTGCGGGAGCAGGCCGCACCGACCGTACTCGTCGAGCTGCGCGAGGCGCTCGCCGATGCGCTCGGCAAGCTCGCCGGCCGCCTTGCGGGTGAAGGTCAGGCCGAGGATCTCATCGGCGCGCACGTGGCCGTTCGCGACGAGCCAGAGCACGCGCATCGACATCGTCTCGGTCTTGCCGCTGCCGGCTCCCGCGACCACGAGCGCCGGCGACGCCGCTGACTCGATGACCCGCTTCTGGTCGGGGGTGGGCGGAAACAGGTCGAGCGCCTTCGCGAGAACGTCGGCCGACAGGCCGAGCCCCTGGGTGAACCTCATGAGCTGACGGCTCCGATCGTGTGAATGCGGCAGACCGGGGCCAAGCGCTGGCCCTGGCAGTGCGTCTCGACGGCCGCCTCGAAGCTCGCCGCGGACATGCCGCGCGCCGCCTCGGCGACAGCATGCAGGAACTTCTGTCGCGACTCGCCTCGTAGCGTATGCTGATGCGCCACGCGGTACAGGCTCTCGCCGATCGTCTTCGATACGACGACGAGACGGGCGCCCGCGAGCGCCGCCGGATCGGCGCCGGCGATGAGCCCCTGCTCGACGGCGAGCTGATATGCCGCGAGCTGCGCGTCGTCCTCGACGCGGGCATCGCTCGTGCGGCCCTCGCCCTTGCCCGTCTTGAGGTCGACCACGACGACGCGACGACCCCCGCTCTCGTCGCTTGCGGACATCGCCTCCCACGTCGTCTTGCTGCCGCGCTCGCCGCGACGCGCGGCCGCGTGATCACCGGATGCGCGCGGATACTCCTCGACGCGGTCGATGTAGCCGCGGACCACGGCATTGCCGGCGGCGTACAGCTCACCGCCGGAGACGACCTGCTCGTCGGCCGTCGAGACGGCCAGGCGGAAGCCGCCCTCGGAGGAGATGACCCTGCCCTGTTGCAGTGCGACCTGCGCGAGATAGCTGTCGAGATGCTCGAGGTATTCCTCGGCCCGGCGCCGCTCGCGGGCGGCGATCCACGGCGCCTCGAAATCGAGCTCCCCCCAGCGTTCGTCGATGACGGCCCGCATCTGCTCGATGCCGCCTTCCGGAACCCGCTCGAGCGCGGCGTGCAGCAGCGTGCCGATCCCCGCGCTGGGCGATGTGACGGCGTCGCCGCCGAGCGCGCCGATCACCCAGCCGAGGCCGCACTCGGCGAATTCGTCGATCTGAGACGGAGAGACCGCGACGTACGTCTGCTCGAGGTCGACGAGCGGCGCGGAGGTCGACGCCTCGCGCACGCCGTACCAGTGATCGGGGTCGGCGCCCGGAACGCCGTTCTCGGCGAGGATGCGCAGCTGACTCGCCACCTCCGCGCGCTCGCTGTCGTCGCTCGAGCTCGTCAGCGTGCGGCGGTGCTTCGCCACGAGGCCACGCAGCGTGAGCGGATGCGCGTCGAGCGGAGTCTCGGCAGCAGCGGGCGGGAGACGCGAGAACAGCGGGCTCGGCGTCTGGTCGTCGTTGTCGACCGCCGTCACGATGAGTCGATCGACCGCGCGCGACGCGGCCCTCACGAACAGCCGCAGCTCGTCGTGCAGGGCCTGCCTGCGGCGATCGATCAGCTGCTCGTCGGCCGGACGCCGCCCGTCGCGCGTCGAGCGCACGGCGTCGGTGAGGCGCCACGAGCCCAGAATCCCTCCGCGCAGTCGCGTATTCGGCCATACGCCGTCCTGCAGACCGGCGATCACGACCGTGTCGAACTCGGTCGACAGTGCGTTCGCCGGTGTGAGGAGCGTGACCGTGGCCTCGCGCTCGGGCGCCGACAGCGTGTCTTCGGGAACGTCGCTGTCGAGGATGTCGCGGATGAAGCGATGCGGCCCGTCGTTCGGGCTGCGCTCGATCGCCCGCTTGGCCGCGTCGAACAGCGCGACGAGTCCGTCGAGCGTGCGCGAGATCTCGCCGGCGAGCGGACCTGGCGTCGTCGCGATGCGGCGCCAGCGCTCGGCGAGGCGCGAACGATCCCACACGTGCCACAGCAGATCGTGAACCGTCGCGCCCGCCTCGGCCATCGCTGCCAGCTGCGCGAGCGTCGAGGCGAATCGCTCAGCGGCGCGCCCCTCGACCGTATCGAGGGTCGCGAAGAGCACGGGATGCGCGAACCCCTCCCGCACGAGCTCGCGCGCGGGACGCGCGCCGCCGGATTCGAGCTCGGCATGGCGCAGCGCGCCGCGCAGCCTGCGGAGCCACACCCCGTCGAAACCGCCGAACGGCGTGCGCAGCGCCTCGATCAGCGCGTCGACGTCGCGATCCGGCTCGGGCATCAGGCCGAGGCGCACGATCTCCATGATCTGCCGCACGGCGCGCTCGCTGCCGAGGGGACGCGGCACGCCCGCTGCGCGGGTCGGCACATCGCGGGCCGCGAGCTCGGCGTCGAGCGCGACGAGCTGGCGCGTGTCGTGCCCGATCACCGCCATGCGGCCCCACGGTACGCCCTGCGCGAGGTGCAGCTCGCGCAGCCGCCGCGCGATGAGGTCGGCCTCTTCGCCCGGCGACGATGCGCGCAGCGTCGTGACTCTCTGCCACTCCTCCGGCGCCGGCCCCGGCGCTCGACGGTGCTCGACGCGCCCTGCGGCGCCGATCGTCTGGGTGAGGTGGCGGACGAGCCATGCGAGTTCGTCGTGCGAACGGTGCTGGCCGTCGAGCACGTGCACCTCGCCGAGCGCTCGGGTCAGGTCGGAGAACATCTCAGGCGTGATCCCTCGGAACGCCCCGGACGCGATGTCAGGGTCTCCGGCAGCGATCACGGCGATGCCCCGCTCGCGCAGCGCACCGACGAGGGCGATGCCCCCGCGGGTCAGCTCCTGAGCGTCGTCGACGAGCACGGCGCGCAGTCGATCGACCTCCGGCATGTGCTCCGCGCCCCGCAGCGCCTCGACTGCGAGCCCCGTGAGCTCGGAAGCGCTGAGGGCCGACGTGCGCATGCCCTGTACGACGCCGGCGTACTCGGCGAGCAGCTCGACGACGGGGGCCCATTCGCCGCCGCGCAGAGCGCTCAGCTCGCTGCGCGAGGCGTCGAGTTCGATCGCCTGGTCGAGAAATGCCCTCACTTCGGAGCGGAACTGCCGCGACCGCCGAACCCCCTCGCCGAGGTGGGCGGGCCACGCGATGCGACGGTCGATGATGTCGCCCTCGATCAGCTGCGCGAGCAGGCGGTCCTGCTCGGCGCCCGTCAGCAGCTCGGGCGGTCGTTCGCCGTGCGCCGCGGCCTCGGCCCGCACGACTTGGAAGGCGAACGACCCCACCGACCGCGCAAGAGGACCGGGAGTGGCGACCCCCACCCGCATGCCGAGCCGGTCGCGCAGCCGCGTCGCCGACGCGCGCGACGGCGTGAGCACGAGCACCTCACCCGGATCGAGGGGCGCGGGGCCGCCGAGCAGCCGCGCCGCGCGCTCGACCAGCACTGCGGTCTTGCCGCTGCCCGGCGCGCCGATCACGGTTCCGCTCGCGGCGGAATCGAGCTCGATCACCGCGCGCTGGCCCGCATCCCATGATGTCTCGCTCATGATGTCCACGCTATCCAGAACCCCCGACATCCGAACTGCAATAGGCTTGCTGACGCGCCCGTTCCCGGGCGATCGGCATGACGAAAGGCACGACCCCGTGGATATCCGCATCGGAATGATGAACACCGGCCGCGAGCTCAACTTCTCCTCCGACGAGGCGGCCGAGGCCGTCACGCAGAAGGTCGACGAGGCCCTCGCCGGCAAGGCCTCGCTGTCGTTCACCGACTCGAAGGGATCGACCTACATCATCCCCACCGCTGCCCTCGCCTACGTCGAGGTCGGCTCCGAGCAGGTGCGCAAGGTCGGCTTCGCCTGATCAGGCCGCGAGGCCCATCGAGGTCATCCGCTGCGAGTGGTTCGACACGAGCGCCGTGAAGACGGGCTCGATCGTCTCCTCGTCGTCGGCGTCGATCTTGAGGGCCGCGCGTGCGACGAGGAGCGTGTCGCCGACGAGGCGGCGCGCCCACATCGAGAGCAGTCCCCTCATCTCGTCGTCCTCCTCGATCGTCGAGGTGAGCAGCTCGACCAGCTGCTCGCGGTCGTGCTCGACCCGCAGCACCTTCTCGACCTGGCGACCGACGTCGCCGTACGTTGCGGCGAGCGCGACGTAGAAGTCGTCGAGCATTCCGGCCGTGATGTGCACCGTCAGCATCGTCTCGCGCGGTCGAGCGCCGAGCGTCGCCCAGCGGAACTCATCGAGGTGCGCCTGGAACGGACGCATCAACTCAGTCGGATCCTCGCCCCGCGAACGCATCACGTCGACGATCCCCCGGTGCTTCTTCAGCGCGGCCCCCGCAGCGAGCGAGAGCGCCTCCTTCTCGGCGAGGTCGGGCGTGCGGCGGATCAGCCGGGTGAGCGTCTCGAAGTAGCCGAGCTGCAGGTACGCCGCCTGGCCGAGGAAGACTTCGACGTCGGGGGCGAGTTCGGCGAAGTCGACGCGCACCGCATCGCTCTGATCGCCTCGCGATCGCAACCGGAGCCGACGAACGGGACGCCTGCGCTGCCAGAACCAGTTCACCACCTCACCAGGGTACGCTGGTATCGGCCCCGACACCGGATCGGGGACCCGCGCCTGTTGCAGATCGAGTGGGGCGTGGACGTCACCACCGGCGGTCGCCGCGCGTCTTTGCGCCGCACCGTCGAGACAGGCAGG
>Ga0308157_10002994_pt1 | contig 25838 bp, 18 predicted proteins | sample PhyBR1_FD_201035 | JGI IMG/M metagenome (GOLD analysis project Ga0308157, IMG submission 201035) | Phyllosphere microbial communities from UC Gill Tract Community Farm, Albany, California, United States - DLSLB.R1 | ecosystem: Host-associated > Plants > Phyllosphere > Unclassified | place: USA...
ATCTGCGGCAAGTGTAAGAATAAAAGCACATTTTACACAGGGGCGTCTCCACTGGCCTCGCCAAATTGCAAATTCAGAGGAAAAAATGTATACGCACCATCCCTGACGGAATCAAGGTTGCACCGTTGTTGTAATCGGATGCCGGCAAGGATGCTGAATTAATATGGTTGGATTGTAAGGATAAAGTCCGGCCAGCTTGGTCTAGAGTCGAGCTGGCCGGTTGATGAAGTTGATAACGCTTGCCGTTTTCGCCGGACCCCATGCTTTGCTGCAAGCTCGACGGAAGGCTGAAACAAGCCTGGTTACCGAAGTTGCAATACTTGTAGTACGTAAGCCTGGATAGGATTTGGCTCTCAACGACGTTGCTCACCGCCTGCATTTCTCTGCCGTCCGTCAGGGGCCGCATGGATGAATTGCAGGTGATGCGAGCACTCGGCATGTCGATCGACCTCTCAGCGCCCAGTTGCGGCCGCGACGCGGACGTTTTCGTTCGCGTCTCTGCGCCGCACAGGATGGGCATACCCACCGCAATCACATTAATTCTCGCGTATATCCCTGTACCTCGCTGCCTCGGTCGTAAGAAACCGAGCGGCACAGAGATGACCTACGGGTCGCGGAGTTTATAAAAATGAAACGCATGTTGTTTAATGCTACGCAGCAAGAAGAACTGCGCGTAGCGATCGTCGACGGTCAGAAACTGATCGATATCGACATCGAAACCGCCGGCCGCGAACAGCGCAAATCCAACATCTACAAAGGCGTGATCACCCGCATCGAGCCGTCGCTGGAAGCCTGCTTCGTCAGCTACGGCGAAGATCGCCACGGTTTCCTGCCATTCAAGGAAGTAGCACGCACTTACTTCCGCGAAGGCGTGGACGTCCGCAACGCCTCCGTCAAGGAAGCGCTGCGCGAAGGCCAGGAAATCATGGTCCAGGTGGAAAAGGAAGAGCGCGGCAACAAGGGCGCCGCCCTGACCTCCTTCGTCTCGCTGGCCGGCCGCTACCTGGTCCTGATGCCGAACAACCCGCGCGGTGGTGGTGTTTCCCGCCGCGTCGAAGGTGAAGAGCGCCAGGAACTGCGCGAAACCATGGACAAGCTGGACCTGCCGCCAGGCATGTCGGTGATTGCCCGCACCGCCGGCATCGGCCGCAACGTCGATGAACTGCAGTGGGACTTGAACTACCTGATGCAACTGTGGCGCGCGATCGAAGGCGCCGGCAAGTCGGCCTCGGGCGCCTTCCTGATCTACCAGGAATCGTCGCTGGTCATCCGCGCCATCCGCGACTACTTCCAGCCGGACATCGGCGAAATCCTGATCGACACCGACGACATCTACGAGCAGGCTCACCAGTTCATGAGCCACGTAATGCCGGACATGGTCCACCGCGTCAAGCGCTACAGCGACGACGTGCCGCTGTTCTCCCGCTTCCAGATCGAACACCAGATCGAAACCGCCTACAGCCGCACCGTGCCGCTGCCATCGGGCGGCGCCATCGTGATCGACCACACCGAAGCGCTGGTCTCGGTCGACGTCAACTCGGCCCGCGCCACCCGCGGTTCGGACATCGAAACCACCGCCTTCAACACCAACTGCGAAGCGGCCGAAGAAGTGGCCCGCCAGCTGCGCCTGCGCGACTTGGGCGGCCTGATCGTGATCGACTTCATCGACATGGAAGTGGCCAAGAACCAGCGCGAAGTCGAACAGCGCCTGAAAGACGCGCTGCACCACGACCGCGCCCGCGTCCAGATGGGCAAGATCTCCCGCTTCGGCCTGATGGAACTGTCGCGCCAGCGCCTGCGTCCGTCGCTGTCCGAAGGTTCGCACGTGACCTGCCCGCGCTGCTCCGGCACCGGCCACATCCGCGACACCGAATCGTCGGCCCTGCAAGTGCTGCGCATCATCCAGGAAGAGGCGATGAAGGAAAACTCGGCCACCATCCACGTGCAGGTTCCGGTGGACGTGGCGGCCTTCCTGCTGAACGAAAAGCGCGGCGAAGTGCTCAAGATCGAGACCCGCCACCGCATCAGCATCATCCTGGTGCCGAACAAGCACCTGGAAACCCCGCACTACAAGCTCGAGCGCATCAAGCACGACGATCCGCGTCTGGAAGACAGTCAGGCGAGCTATTCGCTGGCCGAGCAAGCCGAAACCGACATGGCCTACAGCAAGCGCCAGAAGGAAGAAGCCAAGCCGCGCCAGGAAGCCATGGTCAAGACCATCACCCCGGACCAGCCAGCACCGCTGGTCGAGCGCAAGCCGACCGAAACCGTCATCAAGCCAGCGCCGGCCCCGGTGCCAGCGCCAGCCGAACAAGGTTTCTTCGCCAAGCTGTTCAGCTTCCTGAGCCCGAAACCGGCGCCGGCGGCCCTGCCGCAGCAGCCGACCATCGTGGTCAAGGCGCCGTCCGGCGACCGTGGCGAGCGCAACCCACGTGGCCCGCGCGGCCGCAACCGTAACGGCAAGGGCCCAGGCCGCGGCGAGCGCGAAGAGCGCGAACCAGGCGCAGCCCGTCCAGCGGCGGACGAAACGAAGGCAGCGGACGCCAACGGCCGTCCGGCACGCCCACCGCGTCCACCGCGCGAGCCACGCGAACCGCGTGAAAACCAGGCGGCGGAAGGCCAGGCACCACGCGAACGCGCTGAACGCGCCGAGCGTCCTGAGCGCGCCGAGCGCACGCCGCGTCCGCCACGCGAACCACGCGCGGACAAGGCGCCAGTCGAAGCCAAGGTTGAGGAATTGGCGCTGAACGTCGGCGTGCCGTCGACCGGCCCGGTGACCGAAGCGGCCACCAGCATCCTGAAAACCGCGCCGAGCACCGGCCCGGAAGGCGAGGAAAACGAAGCAGCGGTGGACGGTGAAGAGCCGCGTCGTCGTCGTCGTCGTGGCGGCCGCAACCGCAATCGCCGCGACCGTGACGGCGCCGAAGGTGTCGAAGGCGCGGAAGGCCAGGAATCGGCGGCAGGTGAAGCCGGCGAGCAAGGCGAGCAGATCGCCCTGAGCTTCAGCGCACCAGCGGCCGCAGCAGCTGAAGTGGCAGCAACGCCTGCAGCCCCTGTAGCCGCAGCCGCGGTCGAAGCACCGGCCGCACCAGCAGTGGAAGCGCCCGTCGCCGCCACGCCAGCGGCCGCCGAAACACCCGCCGCCGCTGAAGCACCAGCTGCCGAGCCAGTCGCAGCCGCCGCAACGCCAGTGGTGGAGGCACCAGCCGCCGTCGCAGCACCTGTGGTGGAAGCCGCGCCGGTCGTCGCCGAGCCAGCCGCCGCCGTGGTGGAAGCCCCGGCCGCAGTGGAGGCGCCAGCCGCAGTGGAAGCCCCGGCCGTGGCGGCGGAAGTTGCCGCCCCTGTCGTGGTGGAAGCCGCGCCGGTCGCAGCCGAGCCTGTTGCAGCAGCACCAGCCCCGGTTGCAGCGCCAGCCGTTGCCGCACCCGTTGCAGCTCCGGTTGCCGCACCCGTGGTTGCCGAACCGGTCGCCGCAGCACCTGCTCCGGCGCCGGCCCCGGTAGCGCCATCGGCCCCGATCGACCTGCAAGCTGTGCTCGGCTCTGCGGGCCTGACGCTGGCAGCCACCGATCCAGCCAAGCTGCGCGCCGCCCAGGAAGCAGCCGCCAAGGCAGTCGCACCGGTCCGCGTTCCCCGCGAACGCAAGCCGCTGCCGCCGCAAAATGACGAGCCGCTGGTCCAGGTGGACACCCGCCGCTAATCGCAGCGGACAGCCCCCCCCCAAAGCCCCGCCGGCACCGGGCGCGCTCTTGAGCGCGTTCAGGCCGGCGGGGCTTTTTTAATGGAGCCCCGCCCCACCGAGTTGGCGGCGTCGTGCTATCGTAGCTTCTTGTAGTTGTCCAACTGTTGCCCCGTATTTCAAAAACCGCAAGATTGTAGAGCCATGGCAGAGAAAATTATCATGATGGCCAGCGAGCGCCCCGCGCCGCCCGCCATTCCCGCGATCCTGGAAGCACCGACCGGCCTGCTCAGCGACCAGCTGGCGCGCCCGCTGCACGACTTGCGCATCTCCGTCACCGACCGCTGCAACTTCCGCTGCGTCTACTGCATGCCCAAGGCGGTGTTCGACAACGACTACCAATACCTGCCGCACACCTCGCTGCTGACCTTCGAGGAAATCACGCGCCTGGCGAAAACCTTCATCGCCCACGGCGTCGAGAAAATCCGCCTGACCGGTGGCGAGCCGCTGCTGCGCAAAAACCTCGAACGGCTGATCGCCATGCTGGCCGAGCTCAAGACCATCCACGGCAAGCCGCTCGACCTGACGCTGACCACCAACGCCTCGCTGCTCGCGCGCAAGGCGCAATCGCTCAAGGACGCCGGCCTGCAGCGCATCACCGTCTCGCTCGACGCGCTCGACAACGCCACCTTCCAGCGCATGAACGACGTCGACTTTTCGGTCGACGACGTGCTGCGCGGGATCGATGCGGCACATCAAGTGGGTTTGGGCCCGATCAAGATCAACATGGTCGTCAAGGCCGGCATGAACGACCAGGAAATCCTGCCGATGGCCCGCCATTTCAGGCACACGCCCTACATCCTGCGCTTCATCGAGTACATGGACGTGGGCGCCTCCAATGGCTGGAAGATGGACGAGGTGATACCATCGTCCGAAGTCGTGCGCCGCATCGACGCCGAGATGCCGCTGGCACCACTGGACGCCAACTACACCGGCGAAACCGCCGCGCGCTGGCGCTACGTCGACGGCGGCGGCGAGATCGGCCTGATATCCAGCGTCACCCAGGCCTTCTGCAGCGACTGCAGCCGCGCGCGCCTCTCGACCGAGGGCAAGCTGTACACCTGCCTGTTCGCCAGCAGCGGCCACGATCTGCGCGCACTGCTGCGCGACGGCCGCAGCGACGAGGAAATCAGCACCGTGCTGGCGCACCTGTGGCGCGCGCGCGGCGACCGCTACTCGGAACTGCGCACCAACAATACCGACGGCCTGCAACGCAGCGCCAACAAGGTGGAAATGTCTTACATCGGAGGGTAGTTTGTCTTTGAAGAGCAAAGTCACAGGGCTGATACTGGCGGGCGGACGCGGCACGCGCATGGGCCGCGTCGACAAGGGCCTGCAGCCGTTCCGCGGCACCACGCTGGTCGAACACGTGATGCGCCGCCTGGCGCCGCAAGCCGCCGGCATCGTCATCAACGCCAACCGCAACCTGCCGCAGTACCAGGCGGTGGCGGGCGAAGCGCCGGTGCTGCCGGACTACCTGGACGGCTTCGAAGGTCCACTGGCCGGCCTGCAAATCGGCCTGCAGTACTGCCCCACCGAACTGCTGCTGACGGCTCCCTGCGATTCGCCCTTCCTGCCGGCCGACCTGGCCGAACGCCTGCACGCGGCCATGCAGGCGCAGGACGCCGACGTCGCGCTGGCCGTGACCATGGAATCCGAAGACGGCGGCGAACCGCAACCCCAGTTGCATCCGGTGTTCGCGCTGCTCAAGGCCAGCCTGCTGCCGCAGCTGGACGCCTACCTGGCCACCGGCGCGCGCCGCATGGAGAGCTGGTACAAATCGCTGCGCGTGGCCGAAGTCATGTTCGACGACGCCGACGCCTTCCGCAACATCAACACGCTGGCCGAGCTGCAGCTGCACGAGCGCGCGCCAGACGCCGCGCCTGCCGCCGCCCCGTCCGGCGAAGCCGCAGCCGCAACCGATGCCATGCCGGTCGCCGAAGCACAGCGCATCATCTGCGAGCGCATGACGCCCACCGCCGCCACCGAAACGCTGCCCTTGCGCGCAGCCCTCGACCGCGTGCTGGCCGAGGACATCGTCTCGCCGATCAACGTCCCGGCCTACGACAACTCCGCGATGGACGGCTACGCGCTGCGCGGCGCCGACCTGCCCGCGGCCGGCGCGCCCGACGTCACCTTCAAGGTGATCGGCATCGCCTACGCCGGCCGCCCATGCACGCAAACGCCGCAAGCCGGCGAATGCATCCGCATCATGACCGGCGCCGCCATCCCGCCCGGCTGCGACAGCGTGCTGCCGCAGGAACTGGCGGCCCACATCGACACCGACACCGTCACCATCGCGCACGGCGCCATCCGCCCCGGCGCCAACCGCCGCTTCGCCGGCGAAGACCTGAAAGCCGGGGGCATCGCGCTAGCCAAAGGCAAAATCCTGCGCCCGGCCGATCTGGGCCTGGTGGCCTCGCTCGGCATCGGCGAAGTAACCGTGCAACGCAAGCTGCGCGTAGCCTTCTTCTCCACCGGCGACGAACTGCGCTCGCTGGGCGACAGCCTCGATGAAGGCTGCGTCTACGACAGCAACCGCTACACCCTGTTCGGCATGCTGACACGGCTCGGCTGCGAAATCATCGACATGGGCATCGTGCGCGACGACCCGGCCGCGCTGGAAGCCGCACTGCGCGAAGCCAGCGCGCAGGCCGACGCCATCATCACCTCCGGCGGCGTCTCCGAAGGCGCGGCCGACTACACGCGCGACATCCTTGGCCGCATCGGCGACGTCGCCTTCTGGAAGCTGGCGATGCGTCCCGGCCGGCCGCTCGCCTTCGGTCAGATCCGAACGGAGGCAGGCAACGCCTGGCTGTTTGGCCTGCCCGGCAACCCGGTGGCGGTGATGGTATCGTTCTACATGTTCGCCCGTCCCGCGCTGCTGCGCATGATGGGCGCGCAATCGCCGCTGCCCATGATGCAGGCCCGCTGCACCGAAGCGATTCGCAAGCGCCCCGGCCGCACCGAATACCAGCGCGGCATCATCAGCGCCGGCGCAAGCGACGAACCGCAAGTGCGCCTCACCGGCGCGCAAGGCTCGGGCATCCTGCGCTCGATGACCGAGGCGAACTGCATCGTCGTTCTGCGCGAGGCGCAAGCCAGTGTCGCCGCCGGCGAGATGGTCGACGTGCTGCTGTTCGACGGCTTGGTCTGAGCCGATGCTCCAACCCAGCGTGAACCCGCGCCTGCGCATCCGCAACCTGCAATCGCCGCTGGCCGGCCCGTTCTCTTTCGATCTCGAAGCGGGCCAATGCCTGACCATCTCCGGCCCGTCCGGCGCCGGCAAAAGCCTGCTGCTGCGGATGCTGTGCGATCTCGATCCCAACACCGGCGAAGCGCTGCTGAACGGCCAGCCGCGCGCAGGCATGAGCGCCCCCGCATGGCGCGCCGCCGTGGTCTATCAGCCGGCCGAACCGGCATGGTGGCTGCCGACCGCCGGCCAGCATTTCAAGCCAGAACAGATGGAACGCGTGCGCGAGCTGCTGCCGCAACTGAACCTGTCGCCGGCGCTGCTGGAGAGCGACATCGGCCGCCTTTCCACCGGCGAGCGCCAGCGCATGGCGTTGATACGGTCGCTGGCCTGCAGGCCGCAGGTGCTGCTGCTCGACGAACCCACCGCCGCGCTGGACCCGGCCGCCGTCGCCGCCACCGAGCAGCTGCTGCAAAAGGAACTCGCGGCGGGACTATCCATCGTGCTGGTCACGCACTCCGAATCGCAGGCGCAAACGCTGGGCCACCGCGCCATGACGATGCGCGACCGGCGCCTCACCGAAAACGGAGCCGCGCAATGAGCAGTGGCATGACGCCGATCCAGCCGGGCGCCGTCGACCTGGCGATCGCCTCCTCGCTGGTGCTGCTCAACGCCGGCATCTCCGCGTATCTGGGTTTGCGCATGCAGCGCAAGATGCTGTGGTCCGCCACCCGCATGGTGGTGCAGCTGCTGCTGGTCGGGCTGGTGCTGCGCTGGGTGTTCGCGCTGGCCTCCCCCGCCGCCACGCTGGCCGTGGCGCTGCTGATGATCATGGCCGCCGCGCGCGAGGTCGCGATGCGGCCCGCGCACGGCTTGCGCGGCTGGCCCGGCGTGTGGCTATCCACGGCCAGCGTCGGCCTGTCCAGCATCGCCACCGTGGTGCTGGCGCTGCTGACGGTGCTGCATCCCACGCCATGGTACGAGCCGCAGTACGCGATCCCGCTAATCGGCATCGTGCTGGGCAACGTGCTCAATTCCGCCAGCCTGGGACTGGACACCTTCTACGGCGGCGTAGTCAACTCGCGCACCGCCATCGAAGCGCAGCTGGTGCTGGGCGCCACCCGCAACGAAGCGCTAGCGCCGCTGATACGCGAATCGGTGCGCAAGGGACTGATCCCGCTGATCAACCAGATGTCGGCCGCCGGCATCATCACGCTGCCCGGCATCATGACCGGCCAGATCCTCGCCGGCATGGACCCGATGGACGCGGTGCGCTACCAGATCCTGTTGATGTTCCTTCTGGCCGGAGGCAGCGGCATATCGGTCACGCTGGCGGTCTACCTGGCGGCGCGCAGCGTCACCGATGAGCGCCACCGCCTGCGGCTCGAACGCCTCAGTAGCCGCTAGCCGGAGCTTCGCGCGGAAGCCACACCCATGCCCGCGCTGGCCGCAACCAGCAGCATGCCGCAGGCGAGTCCCGCGAACGCCAGCTGCAACCCGAATGCGTGCGCGACGAAACCTATCAGTCCAGGCCCGGCCAGTATGCCCGCATAGCCGATGGTGGTGATGGCGCTGATCGCCAAGCTGGCCGGCATGTCCTTCTGGTTGCCGGCGGCGCTGAACAACACCGGCACGATGTTCGACGCGCCGGTGCCGATCAATGCGAAACCGGACAGCGCGATCCACGGCGACGGCGCCAACACCACGCTCAGGAATCCCAGCGCCGCGCACAAGCCGCCCAGCAGCAGCAAGCGCCCGCCGCCCCAGCGATGCACCAGCTTATCGCCATTGAGCCGCCCCACCGTCATCGCCACCGCGAAGGCCGCGTAACCGAGGCCGCCCTGCCCTGCCGTGAAGCCGCCGCCGCTGGTCAGGAAGACGGCGCTCCAGTCCAGCACCGCGCCCTCGGCCAGGAACACCAGCGAGCATAAGGCGCCGATCAACACCACCGCGCCGCGCGGAACGACAAACAAAGGCGCGTCGCGCTCCGACGGCACCGGATCGCGCAACAAGTGCGGACCAGCGAAGGCCACCACCAGCGCGACGACCACCGCCAGCACCAGCGACGCGGCAACCAGGTCCAGCCCCGCCCACAGCATCAGCGTCATGCCGCCGGCGCCGACGATGCCGCCCACGCTGAACAAGCCATGAAAGCCCGACATCAGCGCGCCGCCGTATTCCTTCTCGACGATCACGGCCTGGATATTCATCGCCACATCCAGCGTGCCTATCGCCGCGCCGAACAGGAACAGCGCCAACGCCAGCGACCACGCCGCCGGCGCAATCGCCAGGAAGGGGAACACCAGGCAGCATCCGAAGCCGGAGGCCAGGATGATGCGGCGGCAGCCGAAACGCGCGGCCATCACACCGGTTACCGGCATCGCCAGCAGCGAGCCTATGCCCAGGCATAGCAGCAGCAGGCCAAGCTGGCCAGGCTCCACGCCGGTGCGCGCCTGCGCGAACGGCACCAGCGGCGCCCAGGCGGACATCGCCATGCCTGCGGCCAGGAAGGCCAGGCGGGTTGAAACACGTCTTTGCAGTCCAGTGGTCATCGGGGCATCCTTCATTATTCGGCGCGCAGCAGGCGGGCGCCGGCTGCGGAATAGGCATCGATCAATCGCGCGTCGGTATCCCGCTCGACCACCAGATGCGTCAACTGGGCGATCGGCAGCACCAGGAAGGACGCGACCGCGCCCAGCTTCGCGGCGGTGGCGACGACGGCGGTGGCCTTGCTGTGCGCAGCGAGGCGGCGCTTGAATTCGGCCTCCTCGAAATCGACGGCGGTAATGCCGGCCTGCGGATCGACGCCGCAGGCGCCGACGAAATACAGGTCGGGCCGCAGCAGCTCCACCTCGCGCAGCGCGGTCGCGCCGACGCTGCCGCCCAGGCCTTGCTTGATGCGGCCACCGATCATGATCAGTTCCACGTGAGACTTGTCCAGCAGCCGCGCCGCGATGGACGGCGCGTTGGTCAGCACCGTCAGCGGCGCGTTCGGCAAGGCGTCGGCGATGGCCAGGTTGCTGGAACCGGCATCGAGGAAGATCACGCTGCCCTGCTTCACCAGCGTGGCGGCGGCCGTGGCCAGGCGCGATTTGCCGGACTGCTCGCGGCCAAGGCGCTGGGTCAACGTGCCGCTTTCCGGCGCGGCGGCGATGCGCACCGCGCCGCCATACACCTTCTGGCACAAGCCGGCAGCGGCCAGGTCGCGCAGGTCGCGCCGTATCGTGTCTTCGGTGACGTTCAGGTCCAGCGCCAGCACGGAAGCAATCACGCGGCCGTCCGCCTCCAATTGCTTCAATATCAGGTCGTGGCGCTCTTGCAGCAGTAGGTTTTCACGTTTCATGCGCAAAAGTGTACATGTGAGCGCGTAGAATGTAAACAAACACGTACAAACAAGTACAAATGCGCACTCAAGGCTCCTGCAAGCGCAGCAGCGCCTCGGCGGAGTTGGCGAACATCGCGGCGTCCTTCTCGATGCGGCGGAAGGCGCGACCCAGGCTGGCGCGCATGAAGGTGCTGTGCGCGTAGCGCGTCACCTTGCTGTAGTAGCGCTCCGCCAGCTGGTTCACCGATTCGACGTATTGGTCCATCAGCTCCGGCGTGATCGAGAAGTTGTCGTAGTTGATCACCGCCGGGACCTTGCGGCCCAGCGGCGCCAGGCGCTCCGCCACCAGCGCGCAAATCTCGGCGATGGTCTCGGTGTCGCTCACCTCGAAGCCTTCGAAGTTGACGAAGAAAAGCTCCTGCTGCGCGTCGTACACCAGCCGCTGCTCCAGCGGCAGCGCCAGGAAATCGGTCCGCCAGTTCATCGGCAGCGGTGCGAAGATGCGCGCGTCCATCACCTTCAGCTGCGCGCTGATGGCCGGCTTGAAATCCATGTGCGCCAGGATGTCGCGCTCCAGGTCGACGCCTGGCGCGATCTCGATCAGCTCCAGCGCCGACATGCCGCCGTCCAGCACCAGCCGCATCACGCAGCGCTCGGTGATGAACAGCGCCTCCTGCCCGCGCCGCGCCGCGTACTCGCCGCTGTAGGTGCGGTGCTCCACCTCGTCGACGAACTTGCGCGTGGCGCCCTTGTCCGCCGTGAAGGTGCCGACAAATACCACCTTGCGCGCGTTCTGGCTGATGTTGATAAAGCCTCCCGCGCCGGCCAGCTTGCTGCCGAATTTGCTGACGTTCAGATTGCCGTGGCGGTCGGCCTGCGCCAGCCCGAGCACCGCCACATCCAGCCCGCCGCCGTCGTAAAAGTCGAACTGGTAGGGCTGGTCGATGACCGCGTCGGCATTGGTGGCTGCGCCGAAGTTCAAGCCGCCGGCCGGCATGCCGCCGATCACGCCCGGTTCCGCCGTCAACGTCACCAGGTCGAGCAGCTTCTCTTCCGCCGCCACCGCCGCCACGCCCTCCGGCATGCCGATGCCGAGATTGACCACATTGTTCGGCCGCAGCTCCATCAGCGCGCGGCGGGCGATGATCTTCCGCTCCGTCAAAGCCATCGGCGACACCGCCGACAAGGGCACACGCAACTCGCCCGAATAGGCGGGGTTGTACGGCTCCGCGAAAGTCTGCATGTGGTACTCGGGCTTTTCCGCCACCACCACGCAATCGACCAGGATGCCGGGGATCTTCACCTGGCGCGGATGCAGCGTGCCGCGTTCCGCGATGCGCTCGACCTGCACGATGACGATGCCGCCCGAATTGTGCGCGGCCATCGCGATCGCCAGCGCCTCCAGCGTCAGCGCCTCGCGCTCCATGGTGATATTTCCGACGGCGTCCGCCGTGGTGCCGCGGATGATCCCGACGTGCACCGGCTGCGATTTGTAGAACAGGTATTCCTTGCCGCCCAGCGTGAGCAGCTCCACCAGCTCCTCGGTGGTGCGGGCGTTGATCTTGCCGCCGCCGTGGCGCGGATCGACGAAGGTGCCCAGGCCCACGTGCGTGAGCAGGCCTGGCTTGCCGGCGGCGGTGTCGCGGAACAATTGGCTGATCACGCCCTGCGGCAGGTTGTAGGCTTCGATCTTGCCGCTCATGGCCAGCTGCTGCAGCTTGGGCACCAGGCTCCAATGGCCGCCGACCACGCGCTTGAGCAGGCCCTCGTGGCCGAAGTGATTCAGGCCGCGCTCCTTGCCGTCGCCCTGGCCGGCGGCATAAACCAGCGTCAGGTCGCGCGGATGGCCGCCGCTGTCGGCCGACAGGAAGCGCCGCTCCAGCGCCACCGCGATATTCTCCGCGAAGCCGACGCCGACAAAGCCGCCGGTGGCGATGGTGTCGCCGTCGCGTATCAGGCCGACCGCATCGGCCGCGCTGACGATCTTGTTACGCTGGACGGCTGGTTTGCCGATCGTGGAAAAATCGAGAGTGCGACCATGCATGGCGGGCTCCGTTTCTAATCTATGTCGAGATCATTCTTGTCGATTTCAGGTCCCAGCAGCAGCTGCGCCGCCTCGCTCGGCAGCGCCTCCACCGTCTTCAGCTTGCGCGCCATCTGGCGGCTGCGCGTCTCGGCCGATTCGATATTCTTTGCGGCCCGCTCCAGCGCCAGCTTGGTGGCCGACAGCACGTCGCCGAACTTGCCGAACTCCGTCTTCACCGCGCCCAGAACCTGCCACACCTCCGACGAGCGCTTCTCCAGCGCCAGCGTGCGGAAGCCCATCTGCAGGCTATTGAGCAGCGCCGACAAGGTCGACGGCCCGGCGATGCTGATGCGGTTCACGCGCTGCAGCTCGTCGGCCAGGCCGGGACGACGCATCACTTCCGCGTACAGGCCCTCGGTCGGCAGGAACAGGATGGCGAAATCGGTGGTATGCGGCGGCGACACGTACTTCTCCGAGATGGTCTTGGCCTCGCCGCGCACCGCGCGTTCCAGCTCGCGGCCGGCCAGCGCCACGCCCTCCGCGTCGGCGCGGTCGGCGGCGTCCAGCAGGCGCTCGTACTGCTCCTTCGGGAACTTGGCGTCGATCGGCATCCACACCGGCGCCCCGCCCTCCACCTGGCCCGGCAGCTTGAGCGCGAACTCCACCCGCGCGCCGCTGCCGGCGATGGTCTCGACGTTCTTCGCGTATTGATCCGGCGTGAGCACCTGCTCCAGCAGCATCTCCAGCTGCACCTCGCCCCAGGTGCCGCGCGTCTTCACATTGGTCAGCACCCGTTTCAGGTCGCCCACGCCCAGCGCCAGCTGCTGCATCTCGCCCAGGCCCTGGTGCACGCGCTCCAGCCGCTCGGACACCTGCTGGAACGATGCGCTCAGGCGCGCCTCCAGCGTCGCGTGCAGTTTCTCGTCGACGGTCTTGCGCATCTCCTCCAGCCGCGCGCCGTTGTCCGCCTGCAGATCCTTGATCTTGGCCTCCAGCGTGGCGCGCACCTCCTGCATGCGCGCGGCGTTCGACTCCGTTAGCCGCGCCAGGTTCTGGTTCATGCTGTCGGCGAACTGCTTCAAGCTGCGGCCCTGCTCATCGCGGCCGACCAGCCCCTGCGCCTCCAGCTGGCGGCGCATGGCCTCGAACTGCTGCACGCTGGCCGCATGCGTGGCCTGCGCCGTGGTTTGCAACTGCATGCGCACCTCGCGCTCGACGCGCTCGATGCGTTCGGCCAGGCCATCGCCGCCGTTCGCTGGGCCGCCGCGCGCGCGCAGCAGCGACAGCGCCTGCAGCACCAGGACGGCGGCTATCGCGGCCAGCAATACATAGAATTCGGTCTGGGTCATGGCTTCAATCGGGCTTGTTGCGCATCCAGTCGGCGGTTTGATAGAAGGACTCCATCAACCGCAACCGCAGCGCCTCGTCGATGCCGACGTCCTCCATCGCCCACGCCATCGCGCGCAGCCACTGGTCGCGCTCCTGGGTGCCGATGGCGAACGGCATGTGCCGCATGCGCAGGCGCGGATGACCGTGCGCTTCGATGTACAGGTCCGGCCCGCCCATCCAGCCGCTCAGGAACATGAACAGGCGCTCGCGCGCGTTGTCCAGGGTCGGCGGATGCGCGGCGCGCAGCAGCGCGAACTCCGGCTCCAATTCCATCAGGTCATAAAAACGGTCGACCATCTCGCGCACGCGCGATTCGCCGCCGATTACTTCATAGAGAGTTCGGGATTCAGTCATACCCGCCATGATAGCGCACCGGCGGCGAAACGCGGCCTCACACCAGGGCAAGCCGGCGCAGGCGCCGCGTCGACGACCAGTTCTCCAGGTCGGCCTCGGCGCGGACATCGTCGCAGGCCTGGATGATGCGCGACAGCTGCGCCGCATCCAGCCCGGAATTGAGCGTCAGCCGCACCAGCGAGCGGTTTTTCGGCGTGGCCGGCGCGCAGAACATGGCGCCGTAAATGCCGTGCCGCTCCAGCAGCTTGCGCAGCGCCAGCGTCTTGGGCTCGGGGCCGGGCTCCAGCGCGATGATCTGCTCGCTGCCGTCGCTGACGTTGTAGCCCAGCGCGGTCAACTCCTCGCGCACTTCCAGCGCGTTGGCGCGCAGCGCGGCGCGGCGGTCGTCGGCCGCCGCGACGAAGTCGATGGCGGCGTCGAACCACGCCAGCTCATGACCCAGCAGGCAGGAACTGAAGATGGCCGGACGCGACTCCGACAGGAAGTAACCCTTGAATTTGCTGGAACAGGTGATGAAGCCGGCGCGCCCGGCGAACGCCTTGGCCAGCGACGCGGTGCGGAAGTGCACCCGTTCGCACAGGCCCAGCTCCGCCACCAGGCCGGCGCCGCGCGGGCCGTGCGTGCCCAGCGAGTGCGATTCATCGACGATCAGCAGGCAGCCGTGGCGCTCGGCGATCTCCACCAGCTCGAGCAGCGGCGCCACGCTGCCGTTGGTGCTGTACAGCGCGTCCACCACGATCAGCCCGCGCCCGTGGCGTACCAGCTGCTTCCGCAGGTGCTCCATGTCGTTGTGCAGGAAGGGCACCGGCGCCGCCCCGGCCGACTGCACGCCCTCCCACAGCGAGGCGTGGGCCTGCATGTCCAGGTAGACCGGAATGCCCGGCGCGGCCAGCGTCTGCACCAGGCCGACGTTGGCCGCCCAGCCGGACTGCGCCAGGATGCCGTCCTGCGCCCCCATCAGGCCGGCGAACTTGCGCTCCAGCCGGTGCTGGGCGCTGCCCTCCTGCAGGTACACGGCCGACATCAGCAGCTCGCCCTGGCTGCGGGCCAGCGCCGCCATCTGCGCCCCCATCAGCGCCGGCTCGCCGGCCAGGCACAGGTAGTCGTTCCCGGCCAGGAATACCGCGCCGGCCGGCGTCGGTTGCCAGGCGTGCGGATGCTCGCCGCCCAACAGCTGTTCGATGCGGGTGATGTAGTGCTCATCCATGCGCCGGGTCACGAAATCGGGCATCTGCTGTTCAGCCGGGATGGCAAAACCAACGGTACGGCTATGATCTTGAGCAATCGCGTTGGACATGTTCAGGTTCCTTTCATAGTTTTGGAAATGGTTGTTTTTTTATGAGTCCGACTCCAACCTTGAGGCCAAAAAAACAAGCGGGGATTGATACTGATCAATTAATGTTTTGATACGCAGAAGTGCGTTGCAAATTCAGGCGATCATGGGACCTTGATAAATGTCAATTTCGCCATGACGCAATCCCTGCATGAACGCTGGAAACGCTGGCAGCACGGTTTGGTCCAGTCGCTGCTGCATTACCATGGCCGCGAGGATCATGCGACCGTGCGCGTTCTGCTGCTCGCGAGCATCGGCACGGTGGGCATGCCGCTGTACTACGTGATCTGGCAAAGTTTCTTCCCGCAGGAATACGAATCGCTGTCGCTGCGCCTGCTGGGCATCCTGCTGTGCGCGCTGGGCCTGTTCGCCCGCCAGTTCAACCGCCGCGTGCTGCACCTGTACCTGCTGGTCACGCTCAGCTACATCTTCCCGTTCTTCTTCACCTTCATGTTCCTGATGAACCACGCCTCGGGCGTCTGGAGCGAGTCCCTGCTGGTCGGACTGGTGGTGCTGTTCCACTTCGACACCGGCCTGGCGCTGACGGCCTACCTGACCGGCACCACCGTGGCCTGCGTGGCGGCCGCCATGCTGGGCGAAAGCGAAACGCTGCTGAGCACCCAGGTGCTGCAGCAGTTGCCCATCCACCTGTTCACCATCGCGGTGCTGTCGGTGGCCAAGATCAGCCGCCAGGTGCTGGCGCAGGAAAAGCTGGCCGGGCTGGGCGCCGGGCTGGCCACCGTCGCCCACGAGCTGCGCACGCCGCTCACCAGCGTCGACGCCAACGTGCGCGGCCTGCTGCGCGTGTACGCCGAGGCCGGCACCCGCACGCAGGAGGACCGGCTCGGCGCCATCGACGCGCTGGCGCGCATCCAGTTCGAGGTGCGCCACATGAACCACATGATCGACCTGTTCCTGCTCAGCGCCACGGCGGTGCGGCAGAACCTGCGGCCGGTCGAAAAGGTGACGATGGAGGGCGTGGTGGAGGCCGCGCTCAAGCGCTACCCCTTCCCCAACGCCACCCAGCAGAAACTGGTGACGCTGGAAGTGCGCCGCAACTTCATCTTCGCCGGCCAGACCGAGTTGTCGGTGGTGATCCTGCTTAACCTGCTGCGCAACGCGCTCAAGGCCGTGCAGCGCGCCGGCAAGGGGCGCGTGCGCATCGTGGTCGACGGCACGCACGCGCCGCCGCGGCTCCTGTTCATCGACACCGCCTGCGGCATCCCGGCACAGCAGATGCCGATGATTTTCCGGCGTTTCTACTCCCATCCCCCGCACAACGGCGCCGGCATCGGCCTGGCCTTGTGCGAGGAGATCATGCACGCGTGGAACGCCACCATCCGTTGCGTATCGCGCGAAGGCGCCTACGCCATTTTTATCCTTGAATTTCCCCAGCAGCAGTCCATTCCGAGGTGACACATGCATTTGCCCGTTTATTCCCATCCCACCCTGACCGTCTTGGTCGACGACAGCGACTCGTTCCTGCGCAGCCTGTCGTTCCAGCTCGACCCCATGCTGGCCAGCCAGACCTTCCACGACACCACCACCGCGCTGCAATGGCTGCGCAGGGAACCGCAATCGGGCTGCGTTCCGCTGCACGTCAACTTCGACATGCACAACCTGCCGGCCGACCAGTGCAACGTGGCGCTGGACCTGGATCGCATCTACCGCATCGGCCAGCAGCGCGAACGCTTCGAGACGCCGTCGGTGCTGGTGGTCGACTACTCGATGCCGCAGATGAACGGGCTGCAGTTCTGCGAAGCGGTCGCGCACCTGCCGTGCAAGAAGATCCTGTTCACCGGCGCGGCCGACGAGAAGATCGCCGTCAGCGCCTTCAACCGCGGCCTGATCGACCGCTACATCAAGAAGAGCGACGACCATGCGCTCGACCTCCTGGAAATCGAGATCGTCTCGCTGCAGCGCGACTACTTCGACGCCCAGTCCGAAACGCTGCGCGAGCTGGTGCTGCTGCATAACTACCACTTCCTGGGCGATCCGGCGCTGGCGCGCCTGGTGCGGGAACTGAGCGCCAGCATGGGCTTCGTCGAGCACTACATCTTCCCGAATCCGACCGGCATCCTGTTCCTCGACAAATTCGGCAAGGCCAGCCTGATGATGATAGAAACCGAACAGGGGATGTACGCGCAGTACGAGATCGCGCGCGACAGCGACGCGCCGCCGTCGTTGCTGGACGCCTTGCTGGAGCGGCGCGTGCTGCCGTTCTTCTCCGACCCGGACGGCGACGGCATGTACTCGCGCCGCGTGGGCGACAACTGGCACCGCTATTGCGCGGCGCCGCGCGTGTGCCAGGGCCGCGAGACCTACTACTGGGCGCTGTTCGACCTGCCGCCGCACTACTTCGACAAGCAGCCCTATTCCTACGCCGACTTCCTCAAGGAGCGGGCGGCGCTGGAGACCATCGCGGCCTAGGCTTCGCGCAGCGTCTGCAACGGCGGCTGGCGCAGCACGTTGCGCAGGCCCAGCCAGCCGCCGGCGATGGCGCACAGCGCGCCCGCCACCAGGCCCACCAGCCACACGGCGGGACTGAAGCTCCAGGCGAACTTGAACTGGTAGGTGGCCAGCGCCCAGCCCATGGCCGCCGCGCCGGTCGCCGCCAGCACGCCGGACAAGGCGCCCACCAGCGAGAACTCGATCAGCTGCGCCTGCGACAGCTGCCGGCGGGTCGCGCCCAGCGCGCGCAACAGGCCCGATTCGCGGGTGCGCTCGTCCTGCGATCCCATCAGTGCCGCGTACAGCACCAATACGCCGGAGGCCAGCGTGAACACGAACAGGAATTCGACCGCCGTCACCACCTGGTCCAGCACCGCCTGCACCTGCCGCAGCAGGCCGCCGACGTCGACGATGGTCAGGTTGGGATAGTCGCGCGTGAGGGCGTTCATCACCGCGCCCTGCCCTTGCGGCAGGTGGAAGGCGGTGATCCAGCTCTGCGACACTTCGGTCATCGCCGCCGGGTTGATGATGACGAAGAAGTTGACCCGCATCGAGCCCCATTCCAGTTTGCGCAGGCTGGTGATGGTGGCGTCCACCGGCGTGCCGGCGATGTCGAAGCGCAGCTTGTCGCCCAGCTTCCACTTGAGCGTCTTGGCGATGCCCTCCTCCACCGAGGCTTCCGGCGCGCCCGGCTTGTCGGCGAACCACTGGCCGGCGCTGATCTTGTTCTCGGCCTGCATCCGCGCCATCGTCGACAGGTTGAATTCGCGGTCGGCCAGGCCCTTGGCGCGGTCGTCGGTGTAGGTCTCGGCGGTGACCGGCTTGCCGTTCACGGCGGTCAGGCGGCCGCGTATCATCGGATACTGCGGCGCGTAGCTCACGCCCGCCGCCTGCAGGCGCTTGCCGATATCGGCCGCCTGCTCCGGCTGGATGTTGATGATGAAGCGGTTCGGCGCGTCCGGCGGCGTGGCGTTGCGCCAGGCCGTCATCAGGTCGCCGCGCACCACGGTCAGCACCAGCAGCGCCATCATGCCCAGCGCCAGCGAAACGATCTGCACCACGGTGGCGCCGGGACGCCGCTGCAGCGAGGTGATGGCGAAACGCCAGCTCTGGTGGTCGATCGCGCGCCGCAGCGGCTTGAGCACGGCCAGCGCGCCCCAGCCCACCAGACCGAACACGGCGAAGGCGCCGAGGAAGCCGAGCGCCGTGTACAGCGCCAGCTGCACATCGCCCGCCTGCCACAACAACAGCACCACGAAGCCGGCCAGGCCCAGGCCGTAGGTGGCCAGCGCCGCCACCTGCGGCGGCTCCTGCTCGCGGCGGATCACGCGGTTGTGCGGCACCTTGCGCAGTTGCAGGATAGGCGGCAGCGCGAACGCGGCCAGCAGCAGCATGCCGGTGGCCACGCCCTGCAGCGCCGGGTAGATGGTCGGCGCCGGCAGGCTGGCCGAGACCAGCTTGCCCAGCACCTCCAGCAGCACGTAATGGCCGCCGAAGCCCACCGCCACGCCCATCAGACTGCCGGCCAGGCCGACCATCAGGAATTCGATCAGGTACATCAGCGTGACTTCGTTCTGCGTCAGGCCCAGGCAACGCAGCATGGCGCAGGCGTCCAGGTGGCGCTGCATGAAGCGGCGCGCGGCCATCGCCACGGCCACCGCCGCCAGCATCGCCGACAGCAGGCCGACCAGCGACAGGAAGCGGTCGGCGCGGTCCAGCGTGGCGCGCATTTCGGGCCGGCCGTTTTCCAGCGACTCGACGCGTACACCCTTGATATTGTTTTGCTTGATCCGCGCCTGCAGCCATTGTTCGTAGGCGCTGGCCACGGCCGCGCCGTTTTGCAGCGACGCCGGCGCCGCCACCAGCAGGCGGTAGGACACGCGCGAGCCGGGCTGGATCAGGTTGGTGGCGGCCAAGTCGTCCAGCGCGAACATTACGCGCGGCGCGAACGCCAGGAAGCTGGCGCCGCGGTCCGGCTCGGAGGCGATCAGCTGCGCCACCGTGAAGCGCTTGTCGCCCAGCTTGATCGTGCCGCCGACCGTGGTCTTCAGGCCGCCCAGCAGGCCGGCGTCCATCCACACGGTGCCGGGCGCCGGCACGCCGTTGGCCGGCGTGCCGTAGCTTTGCTCGGCCTGTTCGGGATCGGTGGTGATCTTCAGCTGGCCGCGCAACGGGTAGCCGGGGCCGACCGCCTTCAACGCCGCCAGCAGCGAATTCGATTGCTCGCCCTCGCCCGCCTGCGCCATGCTGGGGAAGCTGATGGTGTCGGTCATCAGCAGGCCGCGCCGGGCGGCCTCCGCGCGCCAGGCCGGGTTGACCGGCAGGTCGGCGTTGATGACGACGTCGGCGCCCAGCAGCTGGTGGGCGTCGCGATCGAGGCCGCTGCGCAGGCGGTCGATGAAGAAGCCGGTGGCGGACAAGGCGGCCACCGCCACCGTCAGCGCGATCAATAAAAAACGCAACTGGCCGGCGCGCCAGTCGCGCGCCGTCATCTTCAAGGCGAGTTTAAACATGGAGTAATTCCTGGTTGCCGCCGTCGTTCCCGCGCAGGCGGGAACCCATGCTGAGCCGGCTTCGGCGACGGTCTATGGATTCCCGCCTGCGCGGGAACGACGGAGGGTCAGAGTGCGGCGAAATACGCGTCGACTTCATCGAGGAACTGCTGCTTCTGCTGCGCCGGCAGGAAGGCCGCCGAGAAGCTGTTGCGCGCCAGGCGCTGCGCGTGCGACAAGCCCAGCGGCAGCGCCTCGAAGGTGGCGACGAAGTTGGCGTTCATGTAGCCGCCGAAGTAGGCCGGGTCGTCCGAGTTCACGGTGGCGACGATGCCCGCGTCCAGCAGCTGCAGCAGGTTGTGCTGCTCCATGCGATCGAACACGCACAGCTTGACGTTCGACAGCGGGCACACCGTCAGCGCGATCTGTTCGCGCGCCAGGCGCCGCGTCAGCGCCGCGTCTTCCAGGCAGCGCACGCCGTGGTCGATGCGCTCGACCTTCAACACATCGAGCGCGGTTTCGATATACGCCGGCGGGCCTTCCTCGCCCGCGTGCGCCACCAGGTGGAAGCCCAGCTCGCGGCACTTGGCGAACACGCGCGCGAACTTCTCCGGCGGATTGCCGACCTCCGACGAATCGAGCCCGATGCCCATGTACTTGTCGCGGTAAGGCAGCGCCTCCTCCAGCGTGGCAAAGGCGTCCTCCTCCGACAGGTGGCGCAGGAAGCTGAGGATCAGCGTGGCGCTGACCGGGCTGTCCTGGCAGGCGCGGTGGATGCCGTCGATCACGGTCTTGATCGGCACGCCGCGCGCGGTGTGCGTCTGCGGATCGAAGAAGATTTCGGTGTGGCGCACATTGTCTTCCTCGGCGCGCTTGAGGTAGGCGGCGGTCATGTCGTAGAAGTCCTGCTCCTGCAACAGCACGCTCGCGCCGGCGTAGTAGATGTCGAGGAAGGACTGCAGGTCGGTGAACGCATACGCGGCGCGCAGTTCTTCCACCGAGCCGTAGGCCAGCTTGACGTTGTTGCGCTGGGCCAGCGCGAAAATCAGTTCCGGCTCAAGCGAGCCTTCGATGTGGATGTGCAGTTCGGCTTTCGGCATTTGCTGCACCACGGCGCGCAATTGTTCGTTCAACATTATTCTTTTTCCTCTGACGGTAAGCTGGATCAACGCATCTTAGCGCATGCCGCGAGAGTGCGACAGCGACGGCCAAGTTGCGGCAGAATTTATCTGTTTGAGGTGCGATCAGCACGGCGCGTGCAAGCGTGATACTGTGGCATAAACGTGGGTAAAAAAAAGCGCGAAAATCCATAAAAAGTACACAAAATTATCCAAAAATAATCTTAATAATCAATGATTTACGAAAGAGTATTAACCATATTACGACATATCTTTTGACTTCCGGCACCAATAGCGCAATAATCAATTTCATAGACGTAAGATGCGTTACGGCCAACACATAAAAGCCGCCAACCGGCGATGAAGCCAGCTCACCGGCGCGGGCAATCCGCGCCACCAAAAAGAAGCTGGCCATAAGAAAAATAAAACGAAAGGGTATGCACGAACCAGGGCCAGGGCAGTCGAACTGCCGGTGACCCGTGACACGCAGGTTTACATTAAAGGACACCCAAATGACCATTTTTGACAACTACGCCGCACGGTACGAACGGACCAAAGAAGAAGAGATGTCCATGAAGGAATATCTCGAACTTTGCAAAAAAGATCGACTCACCTACGCCAGCGCTCCGGAGCGCATGCTGGCCGCCATCGGCGAACCGACGTTGGTCGACACCCGCAACGACACCCGGCTGTCTCGCATCTTCGCGAACAAGGTCATCAAGATATATCCGGCTTTCCGCGAGTTCTACGGCACCGAGGAAGTGATCGAGCAAGTGGTGTCCTACTTCCGCCACGCCGCGCAGGGACTGGAGGAACGCAAGCAGATCCTGTATCTGCTCGGCCCCGTCGGCGGCGGCAAGTCGTCGATCGCCGAGAAGCTCAAGTCGCTGATGGAGCACGTGCCCTTCTACTGCCTGAAAGGCTCGCCGGTGAACGAATCGCCGCTCGGCCTGTTCAACGAGGAAGAGGATGGCGTGATCCTGGAAGAGGACTACGGCATCCCGCGCCGCTACCTGCGCAACATCCCGAGTCCGTGGGCCGTCAAGCGCCTGCACGAATTCAACGGCGACATCAACCAGTTCCGCGTGGTCAAGCGCTACCCGTCCGTGCTCAAGCAGGTCGCCATCTCCAAGACCGAACCGGGCGACGAGAACAACCAGGACATTTCCTCGCTGGTCGGCAAGGTCGACATCCGCAAGCTGGAAGATTATTCGCAGGACGATCCGGATGCCTACAGCTACTCGGGCGGCCTGTGCCTGGCCAACCAGGGCCTGATGGAATTCGTCGAGATGTTCAAGGCGCCGATCAAGGTGCTGCACCCGCTGCTGACCGCCACGCAGGAAGGCAACTATAAAGGCACCGAGGGCTTCGGCGCGATCCCGTTCGACGGCATCATCCTGGCGCACTCGAACGAGTCGGAATGGAAGACCTTCAAGAACAACCGCAACAACGAGGCTTTCCTTGACCGTATCTACATCGTCAAGGTGCCGTACTGCCTGCGCGTGACCGACGAGATCAAGATCTACGACAAGCTGATCGCCAACTCCTCGCTGTACCAGGCCCCGTGCGCGCCCGGCACCCTGCGCATGATGGCGCAGTTCGCCATCCTGTCGCGGTTGAAGGATCCGGAGAACTCCAGCATCTTCAGCAAGATGCTGGTGTACGACGGCGAGAACCTCAAGGACACCGACCCCAAAGCCAAGTCCATGCACGAGTACGTGGACTACGCCGGCGTCGACGAGGGCATGAACGGCCTGTCCACCCGCTTCGCGTTCAAGATCCTGTCCAAGGTCTTCAACTTCGACAACACCGAAGTGGCGGCCAATCCGGTGCACCTGCTGTACGTGCTGGAGCAGCAGGTCGAGCGCGAGCAGTTCCCGCCGGAGACCGAGCAGAAGTACTTCTCGTACATCAAGGAACACCTGGCGCAGAAATACGTGGAATTCATCGGCAAGGAAATCCAGACCGCCTACCTGGAATCGTATTCCGAATACGGCCAGAACATCTTCGACCGCTACGTGACCTTTGCCGACTTCTGGATCCAGGATCAGGAATACCGCGATCCCGACACCGGCGAAAGCTTCGACCGCGAGTCGCTGAACAACGAGCTGGAGAAGATCGAGAAGCCGGCCGGGATTTCCAATCCCAAGGACTTCCGCAACGAGATCGTCAACTTCGGCCTGCGCGCGCGCGCCAACAACGGCGGCAAGAATCCGGCCTGGACCAGCTACGAGAAGTTCCGCACCGTGATCGAGAAGAAGATGTTCTCCAACACCGAGGAACTGCTGCCGGTGATTTCGTTCAACGCCAAGGCCAGCGCCGAAGACGCCAACAAGCACGCCGACTTCGTCGCCCGCATGGTGGAAAAAGGCTATACCGCCAAGCAGGTACGGTTGCTGTGCGAATGGTATTTGCGTGTGAGGAAGTCGTCGTAAAGCGGTGTCATTCCCGCGCAGGCGGGAATCCATGCTGAGCTGGCCAGGACGCTGCGCATGGGTTCCCGCTTTCGCGGCGGTCCGCCGCTGCGGAACGACCTCGCTTCAAATAATAGCAGCAGGAGGCATCTTTTGACTTACCTCATCGACCGACGTTTGCAGGGCAAGAACAAGTCTGCGGTCAACCGCGAGCGCTTCTTGCGGCGCTACAAGGCCCAGATCAAGGACGCTGTGGGACGTGCCATCAAGGGCCGCTCCATCACCGACATTGAAAACGGCGAAAAAGTCTCCATCCCGGTCAAGGACGTGGGCGAGCCCTCGTTCGGCCACGCCCATGGCGGCGTGTGGGAAACCATCAACCCCGGCAACCAGGAATACCTCAAGGGCGACCTGATCAACCGGCCCAAGGGCGGCGCCGGGGCCGGCCGCGGCAAGGCCGGCAACAGCGACCAGCTGACCGAGGACGATTTCATCTTCGAGCTGTCGCGCGAAGAATTCATGAACTACTTCTTCGAAGACCTGGAGCTGCCCAACCTGGTCAAGACGCAGCTGACCGCCACCACCGAATTCAAGAACCAGCGCGCCGGCTACAATATGTCGGGCACGCCGTCCAACATCCACGTGCTGCGTTCGCTGCGCGGCGCGCTGGGACGGCGCATCGCGGTCGGCGGCAATTCGCGCAAGCGTGTGATCGAGGCCGAGCGCGAGCTGGAGGAGCTGCTGCTGGAGGGCGAACCGCTGGACGCGCCGCGCGTGGTGGAGCTGAAAAAGCTGATCCACCATCTGCACACGCGGCTGCTGGCGATTCCCTTCATCGACCCGTTCGACCTGCGCTACAGCAACCGCGTCAAGGTGCCCAAGCCGATGACGCAGGCGGTGATGTTCTGCATCATGGACGTCTCCGGCTCGATGGACGAAACCCGCAAGGACACCGCCAAGCGCTTCTTCATCTTGCTGTACCTGTTCCTCAAGCGCGCCTACGACAAGATCGACGTGGTCTTCATCCGCCACCACACGGCCGCGGCCGAGGTGAACGAGGAGGAGTTCTTCCACTCGCGCGAGTCGGGCGGCACGGTGGTGTCGTCGGCGCTGCACCTGCTCGACAAGATCATCGAGGAGCGCTACGGCGGCGGCAGCTGGAACAGCTATGTGGCCCAGGCCTCCGACGGCGACAACTGGGACAACGATTCCGTGCTGTGCCGCCAGCTGCTGGTCAACACCATCATGCCCAAGGTGCAGTACTACACCTATGTCGAGATCACCGACGGTCCGCCGCAGAACCTGTGGGAGCAGTACTCGCAGATTCCCGACCACCATCCGCATTTCGCCATGCAGAAAATAGTCACGCCGGCCGATATCTATCCGGTGTTCCGTGAACTGTTCAAGAAACAGCCGAAATAGGCAGCCCCGCCATGAACGACATGACACCCAAGCCGCGCCATCCGCGCGCCCTGCCCGAGCAGTCGGAATGGACGTTTGAACTGATCGAGCAGGCCCACCAGGAAATCCGCCGCGTCGCCGAAGGGTTCGGGCTGGACACCTATCCCAACCAGCTGGAGATCATCACCGCCGAGCAGATGATGGACGCCTACACCTCGGTCGGCATGCCGGTGTCGTACAACCACTGGTCGTTCGGCAAGCACTTCCTGTCGACCGAGAAGGGTTACAAGCGCGGGCAGATGGGCCTGGCCTACGAGATCGTCATCAACTCCAATCCCTGCATCGCCTACCTGATGGAGGAGAACAGCCTGACCATGCAGGCGCTGGTGATCGCGCACGCGGCCTACGGCCACAACTCCTTCTTCAAGGGGAACTACCTGTTCCGCACCTGGACCGACGCCGACGCCATCGTCGACTACATGGTGTTCGCCAAGAACTACATCGCCGAGTGCGAGCAGCGCCACGGCATCGACGCGGTCGAGCTGCTGCTCGATTCCTGCCACGCGATCCAGAACTACGGCGTCGACCGCTACAAGCGGCCGG
>Ga0308157_10002996_pt1 | contig 25831 bp, 21 predicted proteins | sample PhyBR1_FD_201035 | JGI IMG/M metagenome (GOLD analysis project Ga0308157, IMG submission 201035) | Phyllosphere microbial communities from UC Gill Tract Community Farm, Albany, California, United States - DLSLB.R1 | ecosystem: Host-associated > Plants > Phyllosphere > Unclassified | place: USA...
TTCCAGGTTTGTTAATGGAAGTTAAGCCAATTGGTGTGTTTTATATGGCTGACGATAAAGGAAACGATGAAAAAATTATCTGTGTACCAACCGGTGATCCTTTAATGCGCGAATTGAACGATTTAGGAGATATCAACAAGCACCTTATCAAAGAAATAGAACATTTCTTTAAAGTTTATAAAGATTTAGAAAACAAAAAAGTTGAAATCAACGGTTTTGGCGATAAAACTGCAGCTATTGCAATGATTAAAGAATGCCAAGAGCGTTTTGGTCAGTTATCAGCAGAAAAACAAAAATCTTTTAGTATAAGATAATGAAAAAGCCAGAAGTTAATTCTGGCTTTTTTTATATTTTAAAGGGGTCGTTTCGCAATTCATAAGCTTCAAATATTTCTTTTGCTGTATATTTCTTTTGCAACTCAATAAATAACGTATTATTTTCTTTTGTTACTTCTCTAACCTCATCAAGTAAACTAAATATTTCTTTCTTTAAATTTACACCTTCTTCTACAGTTTTAAATTTTGTTTCTTTTAAGTCTGCCTTCAGAATTCTTTCTAAATTATCAGGTGTATCATTAAATTTTTTATTCTTATTTATCTTTTCATTATACTCTTCAGATTTTGCGTTATAAAGATCAATTACCTTATTACTATACGCCGTTTTAAATGTTTCTTCGTATTTTAAAAATAACGGATCATTTAAAATATCTTGCGAAAACCCAACAAATCCTGTTAAAACCAGTGCTACTACAAAAAATTGCTTTCTCATATCATCAAAAATTAAAGTCCTATACATTGTTTAAAATATGTAGTACAATTGTACATTCTAATAAAATCATTCTTATTTATTACTGCTTTTATTTTTTCAAAGTGCTCATCACGTTCTTTCCCTTTATATTGACTATATAACTTATCAATTTGGTTAGCATAAATTTCAGAATGTGCTTCGCTATATGCCATAAATTTATCAGTACACTCATCTGAAAGCTCCATTTTACTAGACAATGTTTTAATCTGAATATGAATCATTATTTCATAAGCCGATTTTTAATTGGAACTACCTGTTGTTTCAATTTCATCTATTTGTAAGTTTGAAATTGATTCCCATTCAAATTTCGCTTCTAGGATCGAATTAAATTTTGTTCGATCTAAATTAGCCTCAATCCATAAAAACATATCATCTTCACTTTGAAATATTTTTTCCATAAAAGAAACATTCAATTTATCATTAAAGTTTTCTACAGCTTTAAATGATTTTGTAGGATTAGAAATAATTGTGTATATACACTCTTGACCTGAAGAATTGAGAAATGAATTTACATTTGCAAAACTTAAACTACAACATAAAATGGCACTTAAAAAGAGTATTTTTTTCATAAAACACAGATAAACAATTAAACATCACACAATATAACAAAAAATTATCTAAAACCTATACAAAAAATCAATCTCTTCTATATTTATGGTACTATCTTTATTATAATTATATTTGTAAAAATTTCAATTTAAAATGGCCGATCAAATCAATCCCTATAAAGATTCTAACCTTGGTAAAAAACAGCAGGTCGAACAAATGTTTGATACTATTTCTGGTAATTACGACAGTTTAAACCGAATGATTTCGCTGGGGACTGATCAAGGATGGAGACGTAATGTATTGAAAATGGTTTCAGACACCAATCCGGAATCTATTTTAGATATCGCAACAGGAACGGGCGATTTGGCTATTTTACTATCAAAATCTAACGCAAAACGTATTGTTGGTTTGGATCTTTCGGCAGGAATGTTAGAGGTTGGCAAAACTAAAGTGAACGCATTGGGCTTGCAGAATAAAATTGAAATGATTCAGGGCGATTCTGAAAATTTACCTTTTCAAGACAATACTTTTGATGCAATTACCGTTGCCTTTGGTATACGTAACTTTGAAAATCTTGAAAAAGGTTTGTCTGAAATTTTGCGTGTATTAAAACCTAACGGAATTTTTGTTATCTTAGAAACCTCGGTTCCAACAAAGTTTCCGTTTAAACAAGGATACAGTTTTTACATGAAAACCTTTATGCCACTAATGGGCAAAGTGTTTTCTAAAGATAAAAAAGCGTACGAATATTTATCAGAATCGGCAAAAAATTTCCCTTACGGTGAAAAATTAAATGCCATTTTACAAAAAGTAAACTTTAAAAATGTAAAACACAATCCGCAAACAATGGGCGTTGCAACTATTTATTCAGCATCAAAATAATCGTATGAAAAACCTTTTAATTGCTACTTGTTTTCTTTTAACCGCAAATTCTTTTGCACAGGGTATGTTTGGTAAAAACCCTTACCGCAACCAGCAACAATGGGATCAACAGCGTGTGCATTACGGTTATTATTTAGGATTTAGCTCGTACAATTTTAAGTTCGATTATAAGAAGAGTTTCTACGAAAAAAACGGAAGCGACGAAATTCTGGTTGAACCTACAACTGGTTTTAATGTTGGTTTGGTTGGAAATTTACGTTTAATGGAATATTTGGATTTACGTTTTGAACCGGGTTTATATTACACGCGTCGTAACCTTATTTTTCCGCATATTACAAATCCTGATCAGCGTGTGCGCGATGTGGCTTCAACTTACATACACTTTCCTGTATTGTTGAAATTTTCTGCTTTAAGAGCCGGAAATATTCGTCCGTACATTTTAACGGGAATATCGCAATCGTTGAATTTAAGCAGTAACGAAACTTCTAAAGACGATAATTACCAAGGACGTTTTAGAATGAAAAAATGGACAGCAAACTACGAATTAGGTTTAGGTATCGATTTTTATTTCGAGCATTTTAAATTTACTCCATCGGTTCGCGGCGTATTTGGCTTACAAGACGAATTAATTCGTGATAAAAACCCAAACAGCCCATGGACAGGCGATATAGAATCTATGAAAACACGCGGTCTATTTATAAACTTTACGTTTCATTAATAGTTATTAGTATTGAGCTTTTAGCTTTTAGATATAAAAAAATCCTGCAATTAAACTTGCAGGATTTTTTTTATAATTAAACTTCTATAAATTGATTACTAGCTATTCCTTTTAAACTCACTTAAAATTATAGCAGTTGCAGTAGCAACGTTTAAACTTTCGGTTTGTTGTAAATCGCCAAAACGTGGAATAGCAATTTTAGCTGTTACTAAAGCTTCAATTTCTGCGGATATTCCGTTGGCTTCGTTCCCCATTACAATGATTCCGCTAGTTGGTAAATCGGTTTTGTAAATATTGGTTCCGTCCATAAACGTACCAAAAATAGGTTCGTTGGTATCCTTTAAATAATCAGTCAGATCAGTATAAAAAATGTTTACTCGCGTTAACGATCCCATGGTTGCCTGCACCACTTTGGTGTTGTAAACATCTACTGTTTCGTTGCTGCAAATTAAATCGGCTATACCAAACCAATCGCACAGACGAATAATGGTTCCTAAATTACCTGGATCGCGCACATTGTCTAATGCAATTTTTAATCCGCTTCGCTGTGGTAACTTATCATCTTTCATTTTAAAAACAGCTAAACAGTCGTTCGGTGTTGTTAAAGACGATATTTTTTTTAGATCGGCTTCGGTAATTTCCGTTACAAATTCCTTCGAAACATCAAAGTTTAACTGCTTGGTGGTATAGATATGTTCTAGTTGCAAAGTAGAGTTCAGCAGTTCGTTAATAACCTTAAATCCTTCGGCAACAAAAACTTTATTTAAATCGCGGAATTTTTTTTGCTTTAATTGCGTTATATATTTGATTTGGTTTTTAGTAAGCATTCGTGAAAAGTTGTAATTTTACCAATTGAAATTGTTATGTCCTTGAGAAATATTTTATCAAAATTAGTGTTTATTACTTTAATTTCAAGCATTTTTTTAGCTTGTTCGTTAACAAAGCGCGTACCTGCTGATGAACGACTGCTAACTGAAAATGAAATTTTAGTAAACAACAAAAAAGAAACTAGCGAAGCCATTGTTAAACAGCTTTACCAGCAACCTAACAGCAACTTTCTTGGTTACCGCCTGCGTTTGCACATGTATAATATGGCAAAGGTAAACCCCGATTCTACCTATCAGGCGTGGTTAGACAAGCATAAAAACACCGAACGTTTTTTGGCGAAACTGCTTTCTGCAAAACAGGTAGATCGTTTAGGAACATCGTTTTTTGTATCGGGAATGGGCAGAACACTTAAAGAATTGGGCGAAGCACCTGTTATTTATGATGGCGAAAGAACTCGAAAATCTGTTATTCGTTTAAAAAACCATTATTTTAACCAAGGATATTTCAACACTAAAATTTCGTACAAATTAGACAGTTTAAAAGATAAAAAAATCAGTACGCATTATACTATTAATACCGGAAAACCTTATGTTTATGACAGTATTGCAGTAATTGTAAAATCGCCCGAATTAGATTCTCTTTACAAAACCAACACGCGTGCAAGCGTTGTAAAAAAAGGCGAACAGTACAACGCTGCAAAATTAGACGAAGAACGTGAGCGAATTACTACTTTTTTTAGAAACAACGGCGCTTACGATTTTCAGAAAACCTACATTAATTACGAAGCCGATACTTTAAAGAACAACCATACTACGGATATTTATCTGAATATCGACAATAAAAACATTAAGCAAGGCGATACGCTGGTTACCGAACCTTTTAAACTTTACAAAATCAGCGAAGTAAATCTATACACAAGCAATACTTCGGCAGAATTTCAAACCATTACAGATTCTGTTCAATACAAAAATTTGAATATTTACAGTAAAGGTCCGTTAAGTTATAAGCCAAAAGTATTGAGAAATGCTGTTTTTATCGATGAAGACGGTTCTTTTTCAGACATACGTCGATTAATTACATCGCGTTCTTTAAGTAACTTAAAGGTTTTCAATTATCCTACTATTGAATATGTTCCCGATACGCGCGATAGTTTGGGAAAATCGTTGATTGCAAATATTACGCTGAATCCTAAAAAGCGTATTACTTTTAATCCGTCGATCGATTTAAATCATTCCAACATTCAAGATTTTGGTATTCAGGGAAGTGTTGGCTTTGTATTTAGAAACATCTTTAAAGGAGCCGAAATTCTCGATGTAAGTTTTAGAGGTAACATTGGTTCATCAGCATCAAAATACCGTAGCGATCACAACACTTTTTTTGATATTTTAGAATATGGTGCCGATGTAAAACTAACCATTCCGCGCTTTTTATTCTTCCCGAATATTATCGATAAGTTGGTAGATCGCACATCGTTTCCAAATACCACATTAAGCGTAGGTTTTTTCAACCAGCAGAATATTGGTTTAGATAAGCAGAATTTAACCGGAATTTATAATTACTCATGGTCATATAAAAGAAGAAACACCATTAGTTTCGATGTTTTTAACCTGCAGTTTGTCCGCAACATGAATCCGGGAAATTACTTTAAGGTATATCGATCTTCATATAATACGTTGAATGTAATTGCTGACAGAACAAATGTCAATCCCGATTATTTAGACGAAAATGGAAATCTTATTATTGAAAACGGCAGTACCGATGCCTTTATTCAGGATGTCTTGAACGGAAATACAAACGCAAATGAGCAGGATACTAGATCTGTTTTAAGTATTGACGAAAGAAAAGACCGTTTAACGGAAAACAACCTTATCTTGGCAAGTAATGTGGTGTACACCTACTCTAACCGTTTTAACCTTAAAGATCAAGATTTCTTTACATTTAGAACCAAAGTAGAATCAGCAGGAAACATTTTAAATGCTATTGCAAAATCAAGCAGTAAAACAAACAGTAACGGAAAGCATACCATTTTAGACGTAGCTTATTCGCAATATATTAAAGGCGAAGTAGATTTTATAAAGTATTTTGATTTAGGAAATAAGAATGTTTTGGCAGTACGTGCTTTTGGTGGAATTGCCATTCCGTACGGCAATAGTGACAACATTCCGTTTTCACGCAGTTATTTTGCAGGTGGATCTAACGATAACCGCGCATGGCAGTCGTACCGTTTAGGACCTGGTCGCAGCGGCGGTGCATTAGATTTTAACGAAGCCAACATGAAACTGGCTTTTAATGCCGAATATCGTTTTAACGTTTCGGGTCCTTGGAATATGGCACTTTTTGCCGATGCTGGAAATATCTGGAATGCTTTAGACAATATTACCGATGAAGAGATGACATTTAACGGATTAAAATCTTTAAAAGACCTTGCGTTGGGAACAGGATTGGGAATTCGTTACGATTTCAGCTTTTTTGTCGTGCGTTTAGATTTAGGTTTTAAAACCTACAACCCTGCAAACGAAGCCAACCGCAAATGGTTTAAAGAATGGAATTTAAGTAAAACCGTTTTAAATGTCGGAATTAATTATCCGTTTTAATAAAATTATTACTTTTGTAAGCTAAACAAAGTTTAAAAATAAAACTCACAACCTAAATATGGCACATAACATTAAGCCTGGTGTTGCAACCGGCGATCAAGTTCAGGAAATATTTAATTACGCAAAAGAAAAAGGTTTTGCCTTACCGGCTGTAAACGTAACATCGTCTAGTACTATCAACGGTGTATTAGAAACAGCTGCAAAATTAAACGCACCGGTTATTATTCAGTTTTCTAATGGTGGTGGTTTGTTTATGGCAGGAAAAGGTTTAAGCAACGAAAATGAGCGTGCAGCTATTGCAGGATCTATTGCAGGTGCAAAACAAATTCACGAGTTGGCAGAATTATACGGTGCTACCGTAATTTTACATACAGATCATTGCGCAAAAAAATTATTACCTTGGATTGATGGTTTGTTAGATGCCAGCGAAAAATTCTATAAAGAAAACGGCAAGCCTTTATTTTCTTCGCACATGATTGATTTATCGGAAGAACCAATCGAAGAAAATATCGAAATTTCTAAAAAATACCTAGAGCGTATGAGCAAAATTGGTATGACTTTAGAAATTGAATTAGGAATTACAGGTGGTGAAGAAGACGGTGTTGATAATTCGCACGTAGATTCATCAAAACTATACACACAGCCAGAAGAAGTGGCTTACGCTTACGAAGAATTAATGAAAGTATCACCATGCTTTACAATTGCAGCTGCTTTTGGTAACGTACACGGTGTTTACAAACCAGGAAACGTAAAATTAACTCCGAAAATTTTAGACAATTCTCAAAAATACGTTCAAGATAAATTCAGCACTAAAAACAATCCGGTTGATTTCGTTTTCCACGGTGGATCTGGATCAACTTTAGAAGAAATCCGCGAAGCAATATCTTACGGTGTAATTAAAATGAATATCGATACCGATTTACAGTTTGCTTTTACCGAAGGTGCTCGTGATTATATTCTTGCGAAGAAAGATTATTTAATGACACAGATTGGAAATCCTGAAGGAGACGATGTTCCTAACAAAAAATATTACGATCCGCGTAAATGGATGCGTGATGGCGAATTAACATTCAACAAACGTTTAGAGCAAGCTTTTGCCGATTTAAACAACGTTAACACATTATAAAAATTACGAATTACAATTAATAACACAATTCGTAATTTATAAATCATAATTTAAGACTATGGCTTGGTTTAAAAGAAAAGAAAAAGGAATTACAACCCCTACCGAAGATAAAAAAGACACTCCTAAAGGTTTATGGTACAAATCGCCAACGGGAAAAATTATAGAATCGGAAGAGCTGGCTAAAAACTTATGGATTTCTCCGGAAGACGATTACCACGTAAGAATTGGAAGTAAAGAATATTTTGAAATTTTATTCGATGACAATAAGTTCAAAGAATTATTTGGTTCTATAACAGCGAAAGATCCTTTAAAATTTGTTGATACCAAAAAGTACAGCGACCGTTTAAAAGAAGCGAAAGACAAAACTAATTTAAAAGATGCAGTACGTGTTGCGGTAGGAAAATCTAAGGGAGCAGATTTAGTTGTTGCCTGTATGGATTTTGCTTTTATTGGCGGATCTATGGGTTCTGTAGTAGGTGAAAAAATTGCCCGCGGAATCGATTATTCTATCAAAAACAACATTCCGTTCATGATGATTTCAAAATCGGGCGGTGCACGTATGATGGAAGCAGCATATTCGTTAATGCAAATGGCAAAAACATCGGCAAAATTAGCGCAGTTGGCAGATGCTAAAATTCCTTACATTTCATTATGTACCGATCCAACAACTGGTGGAACAACGGCATCGTACGCAATGTTGGGCGATATTAATATTGCAGAACCTGGTGCATTAATCGGCTTTGCAGGTCCGCGTATTGTAAAGGATACAACAGGTAAAGATTTACCTGAAGGGTTTCAAACATCGGAATTTTTGTTAGAACACGGCTTTTTAGACTTTGTAGTTCACAGAAAACAATTAAAAAACAGAGTAAACTTATACATTGATTTGGTTTTAAACAGACCATTACGATAACAAAAAGCATTGCAATAGCAATGCTTTTTTGCTTATTAAACATTCTTTGTAAGATAAACGTGCAATAGCAGAATAAAAAAGCAAAAGCTAGTTTAAACATTATCAAAACTTTAAAAAATAATTACAAATTAGTTTTTTAAAACCCTTGTAAAATAAAATAATCGTTCTATATTTGCAGTCGCAATACAGACTTACAGTTTGTTTTGATTCGCTTGAGTGGTGGAATTGGTAGACACGCTGGACTTAAAATCCAGTGAGCAGTAATGTTCGTGCGGGTTCAAGTCCCGCCTTGAGTACTTTTATTTTGCAGATATTGAAAATATTTTTAAAATTTGCAATTATTGTTCTTTACATAAAAATAATATGCGAAAATAGCTCAGTTGGTAGAGCGCAACCTTGCCAAGGTTGAGGTCGCGGGTTCGAATCCCGTTTTTCGCTCAACGTTACTACAACTGCTTGAGTGGTGGAATTGGTAGACACGCTGGACTTAAAATCCAGTGAGCAGTAATGCTCGTGCGGGTTCAAGTCCCGCCTTGAGTACTAACGTTTTTTTATATTATTACGCGAAAATAGCTCAGTTGGTAGAGCGCAACCTTGCCAAGGTTGAGGTCGCGGGTTCGAATCCCGTTTTTCGCTCAAAAATCTATTTATCTGCTTGAGTGGTGGAATTGGTAGACACGCTGGACTTAAAATCCAGTGAGCAGTAATGCTCGTGCGGGTTCAAGTCCCGCCTTGAGTACAAGATAATATTCAAGACTTATAAATAGATTTTTTTACCTACGCTTGAGTGGTGGAATTGGTAGACACGCTGGACTTAAAATCCAGTGAGCAGTAATGTTCGTGCGGGTTCAAGTCCCGCCTTGAGTACAAAATCCTGAATTTAAATTCAGGATTTTTTTTGTAAAGAATTATTTTATTATAATTTTTTTAGATTGCTCTGAATTGTTCGATTTCATTTTTAAAACATACATTCCGCTTTTTAAAGAAGAAACGCTCAGCGGTGCGTTACTTTCATAATTTTTAGCGGTATAAACACATCGTCCAACTGTATCGAAAATTATAATTTCATTACTTGAAAATTCAGCAGGAAATGTAATAAATAACTCGTTTTTAACAGGATTGGGGTAAACGTTCATTGGTATAGCATCTACTTTATTATTTGAAAGTAAGTAGTTATCTAAATAATTTAAAGCCGACATCATATTTGGTAGCGGTCCTATATTCTGTGCCGTATTTCCTCCTTGAGCGATTCCTGTAGAAATTAACATAGTACGAATTTCAGCAGGAGATAGGTTATAATTTGATTGTTTTGCACGAGCAAGCAAAGCAATTACACAACTTGCTACAACTGGTGTTGCAGAACTAGTTCCGCTAAACATAGTATATGACTGGTTAGGATCATTTCCTAAAAGCGCATAATCGCCATATCCCGCACTTAAAACATTCATTCCCCAACCTTGAACATTTACACGCTGACCGTAAGTACTAAAACTTAATCTACTATGCGTTATATTAGTAGAACCAGCACCTACTATTAAAGCTCCAGAATCTCCACGATTTATATACGATGAGTAACTTGTATGATCTAAATTCTGATCTCCGTTACCAGCTGCCGCTACAATATGAATTCCAGCTGAAGTAGCTGCTTTTGTTACATCCCAAATACTATTTACATATTCTGCAGGAACATAATTAGGAGAATTTGTTGTAGAATTTACACCACCTGTCTGCATTTCATATAAAATTACATCTCCTGCAACAGATGCACTTATAGCCGAATTAACTGCAAATAACCTATCATAGCCACTTGTTGTATATTCTGGAAAAACTTTAAATTCAGAAATTCCATGCTGCATACCCGTTACTCCGTAAGTACCGTTGTGTGCTGCAACAACTCCTGCTGTTGCTGTACCGTGATCTAACCAACTTGGGTTTACAAGTGAACTTATCGGTAATTGATTAGAAAATTTTGGATCTGTTAACTCTTCATGTGTAACAGACATTCCGTACTCTATATCTCTTACACGAATACCTTGCCCATAAATACCTCGATTCCATGCGTATTGCATATTTACACCTGGGTTTACCTGTATATAGTTTTGGCTTTGTTGGTAATTTGGTGTGGTTGGCGGAATGTCTATGAACGGAGGTTGTATAGGTGTTAATGGATTTAATTCTGCATATCTCACAAAATCATATTGCTCTAATTGATCTGCCAACTTATACAATACATCATTAGGCAAACTATTAGTTATAACGTACATCCCTTTTAAAACTAATACAGATTTATCAGTTTCAGAATATGTTACCGCACTATTTCTTAATGCATTAAAATGTTCCTCATTCCATTCAAAAGCAATCTTTAAATCAAGTTTATTATTTTCAATAAAGTTTTTAAATTCTTGATTGGTTTGAAAATAATAATCTGTAATTTCTTCGGCTTGTTTAGGTATTTCAAATGAAACCAATAATTGATGCTGATTTTCATCGAATAATCTAAATTCCCCTTTTCTATTTTGGGAATATCCGTTTAAACTTAAAGCAGCTAATAAAAGACATAGTATTTTTTTTCTCATGCTAAAATTAATAAGGTAGATTTTTGTAAATTTAATAAATTAGCTGACAGTTTATACTATTTATTGTTTTTTAAGATAATAAACAATCGTTTTAATTTCTTGCTCTGTTAATTTAAAATTATGAATATAGTTCGTAGAAGTATTCCATTCTTCTTTAATTTTGATGGCCAATTCGTTTTTATGTTGAAGTAAGCTGTCTTGATGATTGGTATAATCCCTTAAAAAAGATAATTCGTATTTGTTATTTTGAATATTTCCCGCGAGAAAATTATTGTTGGCTACTTTAGAACCATGACATTCCAAACAAAATTTATCATATAATACTTCACCTGTCTTTTCAAGCTTTTGCGAGTTGTCTTTCAATACAAAATCGCTAGCAACATTCTTTTCAGAACGATTACAACCGATATTTATCATAAGAATGACTACTATTAAAAAAATATTTCTCATTTAAAAACTATTATATTTCAATAAAGATAAAATATTCTTTAAACAAAAAAACCACCTTTAAAAAGATGGTTTCATATAATTTATTTCTTCTTTGCTCTGCGTTCTCTTGCAATTAGCGTGTTTTTCATTAGCATGGCAATGGTCATTGGACCAACACCACCTGGAACCGGTGTAATCCACGATGCTTTTTCGGCAACTTCATTAAAAGCGACATCTCCTTTAATTACGTAACCTTTTGCGTTTGTTTCATCGGCAACACGGGTAATTCCAACATCAACAATCACAGCACCTTCTTTGATCATTTCTGCTTTCAAAAATTCTGGAACTCCTAATGCAGTAATTACAATATCAGCTTCACGGGTAAATTCTTCAATGTTTTGCGTTGCAGAGTGCGTTAAAGTAACGGTTGCATTTCCCGGATATGCTTTACGGCTCATTAACAAACTCATTGGTTTACCAACAATATTAGATCGACCAATAACTACCACATTTTTACCTTTTGTTTCGATTTTGTTACGCTCTAACAACTGTAAAATTCCGAAAGGTGTTGCAGGAATAAACGATTCTAATTCCAATGCCATACGTCCGAAGTTTTCAGGATGAAAACCATCAACATCTTTATCAGGATCAACAGCATTTAAAACCTTTTGTTCATCGATATGCTTTGGCAAAGGTAGCTGAACGATAAATCCATCAATATCGTCATTATTATTCAGTTCATAGATTTTAGCCAAAAGTTCTTCTTCTGTAGTTTCTTCAGGCAAGGAAACCAAGGTAGAATCAAAACCAATTCTTTCGCATGTTTTTACTTTACTACCTACGTAAGTTAAACTTGCACCATTGCTACCAACCAAAACAGCAGCCAAATGCGGAACTTTTTCTCCGCGTTCTTTAATTTTAGTTACTTCGGCAGCAATTTCGTTTTTAATTTCTTCCGATACTTTTTTACCGTCTAATAATTGCATTGTTGTGTTGTTTAGGAATTTAAAAACCTACAAGATTTTAAAACCTTGCAGGTTTGTTTTAATAGGATTTATTTTTTTTGATTTCTCGACTTCGGTTTAAGACTTCTCGACTACGCTCGAAGTGACAAGATGTTTTATTTTAACTTTATGATTTTCGATTGGAAATTTATTGCATTCCCATGCCTTTCATCTGCCCCATCATGCGCATTAGGTTTTTACCTTGTGCACCCTGCATCATCTTCATCATTTTACTCATTTGGTCGAACTGTTTCAACAATTGGTTTACCTGCTGAATATCGGTTCCCGAACCTTTTGCGATACGCAATTTACGTTTTGCATCTAACAAAGTTGGTTTTTTACGTTCAACTGGCGTCATTGAATGAATAATTGCTTCGATATGTTTAAAGGCATCGTCTTCAATTTCGATATCTTTCATTGCTTTACCAACACCAGGAATCATACCCACAAGATCTTTCATAGATCCCATTTTCTTCACCTGTTGAATCTGACTTAAGAAATCATCGAAACCAAATTCGTTTTTAGCAATTTTCTTTTGAAGTTTTCTTGCTTCTTCTTCATCATACTGTTCCTGCGCGCGTTCTACTAACGAAATAACGTCACCCATTCCCAAAATACGATCTGCCATACGATCCGGATAGAACACATCAATTGCATCCATTTTCTCGCCCGTACCAATAAATTTAATTGGTTTGTTTACGATCGATTTAATAGAAATTGCAGCTCCACCACGTGTATCACCGTCTAATTTTGTTAAGATCACTCCGTCAAAATTCAAACGATCATTGAACGCTTTTGCAGTATTTACAGCATCTTGACCTGTCATAGAATCTACAACAAACAAGGTTTCCTGTGGTTTAATGGCAGCGTGAACATTTGCAATTTCGTTCATCATTTCCTCATCAATCGCCAAACGACCGGCAGTATCGACAATTACAACATTGAATCCGTTTTTCTTGGCATAATCAATTGCGTTTGTTGCAATAGAAACCGCATTTTTGTTTTCTGGTTCAGAATAAACCTCAACGCCAATCTGATCTCCCACAACATGCAGCTGATTAATTGCCGCCGGACGATAAATATCACAGGCAACCAATAACGGCTTCTTTGTTTTTTTAGTTTTTAAGAAGTTTGCCAGCTTTCCGGAAAAAGTTGTTTTACCAGAACCTTGTAAACCCGACATTAAAATTACGGTTGGATTTCCCGAAAGATTTACACCAACAGCATCTCCACCCATTAATTCGATTAATTCGTCTTTAACGATTTTAACCATTAATTGTCCGGGTTGTAACGTTGTTAAAACGTCTTGACCAATTGCTTTTTCTTTTACTTTATTGGTAAAATCTTTGGCAATTTTAAAGTTCACATCGGCATCTAACAACGCACGACGCACTTCTTTTAAAGTCTCGGCAACGTTAACTTCTGTAATTTTTCCGTGACCTTTTAGTATATGAAAGGCTTTGTCTAGTTTATCGCTTAAATTATCGAACATACTTTTTCTTATTGAAACTAAAGGGCAAATATACAATAAAGTAAAAGATGTGTCAAGGTTTTGTTTTTGGTTTATTGACAGATCTTAATATAGAGTGTTGAACAAATTCATATCAACAAAAAATACCGCTCTTACGAACGGCATTTTATATTTTACATTCTGTTTGGAACATCAATTCCCAATAGAGCAAAGGCATTTTTAATGGTTTGCCCTACTTTGTCTGATAATTGCACACGGAATACTTTTTTGTTGTGATCTTCTTCTCCTAAAATAGAAACCGATTGATAAAACGAGTTGTATTCCTTAACCAAATCGTAGGTGTAGTTGGCAATTAATGCCGGGCTGTATGTTTTTGCTGCCTGCTGAATTACTTCTGGAAACTGCGCTAAATTCTTAATTAGCTCTTTTTCTTTTTCGTGTAATTCTTGAACTTTATAGAATTTCAATTGACTCGTAAACAAATCAAAATTATTTCTACAGTCAATAATTGAACCGCTATCATTCTTCAAATCTCCTACATCAAATTTCACTATTTTAAAATTATCATCATTTTTATCAATTTCATATGTACTATCAAAATTATTTCTTTCTAATTTCAATATTTTAGTATCAATTGATTTAATTTCCTCATTAAAAAATAAGTTCACCAAGAAATTTGATTGAATTTCATTAGAATTATCTATAATATAATAATTTGTATAATCAAAATCAGCTTTACGTAAAATAGACTGAATACGTGCATAAGTGTATTGAATAAACGGACCTGTGTTTCCTGCAAAATCTACCGATTCTTTAGGATCAAATAAAATACGTTTTTTAGGATCAACCTTTAAGATATAATACTTCAAAGCACCTAAACCAATCATTTTATGCAGACTGTCCTTTTCTTCGTTAGATAAACCTTCTAACTTGCCTAATTCTTCTGAAATTTCTTTGGCTGTAACGGTCATATCGCTCATTAAATCATCGGCATCAACAACAGTTCCTTCACGAGATTTCATTTTTCCCGAAGGTAAATCAACCATTCCGTATGATAAATGATACAGATGCTCTGCCCAATCGTAACCCAGTTTTTTAAGAATCAGGAACAAAACTTTAAAGTGGTAATCTTGTTCGTTACCAACGGTGTAAACCATTCCGCCTACATCGGGGAAATCTTTTACACGCTGAATTGCAGTTCCGATATCCTGCGTCATGTAAACCGAAGTTCCGTCTGAACGCAACACTAGTTTTTCATCTAAACCATCTGGAGTTAAATCAATCCAAACTGAATTATCTTCTTTTTTATAGAAAATTCCTTTTGCCAAACCTTCTTCTACTACATCTTTACCCAACAAATAGGTATTGCTTTCGTAATAATTACAATCGAAATCTACGCCAATGCTTTTATAAGTTGCCTCGAAACCTGCATAAACCCAACTGTTCATCTTTTCCCAAAGTGCCACAACCTGCTCATCGCCTGCTTCCCATTTACGAAGCATTTCTTGAGCCTCTAAAATTAACGGTGCTTGCTTTTTAGCTTCCTCTTCGGTTAATCCTTTTTCTATTAATTGATTGATTTCTGCTTTATAAGCTTTATCAAATTCTACATAATAATTACCAACCAGCTTATCGCCTTTTAATCCTGTAGATTCCGGTGTTTCGTTATTTCCGAATTTTTCCCAAGCCAGCATTGACTTACAGATATGAATTCCACGATCGTTAATAACCTGCGTTTTATATACTTTTTTTCCCGAAGCTTTTAAAATTTCGGCTACAGAATAACCTAAAAGCACATTACGAACATGCCCTAAATGCAAAGGTTTGTTGGTGTTTGGCGACGCATATTCTACCATTACCGCTTTTGTATCGGTGTTAGTTGACTGGTATCCGAATGTTTTATTTTCTAAAATAGAATTAAAAAACTGGTTGTAATAACTGTCGCTAATAACAATATTTAAAAACCCTTGAACTACGTTGAATTTTGTTACCAAATCAACATTTTTTACAAGGTACTCGCCTATTTTGTTTCCTATTTCGGCAGGATTTCCTTTTAACTGTTTTACCAGCGGAAAAACAACCATTGTAACGTCTCCTTCAAAATCCCTGCGCGTAGCCTGAAATTCCACTCGGTCGATTGTTAAATCGAACAATTGTTGAACTGCTTGCTTAATGTACGGCGTTAAAATTTCTTGTAAAGACATTGTTTTAAATTTTTTAATTAAGGTGCAAAGATAAAACTTTTCGGCGGCTTTTAATTTACTAAAACACGGTGCAGAATTTTTTTTTATTTGGGTGTAACATTTTAAATCAACCGCACACTAATTCATCAAACAATAAATTTAAGCAGCAGCCTATTTTGGTTTCGCTTAAAAATCTTACAAAATAAAGACAAAAATGAAAAAGAAGTACTTAACCCTATCGTTACTTTTGGCTGTATCGGTTAGCTCATGGGCGCAGCAACCGGCAATTGGTAACGGAACCGTGAAAGGAAAAGTTTCCGAAAAATCAACCAAAAATGCGGTTGGTTTTGCATCGGTAGCTATTTCTGCAAACGGACAAATTATTTCGGGCGATTTGACTGATGAAGACGGATCGTTTACGATTAGTAATCTGCCAAATACACAGATTGAAGTTTCGGTAGAATATATCGGTTTTAAAACCTACAAGAATACGATTGATTTATCGACCGAAAAAACAATTGATCTTGGTACGATTTCTTTGGAAGTTGACGAGGAAATTTTAGATGCTGTTGTGATCAATGCAGAACGCAGTACCATGGAACAGCTGGTTGACAGAAAAGTGATTCGTGTGGGGAAAGATTTATCTACAGCAGGTGCATCGGCTGCTGATATCATGAACAATATTCCTTCGATAAACGTGGATCAAGATGGAAACATTTCTATGCGAGGTAACCAAAACGTTCGTGTTTTGATTGATGGAAAACCTACACATTTAGATCCAAAAACGTTGTTAAAGCAGATTCCTTCTAATTCGATCGATAAAATTGAGTTGATTACCAATCCGTCTGCAAAATACAATCCGGAAGGAATGTCGGGAATGATCAATTTTGTGTTGAAGAAAAATATGCAGGACGGTTTTAACGGAAGCTACAACGGAAATGTTACGTTTGCAAAGGTTCCTAAATTCAACCAAGGTGTAGATTTAAACTATCGTAAAGGAAAAGTCAACTTTTTTGGAAACTACAATTATTCGGATCAAAAAACGCTGAACGGCGGTGTAATGACACAGTTAGACGATAACAGTCAGCAAATTTTCGATATTGTAAACGATAATAAAGTACACACGTTTAAAGTTGGTTTTGATATTTATGCGAACGATAAAAACACGTTTTCGCTTTATACCAACCAAACGTATGCCGATGGAATTGGAACGGTTGATAATACTATTTCGTATCCAAGCAGTCCGTTGTTGTTACAAACCGATCAATACGAAGGCGCTAATAAATCGCAAATTTATAATGCTGCCTATAAAAAATTATTTGCAAAAGCAGGACAAACGTTAGATTTTGAAGTGAATTACAGCAAAACCAACGACGACCAAAACGGAAACTTCGGTATTGCAGGAAATTCACCAACAAATTACAACGATAACAGCAACAATACGGTTGATGCGGTACAGGCAAATTTAGATTACGTGCATCCGTTCAACGAAAAAACCAAGTTAGAAGTTGGTGCAGAATATCGTACCACAACGATTGACAATACTTACAGAACAACCAACATTATTGGTAACCAAACCGATTTTGAATACAAAATGGATATTGCATCGGCTTACGCTACTTTTGGATCGAAGTTCGATAAATGGGGCTATCAAATCGGAGCTCGATTGGAAAAATACAATGTAGAAGCCGATTATCTTATTGCTTCTGAAGCTGCGAATTTTAAAGATGATTATTTAACGGTGTATCCATCGGCATTTTTAAGCTACACTCCTACTCAAACCGATTTTTTCCAAATTAGTGCAAGCCGCCGTGTAGACCGTCCGAATGTTTGGCAAACAAGACCAATTCGCGATTACAGTACGCCGCGTGTAGTACAGATTGGTAACCCGGAATTAAAACCGCAGTTTACAAATTCGGTTGAATTTAACTATACAAAAGTATTGGGTGTGAAAGGAAGTGCAACTTTTGGAGCTTATTACCGAATGATTGATGACCCAATTGAACGTACTTTTTATTTAGATACAAGTACACCTGAAGCTATTGCAGAAAAGAAAATGATTATGAGCTACGGTAACTTTGATGAAGCTACTGCTTATGGTGCAGAACTTTCGGCAAACTACAAACTTACCAAATGGTGGGATGTACAGCCTAGTGTGGAATATTATTACAGAAACCAACGCGGTATTGTTACGGTTTTAAATCCGGATACAAACGAAGCAGAATTACAAGAGCGCGAAGTTAACAACGGCGTGTTTAACAGCCGTTTAAACAACAACTTTAAAATTACCAACCAGTTGCGTGCATCGTTATTTGGTTTTTACCGTGGCGATGCTGTGGGCGTAAACGGTACCATGAAAGCCATGTATAAGATAGACGCCGGTGTTCGTTACAGCTTCTGGGAAAATACGGCAAATGTAAGCTTGCGTTTCAACGATATCTTCAACAATATGAGAGCTCGATTTGAAGGCGATGCACCTTACCGCCAAACCGGAACATTTACCTGGGAAAGTCAATCATTATTTGTAGGATTTCAATATATGTTCGGATCTGGTAAAAACCGAGCGTTACAACGAAAAGCCCGCGATAACAACGAGGTTCAAAAATCAGGAGGATTCTTCTAAAAACATAAACCGATTGAATGAAAATTCAGTCGGTTTTTTTATTGCGCTAAAAAATATTATTTTCGTATTTAACCAAATTCTTAAAAATGATCATAGAAACACATGAATTGAGTTTTCAGTTCAACAAGCACCACAAATTATTAGATAAAGTATCCATACAGGTTCCCGAAAAAAGTATTTACGGCTTTTTAGGACCAAACGGTGCAGGAAAATCAACTACTATTCGACTGATAACTGGATTGTTGGGTGAGCAAAATCCGGGAGAAATATCATTATTCGGGAAACCGTTAGAAGAGCAACTGCCTTTCGCTTTTTCGCAAATTGGCTGTATCATTGAAACCCCTACATTGTACGCGCATTTAACCGGATTGGAACATCTAAAATTTGTTTCGAAACTTCAAGATACCGACGAATCTAAATTTAACGAAGTGTTAGATTTGGTAGGATTAGATCATGCTAAGAATATCAAATCTAAAAAATATTCGCTGGGAATGAAACAGCGTTTAAGCATTGCAATGGCTTTGATTAACGATCCTAAATTATTGATTTTAGATGAACCGGTGAACGGATTGGATCCGCAGGGAATCATAGAAATGCGTTTGTTACTTCAAAAACTGAATCGCGAAAAAGGAATTACCATTTTTATATCGAGCCATATTTTAGCCGAAGTTGAAAAACTGTGTACACATGTTGGTATTTTGTACAATGGCATTCTTCAGTTTCAAGGCACAATGAGCGAATTAAAAGCCCTAAACAGTCATGCTACTATCTTGGTTGAAATCGGAAATTTAAATCAACATTTAAGTTTGATCCAACAACAGTATCCCGACTGTATTCAGCTAAATGCTAACGAATTGCAACTTAAATTTTCAAGCAAAGAAGAAATTCCGACTTTCGTTAACTTTTTAACCCAACAGAATATATCGGTTTATAAAATTCAACCCCAAGGCGGATTAGAAGAATGGTTTATTGATTTAACTAAACAAATAAAAACACTATGATGAAATTTTTTAAAGCTTTCGCAGCCGAAAACATAAAACTTAAACACTCGGGTATTCATACCACTGCGTTTATACTTGCTATATTAACATCAATAATAAGTATTTGCTTTAGTGTATATACCTATTTCACAGAAAAAGCAGAAGCTAAAGATCCTATTTACATATTTTTTGATACATATAGTTATCAGATTTTACCTTTTATGGCTTTGTTTTATCCGCTGATTATTATTGTAACTGCATCTAGAATTACACAGTTAGAGCATAAAAACAATACGTGGCAGTTAGTGGAAACGCAACCTGTTAAGCGTGCGATTTTACTAAATGCCAAATTTATTAAAGCATACCAAATCTGTATTTACAGTATTGTAATTTTTATGCTAGGTATTGTAGCATCGGCAACATTTACCTATTTAATATCTCCAAAAACAGAAATGCATATTTTAGATATTCAATGGATTTTCTTATTGAAGAAAACCATCAGTTTATCATTAGGAACCGGCTTTTTATTGGCTATAATTTATGCGGTATCGGTACTTTTTCTAATTTATTTGTTTCAATAATAATTGGTGTAGGCGCTTTACTTGTTGCGCCTATTTTAAACACTTTTGGTTTGCTGCCTAAATGGTTTCCTACAACTGTATTAGACAACAGCTTAAAAGCATCGAGCGATTTAGGCTATTGGCTAACGTATAACGAGTATTTAAGTATTATAGCAACTGTAATTATTTTATTTATAATTACGTTTTGGTACGTTTTTAAAAACAAAAAATGGCTTAATAACAAAAATACCATTCTTATAAATTATGCCGCACCTGCAATACTTTTGTTAGGGTTGTTTTTGTATGTGAATCATCCTACCCAAATGCAGCAAAGTAACGAAACGGTTATAAAAGGAACTGTTCCAGAAAATTCTATGATTACAAAGATTTATTTGCTTGATAATGTGATGAACGATACTTTGCAAACTATAGACGTTAAAGACAATAGTTTTCATCATGTAATTAAAGACGATCTACCTTTAAAAAGATATCGCTTAGCTTGGTGGAGTGATAAAGGAGAAAGCCAGTCATCTGTTTTGTTTTCTAAAAACGATGTTGTAGAAATTCAGTTTCCAGACGAAACAAAAAATCAATCGTTTAAGATTTTAGGAACACGGTTAGCGGAAAACTCTTTAAATGTAGAGCTTGGCGGTGATTTGCAATATATAAATAAAATGGTTTCTGAAGGATCTAAAGACAATGCGGAAACAATTATCTTTCTTTTAAAGCGAAGCTACAAAAATGATCTAACAACATTAAAAAAGTTCCAAACTTCAGATAACTATGTGATTAGAGATGATTACACCGAAATTATTAACAACGAATTATACTACAAATACAATTTAATCTGGATGCAGTTTAAGGATGCTATTGCAAGATCGAACCCTAAAAACGAATACAAAGACAAAAGTATTCAAGATGTTTTAAATATTGATTTTAAACCGAACGAAGATTTAATTGCTAAAGCAGAAAACACAGAGTATTATCGTTTTAAAATTTACGAATTGATAAGTAATGACACTTCAGATGAAGATATTTTATCAAAATACAAAAACGGAATTGGCAAGTTGAGTAACACGATGCTACAAACACAATTGGCAAAAATTATTTTAGATGACAAACTGCCAAATGTGAATGATTTAAACGAGATAAACAGATACGACGAATTATTCCTTCCGTTTATAAAAGATCAGCGAACACATAAATACTACTCAAAGTTTATTGAAGATAAAAAACGCTTAACAACAGGTAGCGAGGCTCTTGCTTTTGAAGCAATAACTACAGACAACCAACCGAAAACCCTTGAAGATTACAAAGGCAAATTTGTTGTTTTAGATTTTTGGGCAAGTTGGTGCGGACCTTGTATATATCAGGCTGATTATTTTGAAAAGCATGCTATTGAATACAACAAACGCAGCGATGTAGTGTTTATTTCGTTAAGTGTAGACCAAAAAGAAAATGCTTGGCGCAAAAAGGTGAAATTAAACGATAAAAATGTAGTGCAGTTATTTGCTAGAAATCAAGAAGCTTTAAATGATTTTTACAGATTAAACTCGATTCCACGCTTTATTATAATTGATCCTGAAGGAAAAATAATCAACAACACTTTTCCTTTCCCAGATGATTCAAACTTTAAAGTAATGTTAGATCAATTACTTCCTAAAAAATAATAACAAAAATCGCTTTCAGTTTTGAAAGCGATTTTTGCCAAAAGACAAGTCACACATCTTAAAAAATAAGCTACATTTGGTTTAAACAAACTCTAAAAAAATGGAAAATAAAAAATTTAATCCTGTAGCTTGGTTCGAAATTTATGTTGATGACATGGATAGAGCCACAAAATTTTATGAAACGGTATTTAATTTAAAATTAGATGAGATGCCCGTTCCCGGTGATGCTCCAATGACAATGAGATGCTTTCCAGGATCTGAAAACGGAATAGGTGCATCGGGCGCTTTGATAAAGATGGACGGTTTGCAAGCGGGCGGAAACAGTACTATTGTCTATTTTGGCTGTATGGATTGTGCTGTGGAAGAAAGCAGAGTTGTTGATGCTGGCGGAACAATTCATCAACCAAAAATGTCGATCGGTGAATATGGTTTTTGCTCGATAATTATAGATTCTGAAGGAAATACAGTCGGTTTATACTCAATGAATTAAATTAAAAGCTATGAAAATTGTAAAAACAATCTTTTTTGTATTATTTGGGTTAATGATGATCAATGCAGGTATGGATAAATTTTTCCATTACATGCCAATGCCCGAAATACCGGCAGAAATGATGAAAATTAATGACGCCATGATGACCTTGAAATGGATTTTACCATTGGTTGCAACCATAGAAATTCTTTCGGGTATTTTAGTGCTTATGCCAAAAACAAGAGCGTTAGGTGCCGTAATGATTTTTCCTGTAATGATTGGTGTTTTGTGTCATAACTCAACTTTTATGCCCGAAAGTTTAATTATTGCCGGTGTATTTTTCCTAATCAACATTTGGATGCTGATTGACAATAAAGAAAAAATCAAACATTTAATCAGTTAATTATGGACAATCCAAAATCACAAAAATTAGACATTATTATTCCTGCTTTTCGCGGGCATAGTCAAAGTTTTTTAATGGTTCTTGAAAGTATTTCAGAAGAAGATGCTTTAAAAAGAATCGAAGGAAGAACGAATCATATCATCTGGATGGTCGGAAATTTTTTGGATATGCGTTACGCAATGGGAAATGTTCTGGGGTTAGCCGAAGAATTTAAATACAAAGATTTCTTCTTTCAAGGAAAAGCTTTAGACGAAAGTTTAGCATATCCTTCATTACAAGATCTTATTGTAGATTTCCACAGAATATCGCCACTTGTTTACCAAAGATTATTACAAGTAACCGATGAAGAATTAAACAAAGCGTTCCCAATGGGAATGAACATTGATTTTTTTCCGGAAGATGTATTAAACTTTGTAGGTATGTGCATTGGTCGTGAAGATTATCTGTGCGGACAAATGGGTTTAATGCGTAGAATTCTGGGTTACGATGCCATGAAATACGATTTTGATCTGAACATGAAATATTAAAAAACATTTTCAACTTACTTACAAATGCATAAAAGTGTTTGATTTTTCAGTAAAAAAATAGCAAAAACATGCTACTTATAAATTTAGGGCAATTTTAAATTATGTCAATTAAATAATTAATTAAGCCGCTTAAATATCTGCTTAATAATACACTTTTATGCATCATAATCTACTACTTATACTTGGGCTATTATTTGTAGTTTTTTTATTGGTAATGTTGGCACAACGCATTAAAATTGCGTATCCTATCTTTTTGGTAATTGCAGGTTTAGGCATCAGTTTTATTCCCGGTGTACCACAACTTCATCTTAAACCCGATTTAATTTTCCTTATATTTTTACCTCCGTTGCTGTATGAAGCAGCTTGGTATACTTCATGGAACGATTTCTGGAAATGGAAACGCCCTATTGCTTTACTCGCATTCGGTTTGGTTTTTCTAACATCAGGTGTTATTGCCTATACTTCTACCCTATTTATTCCCGGAATGACGCTTGCATTAGGATTTCTGTTAGGTGGTATTGTATCGCCCCCCGATGCCGTTGCTGCTGCAACCGTTTTAAAAGGAATGAAAGTTCCTAAAAGAATCATGACCATTTTAGAAGGCGAAAGTCTGGTTAATGATGCTTCATCGCTTATCGTTTTTAAATTTGCGTTAGTTGCCGTAATAAGCGGAACTTTTTCTATGCAAGAAGCCACAGGTCAGTTTTTTATTGTATCGATAATGGGAATTGTAATAGGTTTGGCAGGCGCACACATTATGTACGCTATTCACAGATTTTTACCTACAACACCCGCGATTGATGCAGCGTTAACATTAATGACTCCTTATATTTTATTTCTTGCAGCAGAACAATTTCATTTTTCAGGAGTAATGGCAGTTGTAAGCGGCGGTTTATTCATGTCATACCGTTCGCACGAAATCTTTAAAACTGGCAGTACACGCTTAAACATGTTAGGCGTTTGGACAACTGTTATTTTTGTAATGAATGCCTTGGTTTTTATTTTGATAGGATTAGAATTACCGGAAATTATTCACGGTTTAGGAAACTACTCTATTGCCGATGGAATTAAATACGGAATCATAATAAGTATTATTACTATTATTCTGCGCTTTTTATGGGTTTATCCTATAGCACATATTCCGCGTTGGTTAAGTGCAAGAGTGCGGAAGGATCCTTCGCCGGGTTGGAAAGGACCATTAGTTATTGGCTGGGCGGGAATGCGCGGAGTTGTTTCATTGGCAACCGCTTTATCTATCCCAATCATGCTTACAGACAATGTAGCATTTCCACAAAGAAACCTCATCATTTTTATCACGTTTGTTGTCATTTTCATTACACTTGTTTTGCAGGGTTTAACCTTACCTTTTGTTATTAAATTGATCAAAATAGAAGAGATTGATACCATTAGTTCCGAAGAAGAGCAACAGGCAGGTATAAAATTACGACTGCATAGTATTGCGCTTAATATGCTTAACACCAAGCATAAAAATCATAACGAAAATGAACTTATCGGTATTTTTAAATCTAATCTTGAAAAAGAAATTAACAATACCCAGCTTAAATTAACATCGTTAGAACTTTGTGTAAATACAACTGAAGATCTTAAAGTTTACCATCACACATTATTAGAAATTTACAGTTTGCAACGAAAAGAACTTTTTAAATTAAGAAGAGAAAAATTCTTTACTGATGAAGAAATTAGAAAAGCCGAACTGCAACTGGATCTTGACGAGCTAAAAATAAGCGGAAACAACCATTAATTCAACCTTATGAATATATCAAGCCATTATAAACTTCTGCATTTTATTCCTTGGACGCGTACTAAAATATACAAAATGCTTTTATTAAGTATTGTACCAACGCTATTATTCTATTTTTTAGATTTTAAATGGCTGGCAATTCCGTGGGTTCCGGTTGCTTTGCTGGGAACTGCAACAGCATTTATTTCGGGGTTCAAAAATACCCAAACGTATAACAGAATGTGGGAAGCAAGGCAAATTTATGGATCGATCATTAACAGCAGCAGGGCTTTTGGAATCATGGTAAAAGATTTTGTGCGAACAGATAACGAAACCGAACCTGCAATAGTACATCAAACCATAATTTACCGTCATTTTGCATGGCTTACGGCTTTACGTTTTCAATTACGCGAAGTTAAAAGCTGGGAAAACGTAAAAACAAAAAGCTATAACCGAGAATATTTGCAGTATTACAAAGTTCCTGAATGGGAAAGTAACTTGAATGATGAATTAAAAAATTTCTTAAACGAAAAAGAACTTAATTACATTTTATCGACTAAAAACCGAGCTACGCAATTGATCGCAAAACAATCGGAAGCCATCAAAAAACTAAACCAGCAAGGCACAATTTCCGATTACAATTATGTAGCGCTTTCAAATCAATTGAAAGATTTGTACGATCAGCAAGGCAAATGCGAACGTATTAAAAACTTTCCTTATCCGCGTCAGTTTTCAAGCATTAATATTTATTTTACCAACTTGTTCTGCATCCTTTTGC
>Ga0308157_10002998_pt1 | contig 25808 bp, 21 predicted proteins | sample PhyBR1_FD_201035 | JGI IMG/M metagenome (GOLD analysis project Ga0308157, IMG submission 201035) | Phyllosphere microbial communities from UC Gill Tract Community Farm, Albany, California, United States - DLSLB.R1 | ecosystem: Host-associated > Plants > Phyllosphere > Unclassified | place: USA...
ACATTATGTGAAAAGTATAAGGCCATTATGCCCTAATTATCTTTGCTCCGGTTTTGCCTAGAATCTGCCCATCCCCACTTACTTACGGAGTCATCATGAGCAACCCCGCACAAGACGACATCAGCCCCGGCATGGTGCTGCTGCTGGCCGCCGCGACCGGCCTGATCGTCGCCAACCTGTACTACGCGCAAACGCTGGTCGGCCCGATCAGCGCCGCCACCGGCCTGTCGCCGCAGGCGGCCGGCCTGATCGTCACGCTGACGCAGATCGGCTACACCCTCGGCCTGCTGTTCGTCGTGCCGCTGGGCGACCTGCTGGAAAACCGCCGCCTGATCGTCAGCGGCCTGCTGTTCACCTCCGCCATGCTGGTGCTGGCCGCGTTCAGCACCAGCGCGTGGATGTTCCTGTCAGCCGCGCTGGGCATCGGCCTGGGCTCGGTGGCCGCGCAGATCATCGTGCCGTTCGCCGCCCACCTGTCGAAGGAAGCCACGCGCGGCCACACGGTCGGCAAGGTGGTCAGCGGCCTGCTGTTGGGGATCATGCTGGCCCGCCCCGCCGCCAGCCTGATCGCCGACGCCAGCAACTGGCACGTGGTGTTCGGCGGCGCCGCCGTGCTGGTGCTGGCCGTGGCCCTGGTGCTGCGCGCCAAACTGCCGCTGCGCGTGCCGACGGCCACGATCAGCTATCCGGCGCTGATGGCATCCCTGTGGCACCTGTTCCTGCGCACGCCGGTGCTGCGCCGCCGCGCCGCCTACCACGCAGGCCTGTTCGGTTCCTTCAGCCTGTTCTGGACCGTGACCCCGCTGATGCTGGCCGGCCCGCGGTTCCACCTGTCGCAGACCGGCATCGCGGTGTTCGCGCTGGTCGGCATGGCCGGTGCGGTGGCCTCGCCGGTCGCCGGCCGCCTGGCCGACGCCGGCCACACGCTGATGGCCACGGCCGCCGCGCTGGCGCTGGGCGTGGTGGGCTTCGCGCTGCCGATGGTGGCGCCTGAATCCCGCAACGTGGCGCTGGCGATGCTGGTGATCGCCTCCATCGTGCTGGACATGGGCGTGGCGGCCAACCTGGTGCTGGGCCAGCGCGCCATCTTCTCGCTGGGTGCGGAGGTGCGCAGCCGTCTGAATGGCGTGTACTTCGCGCTGTTCTTCGCCGGCGGCGCGCTCGGTTCGGCGCTGGGTGGCTGGATGTTCGCGACCCACGGCTGGCACGCCGCGCTGTTGACCGGCATGGCCTTCCCCGGCCTGGCGCTGCTGTACTGGCTGACCGAGTATGCCGCCCACTCCTCGGCGCTCAACGCCGGCGTGAAAGTCTAAGGCAGCGCCAGCGCCGCCGCGTGTGCGGCGGCGAATCCGCCGGGCGCCACGCCCATCTCGCGGCGGAACATGGCGATGAAGGCGCTCAGGCTGTCGTAGCCCAGCTCCAGCGCCACGGCGGTGACGGCCTGTCCCGCCGCCAGCAGCTCCACCGCCCGCATCAAGCGGGCGCGCTGGCGCCAGTCGCTGAAGGAAAGGCCGGTCTCCTCCACGAAGCGCCGCGTCAACGTGCGCGGGGCGATCGCGGCCCAATCGGCCCACTCATTCAATGAACGCGCATCGGCCGGATCGGCGGCCAGCGCCAGCGCGATCTTCAACGCGCGGCGGTCGGTGGGCATGGTCAGCACCAGCTGCTCGCGCGCGGCGGCCGCCAGTTCATCCAGGATCACCGCCACGATGCGCTCCTGCGCCGGCCCCCGCTCGGAAGCCTGCCATGCGCTGGCACGCAGCACCGCCTCCCTCAGCAACCCGGAAACCTGGAACACCTGCGGCAACGCGGGCAGCGCGGCGCAGGCGTCCGGTGCGACGTAGACGCTCCAGCCGCTGGTCGGCCCATGCGCATCGAGGCCGTGCGGGTGATGCGGCGGCATCCAGATCGCATACCCCGGCGGCACCACCAGGCGCTCGCGCTCCGTGCCGATGGTCAGCAGGCCGCTCAAGGCACCGATGGCCTGGCCGCGCGCGTGGCTGTGGGTGGGCGTGTGGCGCATGTCGCCGGCCGACAGCGCGGCGAACAGCAGCGGGCCGCCATCGGCGTCGGCGCGGGCGGGATCGATCTGGGGAGATGGTTTGGCTTGCATGCGACACATTATGGCATCGCCGCGCAAGCCAGGCCACCGGCGCGCTGCCAAGATGGAGTCCTCATCAACCCAAAAGGAGTTTTCATCATGCGAGCACAAGACGTACTGCCAGACCACATCAACAGCGGAGAATTCAACGGCGTCACCGTGAGGAAGGGCACCGTCGGCGCCTTCCTGGCCAACGCCCGCACCTTGCAGGCGAAGGACAGCTCGGAAGAGGCCCGCGCCGAAGCGCGCGCCGACATCATCGAAGGCCTGCCGGGTGTGGTGGCGCTGGGCGTCCTCGACATCTTCGAAATCAAGGATACGGCGCTGCGCGAACTGGTCGCGCAGCACCTGCCAGCTTAAGAGCCGAAGTGGTAATTCAGCTCGACCCAGCCCTGGCGGCCGGCCGGGCTGTAGTTACCGACCGGGTAGTAAGGCCAGCCGCCGCTGGTATCGGCCTTGACCTTGTTGAACAGGTTGTTGACCGCCACCGACACCGTGGCGCGCCGGTTCAGCCGGTAAACCACGCTGGCGTTGGCCAGCGTGGTCGGCGACAGGAAGGCCGTGCCGGCGCCGTTGGGCACCTTGCCGTAGCGTTGCAGGAACAGGGTGTTCGACCAGTCACCCGCGTTCCACGTCAGGCTGGCATTGAGCTTGTCGCGCCAGTCGGCGTTGCCCAGGTCTTCCAGGTCGTCGATCAACTCGTCGCCGGCGAATTGGCGTGACTTCTTGTTCAGCGTCTTGGAGTAGGCACCCTTGGCGATCCATACGCCATATGCCTGCGTGCGCAGCACGTACTTGCCGCTGATGTCGATGCCGCTCACGCTGGTCGATGCGGCGTTGATCGGGCTGACGCGGATCTGCCGGATCTCGCCGGGCTTGTTCAGTGCCGTCAGCGGATTGCGGACCACGCGCGCGATCGTGTCGGCGCAGGTCGGCGACGTCAGGTCGTTGGTGGCGCGGCATTGGGCTTCGTCGCGCAGCAGCTTGTCGGCGCTCAGGTTCGTGACCAGGTCATCGATCTTGATGTTCCAGTAGTCCAGCGTCAGGTCGAAGTTGGCGCTCGGCGACCACACCGCGCCCAGGCCCGACGAACGGCCCTTCTCCGAACGCAGGTCCTTGCTGCCGGACTGCTCGTAGTCCGCGCCCGGCGACACGTTGGCGAACTCGCACGTCTCGATCGGCTGGCCGGCCTTGGCGCAGCGGTAGTAGTCGGTGGTGGACGAGTAGTAGCCGGTGCCACGCGCCTTGAAGATGTAGTTCATGTCCGGCGCGCGGAAGCTGGTCGAGTGGTTCCCGCGCACCAGCAGCTGCGCGGCCGGACGCCATTCCAGGCCGGCGTTGTAGGTCAGCTTGCCGTCGTTGCGGCCGGCGAAGCTGTAACGGTCGTAGCGGCCGGCCAGCGTGGCGTCGAGCTTTTGCAGCAGCGGCATGTTAGCCTCCACGCCCAGCGCATAGCGCTTGCGGGTGCCGGCGGTGACGTCGGACGGCGTCACGGTATTGAAGTAGCCCTGGTTGATGCGCGGGTCCGGCGTGTTCGAGAAGCCCTGCTTGCCCACCTCCGCCACCGTCGCCAGCTTGACCGGGCCGGCCGGCAGCTGGAACGCCTCGCCGTTGGCGCTGATGCCGGCGGTGTTGGTCCACGACTTGTCGTTGCTGACCGAGGTGCCGGTGATACTGTCGAATTCCGCCGGCGTCAGGCGCCGCGTCAGGCGCGCCGGATCGGGTGCGTAGATCGCCACGCCGTCAGCATCGACGCCCAGCTTGGGGCCGAGGAAGAAGCTGTCGATGTTCGACAGCGCGCGCGGCGTGCGGCTCTCGCTCTTGTACCGCGACGCGGTGTAGGCGGCCTCGTACTGCCAGCCGGTGCCGGGTATGCGGCCCTTGGCGCCGAGGGCGATCGAACTGGCCTGGTCGTCCCAGCTGCGGTTGTAGCGCTGCACGCCGCCGATTTCCTCCGGTGCGATGTAGCGGTTCCAGGCCTCGTAGGTGCCGCTGTTCCGGTTCCAGAAATAGCTGTCGGCGGTCGATGCCGACGTCCACGATGGCCCGCGCGTGTTGTTGGCGCTGCGGTTCTGGCCCAGCAGCGCTTCGGCGAACAGCGTGGTGTCCGCCGACAGCTCGTAGTTGGCGCTGCCGAACAGATTCTGGCTGCTGTTCTTGGTCTGCGTGGTCCAGTAGGTCGGCCCCACCTTGCCGCTGCCGCAGTAGCTGCCCGCCTTGCCGGTGTACCTGACGGTGCTGCCTTCGAACAGGTCGCCCAGGCCGGCGCAGGCTTCGCCCGGGTCGATGAACTTGCCGGTGTTGACGTTCTTGCGGCCCAACAGGGAGGTCGGCGCCATGCCGGTCTTGGTGCTCATGAATTCGCGGTCGCGGCTCCACAGCGGATCGCGCTCCAGGAACTCGGCGCTGAACAAGGTATTGAGCTTGCCGAAGCTTTGGCCGCCGGTCAGCTGCAGGCGCTGGTCGCCGCCACCGCCGCGCGAGGTGCCGCCGACTTTGACGTTGACGTCCAGTCCCTCGGCCTGTTTTTTCAGGATGATGTTGACCACGCCCGCGATGGCGTCCGAGCCGTAGACGGCGGAAGCGCTGCCGCTGAGGATCTCGATGCGGTCCACCACGCCCGATGGAATGTTGGCCAGGTTGGTGAAGTTGACCGTGCCTTCATACGCGATCGGGAAGTCCGCCAAGCGGCGGCCGTTGAGCAGCACCAGCGTGTGGTTCGGGCCGAGGCCGCGCAGGCTGATGGTGTTGGCCGACGGCGTGAAGGTGTTGCCGTAATCGGCGCCCTGGGTGAAGCCGCTGTTCTGCGTCAGGTTGCTGAGCGCATCGAAGACGTTCTTGTACCCCTGCTTGGTGATGTCCTCGCCGGTGACGACGGTGACGGGCGAAGGCCCCTCCAGGCTGGCGCGCGGAATGCGCGAGCCGGTGACGACGACGGCGGGCGGCGTGGCGGTGACTGCGGTGACTGCGGCCGCGTCCTGCGCTTGTGCCAGCGCGGGAGCGGCGGCCCCGCACAGCAGGGCGATAGCGCCTGCCGCCAGAGGCTTCAATTCAAATTGTGTTTTCATTGAGGTGATCCGGGTGAAGAATGGGACGCCACCTTAGCAAGCCACAGGTCAAACCTGAACGAATGAATTCGCGATTGCTTATGCATTATTTTGTGGTCTAATCTGAGGACACGCGCCCCCAAGGAACACACCTATGACCTCCACCACTTCCGGCCCCAAATGGGGCATGGCCATCGACCTGGAACGCTGCATCGGCTGCCACGCCTGCTCGGTGGCGTGCAAGGTCGAGAACTCCGTCTCGCTCGGCCACTTCCGCACCAAGGTGTACTACTACGATTTCGCCGCGGTCAATCCATTCAACCACCAGCCGACCACCAAACGCGCCTTCCTGCCGACGCTGTGCATGCAGTGCGAGGACGCGCCCTGCCTGGACGCCTGCCCCAACGACGCCATCGTGCGCGGCGCCGATGGCATCATCCACATCGACGATACCGCCTGCGACCGCAGCCGCGACTGCATCAAGGCCTGTCCCTACGGCGCCATCCACATCGATCCGGTGGCCGAGGTGGCCGACAAGTGCGACTTCTGTTCCCACCGGCTGGCGGCGGACATGGAGCCGGCCTGCGTGGAGGTGTGCCCCGCCGACGTCTTCGCGTTCGGTGACCTGAACGATCCGGCCAGCCCTGTCAGCCAGTTCCACGCCAAGCACCGCCAGCAAGTGGCGCCGCTCAAGCCGGAGGAAAAGACCAAGCCGCTGGTGCAGTACCGGGGCCTTGGCGGCGTGGTGCCGCGCGCGATGGCGCACAAGGTACCCAAGGGCCGCAGCCACGATCCGTTCTCCTACGAGATCGACACTTGGGACCAGCTGAAGTCAGCGTTCTCAAAACCGAAGGGAAAATGAATATGGACCGTCGGGGATTCATCAAAAGCGGCATCGGCTCGATGGCCGGACTGGGACTGGGCGAGACCATCCTGTTGACGCCCAACGCCGCGCAGGCGCTGAACTACCGGCCGCTGGCCAACGGCGACCAGCGCAAGGTCAAGAACGATTACCGCACCGCCAGGCGCGTCACCAGCGTATGCCTGAACTGCTCTACCGTGTGCGGCATCGAAGCCTTCGTCCAGGATGGCAAGGTGATCAAGATTCGCGGCAATCCGCTCGACCCCAACATGGGCAGCCACATGACCTGCGCCAAGGGGCAGTCCGCGCCGACCATCAACGACTACCCGGAGCGCCTGCTGTATCCACTCAAGCGGGTGGGCGCGCGCGGCGAGGGCCTGTGGAAGCGCATCAGCTGGGACGAGGCTTACGCCGAGGTGGCGGACCGCATCAAGGCCAGCATCGCCAGCGGCCACCCGGAGCGGGTGGCGCTTCACCAGGGCCGCTCCCGCATCGACGCCGAGATCAACCGCTTCCTGAGCGCGATCGGCACGCCGGTGCAGCTGAACCATCGCGCGCTGTGCTCCTCCAACAAGCGCGCCGCCAACTACGTTTCGCTCGGCGAGACCGACTGGGAGTCGATCGACGCGGAGCGCTGCAAGTACTTCCTCAACTTCGGCGCCAATTTCTACGAGGCGCACCAGGGCGGCCTGCATCTGGTGAGCCGCATCGTCAAGGCGCGCTTCGACCATGGCGCCAAGCTGGTGACGTTCGATGTGCGCCTGTCCAACACGGCCGGCCGCAGCGACGAATGGCACCAGCCCTTCCCCGGCACCGACGGCGCGGTCGCGCTGGCGATGGCGCATGTGATCGTGCGTGAAAACGAAATCGACCACGACTTCATCGACAAGTTCGTGCAGCCCGGCCTTGAGACCATCCGCGCATGGCTGGCCCCGTGCACACCGGCGTGGGCGGCCAAACTGTCCGGCATCGCCGCCGCAGACATCGAGCGGCTGGCGCTGGAGTTTGCGCGCAAGCGTCCCGCCGTCGCGGCTTTCACCAATCGCGGCACCGGCGCCCACTACAACGGCTTCAACTCCGAGCGCGCGGTCGTCATGCTCAACGCGCTGGTCGGCTCGGTGGCGCGGCCCGGCGGCTATTGCTACGGCCTGGAAGAGAAGCTGTCGGCCAGCCGCTATCCGCTGCCGCAGCCGGTGCCGCCGTCGCCCAAGATCCGCACCGACCTGGAAGATCCGCAGGAATGGCCGCTGGCCAACCGCTGGCAGAAGATGAAGGTCGGCCAGATCGTCTACGACTACCTGCGCCAGGGCCGGGCAAAGCTGGACGTCTACCTGAGCTACACCATCGCCTCGCCGATGACGTGGCCGGAGGGCCGCAGCACCACGGTCGAGGTGCTGAAGGATGAGAAGCTGATCCCCTTCCACGCCTGTTCGGACGTGGTCTACTCGGAGATGGCCCACTACGCGGACCTGATCCTGCCCGATGCGACCTTCCTCGAACGCTGGGGCCTGGACATCCGCAACAACCTGGAACTGACCCACTTCGTCACGCTGCGCCAGCCGCTGGTGCCGCCGCCGGGAGAGGCGCGCAGCTTCGCCGATGTGCTGTTCGATATCGGCCGCCGCCTCGGGCCCGAGCAGGCCAAGTACTTCCAGTTCGGCAGCCATGAGGACTTCGTGCGCATCCAGTGCTCAAAGCTGCCCACGACGGGGCCGGATGGCAAGCAGTTCAAGGACGGCTTCGAATACATGAAGCACTACGGCGTGTATGTCGACACCTCGCAACCAAAACCGTACGAGGTGTTCCAGAAGCCGCTGAGCGGCAAGCAGCTTGACGGCAGCCGGGTGGACGCCGCCAGCGGCGTGATCTACCGCCCCAACGACAAGGGCAAGGACAGCGCGATCGGCCTGATGGCCGGCGGCGCACCGGTGCGCGGCTTCGCCACGCCATCGCGCAAGTTCGAGGTGCACGCGCCGGAGGTGACCAAGGTGGCGAAGACGCGCGGCTTTGACGACGACGGCATGCCGACCTTCGTGCAGATCCCGTCGCACCGCGACCTGCCGGCGGACCGCTTCATCCTCAGCACCTTCAAATGGAACGTGCACACACAGGGCCGCACCGCGTCGCAAAAATACCTGAGCGAGATCGTGCACGACAACCCGATGTGGATCAACGTCGCGACAGCCAGGAAGCTCGGCCTGAAAAGCGGCGACATGGTGGAACTGACCACCTACCGGCCGCAGTCCGGGCCGGCCGACCAGGCGGGCCTGCAGGCGTATCGCGGAAACGGAGAGAAGATCGGCTCGGCGCGGATGCGGGTGTTCGTCACGCGCGGCATCCATCCGCGCGTGGTGGCGGTGTCGAATTCGCTGGGCTGGATCAGCGGCGGGCGTGCCGCCGAGGGGCGCAACGGACGGCGTGTGGAGGTGGCGGCGCAGGGGATAGGTCCCGAGGCGGCCAAGGCTTTCGGGCCGGCGCCGGCGATCGATGACCTGAACGCCGGCGTGTGGTGGGACAAGAAGAACGGTGGGCGGGGCAATGGCGTCAACATCAACGCCCTGCTGCCGATCAACCCACAGCCGCTGGTCGGCATGCAGGCCTGGTTCGACACCGTCTGCTCGCTGCGCAAGGTCTAGCCGCGTCGTCATTCCCGCGCAAGCGGGAATCCATACTGAGCATACCTCGGAGGGAGTGCATGCAACGCATGGATTCCCGCTTTCGCGGGAATGACGGGTGGCTCCTCAGGCAGCGTTGGTCTGGCTGCCGGCTGGCTTGCCGAAGGCCGCCAACAGCGCGGCCTCCTTCTGCTTGGCCGCCTTGAAGTGGCGCTCCTTCACGTGGCCGTAGCCGCGAATGTCTTCAGGGATGCTGGCGATGGCCACGGCCTGCGACAGGTTCTCCGCCGTCAGCTTGGGCAGCAGCAAGGCCACGGTGTCGCGGTACTCGCCGATCAGCGCGCGCTCCATCTTGCGCTCCGCCGTGTAGCCGAAGATGTCCAGCTTGGAGCCGCGCAAGCCCTTCAACTTGGCCAGCACGCCAAACGCCTTCATCATCCACGGGCCGAATTCCTGCTTGATCAGGTGGCCTTCGGCATCGTGCTTGGCAAACAGCGGCGGCGCCAGGTGGAACTTCAGCGTGACGTCACCCTCGAACATGCCGGCGATCTTCTGCTGGAACGCGCCGTCGGTGTACAGGCGGGCGACTTCATACTCGTCCTTGTACGCCATCAGCTTGTAGTAGTAGCGCGCCACGGCTTCGCTCAGGCGGGTGGTCTTGCCCAGCTTGGCCTCTTCGGCGCGGACCTGGTCGACAAACGATTTATACTGTTTAGCATAATTCGCGTCCTGGTAGGCGGTCAGCAGCTCCACGCGGCGGGCGACGATGTCGTCCAGCGTCTGGATGCGTTTGAACTCGATCACCTTGGCCGGCGTGGTCAGCTTGGTCACGGATGCCAGGTCGTGCGCGGCGGTGCGGCCCCAGTTGAACGCCGCCTTGTTGAAGCCCACCGACACGCCATTGAGCTCGATCGCCTTGACCAGCGACGCTTCGCTCAGCGGCACGTGGCCCTTCTGGAACGCGTAACCCAGCATGAACATATTGGTGGCGATGGAATCGCCCATCAACGCGGTGGCGATCTGGCCGGCGTCGACGAAGTCCACCAGATCGTTGCCGCAGGCCTTGACGATTTCGCCGCGCGAGGAAGCATCCGGGAACTGCCAGTTCGGATTCTTCACAAACGCCGCCGTCGACGAGCCGGTCGAGTTGATCATCGCGTGCGTGCGGCCTTCGCCCATGCGCGACAAGGCGTCGCGCGAGGCGGTGACGATCAGGTCGCAGCCCACCACCAGGTCGGCGCTGCCGGTGCCGACGCGGGTCGAGTGCAGGTCGGACTGCTTGTCCGCCAGGCGCACGTGCGACATCACCGGGCCGCCCTTCTGGGCCAGGCCGCTCATGTCCAGCACGATGGCGCCCTTGCCCTCGACGTGCGCTGCCACCGCCAGGATCTGGCCGACCGTCACCACGCCGGTGCCGCCGATGCCGGTGATCAGGATGCCGTACGGCGTCTCTGTCGACGGCAGCACCGGCGTAGGCAGCACCACTTGCGGCGCCTCGCCGACAGCGGCCTTCTTCGGCTTCTTCAACGCGCCGCCTTCCACCGTCACAAAGCTCGGGCAGAAACCGGTGGTGCAGGAGAAGTCCTTGTTGCAGGACGACTGGTTGATCTGGCGCTTGCGGCCCAGTTCCGTCTCCAGCGGTTCCACCGACAGGCAGTTGGACTGCACGGAGCAGTCGCCGCAGCCTTCGCAGACGGCTTCGTTGATGACGGCGCGCTTGGCCGGATCCGGATACTCGTTACGCTTCCGGCGGCGGCGCTTCTCGGAGGCGCAGGTCTGGTCGTAGATCATGGCCGAGACGCCCGGCTTGTCGCGCAGCTCGCGCTGCACGTCCATCAACTCGCTGCGGTGGCGCACGGTGACGCCTGGCGCCCAGTTGTAATCGGACGGGTATTTTTCCGGCTCGTCGGTGACGACGATGATCGGCGTGACGCCTTCGGCGGCGATCTGGCGCGAGATCATGCCCGGGTCCAGCGGACCATCGAACTGCTGGCCGCCGGTCATGGCGACGGCGTCGTTGAACAGGATCTTGTAGGTGATGTTGACCTTGGCCGCCACCGCCGCGCGGATCGCCAGGATCCCGGAGTGGAAGTAGGTGCCGTCGCCCAGGTTGGTGAAGACGTGCTTCTCGTTGGTGAACGGCGCCTGGCCGACCCAGGTCACGCCCTCCGCGCCCATGTGGGTGAAGGTGGAGGTTTCGCGGTCCATCCACAGCACCATGTAGTGGCAGCCGATGCCGGCCAGCGCGCGCGAACCTTCCGGCACCTTGGTCGAGGTGTTGTGCGGGCAGCCGGAGCAGAAGAACGGCGTGCGGTCGGTTTCCGGATTCGGTTTGGACGGCAGCGTTTTCAGCGCCAGCTCCTTCGCCTCCAGGAAGGCCACGCGCTCCTGCACGCGCTGCGCCACCGGATGGCCGGCGCAGTAGTGGGCGATGCGCGAGGCGATGGCGCGCGCGATCTGCGCCGGGTTCAGTTCATAGGTGGCCGGCAGCAGCCAGTCGCCGTGGCCGGTCTTGCCCTTGTTGCTCCACTCGCCGGTGTCGTCGAACTTGCCGACCACGCGCGGACGCTGGCCATCCGGCAGGTTGTACAGCTCTTCCTTCAGCGCGTATTCGAGGATCTGGCGCTTCTCTTCCACCACCAGGATCTCGTCCAGGCCCTTGGCGAATTCGTGCACGCCGTCCGCCTCCAGCGGCCAGGTCATGCCGATCTTGTACAGGCGGATGCCGATGTCGGCGGCCGCCTGCTCGTCGATGCCCAGGTCGGCCAGCGCCTGGCGCGTGTCCAGGTAGGATTTTCCGGCGGTGATGATGCCGATCTTCGGCTTCGGCGAATCCCAGATGATCTTGTTCAGCTTATTGGCGCGGCAGTAGGCCAGCGCGGCGTACCACTTGTAGCTGTTCATCCGCACTTCCATATCGAGCACGGTGTCCGGCCAGCGGATATTCAGGCCGCCGGCTGGCAGCTCGAAGTCGGTGGGCAGGTTGATCTGCACGCGGTCGGGATCGAAGTCCACCACGGCGCCGGATTCGATGATGTCGGTGACGCACTTCATCGATACCCACAGGCCGGTGTAGCGGCTCATGGCCCAGGCGTGCAGGCCGTAGTCGATGTACTCCTGCACCGACGACGGATACAGCACAGGAATGCCGCAGGCGTTGAGGATGTGGTCCGACTGGTGCGCGGTGGACGAGGACTTGGCCGCGTGGTCGTCGCCGGCCAGTACCAGCACGCCGCCGTGCTTCGCGGAGCCGGCGTTGTTGGCGTGCTTGAAGACGTCGCCGCAGCGGTCGACGCCGGGGCCTTTGCCGTACCACATGGAGAAGACGCCGTCGTATTTGGCGTCCTGGAAAAGATTGGTTTGCTGCGTGCCCCAGACCGCGGTGGCGGCCAGGTCTTCGTTCATCCCGGGATGGAACTTGACGTGGTGGGCATCGAGGTACTTCTTGGCTTTCATCGCCGTCATGTCGACGCTGGTGACGGGGGAACCACGATAGCCGGTGATGTAGCCGGCGGTGTTCAGGCCTGCTTTCAGGTCGCGCTCGCGCTGCATCATCGGTAGGCGGATCAGGGCCTGGGTGCCGGTCATGAAGGCCCGGCCGCGTTCCAGCGTCCACTTGTCGTCTAGTGAAATTTCGTTGTCCGAGTGCGTGCCCGGCTCCAGTTGCGAGCCCTTGTGAGGTGCGTTCATTGTGTCTCCATTATTCTTTAAGCCATGCGCTACAGGGCCGGATTGGCCCAGTAGCGCGCGATCCGCCGGCCCTTGTGGAGACGGCGGAACGGAAAAATGCGGTTTTTTATAGGGTACCACAGGCCTGCGCCCCGTTCTGTGCGGGGCTGCGGGCTTTAATAAACCCTTGTTCCTTATGCTGCGGGGTCTTTCAACACGCCGCGCTTGATCTGATCCAGTTCGATCGATTCGAACAGCGCGCGGAAGTTGCCTTCGCCGAAACCTTGATCGCCCTTGCGCTGGATGATCTCGAAGAAGATCGGACCGATGACGTTCTGGCTGAAGATCTGCAGCAGCAGTTCGCGCTCGTTCTCGTTGCTGTGGCCATCGATCAGGATGCGCAGGCGGCGCAGGTCTTCCAGGCGCTCGCCGTGGTTCGGCAGGCGGCGGTTGACCAGCTCATAGTAGGTCTCGATCGTGTCCTGGAAGACGATGCCGGCCTTCTTCATCGTTTCGACGGACGTGTAGATATCGTCGGTGCCCAGCGCGATGTGCTGGATGCCTTCGCCGTGGTACTCGTCCAGGTATTCGGCGATCTGCGACTTGTCGTCCGACGATTCGTTGATCGGGATGCGCACTTTGCCGCATGGCGAAGTCATGGCCTTCGACTTCAGGCCGGTCAGCTTGCCTTCGATGTCGAAGTAGCGCACTTCGCGGAAGTTGAACATCTTCTCGTAGAAGTCCGCCCATTCCTTCATGCGGCCGCGATGGACGTTGTTGGTCAGGTGGTCGATATAGGTCAGGCCATGGCCGACCGGGTTGGCGACCGCGCCCGGGATGGCGACGAAATCGACGTCGTAGATGCTGATGTCGCCGATGGCGCCCTGCTCGCCGCCGTTCTTGCCGCGCCAGCGGTCGACCAGGTAGATCAACGAGTCGCCCACGCCCTTGATGGCGGGGATGTTCAGCTCCATCGGGCCGGTCTTGTTGTCGAAGCCCCAGGCGCCCTGCTCCAGCGCGCGTTTGTAGGCGAAGGCGGAATCCTGCACGCGGATCGCGATGGCGCACACGGACGGGCCGTGGTGGCGGGCGAAGCGCTGGGCGAAGGAGTCCCGCTCGGCGTTGATGAGGAAGTTGATGTCGCCCTGGCGGTACAGGGTCACATCCTTATGGCGATGGCGGGCGATCGCGGTAAAACCCATGCTCTCGAACAGCGCGCCCAGTGCTTTGGGATCGGGTGCGGCGTATTCGACAAATTCAAAACCATCGGTCCCCATCGGGTTGTCCCAAGGCGTAAATTTCATGCAAGTCTCCTTCTTAGAATAGCGCACAGTATAGTCTCGGTCCGACAGCAGTAAATTGCAAACAATTCCCATGCGCGACGGTTTTGCGCAATAATATTGCCTGAACCATGAATTTTTGAGGTGTTTATGACCAAGATTACGCTGGACAAAACGGACCGTAAGATTCTGTCCATCTTGCAGGCGGACGGGCGGCTGTCGAATCAGGACGTGGCGGAGCTGGTGGCCTTGTCGCCATCGCCGTGCCTGCGCCGCATCAAGCGGCTGGAGGAGGCGGGCGTGATCCGCCAGTACGTTGCGCTGCTGGACCCGGACAAGATCGGCCTGGGGCTGCTGGCCTACGTCAACGTGCGGCTGGAGAAGCACAGCGAGGCGGCGGCGCACAGCAACGCGCGCGCGCTGGGCGCGCCGAACGCGCCGGTGTCGCCGCGCGCGGATTTCGCGGTATCGGTGGAGCAGTGGCCGGAGGTGGTGGCCTGCTACGCGATGACGGGCGAGATGGATTACCTGCTGCGGGTGCACGTGGAAGACATGGACCACTTCTCGCGCTTCATGATGGCGACGCTGCTGCGCCACCCGGCGGTGCTGGACGTGAAATCCTCGTTCGCCCTGCAGCGCATCAAGGACACCACCGCGCTGCCGCTGGTATAAAGGAGGATGGCTGGCCGGATGCACGGCCGGCCGGATTTCAACCTGGCAGCAATGGAGGATGGCAATGTTCCCACTTTTCCATGTCTCAAAACATTTCTCCGACGACGACATCCGGCGCATTTGTGACGAGATGCCGATTAGTATCGATAAAAATCAGCACCTTTCCGAGCGCAGCAAGCGAATCATAAAATCCGCATATTTCTCGGACGACGACCTGAAGAAAATTCTGGTCGAGCTTGCCAGCGAACATACGAAGGAGTAGGCCATGTTGAACATATACGCCGAGCTGGTAAGAAACGAGTATGACGTCCCCGGCGCCCTCGCTTACTCCATCTATAAGCGCTGTAAAGCAGAATGGCGGGCAAGCTTTCCCGCCACGCACAACGGCAACGAACCGACAGTGGCAGATGAAATTGAATTCGTTGCTATTTGTATGCTTCCTGAAAACTTGGAAAGTTTGAAGCAGCGGGGCGCAAAACTGGCCCGTGATTTCGCAGCCAAATCGCTAGAGAAAAGAATGATGGAAATAGCGGACGAAGTTGCGGAATCGGAGGTTATACGTCAAATCTCCTTCCTCATCAACCGTGTGGACATCAGATTCGACGGCATAGACAAACAGCTTAACGCGAAAAAAACGCTGCGGGCCTGGGGGCGGGATATTGTTACTGCGTTTATCGCGGGCCTCGGCGTCATTCTGGCGGTCGGCCTGCTGTTCAACGGGTATGTGCGCTTCGCTGCGATCAATGCCGCTGCCGAGAAGGCGGTGGGCATTGATCTGGAGACTCAGCAAAGGAAGGCGGGGCCGCTCAGGAAGTGAGGTGGCGGCTCAGGTGCTGGACGAAGGGCTCCGGCGCGAGGAAGCCGATCACGCGGCTGTTCGGGATCTCCTTGCCGCCGTTGAAGAGGATGATGCCCGGTGGCCCGAACAGGCCGAAACGCTTCATCAAGGCCTTGTCGTCGGCGCTGTTGGCGGTGACGTCCACCTGGATCAAACGCACCTGCTTCAACTTGCCGCTGACGGCCGGCTTGGAGAAGGTGAAGCGCTCCATCTCCTTGCAGGACACGCACCAGTCGGCGTAGAAGTCCAGCATCACCGGCGTGGTGCTGGAAGCCAGCACCTGATCCAGTTCGGCCACGGTCTTGATGCGGCTGAAGCGGATCTCGTCGCCGGCCGGCGCGGCGCCTTCCGCGCGGGCCAGGCCGAGGTGGCCCAGCGGTTGCAGCACGTCGCGGCCGGAGCTGGCGGCGCCCGCGAGTTCAAACAATCCGGCGAGCAGGAACGCCAGCCCCAGGGTCTTGCCGACATATGCGCCCAGGCCGGCGCCGCGTGCCGCGGGCAACGGCTCGAACACGTGCAGGAACACTGCGCACAGCAGCGCGAACACACCCCACAGCGCCATCATCACCGGCACCGGGAACACCGGCGTCACCATCCAGATCGCGACCGCGATCAGCAGCAGGCCGAAGATCTTCTTCACACCGTTCATCCATGCGCCGGCGCGCGGCAGCAGGCTGCCGGCCGAGATCCCGGTCAGCAGCAGCGGCACGCTCATGCCGACCGCCATCGAGAACAAGGCCCAGCCGCCGGTCCAGACGTTGCGCGTCTGGCTGATGTAGAGCAGCGCGCCAGCCAGCGGACCGGCCACGCATGGGCCGACGATCAGCGCCGACAAGGCGCCCATCACGAACACGCCGGCGAAACGGCCGCCGCCCATGTTGCCGCTGGTCGCGCTCAAGCGGCTTTGCAAGGCGCTCGGCAGCTGTAGCTGGTAGACGTCGAACATCGACAGCGCCAGGCCAACCAGCAGCGCGCCGAACGTCAGCAACACCCACGGCTTTTGCAGCGCGCCGGCGAGGCCTTCGCCAGCCAAACCCGCGCCCACGCCGAGCGAGGTGTAGACCAGCGCCATACCCAGGCAATATGCCAGCGCCAGCGAGAAGCCGCGTCCACGCGACACGGCGCCCTCGCCCACAATGATCGAGGACAGGATGGGCACCATCGGCAGCACGCACGGCGTGAAGGACAGCAGCAGGCCGAAGGCCAGGAAGGCCAGTCCGATGCGCCATGCGCTGCCGCTTTGCAGCGTGCGCTGGGCGAGGGAGCTGTCGTCTTCGTGGACCGGCGCAGTCGCCTCAGCGGCCGGCGCGGTTGCGGGGGCGGCTGCGGCGGTGCTGGCGGTGGCCGGCGCATCCGCCGGTGGCGCATCCACCGCCACCAGCTTGCCCGGCGCCGACGGATCGACGCGATAGCTTTGCGTCGCCGGCGAATAGCACAGGCCCGCGTCCGCACAACCCTGATAGCCCACCTGCAGCGTGAACGCCGCAGCCGCCGTCACCGGCAAGTCGACCACCAGCTTGTCCTGGTAAGTCTCCATCTCCTTGTTGAAGTTGGAGTCGAACTTGCGCAGCCCCGCCGGCAAGGACGGCGCGGCAAGCTGCGCACCACCCGACTTGAAACTCAAACGGTCACGGTACAGGTGATAGCCCGGCGCGATCGCCCACGACAGCCGCACCGTATGCGCATCGACCAGCTCACCCTTCAGCTGGAACGCCTGGTCCGGCTCCAGAAAGTCATCCGCCCGCGCGCCGGTGGCCAGCGCCAGCACCGCCACTATCAACGCCATCAGGCGCGTCATCCAATTGTTCATCATATCCATCCTATTCAAACATCCCTGAACAGCATCTGCCCCTGATCGTTCACGGCCAGATACCCCATATCGGACGCATTCAAAAAATTCAGACCATCCTGCTGCTTCAGCATCGCGATGGTGGAACAGCTGCCGGCGGCGGTCGCCATCGGCGCCAGCACGCTCACCGAGCGCCAGTACCGCACCGGCATGCCGTCGCGCGGATCGAGGATGTGGCAGTAGCGCTGCCCATCAAGCTCGAAGTAGCGCTCATAATCGCCGCTGGTGGCCAGCGCCCCGTGGCTGACCGGGATACTCGCCACCACGCTGTCCGGATCGCGCGGATCCTGGATGCCGATGCTCCACGGCCGCCCGTTCAGGCGCGGGCCGATGAAGCGCATGTCGCCGCCCAGGTTCACATAGCCATGCCGCACGCCCGCATCGGCCAGCAGCGCCGCCGCGCGGTCGGCCGCATACTCCTTGCCGAAGCCGCCGAAATCGATCTCCATGCCGGCCTGGCGCAGATGGATGTCCTCCGCGCCGCAGTCCACCTTGTCCCAGCCGACCAGCGCCAGCAAGGGCTCCAGCACTTCCTTGCCCGGCACCCTGGGCTGGCGAAAATCCCAGGCCCGGCGCAGCACGCCGGAGGTGATGTCGAACAGCCCCCCGCTGGCGCCGTGCAGCGCCGCCGCGTAGCCCAGCAGCGACATGGTCTCGGGATCGCAATGCACCGCATCCCTGCCCGCGGCCGCGTTGATGCGCGAGACGATGCTGTCCCGCCGGTAGCGCGAATACTTGGTTTCGATACGCAGCACCTCGTCCATGGCACGCTGCGCGAGCAGCGCCGCCGTGTGCGCGTCCGGCGCGGCGAACCGCAGCTCGCAGCGGCTGGCCATCGCCTGGAACGTGGTGCGGTGTATTGCGTCTACCATTGCCGGTTGATCGCTATCTGCACCGTCTGCGCCCTCAGCGCATCCAGCCCCGGACTGCCTTCGTGGAACAGGCGCCAGCTGCCGCGCTGCTGGTACACCGACGCCTTCACGTCGACGGACCACAGCTTGTCCAGCTGCTTGCTGACCTTCAGGCCCAGCGTCACCGCGCCGAAGCCGGACAGGCGCTGGTCCGCCGTCATGTAGCCGGTGCCGTTGTAACCAGGCGGGAACGGCGCGCCCAGCTTCGCGTCGTAGAGCGGATCGTAGTAGAAGCTGGCGGCGCTTTGCGAATACAGCCGCGCTTCCGGCGTCACGGTCCAGCCCTGCGACAGCGGCTGCACATACTCGGCGCCCAGCGTATGCCCACGCACGCCGAAGCTGTCGCGGTAATAGCGGTAGGACAGCCGGCTGGTGCCCCCGGTCGAAGCCAGGTGATGGTTCCAGCGCGCCAGCAAGGTCGTCTCGTCGCGGCTGCGCGGGCGATTGTCCAATGCCTTGTAAGGATCGGAGAAATAGCCCTCGCCCTGGCTGTGCGTCAGCGTCAGCTGGGCGATGTCGCTGGTGGTCAGCACCTGCGTCACACCCAGCAGCAGGCTGGTGCTGCGCTTCTTCTCGTTGCTGACGATCTTGTTGACCGGGTTGATGTGGTCATCCGCGTGGCCGATGCCGACGGTCCACGTGGTGTTCTTGCTCTCGCTTTCCAGGCTGCCCTGCAGCGACAAGGCGCGCGACAGGTAATCGTGCTCGTTCGAATATGCCACGCCAGCCGTCATCGTGCCGCGTTCGAAATAGCGCGTGGCCGAGACGTCGCCCGCCGTGCGGTGGTCCTGCATGTGCGATGCGCCCGAGATGGCTGTGTGATAGCGCGGCGAAGCGCCCGATACATCATCCGACACCACCGAGGCGCCGATGTTCCACACGCCCGCCACCGGCGCCGTGATCGACAACGACGGCGAGTGCACGGTGGTGCGGTCCAGGCCTGACTGGCTGTCCTTGTAGTTCAAGTAGCCCAGCGTGATGGTGCCGTTGGCCGGCGGCGTTTCTGCGTGCGCCTGCACGCCCGGCAGCATCAGCGCCGCTGTCATGATGGAAGCGGCCAGGCCGCGACCGGATGCCTTGTCTTCGTTACTAGTCATGGTGGTCCTCAATTGCAGCCGCATCCGCCGCCGCCCACACCCGCGCCGCCGGACGAGGCCTCGCGGCTGGTGTAGATATGGTCGTCGAAGCGTGTGAACATATGGCCGTCACCGAAGGTCATCTCGGTGCGCGCCAGCGTGCCCTTCTCCCAGGGCTGCACATTGCCCAGCGATGCGCAGCCGGACAGGCCTGCCGCCAGTGCGATTAACAGTAGCGCCTTCATTTGACGGCTCCCAATGCGTTCTGGATCTTGCTTTCCAATTCGGCGCGGTCGGCCTCGCGGAAGCCGGAATGCTCCAGCAGCACCTTGCCGTCCGGGCCGATCAACACGCTGCTCGGCATGCCCTTGATGCCGTAGCTGCGCGGCGTGGCGCCTTGCGGATCGAAGCCGATGGCGAAGCGCGCCGGCATCGTCGTCAGGAATTGGCGCGCATCGGCGCTATTGGCGTCGACGTTGACGCCGACGATCTGCAGGCCCTTCGCGCCATACTTGGCCTGCATCTCGTTCATCCACGGGAAGGACTGGCGGCACGGGCCGCACCACGAGGCCCAGAAGTCCACATACACCACTTTGCCCTGCAGCTTGGCCAGCTTCACCGCGCCCTCCAACCCTTGCAGGTCGAACTGCGGCGCGGCGGCGCCCTTCTCCAGCGCCCAGGCCGGGGCCGCGCCCAGCGCAGCCGCCAACAGCATTGCGATCGATATCGGTTTCATCTCAGCCTCCAATGCGTTTGGTTTGACGACGGCGCCAGCCGATGGCAATCGCCGCCGAGATAATCAGGAACACCATCATCGGATCGTTGACATCGTCCGAGGCCGAGCAACCGCCACCGCCCTTGTTCACCGGCGCGGCGTTGCTGGCCGCAGCCGTGCCCTGGCCGCTCAGCGCGATGGTCCAGCCGCTGCCGGCCACGGAAGATTGCAAGGTCACGCTGCCGGTGCTGGCGCCAGCATTGGCCGGCGTGTAACTCACCACCAGGTCGCACGAGGCGCCCGGTGCCAGCGTCACAGGGAAGGCTGCGCAGCCGGTGCTGTCCGCCACGGCGGCGAACGGGCCGGTGTAGACGGCGCTGGACAGCGTGACCGCGGCGGCGCCGCTGTTGGTCAACGTGAAGCGGCGGGTAGGCGCCGCGCTGCCGATGACGACCGCGCCGTAGTCAAAACTCTGCGGCGCGATCGTCAGCGATGGCGTGGTGATGACAACCGCCACGCCGTTGCCGTTCAAGGCCAGGTGGAACTGCGCGCCGCCGTCCGTCACCAGCAGCAGGTCGGCGCTGCGGGCGCCGGCGGCGACTGGTTTGAACGCGGTGGTCAGCGTGCAGCTGGAACCCGGAGCGACAGCGGCGCCGGCAACGCAAGTGCCGCCGAGGACGAAGTCACCAGGCTGATTGCCGCCCAGCGTCAGCGTGGCGATGGACAAGGAAGCGTTGCCGGTGTTGGACAGCGTGGTCGTGTGCACCGTGGCGCTGCTGCCGACTTGCGTATCGGCGAACACGATAGGGCCAGCTTCGGACAGCACGGGCGTCGCCGTGGCCTGCTTGGTGCCCGTGCCGGTGATGCCGACTTGCAGCGCGGTCGCGTTCGAGGTCACCGCCAGCGTGGCCGAGGCGGCGCTTTCCGCCGTCGGCGCGAAGCGCACGGGCACCGAGCAGCTGGCGCCCACCGCCAGGGTGGCGCCGCAATCGCTGGCGCCGAGGGTGAAGCTGGCCGCACCGCCGGCGCTCAAGCCGATCTTGTTGAAGGTGACGACCACATTGCCGGTGTTGGCCAGCGTGACCGTTTGCGCCACCGCTGCCGCGCCGATGGTCTGCGCGCCGAAAGCGATGGCTGACGGCGTGGCCGTCAAGGCTGGCGCCGGCGTGGCGGCGGTGCCCGACAGGCCCACCGTGGCGTTGCCGTTGGAGGCGTTGGAAGCCAGCGCCAGGCTGGCGGTGAACGCGCCCGCAGCCACCGGCGATGCCTGCAGCGTCACCGTGCAGCTGCCTGCCGCAGGCACCGGCGTGGCGACGGCACAGGTGCCGCCCAGCGTGAAGATGCCTGCGTTGGCGCCGCCCAGCGTGATGGAGCTGAAGGTCAGCGCAGCCTGCCCGCTGTTACTGACGGTGATGGTCGACACGGCGGAAGGAGATCCCGTCAGCAGCGTGCCGAAATTGACGCTGGCCGCCGACAGGGCGATGGTGGCCTGCGGCGTGGCGTTGCCGGTGCCGCTCAGCGCGACGACGCTGCTGCCGCCCGTCGCGTTGTGGGTGATGGTCAGCGAGGCCGCGCGCGCGCCCGCCGCCGTCGGCTTGAAACTGGCCTGCACGGTGCAGCTGGCGCCCGCCGCGACCGCGCCGCCATTGGCGCAGCTGCCGCCGGCGACGCTGAAATCGCCCGCCGCCGCGCCGCTGAGGGAAATGGTGCCGATGTTGAGCGCTGCGTTGCCGGTATTGCTCAAGGTGGCGGACAGCGGGCCGGCCGTCTGGCCGATGCTGGTGCCGCTGAAGGTCAGGCTGGCCGGCGCCAGCGAGGCTGCCGGTGCGGCCACCACGTTCGGGTTGCCGATGAAGGCCGCGAGGTCGGCCAGCTCCGTCGCGCTGAATTTGCCGTTGAACAGGCTACCCATGCCGCCCTTGTTGGTGGCGATGGCGTTTTGGATCACGGACGGCTGGTTGGCCGCCGCCAGGATACCGCTGACGTTATTCGCCGGCGAGGCGCTGTGGCACGAGGCGCACGTGGCGCCGCCGGACACCGGCCCGTTCAAATACAGGCTTTTGCCGTTCAGCGCATCGGCCGCGTTGGCGCCCTGCCCCATCACACCGACCAGCAGGACCGCAGTCCACCGAAGCCGGAACACCTTTGCTAACAAGCCTGTCATCACATTCTCCTGAAGTTGATCTAAAAATTGATCTGTAATTCGCAGACAGAGATCGCAAAGGCATTCATGCCGCTGTGCGCCAAGGCGCACCAGGTCCAGCTTCGGGTGCGCTGGTAAAGCAGCGCCAGCGCCAGTCCCGGCGCCAGCACCGCCAGCGCGTGCTGCCAGCCGGAGCCTATGTGCAGCAAGCCGAAAACCGCCGTCGACACCAGCACAGGTCCGCCCCGTGCCAAAGGCAGGCCGCCGTTACCGGCCGCCAGCTGGCGCGTCATCCACTCCTGCAGCCCAGCCCTGACCACGCATTCCTCCAGCGCGGGCGAGAGCAGCAGCAGGCGAAGGCAGACGGCAAAGTCCGGCGCCTGCAACTGCGAGCTGCAAAAATGGGTAATCGACGACACGGGATATAGTGGTTTTGCTGCCGGTTGCGTATCTTGTCCGACCGTTCATACCCGGCCGCGCAGCAAAGGTTCTAACGAAGGGAGATTTATTTTCGGCCGCGCAGGCGGTCGAGCCATTTCGCGGCGATGCGCTTGTTGGCTTTGAGGGTGTAGTCCAGCGTGGCGAATTGCTCGTCCAGCGCTTCCTGCAGCACGCTGGCCGGATTGGCCGGTGGCAGTTTCAGATAGGCGTCCGCCTCGCCGTAGTCGCGATGGATCTCCATGCCGGCTTTTTTTGCGATGTGCATCATCGTCTTGTTGGACGACAGGCAGTGCATATATAAGGTATCGACGTCGTCGTTGCGGCAGTGGATGGCGGCGCGCTCGAACAGCTTGGAGCCGATGCCCAGGCCACGCGCCGAGCGGCTGACCGACACGCCGAATTCCGCCACCCGTTCCTTCTCGGTGACGGCGCTCTTGGATTCGTCGCGCGGGGCGAAGGCCAGGTGGCCGACCGCCACCAGCTTGAACACGCGGTTGTACACGCCGAACACCATGTCGCGTGAAAAATCGATGCGGTTGACGTAGTTGGCCACTTGCTCGTCCGGCAGCACGGTGCCGAAGCGCAGCAGGCGGTCGCTGTCTTCCAGGTCGAGGAAGTGTTTGACCATGCGCCGCCGGTCACGTTCGCGCAGCTCCTTCACCAAAACCGTCGGACGGCGCTTGCCGTCCTTGTGCTTGCCCCAACGGCGCAGCGGGTTCTGGAAAAGGTCGATCGAACTCATATCTCCGCCGGGGCCCCGTCGTCGTCGTCATCGTCGCCGGCGCGCAGCGCCACCTTCACCGCCGTCACCCGCGCGCGGTGCACCAGCTCGGGAATGCGTTGCGGGTTGGCGGTGCTGGCCTGGGCGATCTCGCCGGCGTTGACGCCGCGCGCGGCCGCCAGCGCCGTTTCCAGATACGCCAGTTGCGGGAAGGGCGCATCGCGGAAGCTGCCGCCAGGGCCGATCCGGCCGCGCGAATCGCATTCGGTCGCCAGCAGCATCTGCGAGAAGCGCGCCGGCTTGCGGAAGGCGTCGCAGCGCTCCAGCAAGGTGACGATGGTGTTGGACCTCAGCTGCAAGGCGCGGCCCACGTTGCCGTGTTCACGCGCCGTCATCACGGCCAGGTCGCGGCACTCGGTCGGCACCTTGAGACGCTTGCAGACCTGTTCCACCAGCTTGACGCCAAGGCCTTCGTGGCCGTGGTGCGCGGGCCAGTTTTCCTGCGGCGTGGCGCCCTTGCCCAGGTCGTGCATCAGGCAGGCGAAGCGCGTGGCCAGTTCGTGGCCGGCTTCCGCCGCGCAGTCGATCACCTGCAGCATGTGGGTGCCGGTGTCGATTTCGGGATGCCACTTCTCCGGTTGCGGCACGCCCCACAACACGTCCAGCTCCGGCAGGATGCGCGCCAGCGCGCCGCAGTCGCGCAGCACTTCCAGCATGCGCGAGGGCTTGGCTTCCATCAGGCCGCGCGACAGTTCCTGCCACACGCGTTCCGGCACCAGCGCGTCGACTTCGCCCTGCTCCACCATCTGCCGCATCAGCGCATTGGTCTCGGGCGCCACGCGGAAACCGCTGTAGCGGGCGGCGAAGCGGGCCACGCGCAGGATGCGCACCGGGTCCTCGGCGAAGGCGTCGGAGACGTGGCGGAAGATGCGCTGTTCCAGGTCGCGCCTGCCGCCATAAGGGTCGGTGAGCGTGCCGTCCTCCGCGCGGGCGATGGCGTTGATGGTCAGGTCGCGGCGTACCAGGTCGTCTTCCAGCGTGACGTCGGGCGAGGTGTGGAACACGAAGCCCTTGTAGCCGGGCGCGGTCTTGCGCTCGGTGCGGGCCAACGCGTATTCCTCCTGCGTCTTCGGATGCAGGAACACCGGAAAGTCCTTGCCGACGGGGCGGAAGCCCTTGGCCAGCATCTCGTCCGGCGTGGCGCCGACGACGACGTGGTCGTGGTCCTTGACCGGCAGGCCAAGCAGTTCATCGCGCACCGCGCCGCCGACGACATAAATCCGCATCGTCGTCAGTCCGGCATTTCGGCGTCGTGCTTGGGCGCCGTTTCGGTTTCGGCCATCGCCTCCTCGACCCAGCGGGCCACGGCGGGATGGGCCAGCACGCGCTGGCAGTAGGCGTCCAGCGCCGGCGCCAGCGACACGCCGTAGGTGCGGAAGCGCAGCACCACCGGCGCGTAGTAGGCGTCGGCGATGGAGAAGTCACCGAACAGGAACTGGTGGTGGCCGAAGCGGGACAGGCACTCTTCCCAGATCTCGCTGATGCGGCCGATGTCGGCCTGGGTGCCGTTGGTGCGGCCCTTGCCCGGATAGCTGGCGCGGATGTTCATCGACATCGAGGTGCGCAGGTCGTTGAAGCCGGCGTGCATCTCGGCGCAGACCGAGCGCGCCATCGCGCGCGCGGCCACGTCCTGCGGCCACAGGTGCAGCTCCTGGAACTGCTCGGCGAGGTATTCGCAGATCGCCAGGCTGTCCCAGATCGTCATCTCGCCGGCCAGCAGCACCGGCACGCGGCCGCTGGCCGAGTAGCCGCAGATGCGGTTGGCGGTGTCGTCCTGGTCCAGCAGCACGCGCACTTCCTGGAAGGGGATGCCGAAGGCGGTCATCGCCACCCACGGCCGCATCGACCACGACGAATAGTTCTTGTTGCCGATGACGAGCGTCAGGCCCGGCTCGCGCGCGGCGGCCAGGGTTTGCGACAGGCTGGGATCTAGTTGTGTGGTCTGCATGATGCGTCCAAGGTGGTTGTATGGGTCGGGTATATGAGTCAGCGCGCGCCGAAGCTCGACTCCTGCTGTTCCTGTTCGGTGTAGCCGCGCGGCGCGACGGTGCCCAGGCGCGCCTTCAGCGATTGCGGCCGGCCTTCGAACAGCGCCGCGTAGTAGGTGGTGTTCGACATCACGTTCTTGACATAGGTGCGGGTTTCGACGAACGGGATCGACTCGATGAAGACCGCGCTGTCCATCGGCTTGGTCAACGTGGAGCGCCACGAGCGCAGGCGGCCCGGCCCGGCGTTGTAGGCGGCGGTGGCCAGCACCTGCGAGCCGTCCATGTTCCCGAGCACCATGTTCAGGTAGTTCGCGCCCAGCAGGATGTTGGTGCGCACGTCGCTCAGCATCTCCTGCGCGAAGTCGGTCAGGCCGATCTTCTTGGCCACCCAGCGGCCGGTGGACGGCATCACCTGCATCAGGCCCGAGGCGCCGACGTGCGATTGCGCGTCCATGATGAAGCGCGATTCCTGCCGTATCAGGCCGTAGACCCAGGCCTTGTCCAGTCCCAGCGTCTGCGTGGTCGGGTGCATGATGTCGATGTGCGGCGAGGGGTAGCGCTGCGTGTAGTCGACCTGGATGCGGGTGCGGTCCGAGGTGTTGACCATGCGGTCGAGGATATTGTTCTGGCGCGCGAATTCGGCGGCGGCCAGGTGTTCGCGTTCGCTCAGGCCGCGCAGGCCCCAGTTCCACTCACGGGTCCCTTCAAAGCGCAGGCGCATGCCGAAGAACTTCAAGGCGCGCTGGAAGTTGGGATTGGCGGCGATGGGTGCGATTTCGGCCTGCGTGATCGGCAGGCCTGGCAGCGGGATCGTAATCAG
>Ga0308157_10002999_pt1 | contig 25799 bp, 20 predicted proteins | sample PhyBR1_FD_201035 | JGI IMG/M metagenome (GOLD analysis project Ga0308157, IMG submission 201035) | Phyllosphere microbial communities from UC Gill Tract Community Farm, Albany, California, United States - DLSLB.R1 | ecosystem: Host-associated > Plants > Phyllosphere > Unclassified | place: USA...
CTGCCGCGCCCCGGCGTGGGCCAGACCCGCGCCCGCATGGCCGAAATGCTGCGCGTCGATCACGCGGGCGAGTTCGCCGCCGTCCACATCTACCGCGCCCAGCGCGCCGTGCTGGAAGGCCGCAAGGGCAAGGGCGCCATCACCGCCGACCTGACCGAGATGGAGGGCCACGAGGCCGTTCACCTGGCCCGGTTCGAGGCCCTGCTGACCGAGAACCGGGTGCGCCCCACGGCCATGATCCCGCTGTGGAAGCTGGCCGCCACGGCGCTCGGCGCCGGCACGGCCCTGATCAGCGAGAAGGCCGCCCACGCCTGCACCGAGGCGGTCGAGAGCGTCATCGAAAAACACTACGCTGATCAGATCGAGGAGGTCCGCGAGCGTGACCCCGAACTCGCCGCCGAGCTGACCAAGTTCCGCGAAGAGGAACTGGCCCACCACGACCACGCCATCGAGCACGGTAGTCGTGAAGCCCCCGCCTATCGGCTGCTCAGCAGCGTCATCAAGGTCGGCTGCAAGGCCGCCATCAAGATCAGCGAACGGATCTAGGGGCTCTAGGAGTCCTTCTCCCCTTGCGGGAGAAGGTGGCCGAGCACAGCGAGGTCGGATGAGGGGTTTCTGGCGCGCGGATGGCGGGCAGTCTTGCGAGGTCTGCGAGACCCCTCATCCGTCAGCCTTCGGCTGCCACCTTCTCCCACAAGGGGAGAAGGATCAGAGGGTCACATCAAACGCCAGCATCATCGTCCGCTGCACGGCGTTGAAATTGTCGTCAGACAGGATGTAGAGCCGCGTCCGGTCGCCGCGCCGCTCGACCGCGATGCCCTCGAAATTATCCGTCGTTCCGGGCAGTTTCAACTCCACCAGAACCGGCCCCAGGGTCCCGTCCTGCGCCATGCGCCGCACTCGCGCCCGCACGTCGATCGGGGCGCGATAGGAGCGCTGCACCACGAACCAGCCGCCCGCCGGATCGCGGTCCATGCCGGTGATGCGATAGTCACTGTCGGCCAGAGGCGTCTCGGGCGGGGCGGCTGCGACGGCGCAACGCGCAGGCGAACAGTCCCAAACCCCGCCGGATTCACCCGCCACGCGCCAGCCGTCGCCGGACGCCGCCAGCCCCTCCATCCCGTCGTTCTCGGCGAAGGGGAAGTCGGGCCGTCGCACGGCCTGCGGCGTCCGCAAGGCGTTCAGCGGCCCATAGTTCCAGATGCGGTGGTCGCGCTCGAAACTGACCAGCAGGTCGCCGCCCGTGGTGACGGCCAGGCCCTCGGCGTCGCCCTCGGCCTTCTGGCTGATTGGCGTCCCGTCGGTCAGGGTCAGGCGACGCACGCTCAAGCCCTCCAGCCCGATCAGCCGCCCGCGCGCATCCAGCGCCAGCCTGCCGCGCGCCAGATCGCCGACGTCGGAGACGCTGATGAAACCGCCGTCGCCGGTCAGCTTCAGGTCCGACAGGCTGTGCAGGGGCGAATCCATGCCGGCCAGCACCGTCACGCCCCCGGCGTAGCCCACGCCCTTGCCCAGCACCGCCGCGCCGGGCAGACCCAGCCCCACCGCGCGGGTCGAGACGCTGATCGGCGTCCAGCCGTCGGCCTGCGGCGTCGGCGTCCACGGCTGCGAGGTCACGACCGCGCTGGCGCAGGCCGCCAGGGTCAGCGCCGCCAGGGCCGCGACATAGATCCGCCGGTTCAAGCCGCGCGCTTCTTCGCCGCCCGGGCCACCGTCTTGGGCTTGGCGTCGAACAACTCGGCCAGCTTCTCGGTCATGACGCCCGCCAACTGCTCGACATCGACGATGGTGACGGCGCGGCGGTACCAGCGGGTCACGTCGTGGCCGATGCCGATGGCGATCAACTCGACCGGGCTCTTGGTCTCGATCTGCTCGATGACCTGACGCAGATGCTTGTCCAGATAGAGGGCGGCGTTGGCCGATTGGGTCGAGTCGTCCACCGGCGAGCCGTCCGAGATAACCATCAGGATCTGGCGCGACTCGGTCCGCCCCTTGAGCCGCTCATGGGCCCAGGTCAGGGCCTCGCCGTCGATGTTTTCCTTCAGCAGACCCTCGCGCATCATCAGGCCCAGGTTCTTCTTGGCCCGGCGCCACGGGGCGTCGGCGGACTTGTAGATGATGTGGCGCAGGTCGTTCAGGCGTCCCGGATTGGCGGGCTTGCCCGCGCTGATCCAGGCCTCGCGCGACTGGCCGCCCTTCCAGGCGCGGGTGGTGAAGCCCAGGATCTCGACCTTGACCCCGCACCGCTCCAGCGTCCGCGCCAGGATGTCGGCGCAGACCGCCGCCACCATGATCGGTCGCCCGCGCATCGAGCCCGAGTTGTCGATCAGCAGGGTCACGACCGTGTCCCGGAACGGGCTTTCGCTCTCCATCTTGAACGACAGGGGGCTGGTCGGATCGGTGATGACGCGGGTCAGGCGCGCGGTGTCCAGCACGCCCTCTTCCAGATCAAAGGCCCAACTGCGGTTCTGCTGCGCCATCAGGCGGCGCTGCAGCTTGTTGGCCAGGCGCGACACGACGCTCGACAGGGTCGCCAACTGGGCGTCCAGCAGGGACCGCAGCCGGTCCAGCTCCATCGGATCGCACAGTTCCTCGGCGCCGATGGTCTCGTCATAGACGGTGGTGAAGGCGTGGTAGGCGTTGACAGCTCGCCCGTCGTCGACGCTGTCCTGACGATTGGGCAGGGCGCCTTCGTTCAGTTCGGGGCCGTCGTCGCTCGCCTCGCCGTCGGGGTCGGCGGGGGCGCCGTCGGGGCGGGTCTGGCGCTCGTCCTCGGCGGACTGGTCGTCGGCCGTGCCTTCCAGCGACTGACCGCCTTCGCCGCCGTCCTCTTCTTCCTGTTCCTGCTCGTCGGGCGCGTCTTGCTGCGACTGATCAGGCTCGTCCTCGCCCTGTTCGTCGTTGGCGTCCTCGGCCTGGCCGTCGCCGGGATCGAGGTCCAGCGCCCGCAGCACGTCCTTCAGTTTCGCGGCAAAGGCCGTCTGGTCGTCGGCCACGGCGGCCAGGGCGTCCAGTTCGGCCCCCGCCTTCAGCTCCATATTGGACCGCACCAGATCCAGCATGGTCTTCAGTCCGTCACGCGATGGTTCGCCTGTCAGCCGTTCGCGCACCAGAAGCGCCGCCGCCTCGGCCACCGGCACCCGCTCGGCCTCGGCCCGCAGGGCGCCGGACTTCTCCAGTCGGGTCAGAAGGGCCGCGTTCAGATTGTTGCGAACCCCCTTCAGCTCGCGCGCGCCGACCGACTCGACCCGTGCCTGTTCGACCGCGTCAAAGACCTCGGCCGCCGTCTGATCCACGGGGCGCAAGCGGGCGTTCAGCCCCTCGTCGTGATTGGCCAGCCGCAGCGCCAGCCTGTCCGCCTGACCGCGCAGGGTCGCGCTCTCGGGCCCCGCCGGATCGCGCGGCGGGTGGGGCAGGGTCAGGACGCCGTTCGACAGCCTCGGCCCGTCCGAGCCGAAGTGGACTTCTAGCTCGGCCTGTTCGGCCAAGGCGCGCGCGGCATTGGCTAATGCGCGTTTGAAGGTCTCTGCGGGGGTCTCTGCGGCAGCCATGGCTCACACATAGACCACCCCGCGCGCGGGGAAAGGGGCTATCCCGCTAGAATGACGGTTGGCGCGTCAGCCGACGTCTGGCGTACGCGATCTTTGCAGGCCGCGCAGGGTATCGCGCCCCATTCGCTCGTTCTGACCGTCCATGATTGGAACCTTCCGACACACCCGCCGTCCGATCGTGCTGCCCATCGGCCGTTCCCAGGCGCAAACCGTGCGGGTCGGCCGATCAGGATCGACCGGTCGACTGGCCGTAATGGTGCGTGTCGAGACGCCAGCCGGCGGCGGCGCAGCATCGGGTTGCTGAACATCGAGGATGAAAAGCGCGGCGGCCGCAGCGATAACCGTCAACATATGTCTGCTCCATGAGGTGCGGACAGACAGATTGCGCCGGAACGGCTATTTTGACAACGATGTTCTTTGACTATGCTCGGTGCGGCTTGACCCGCACCCGCATGGCCCCGCCGGCCCCGGCTTCGACGTCGAAACGACCGGTGGCGCGGATCAGCTCCGACAGCTTGGCGTGGCCATAGGTGCGCTGGTCGAAGTCGGGATAGGCGTTCCTCAACCGGTTGCCGATGCCGCCGATATTGACCCAGCCGTCGCCGTCCTCGTCCATGTCGGCGATGGCGGCGGCGATCAGGCGCACCGCGTCCGACGGCTTCTTCTCGGCGGGGGCAGGGGCGGCTTCGTCGCTATCGCCGCCGCCGCCGCCGCGTCCTGTCAGGTTCTCGGTGTAGATGAAACGGGTGCAGGCCTGACGGAAGCTCTCGGGCGTCTTGCGCTCGCCAAAGCCATAGACCGGCACGCCCTGTTCGCGGATCCGCGCCGCCAGCCGGGTGAAGTCGCTGTCCGACGACACCAGGCAGAAGCCGTCGAACCGCCCCGAGTGCAACAGGTCCATGGCGTCGATCACCAGGGCGATGTCGCCCGAGTTCTTGCCCTTGGTGTTCTGGAAGTTCTGCTGCCACTGGATGGCCCAACGGGGCAGGACGTCAATCCAGGACCGCAGCGCCGGACTGGCCGCGTCGCCATAGATGCGCCGGGCCGAGGCCTCGCCCAGGGTGGCGATCTCGGTGAACAGGGCCTCCGCGATCCGGGCCGAGGCGTTCTCCCCGTCGATCAGGACGGCCAGGCGCGGCGCACGGGCGGCGGTGGGCAGGTCGGTCGGCATGGGCGAGGCCTTCTCTGTTGACGCCCCGCCAGCCTCGACCCGCACGTGGGCGCGGTCAACCGCCGACAGGCGTGCTAGAGGGCGGCTCATGACCCAAGCCCCCATGCGCCGCCTGATCGACCTGCCCGGCGTCGATGATCTGGAACTGAAGGCGCTGATGAAGCCGCGCTACGCCGATCCCGACGCCCGCGACGAATTCCCTGAGATCGACGCCCTGACCAGCGCCCTGTTCGGCCTGACCGGCGACGAAGCCGAGGCTGTGACGCTTCCCGCCGACTGGGACGACATCCACCGCCTGAGCGGCGCCGACCTGGCCGAGGCCTTTGAGGCCCTGGGCTGGGAGGTCATGGACAAGCGTCGCAAGCCGCTGCGCCTCATGCCCCACTACGCCCTGCCTCTGGCGCTGGCGATCCGCGGCGTCGCCGGCGAACTGCCCTTCGTCGCCGAGCCCGACCACCCCGCGACCGACTGGGGCGCCGGCCTGGCCGCTGACGCCGCCCGCTTCAGGAAGCGCTAGCGGCCACAACGAAAAAAGGCCGGGGGGTCGCCCCGCCGGCCTTTCTGTTCGTCTCGACTGACGCGGCCTACTGGGCCGTCGTCGGCGCCGCGGCCGCACGCACCTCGACCGGCAGGCCGAGCGCGTCCAACTGCGGCTTGACCACCGAGGCGTCGCCGACCACCACCCAGACGAAGGTGTCAGGCTTGATGGCGGCGCGGGCGGCGGCGTCCATCTGTTGCGCCGTCAGGGCGTTGATGCGGCCGGCCAGGGCCTCCTGATAGCCGTCGGGACGGCCATAGAGGGCGTTGGAGCGCAGGGCGCCCAGCACCTGGGCCGAGGTCTCATAGCTGCCCGACAGGCCGCGCGTGTCGCCCAGAACCGTGCGGTCGCGCTCGGCCTGGGTCACGCCGTCGGCGCCGAGGAAGCGCTCGTACTGGCCGATCAGGGCGGCGATCGACTCGCCTGTGCGGTTGGCCTGGACCGGGGCGTTGACGATGTAGGGCGAGCGGTTCTGCAGGGTGCTGACATTGCCGCGCACGCCGTAGGACCAGCCCTTGGTCTCGCGCAGGTCGGCGTTGATCCGCGACAGGAAGTCCGCGCCCAGAACCGTGTTGGCCGTGGTCAGGGTCAGCAGGTCGTCGGTGCCCGACACCGGCAGGACCTGACCGCCGTAGATCAGCGACTGCGGCGACTGCGGACGGTCGATCAGGACGATGCGGGCCGAGGTCTGGGGCAGGGCGGCGGTGAACGCCTTGGTTCCCTTGGCCGTCGTCGGGGCGCGCCAGTCGCCGAAGGCGGCCTCCAGTTGCGGCTTCAGCTCGGCCAGGGGCAGATCCGAGACCACAAACAGCTTGGCGTTGTCCGGGCGGACCCAGGCGGCGTGGTCGGCGACCAGGTCGGCGCGCGTCAGGCCGCGGATGACGGCCTCGTCGCCGGAGCCGCTGAACGAACGACCATAGGGGTGGCTCTCGCCATAGATCAGCGGCGGCAGGGCGCGACCGGCGATCGAAGCCGGCTGGGTCTTCTCATTGGCCAGGGCCGCCAGACGCACGGCGCGCAGGCGCTCGACCTCGCTGGGGGCGAAGGCGGGGTTGCGCACCACGTCCGACAGCAGGGTCAGCGACGGCTGCAGGTTTGTGGTCACCGCCGACAGGCTGGCGACGGTGCGGTCCATCGACGAGCCGACCGAGACGCTGGCGCCCAGGCGTTCCTGTGCCTCGGCCAGGGCCTTGGAGTCGCGCGTCGTCGTGCCTTCCTGCATGACGTTCAGCATCAGGGTGTGGGCGCCCAGACGATCGGCGCGGTCGGCGGCGACGCCGGCGTCGAACTCCAGCGCCACGCGGGTCACCGGCACGGTGGTCGAGCGGGCGTAGACCACCTCGATCCCGTTCGACAGGGCGGCGCGCTCGACGGCGGGGAAGTCGACGTTGGACACTTCGCCGATGGCCGGGGTCGCCTCGCGGGCCACGCGCTGGATCGGGGCGGCCGGCGTCGGGGTCGCGCCCGACGGGGCGGCGGCGGCGTCGACGTAGGCCTCGCGGTCGCCCGGCATGACGATCTGGCTATAGACCGGGCGGCTCAGCCACTTCTTCAGGGCGGCCTGCACCTGGGCCGGCGTCACGGCGGCATAGGCCGCCAGTTCCTTCTTGTAGAAATCGGGATCGCCCGAATAGAGCTGACCCTCGGCCAGGACCGAGGCCTTGCCGTTGGCCATTTCCAGACCCTGGATGCGGCGCGAGGCGTATTGGGTCACGACGCGGTCGATCTCGTCCTGGGTCGGGCCGTTGGCGATCAGGTCCGCCAGGACGGCGTCCATGCGGCGGGCCACGGCGTCGGCGTCGGCGCCTGGCTTCACCATGGCCGAATAGCTGAACATGCTGACGCGCTGGAAGGCCTGGTTGCCAGCCGAGACGCTGGAGGCGATCTGCTCGTCGCGCACCAGGACATTGTCCAGACGCGAGCTGGCCAGTCCGCCCAGCACCGAGGCGCCGACGCTCAGCGGCACCGAGTCCGGGTCGTTCAGGCCCGGCGTCGTCCAGGTGCGGCTGATGCGGGTCTGGGCCACGCGGTCGTGCAGCACCTGCTCGACGGGGGCCGCCAGGGTCGGGATCGGGGCCGCCGCCGGGGTGTTGACCGGGCCGCGGGCGATGGCGCCGAAGTATTTCTGGGTCAGTTCGCGGGCCTTGGCCTCGTCGATGTCGCCGGACAGGACCAGGATGGCGTTGTTGGGCCCGTAGTTCTCACGGAACCAGTCGCGCACCGTCTCCATGCTGGCCGAATCCAGGTCAGCCATCGAACCGATGGTCGAGTGGCGATAGGGGTGACCCTCGGGGAACAGCGCTTCCAGCGTGGCGTAGTAGGTCAGGCCGTAGGGCTGGTTGTCGCCCTGGCGCTTTTCGTTCTGGACGACGCCGCGTTGCAGATCCAGGACCTCCTGACTGACCTGCCCCAGCAGGTAGCCCATGCGGTCGGATTCCAGATACAGGGTGTAGTCCAGCGCCGGGGTCGGCACCGTCTGGAAGTAGTTGGTGCGGTCGAACCAGGTCGTGCCGTTCAGGCCCGTGGCGCCGGCTGCATTCATCGTCTGGATGTGGCTGGACGGTGAGTTCTCCGACCCGCCGAACATCAGGTGTTCGAACAGGTGGGCGAACCCGGTCGAGCCCTTGGGCTCGTCCTTGGAGCCGACATTATACCAGACCGACACCGCCACGACCGGCGCCTTGTGGTCTTCGTTCACCAGGACCGTCAGGCCGTTGTCCAACTGGAAGCGCTTCCACGGAATATCGACGCGGGCGACCAGTTCGGACACCGGCGCCCCGCGCAGCGGCGTGGCCGACGGCGCGGTCACAGCGGTCGCGGCGGCCGGAGCATGGGCCATAACGGGTGAAGCGACGGCCACAAGGGCGGCCAGGGCTACGGATGAAGCGGCAAGGCGCATGGATTTCAGTCCCCAACAGATATTGCTGGGCCGGGACCTTAACGGTGCATCACGTCGCGGCAACGCGACACGTTCGTCTATGAACGATTGTTCATGTTGAGGACCGGCATGCAAAAAGGGCGGAAAGCTCGCGCCTTCCGCCCTTTTAAGATTCAGCCGTCTGCGGCGAGGATCAATCCTCGTCCATCTTCAGAGCCGCGATGAAGGCTTCCTGCGGGATCTCGACCTTGCCGAACTGGCGCATCCGCTTCTTGCCGGCCTTCTGCTTCTCCAGCAGCTTCTTCTTGCGGGTGGCGTCGCCGCCATAGCATTTCGACGTCACGTCCTTTCGCAGGGCGCGGACGGTTTCGCGGGCGATGATCTTGCCGCCGATGGCCGCCTGGATGGGGATGACGAACATGTGGGGCGGGATCAGCTCCTTCATCTTCTCGACCATGCCGCGTCCGCGCGTCTCGGCGCGGCCGCGGTGGACCAGCATCGACAGGGCGTCGACCGGCTCGGCGTTGACCAGGATGCTCATCTTGACCAGATCGCCGACCTTGTAGTCCGTCAGTTCATAGTCGAACGAGGCGTAGCCCTTCGAGATCGACTTCAGGCGGTCGTAGAAGTCGAAGACCACCTCGTTCAGCGGCAGCTCATAGACCACCAGGGCGCGGCTGCCGACGTAGGACAGCTCGATCTGGGTGCCGCGACGGTCCTGACACAGCTTGATGACGCCGCCCAGGTATTCGTCGGGGGTCAGGATGGTGGCCTTGATCCACGGCTCGCTGATGGTCTCGATCTGCATGACGTCGGGCAGGTCGGCCGGGTTGTGCAGGTCGATCTCGGTGCCGTCGCGCTTGCCGATCTTGTAGACGACCGAGGGGGCCGTCGCGATCAGGTCCAGGTTGAACTCGCGGCTCAGGCGCTCCTGAATGATCTCCAGGTGCAGCAGGCCGAGGAAGCCGCAGCGGAAACCGAAGCCGAGGGCCGCGCTGGATTCCATTTCGAAGGTGAAGCTGGCGTCGTTCAGACGCAGCTTGCCGATGGCGGCGCGCAGGTCCTCGAAGTCGGCGGCGTCCACCGGGAAGAGGCCGCAGAAGACCACCGACTGGACTTCCTTGAAGCCCTTAAGCGGTTCGGCGGTCGGCTTCTTCTCGTCGGTGATGGTGTCGCCGACGGCGGCGTGGGCCACTTCCTTGATCTGGGCGGTGATGAAGCCGACCTCGCCCGGGCCAAGCTGATCGACCGGGGTGTTCTTGGGCAGGAAGACGCCGACGCGGTCGACCAGATGGGTCGAACCCGACTGCATCATCTGCACCCGCTGGCCGGCCTTCAGCACGCCGTCGAAGACGCGCACCAGCAGGACCACGCCCAGGTAGGGGTCGTACCAGGCGTCGACCAGCATGGCCTTCAGCGGCGCATTGACGTCCCCCTTGGGCGCCGGCAGGCGGGTGACGATGGCCTCCAGCACGTCCTCGATGCCGATGCCTGACTTGGCCGAGGCCATGACGGCGTCCGAGGCGTCGATGCCGATGACGTCCTCGATCTGGCTGCGCACGCGCTCGGGTTCGGCGGCGGGCAGGTCGATCTTGTTCAGGACCGGCACGATCTCGTGGTTGTTGTCGATGGCCTGATAGACGTTGGCCAGGGTCTGGGCCTCGACGCCTTGCGACGCATCGACCACCAGCAGCGAGCCCTCGCAGGCGGCCAGCGAACGCGACACCTCATAGGCGAAGTCGACGTGCCCCGGCGTGTCCATCAGGTTCAGCACATAGTCCAGCCCGTCCTGGGCCTTGTAGTGCAGGCGCACCGTCTGCGCCTTGATGGTGATGCCGCGCTCCTTCTCGATGTCCATATTATCAAGGACTTGCGCCGACATTTCGCGCGCGGTCAGGCCGCCGGTGTGCTGAATCAGCCGGTCCGACAGCGTGGACTTGCCGTGGTCGATGTGGGCGACCACCGAGAAATTGCGGATGCGTTCGATAGGGGGCGTCGTCATGGTCCGCGCGCTTAGCATCCGCAGCGCTGGAACGCCATGCGCAGGGCGCGAAGGTCGACAGCGAAAGAAGAGACCAGATCGCGAGAGTTTATTCCGGGTGGTCGTCTGATCAAATGATCCGATCTCAAAACCGGCGATCCAGGTGACTATAACAAATGACGTGTCACGCCCTGTGAATGGCTAAAAAGCGTCTCATTTCGGGGCGGTTCGCCTATCGGGCGAAGGCGGAACGACGAGGTCTCAGGGCGATTGGGTTGTCCGGAGGTGGAGGAACCTCCGTATCCATTTTGATCTGGAGGCTAAAGATATGCGTGCCAAATTGATGACTTCGGCGGCTGTCCTGGCGGGGGTGCTGGCGTTTGCAACCGTGACCCAGGCCCAAACCACTTCGAGCGGGCCCAACGGCGGCGTGGGTGGCAACACCAACGCGACCGATTCCTACAACAGCACTGATCTGGACGTGGGGATTGCAGACTCCCTGAATGACAATTCCGATAATTCGACCAATCTCGGCGTCAATGACTCGCTGAATGACAACTCGAACAACTCGACCAATACCGACCTTGATGTCGGCATTTCCGATTCACTGAACGACAATTCCAACAACTCCACCAACACCGATCTCGACCTTGGCGTGAGCGACTCGTTCAACGACAACTCGACCAATATCGCTGACTCGGGCAACGACAACTCGACCAACATGGATAACTCGACGGACCTGGCCGTGGATATCGCGGACTCGTTCAACGACAATTCCAACAACTCCACCAATACGGACAACTCGACCAACACCAACCTGGATCTGGCTGTCGATATCGCTGACTCGTTCAACGATAACTCCGACAACTCGACCCATGTCGGCATTACCGACTCGTTCAATGACAACTCGACGTGGCGGGTGTCGCTGAGCAACCAGTCGCTGGCGGCCAACGTCAGTGATCTGAGCTTTGACCTGTCCGAAGGCGGCGACGGCCCGCAAAACGGCCGCATCCGCAGCGGCGACATCAACCAAAACGGCGGCGCATTCGCCGGCTTCGCGGGCATTCAGACCGTCAGCAACATCACCGGCCAGGCTTCGGTCGGTCAGGCTGCTACGGCTGTCGCCGCCAACGCCAACATCACGTTCGGCAACGGCGGTTAAGCGTTCTGTCGGCGGCCGGTTTGACCGGCCGCCGATTTCTTTCGGGAGGAAGCCAATGCTAATCCTTATTACAGCCGCGCTGTTGTTCGCCGGCTCGGATCCCGCCCCGCCGCCGCAAGTTCTTTCGCCTGCCGAACCGCCCACTGCGGAGGCGTCGGCGCCGTTGGCGATGCAGCCTCTGGACCTGGCGGAACTTCATGATTTGAACGCGCGCGAGGGCGTCAATGTCCTTGTCGCCAGTGATCAACTGCTCAAGGCCACGAACAGCGGCAATAGCGTCACCGCCAATACCGTGGGGTCGGGTTCCATCTCCATCGGCGCCAACGCCTTCGCCGGCTATAGTGGTGTCGGCAACTTCGTGATGAACACGGGCCACAACAACAATCTTCAGGGCGCCATCACGATCAATATCGTGACCACGAGTCCGACGCCGTGACACGCAGCGGCTTTCGCTTTCACAAGGGCCTCGGCCTTTCGGCCGCGGCTCTGTGTGCGACCTGGTTCTGCGCGGCGCCTGCGGGCGCCGATGTGCTTCTCAGCAGCGGGCCGGCGCCGGCGCGGGTCAGCGTGGTCAGCTATCGCGATATTCCGTTCCGCACCGTGGTGCGACAACGCTATGACTTCAGCTGCGGCTCGGCGGCGTTGGCGACCCTGCTACGCTATCACTACGATCGAGAGGTGGGCGAGGAACAGATCTTCCGCGCCATGTACGCCGCCGGCGATCAGGACGTGATCCGGCGAGTTGGCTTCTCCCTGCTCGATATCAAGCAATTTCTTGAAACCAACGGCTATCAGGCGGATGGCTACCGACTGACGCTGGAGAACCTGGCCAGTATGAACCGGCCGGCGATCGTGATGATCGACACGGCCGGCTATAAGCATTTTGTCGTCTTCAAGGGGAACGACGCTGATCGCGTCCTGATCGGCGATCCGGCCCTGGGGCTGAAAATCTACAGCCGCGAACAGTTCATATCCATGTGGAACGGCATCGCCTTCGTGGTGCGTGAACCGGCGGATAGCTTCAATGAGGCGTCGGAATGGACGCCCTGGAACCGGTCGCGCCCGGCGCAGGCCCTGCCCAATCATTCCCTGGCTGAGCTGACGCGCGAACTGCCGCCGCTCTACCAGATCACCACACGTTTCCCTATTGATCCCTATTTGCGGTGACGATCATGCGACGTGTTCGTTCCCTTCTCTTATTCGCTCTGACAGCCTTGGCGCCGGCCTTCGTGGTGTCTTCGGCGTCGGCGCAGGCCTTCCTGGCGCAGACGTCTCTGGCGCAGTTGTATGTGGAACAGACCTCGCCAGCTGCGGCGCTGACGCCGACGGGGCCTCAGGCTCTGTCCGATGAAGAGTTGTCAGGGCTGCGTGGCGGGTTTCTGACGACCAACGGCTTCACCTTCGGCTTCGGCGTGGTCATTCGCTCCTATGTTGACGATCGGTTGGCCTTGGAGACCCGAATGACCTGGACGCCGACCGGGCCGGCCACGGAACAGACGCGCGGTGATGTGCCGGGCATGACTGACCTAGCCTCGGCTCTGACCTCCTTGCTGAACAGCGGCATAGATCTCAGGAATCTGGGCGGGACCAGCGGCGGCGTGGCTCTGGTCAGCGGTGACGGCGCGACGGCCCTGATCCATAATGTGACGTCCGGCCAGTTGCAGAACCTGATCGTCAACAACGCCAGCAATCGTGATCTGCGTCAGGATATGGAGTTGAATCTCTATCTGCCGGATCTGGCGACGATGCAGGCCTCAAGCAGCGCCCATGCGCGGGCGGCCCAACTGACCTACGATCTCAATACCTCCCTCGTCGGCTCGCTTGGCCGCTGAAGGCCTCCGACTACGTCGGAAGCCTTCGCGCCGCCGTGACCTAGAAGATGATCGGCAGGCGCAGCACGAACCGCATGTCTGGCGCATCTTCCGTCACCCCGAACTCGAAATTGCCGTTCAGGCTGAAGCGGTCGGTCAGCAGGTAGGACATGCCGAACTGCAGGGCGCCGACCTGCAGGTCGTCGGACTTTTCCGTCAGGTCGTTCAACTCGCTGGTGGTCGGCCGGATGTAGCTGTGCTTGTAGCCCAACGAGAATGAGAACTTGGGATTGAGCGAGAAGCCGAAACCGATCGACATGCCGATGGCGTCGCCAGGATCGACCTCGCCGATCAGCACCTCGCCCTCGGTCTTGTTGATGTCCTTGGGCAGGTGGGCGAAGTAGCTGAGGCTGCCGAAGATCACCGCCGGATCGCTGGGGTAGAGGAAGCTGACGCTGGATTCCACGCCCCAGAAGCCGGAGCCGGTGGCCAACCGGGACGCCACGCCGAACTCATCGCGCGGGATGTCGAAGGGACCTTCGCCCGTATTGCTCTTGACCCGCAGGCCGGCGATGAAGATGGGGCGTCCGCGCTCGCCGCCGTTGATCTGATAGCGGACGGCGCCCTCGACATCGCCGATGCCGTCGCCGCTCAGGTCGATGGTGCGGGTGACGGCTTCGTCACGCTGCTGGACGGTGGTGATGGTGTCGTTGCGCCAGACGTAGGGCGCCCGCAGTTCGACCTCCATGCGGGAGGTTACGCCGTATTTGGCGGCGATGGTCGCCACGCCCGTGTCGCGATCGGCCTCGTTGGCCTCGATCACGCCGATCTGGACGCCGGGCACGATCTCGATGCCCCGGAACACCAGGCGATTGGCGCTGGAGCGCGTGTATTCGGTGGACACATCCAGGGTCAGTTTGCCTGGCCGTGTCAGAACCGCGATGCCCTCGGGTATGGCGGCCAACTGTTCGCGGCGAGCCTGCAGCAGGGGCGGCTCGACCGGCGGGGCCCCGGCCGGCGCGGGGGCGGTCTGCGGCGGAGCGCCGGCCTGGCCAGTCGCCTGACCGGCGCGCAAGGCGGCCATCTCTGTGTCGGCGAAGGGGCGTGAGGCGTCGGACTGGAACCGCCAGCGCGGGTCGATGCCGGACTCGGCGACGTCGGCGGGCGGCGCGACCCCCGCTGCGCGTTGGGCCAAGAGCGCGTCCTGGGCCTCGATGCGTTTCTGCTGGTCCAGAACCAAGGCCTCCAGCCGCGCCACGCGCGCGGCCAGATCGTCGTCCTGGGCCAGGGCGAGGCCGGGGCTGAGCAAGGCCGCCGCGGCGACCGACGCCAGCAGCAGACCGGCTCTGGGACCCTTTCGACGAGCGCCGCGCAAGTCGCGCTGCCGAGGCGAAGGACGATGCTGGGTCATGACGCGCTCTCTCTCATACGGTTGTGGGTCAATGAAGGACGGGAAAGTCGCCGCCATAGTCGCAGGCGGCGCGCAGGTACGATTCGTCCAGAAGGGTCAGCCAGCCGTTCTGCATGGCGATCAATCGATTGCGTTTCATCTGGCCCAGGGTGCGGCTGACGTGCACCAGGCTGAGGCCCAGGGCGTCGGCCAGCGCCTCCTGCGTCAGCGGCAGATGCATCCGGTCGTGGCTGCACAGGCCGGCGCGGTGCAGGCGGTCGCGCAACTCGAGCAACAGGTGCGCCAAGCGGGCCACGGCCGACTGCCGCCCCAGCCGGACCACGTGGTTCAGCAGGCAGATGTCTTCATAGCGACGGGCGGCGATCAGGGCCCGGCGTAGTCGGTCGTGGCGCGGGTCCTGCAGCGCCAGGATTTCTCGCAACATGACGGCGTCGACGCATTCCACCCGGGTCAGGGCGACGGTGGCTGCTTCATCCAGGGGGCGGGGCTCGGAACTCAGTCCCACGCCGTCGCCCGGCAGAAGGAAGCTGAAGATCTGACGTTGACCGTCGGCCAGAACGCGTTGGCGGCAGGCCCAGCCGCTCAGGATCAGGCGCGGCGTCACCGCCCGTCCCTCGGCGGTGAACGGGTCTCCGGCGGCGATGACTTCCTGAAAGACGCATAGGCGTCGCACCAGGGCGCGTTCTTCGTCGGATAGCCGTGCGGCGGTGTTGAGCAGGCGCAAGGTCGGCGTGTCCGCAGGCACGGTCAGGCTGCGTCGCACGCTGAGGGTTCGCGACGTCATCGCTTGCACGCTTTGCGGCGCGACGGCGGCCCTCCAGCCGCGCAGCGCCCCTCCTTCGCCAAATACATATCCGGCGCTCCTCCGCGGGGCCAAACGGCCACCGAACGCCGGTGTTCCTCTTTGGGACGGGAAACATTTATTTCCGCAGGATCTGTGGCCTAGACGCCAGACCCTCCAGCCTCGGGGCGCTGGGTCAGCGGGGTCGCGGCTGGTTCCAGGGGGCGAGCGCCAGCAGGCGGGCCATGCCGCAGAACCCCGTGGCCCCCGCCACGAACAGGCCGACGCCGACAAGGGCGCTGAGACCCCAGAAGCCGGGGTGGACCAAGCTCCCCAGCAGGGCGCCGGTCAGGATCAGACCCCCGGCGGCCATCTGCACCTGCCGCATCAGTTCCAGAGGGGCCTTGGCGTCGGCGCGGACGGGCAGGCCGGCCCTTCTCCAGGCGTCCAGGCCGCCGTCCAGGACATAGGTCGGGCCGCTGAAGCGCTCGGCCAGGCGCGCGCCGTTCATGCCGGTGCGATGACCTGTGCGGCACATGAAGACAACGGCCTGGTCGGGCGCGACAGCCAGCGGCGTCTCGTCGAAGACCGAGAGAGGCGCGGGCAGGGCGCCGAGGACGTGGGCGCGGCTGAACTCGTCCGGCTCGCGGATGTCGATCAGGCGCACGGCGCCGGACTTCAAGCGAGCGGCGACTTCGGCGGGCGACAGAAGGGCAGGGGCGGTCATGGTCGAGTCTTTCAGGCGGGCGGGGGGCAATAGATCTGGGCGAGGACGGCGATTACGCTGAGCGCGGCGGGATCGGCGATGCGATAGAAGACAGCGGTGCCGTCGCGCCGCGTCGCCACCAGACCATCCTCCCGCAGCCGAGCCAGATGCTGGGACAGGGCGGATTGAGATAGCCCCGTCTGCAGTTGGGACACCTGCTGTTCACCTTCGCCGAGTTGGCACAGCAGCATCAGTCGATGTTCGTTCGACAGGGATTTGAGCAGCCGCGCGGCCTCTGCGGCGTTACGCTGGAATGCGTCCAATCCGATGGCTTCAAGTGTGGTCATGGCGACAGTATATTAGGTATTGCTAAATTAGCAAATCCTAATAAATAAAAGGCCGAAGGAGATCCGCATGATCCAGTCCGCGCCGCACTCGCCGCATGTCGTCGGGGTGTTCGATCCGGCGACCCATACCGTCAGCTATGTGGTGGCTGATCCGACGAAGGGGGCGGCGGCCATCATCGATCCTGTGCTGGATTTCGACTCCGCTGCGGCGCGCACCTCGACTGGATCGGTCGAGCGCTTGCTGGCCCTGATCGCCGAAAAGGGGTGGCGTCTAGACCGGGTGCTGGAGACCCATGCCCATGCCGACCACCTGACGGGCGCCGATGAAATTCGCGTCCGCACCGGGGCGCCGATCGGCATAGGCGAGCATATCAAGCAGGTGCAGAAGACGTTCGGCGACCTGTTCGAGGCTTCGGACGTCTCACCGGACGCCAGCGTCTTTGACCAGACCTTCGCTGACGGCGACTGCTTCCTTTTGGGGGAACTGGAGGTCGAGGTCCTGCACACGCCGGGCCATACCCCCGCCTGCGTCAGCTACCGGATCGGTGACGCCGTCTTCGTCGGCGACACCCTGTTCATGCCCGACTACGGCACAGCGCGCTGCGACTTTCCGGGCGGCGACGCGCGAACCCTGCACCGCTCGATCCAGAAGCTGCTGGCCCTGCCGGACGCCACGCGGGTCTTTGTCGGCCATGACTACCTGTCTCAGGGCCGCGAGACCTTCGCCTGGGAAACCACCATCGGGGCGCAGAAGGCCGGGAATATCCACATCGGCGGCGGGCGATCCGAAGACGACTTCGTCGCCCTGCGCGAGGCGCGGGACGCGACGCTCAGCCCGCCGCAACTGATTCTGACGGCGTTGCAGGTCAATATTCGCGCCGGCGCTCTGCCGCCCTCCGCCTCCTCGGGGCGTCGGTTCCTGAAGACGCCCTTGAATGCGATCTGAGTAGCGGCGTCCAGAGGGCTGTGTTTTGACAATCCGTCGCGGCAGATGAACCTTATAACAGATTGCCGCGCGTTCGGGCGGACAGTATCCAGCGGCGCATGACCTGGCCGATGGGGACATGGACGAAGCTGGTTGTGGCGGTGGCCTTCCTCGCCGCCGTCTTTTGCTTCGCCCCCATCGCTGATGCAGCGACCTGTGCGCCCGAACCGCCTGTGGCGCACGCCTCGGTCGATCATGACGCGGGCGACGGCGATCACGGCGGGCAGGCGGGCGGTCACGGCGTTTGCGCCCATGGCCATTGCCATCACAACAATACAGCGCGAACGGACGCAGGCGACAGCCTGTCGGTCCAGGCGCATGCGCGGCCGGTCCACGCCTTTCCGGCCAGTGATTTCCCCACCTCGGTGTCTCCCGACGGCCTGAAGCGACCGCCCAGAGTCTGACCCGACGACGGCGCCCCTGCGCGCTGATGTTCGTGTCAAACCTCTGAAAGATGAATCATGCCTCCCTCCTATCGCCGGCCGCCGCATGTCGCGGTCGGCTGCGCCCTGGCCGCCTGGGCGGTCCTGTCGGCTGGCTCCGCCTGGGCCGACCCGGCGCCTTCGTTCGCCGAACTGTTGTCTCGGCTGGATCAGACCCCGGCGACGCTCGAAGCCGACGCCCTGACGCAGGCCGCTGAAGCGCGGGTGCGCCAGGCCGGCGTGCGTCCCAACCCGATGCTGGGGTTAGAAGCTGACAGCCTCTTCGGCACAGGACCCTATGCGGGGACTGCAAACGCTGAAGCCATGCTTTCGATCAGTCAGGATCTGGAGCTGTGGGGCCGACGCGCCGCGCGGGTCGAGGCCGCACGGGCGGATGCCGGCGCGGCGGCGCGCCAACGCGATCTGGCGGTCGTGGACGCCGCGGGACGTCTGGCCCTGATCTACGCCGAAGCCGAGGCGGCCGAACGTCGGGCCGAACTGGCCGAAGAGAGCCTGATCCTGACCGTCGCCGATGCGCGCGCGGCGTTGGCTTTGGTGGAGCAGGGGCGCGAGCCCTTGCTGCGCGGCATCCAGAGCGAAAGCGAAGCCGCGGCCGCCCGCGCCGCGCGCGATGAAGCTCAGGCCGAACGGGATGCGGCCTTTGCACGCCTCGCCGCCGTCGCCATGCTGGCGGTTCCTGTGACCGGGATCGACGCCAGCCTTCTGGATCAAACCCCCAGCGCGGCCCGTGAGGCGCCGACGGTCGCGCCGACGGTGCGTGTGGCTGAGGCCGGGCGTGACGCCGCCGAGCGTCGTATCACCGTCGAACGCATTCGTGCCCGGCCGGACGTCAACGCCAGCCTGGGCCTGCGCCGCTATGAGGCCGAGGACGCCACAGCCCTGACGTTCGGGATCAGCATGCCCCTGCCGCTGTTCGACCGGAACCGGGGCAATATCGACGCCGCCCAGGCCGAGTTCCGCGCCGCCGAGGCAAGGTTGGCGGCTGTGCGGCTAGAGGCTCAGGCGGATCGCGCCGCAGCCCGAGCCCGGCTGGCCGCCTCGGCCAGCCGGGTCGGCGCCGCCGACGCCGGGATCGCCTCGGCCGAGGAAGCCTATCGCCTGTCGCGGATCGGCTTCGAGGCGGGACGTATCTCGCAACTGGAGCTTCGCGTGACCCGCGCGGCCCTGGTCAACGCCAGAACCACCGCCGTGGATGCGCGACTGGCGCGTGTCCGGGCGGAAATCGACCTTGCGCGCCAGGACGGCCGCGCCCCCTTCCAGGGAGATCAATGATGCTGAAGCTCACATCCGACAAAAAGCTGCTGGTCGGCGGCGTGGCCGCGTTCGTCGTCCTGGCCGGCGCCGGTCTTTATCTGGTGACGGGGTGGTCCGAGGCGCCGCCCGCCGTCACAGGCGAAGCCGCCCAGAATGAGAACGAAGCGGACCAGGCCGAGACCGAGGGCCCCGAGGGCTTTGTCGCGCTAGATCCCGCCCAGGCCCAGGCCGTGGGCGTAGTCGTGGTCGGCGTCGGGCGGGGCGGCGGGGCCGAGACGCGGCTGGCCGGACGGGTCGAACCGATGATCGACGCCCGCGCCGCCGTCGCCGCCGCTGTCGGCGGTCGCGTTGAGCGTGTTCTGGTCGCGCCGGGCCAGACGGTCAGGATCGGCCAGCCCCTGGTCTCGCTGGTCAGCGGCGACGCCGCCAGCCTGAGCGCCGAAGCCGACGCCGCCGAGGCCGCCTACATCGCCACCGAACAGGCGCATGGCCGCGACGAGGAACTGGCGGAACAGGGCGTCGTGTCGCAACGCGAGGCCGAGGTGTCGCACGCCCAGGCCCTCAGCGCCCAGGCCGCGGCGCGGGCGGCGCGCGCACGCGCCGTTGCGGCGGGTTCGCCCAACGCCTCGGGCCGTCTCAATGTCGTCAGTCCCATCGCCGGGGTGGTCACCAACGTCCAGGTCGGACCGGGCGGCTTTGTCGCCCAGGGCGGGGTGGTGGCCGAGGTCGCCAACCCGGCGCGCGTCGAGTTGGTGTTCAACGCCCCGCCGACCTTGGCCGCCCATGTGCGGGCTGGTTCGCCCCTGAGGGTCAGCAGTCCGGCGGGCGATTTCGACGCCGTCGTCACCGGCGTCGCCGCCGGGGCGAATCTGAACAGCGGGGCCACTGTGATCCGGGCGCGGCCGAACGGTGCAGGATTGCCGCCCGCCGGCTCAGCGGTCACCGGCGCCATCGTCACCGGCGAGGCTGTGGGCGGTCTGACCGTCCCGACCGAGGCGGTGCAGACCGTCGAGGGCAGGGCGGTCGTCTTCGTTCAGGTCGCGGGCGGGTTCCAGGCCCAGCCGGTTCTGGCGGGGCGGCAGGCCGGGGGCCGCACCGAAATCCTTCGCGGCTTGGCTGGGACCGAACGGGTCGCCGGCGCCAACGCCTTTCTGCTGAAGGCTGAGCTCGCCAAGGGCGAAGCCGAGCACGGTCACTAGGGGCGCGCCATGTTCAAATTCATCATCGAACAGTCGGTCAGGTTCCGATGGTTCGTCGTTCTGGTCACGGCCCTGGTCGCGGCCTACGGCCTGCTGGAACTGACGCGCCTGCCCATCGACGCGGTGCCCGACATCACCAACCGCCAGGTTCAGGTGACGACCGTCGCCCCGGCCCTGGCGCCGGAACAGCTCGAGCGCCAGGTCACCTATCCGATTGAAACGGCCATGGCCGGCATTCCCGGCCTGACCTCGACCCGGTCCCTGAGCCGCAACGGTTTCAGCCAGGTGACGGTCATCTTCACCGACCGGACGGATATCTACTTCGCCCGTCAACAGGTGGCCGAGCGGCTGGCCCAGGCTCGCGAAACCATGCCCGAAGGCGTCGAACCGGCATTGGCCCCGATCACGACGGGTCTGGGCGAGGTCCTGATGTGGACCGTCGACTACAAGCCGTTCAACAGCGCCAACCTGGCCAGGCCCGGTCAGCCGGGCTGGCAGCCGGGCGGGGCCTATCTGACGCCCGAGGGCGATTTGCTGACCACGCCGCAGCAGCGGGCCACCTATCTGCGGACGGTGCAGGACTGGATCGTCGCGCCGCAGATGCGGACGGCGCCCGGACTGGCCGGGGTCGATACGGTCGGCGGCTATGTGAAGGAGTATGCGGTGCGCCCGGACCCGGCGCGCCTGTCCGCCTATGGCCTGAGCCTGGGCGACCTGATCCAGGCGCTGGACCGGGCCAACGCCCAGGCGGGGGCGGGTTATGTCCAGCGCGCGGGCGAGGCCTTGACGGTGCGCACCGACGCCCTGGCCTCGACGGTCGATGATCTGGCCCAGGCGCCGGTGGTCAATCGCAATGGTCTGGTCGTTCGGGTCGCCGACGTGGCGACGGTCGAGATCGGCCAGGCGCCGCGTCTGGGCGGGGCCAGCCGCGACGGCCACGAAGCCGTCCTCGGCACCGCCTTGATGATTGCGGGCGGCAACAGCCGCACCGTGGCCCAAGCGGCGGGCGAACGTCTGGAGCAGGTTCGCAAGACCCTGCCCGCCGGGATCGAGGCCGTGACGGTTCTGGACCGCAGCGCCCTGGTCAACGCGACCATCTCGACCGTGGCGCGCAACCTGACCGAAGGGGCGCTTCTGGTCATCGTCGTCCTGTTCCTGCTGCTCGGCAATATCCGGGCGGCGACCATCGCAGCCCTGATGATCCCGATCAGCTTCCTGTTCGCCGTCATCGGCATGAACCGTTTCGGGATCAGCGGAAACCTGATGAGTTTGGGCGCGCTGGACTTCGGCCTTCTGGTCGACGGCGCGGTCGTGGTGGTCGAGAACACGCTTCTGAGACTGAGCCAGCGCCGTGCCGAGGTCGGACGGATGCTGACCCGGAACGAGCGGCTGGGCGTTGCCGTTGCGGCGGCGCGGCAGATGGTCAAACCGGCCGCCTTTGGTCAGTTGATCATCCTGCTGGTCTTCACGCCGCTGCTGATGCTGGAAGGGGTCGAGGGCAAGACCTTCATCCCGATGGGGGCGACGGTCATGTTGGCCCTGGTGGGGGCCTTCATCTTCTCCTTCACCTTCGTCCCGGCCATGACGGCCTTGCTGGTGCGCGATCCCAAGGTGGTCGAGGTCGATGAGCGCGGTCAGGCCCGTGAGCATGAAACCTTCCTGCTTCGCCACGCGCGGCGCTGGATTCAGCCGGCCATCGGGGCGGCGGTCGATCGGCCGAAGGTCGTTCTGCTGGCGGCGCTCGGGGCTCTGGTCATCGGCGGTGTCGCCTTCAGCACCCTGGGCCGGGAGTTCATTCCGACTCTGGACGAGGGGGATGTCGCCATGCAGGCCTTGCGCGTGCCCTCGGCTTCGCTGGAGCAGTCGCTGGCCATGCAGATGGCGCTGGAGCGGGCGATCCGCGCCCAACCCGAGGTCAAGACCGTCTTTTCGCGCACCGGCACCGCTGAGGCCGCCGTCGATCCCATGCCGCCAAACATCTCCGACAGCGTGATCGTGCTGAAGGACCGCAAGGACTGGCCGAATCCCAGGCTCAAGAAAGAGGCCCTGATCGTCCGCTTTGAAGAGGCGGCGTCCAAACAGATCGGCAACAGCTTCGAGTTCAGCCAGCCGATCGAATTGCGCTTCAACGAGCTGATCTCGGGCGTCCGCACGGACCTGGCGGTCATGATCTATGGCGAGGACTTCGCCGTCATGCAGAAGGTCGCTGACCAGGTGGCGACCGCCCTGCGCGAGACCCAGGGTTCGGCTGACGTCCGGGTGGAGCAAGTCTCGGGTCTGCCGACCCTGACGGTCCGCGTCGATCGGTTCGCAGCGGCCAGTTACGGCCTGTCGGCGGCGGATGTGTCGGAAGCGGTTTCGGCGGCTGTCGGCGGCGCCGAGGCGGGACGGATCTTCGAGGGCGACCGTCGCTTCGACGTCGTGGTGCGTCTGGCCGAGGACACGCGCAACGACCCGGCGGCGCTAGCGGCCCTGCCTATAGTCTCCGCGACCGGCGTCACCGTGCCGCTGTCGTCGGTGGCCCATATCCAGACCGCCGAGGGGCCGAACCAGATCAGCCGCCACGACGGAAGTCGTCGCATGGTGGTTCAGGCCAACGTCCGGGGCCGCGATCTGGGCGGCTTTGTCGCCGACGCCCAGAAACAGGTCGATCAGATCCAGCTGCCGGCAGGCGTTCGTCTGGACTGGGGCGGGCAGTTTGAAAACCTGAAGCGGGCCGAGCAACGTCTGGGTCTGGTCATCCCCATTGTCTTCGTCCTGATCGGGGTCTTGCTGTTCATGGCCTTGGGGTCGTTTTCGGAAGCCGGCCTGGTGTTCGCCTGCGTGCCTCTGGCCCTGATCGGCGGGGCGCTGGCCCTGCTGCTGCGGGGCATGCCCTTCTCGGTCTCGGCGGCGGTGGGCTTCATCGCCGTGTCCGGGGTGGCGACGCTCAACGGCCTGGTCCTGATGCAGGCGATCCGCGAGCGCTTGCAGGCGGGTCTGCCGCCTCGCGACGCCGCCATTGAAGGGGCGTCCAGTCGTCTTCGGGCCGTGCTGACGACGGCTCTGGTCGCCATCGTCGGCTTCATCCCCATGGCCATTGCTCACGGGGCGGGGGCCGAGGTTCAGAAGCCGCTGGCGACGGTGGTGATCGGCGGCCTGCTGACCGCGACGGCCCTGACCCTTCTGGTCCTGCCGACCTTTGCCGCCAGAGCGGTGCGGCGTCGGGCGGTAGAGGGCGGCGCGGACTAGGCGCTGGTCTTACGGTGATCGGTCGCGGCGTTCAGGACGCGTCGCGACCGATTTCGCTCTCGCCAGTCCTGCTCTCGTTCCGGGTTGCACGGCCCCAGGCGTCGTCGGCGCGGGCTTGGGCGATTTCCTCCGGGGTGGCGTCAGGGGCGCCGTCGGCGTCGCGGTCGGTGAAGCGGCGCGGCTGGACGAAGGCGAAGCCTGCGCCGGCCAGGATCATGGCGACCACGCCCACCAGGATCAGCGCCGTCATCGTGTCCATGCTTGTCTCCTTGGGTTCAGAGGGGCAACGCCCTGGCCCGTCTTCGGCTCCGTCGGTCGCGCGCCTCGTCTTTTCCTTATGCGCGCCTTATGCACGGCGCCGCTTTCCGCATGGCTTGCTTACGCCCTGAAGGCGTCTGTTCCGGCTCTCACTGAGCTGGAGGCTTCGGCATGGCCGATGTGATCTTTCTGGCGATCGGCGGCGGGGCCTTTCTGGCCTTCGCCGCTCTCGCTGCTGCGTTGAAGAGGTTGTGACATGGTGCTGAACCTCCTGTGGGGCGTCGGCGCCCTTGTCATCGCCGGCTACATGGTCGCGGCCCTGCTGCGCCCCGAGCGGTTCTGAACGGAGCCGCCTTCTCATGAACATTCAAGGATGGGCGGAAATCGCCCTGACCCTCGGCCTGGCCGTCGTGCTCGGCTGGCCGATCGGGATCTATATGTCGCGCGTCTGGAACGGCGAGCGCACCTGGCTGGACCCGGTGCTGAAGCCGGTCGAGGGCCTGTTTTATCGCGCCGCCGGGGTCGATCCGAGCCGCAGTCAGGGCTGGCTCGGCTATGTCGGCGCCCTGCTGGCCTTCAACCTGGCGGGCTTCCTGCTGCTCTACGGCCTGCTGCGTCTGCAGGGGGTTCTGCCGATGAACCCGCAGGGGTTTGACGGCCTCAGCCCGCATCTGGCCTTCAACACCGCCGTCAGCTTCGTCACCAACACCAACTGGCAGAGCTATGGCGGCGAGACGACGATGTCGACCTTCACCCAGATGGTGGGCCTGACGGTGCAGAACTTCGTCTCGGCGGCCACCGGCGCGACGATTGCGGCAGCTCTGGCCCGCGCCTTCATCGCCAATCGCGGAGAGGGCGTCGGCAACTTCTGGGCCGACCTGACGCGCACCAGCCTCTATGTCCTTCTGCCCATCGCCTTCATCGTGGCCGTGGTTCTGGCCGGTCTGGGCGTGGTTCAGTCGCTGGCGGCTTCGGCCCAGGCGACGACGCTGGAGGGCGGCCAACAGACCATCAGCCTGTTCCCGACCGCCAGCCAACTGGCCATCAAGCAACTGGGCATCAACGGCGGCGGCGTGTTCAACGTCAACTCGGCCCACCCGCTGGAGAACCCGACGCCGCTGACCACCCTGATCACGGCGATCTGCATCAATGTCATGGGCTGGGCGGCCTTCTTCGCCTTCGGTCGCAGCGTTCTGGCAAAGCGGGACGTGCGCGCCCTGGTGGTGGCGGCGGTCATCCTGCTGGGGGCTGCAGCCTCGGCCCTCTACGTCATCGAGAGCCAGCCGGCGCCCGCCCTGGTCGCCGCCAGCGTGGATGCCTCGGTTGGCAATATGGAGGGCAAGGAGGTCCGCTTTGGCGTCCCGTCCTCGGTCGCCTGGGCGGCTCAGACGACCGGCGCCTCCAACGGCTCGGTCAACTCCATGCACGCCAGCTATATGCCGCTGGGCGGGGCTGTGACCATGTTCCTGATGCAACTGGGCGAGATTCTGCCTGGAGGCATCGGCTCGGGCATCGCCGTCATGGTCTTGATGGCCATGCTGGCGGTCTTTGTCGCGGGCCTGATGGTCGGTCGCACGCCGGAATACCTGGGCAAGAAGATCGAGGCGCGAGAAATCCAGTTCGCCATGCTGGCGGTCCTGGTGGTGCCCCTGTCGGTGCTCGGCTTCTCGGCGGTCGCCGCGGTCCTGCCTGAGGCCCTGGCCGGTCTGCTGAACAAGGGGCCGCACGGCCTATCCGAGGTCCTCTATGCCTATACCTCGGCGACGGGGAACAACGGCTCGGCCTTTGCGGGCCTGACCGCCAACGCGCCCTGGTGGAACACCACCCTGGGTCTGGCCATGCTGCTGGGCCGGTTCGTGCCCGCCATCGCGGTTCTGGCCGTCGCCGGCGCCCTGGTCGCCAAGCCAAGGCTGGCGCCCTCGACCGGGACCCTGCCGACCCATGGTCCGCTGTTCATAGGCCTGCTGATCGGGGTGATCCTGATCCTCGGCGGCCTGCAGTTCTTCCCCGCCCTCTCGCTGGGTCCGATCGTGGAGCATTTCGACATGCTTCAGGTCGTGGCCCGGTTCTGATCGGATAATCCCATGACTCA
>Ga0308157_10003000_pt1 | contig 25799 bp, 24 predicted proteins | sample PhyBR1_FD_201035 | JGI IMG/M metagenome (GOLD analysis project Ga0308157, IMG submission 201035) | Phyllosphere microbial communities from UC Gill Tract Community Farm, Albany, California, United States - DLSLB.R1 | ecosystem: Host-associated > Plants > Phyllosphere > Unclassified | place: USA...
ATAATGTTGCTTTTTCTCTTCTTCTGATAAACCCACTTTTATTTTGTCTAATTCAAAAGACTTTCTTACCCAAGCTTTGTGTTCATATTTTAATAGTATTTGTGGCAAATAATAGTGAAATATAAAGGTTGATATAATCACAATTAACACTATAGGATTTGAAGTGAGTGTTGCAATTGGACTAATCAAAATGTCCATAATTGATGAGTAAGTCAGAATATTAATTCCTATTTGATAAAAGAATACACTTTCTTTTAAAATCCCCATTATTATCAGAAAAATATAACCTAACGGCAGTAAATGCTCTATCTTATCAATATATTTCATAGGCTTGTCTTTTGTATGATATTCTTTTTTAAAGAAGTTTTTTCAAAAGCACAATTTGCCCCAAATGATAAACATCATGTTGAATAATTCCGTGAATATGTTCGTAATAGGTATGATTGTTATTGGTGTATATTTTTTCGAAATGGGCGTCATCAAAATCGGCTAGGAAGGCGTTCCATTGCTCTTGAGTTTTTGCCAGATTTTGTAACGACTGCGCCCAAGCAACTTCGGAAGGATCGATAACCGGTACAAAATAATTATGATCCGGCGTTATGATCGTTTCGCCCTGAACACGTTTTAAAATGTTTCTTCTCCATTGGATAAGATGATTCACTATTTCCCAAATCGTGTTTAAATTGGGATTTATTTTCCTGTAAGCTTGTTCGGCACTGATATCTTCTAGTGTTTCGACTAAAGTAACATCAAGCCAAGGCTGTCCATTATAGATGGATTGATATAAATTTGATATTCTTTTACTTTCTAACATAGTGATAATGTATTTGTTAACTTAGCTAAGATACAAATAAGTATTTTACAACTCATCCACAAAATTATACAATTGAGTTACTAAATTTATTTTTACCAAAATTGCCAGAATACATTTGCGACATCAAAACCAAAATTATGAAAACCTTTTATTTACTATTATCTTCTTTATTTAGTCTTACAATTTTGTCGCAAAACACTATTTCTGGTAAAATTATCAACGAAAAAGGAAAACCAGTTTCTGGTGCCAACGTTTATATTGATGGCACATACGATGGCGCTACAAGTTCTGAAACAGGCGATTTTTCTTTTCAAACAACTTCAAAAGGAAATCAGTTTTTAATCGTAAGTGTTTTAATTTACGATACTTATAAACAAGAAATTGATGTAAACAATTTTAAGAACCAAACTATTAAACTACGAGAAAATGTAAACGCGCTTGATGCCGTTGTTATTACTGCCGGAACATTAGAATCCGGAGGAAAAGCCAGAGCTTCGGTTTTGAAACCTTTGGATATTGTAACTACAGCAGGTTCTGCAGGAAATATTGTTGCTGCTTTGCAAACTTTACCTGGAACTCAAACTGTTGGTGAAGATGGACGTTTGTTTGTTCGCGGTGGAGAAGCCAACGAAACTCAGACTTTTGTTGATGGAATTCGAGTGGCTCAACCTTATGGAGCAACAACTAATAATTTGCCAACCAGAGGTCGTTTTTCGCCATTTTTGTTTAGTGGAATCTCTTTTTCTACTGGGGGATATTCTGCGGAATACGGAGAAGCGTTATCAAGTGTTTTACTTTTAAATACACAAGATGAACCTGATCAAAACAAAACCGATATTTCTTTAATGACCGTTGGTTTGGGCGTTGGAAATACTCAAAAATGGGAAAAAAGTTCGTTGAGTGTCAATACAGCTTACATCAATTTGGCACCTTATCAAGCGGTAATACCACAAAATGTAGAATGGAATAGTCCTTTTCAATCATTGTCAGGTGAAACGGTGTATCGCTATCATTTTGTAAACGGTATTTTTAAGTTGTACGCTGCATTCGATACTTCTAAATTCGATATTAATCAAGAAAACATAAACTTTGAAGATAAAGTCAGAACTGATTTAAACAATAACAATTTCTATTTAAATGCTTCTTATAATGGCGTTTTCGGAACGGGTTGGCATTTAACTTCTGGAATGAGTTATGGTTACAATAATAATAAAGTAAAATATGATGTAAACGATGTTGACAGCAAAGAAAACGCTGCTCAATTGAAATTGAAACTAAGAAAGCATTTCTCCAATTATTTTAATCTGTCTTTTGGAGCCGATTATTTTGTCACAGGTTTTAATGAAGATTTTGATAATAATAAAGGGCTGAAAGCGGCATATGGTTATGACTCGAATATTGCAGCCTTTTATACTGAAGCTGATATTTTATTTTCTAAAAATTTAGCATTAAAAGCCGGTTTGCGTCTTTCGAATAATAGTTTATTAAACGAAACAAATCTTGCTCCAAGAGTTTCACTTGCTTATAAAGTTTCTAAAAGTGGTCAGTTTTCTTTTGCTTATGGAGATTTTACTCAAACTCCAGTGGTTGATTATATTAAATATTCAAAATATCATCAGTTCGAGAGTGAAAAAGCCAGGCATTATATCTTAAATTATCAATTTACAAGACAAGGACAGACTTTTAGAGCTGAGGCTTATTATAAAGATTACAGCAATTTAGTGAAGTATGACACCAAAGATATTCAGTATAATTCATTTTTTAATAATAATGGATCGGGTTATGCAAAAGGGTTGGATTTGTTTTGGAGAGACAGCAATTTGTACAAAAACTTAGAATATTGGATTTCATATTCGTACATTGATTCGGAAAGAGATTATAAAAATTTTCCAACCATGGCGACACCAGATTTTGTAGCTAATCATAGTTTGTCAATCGTGACCAAATATTTCATCACTGATTGGAAATCTCAAATTGGATTCACAAATAGTTTCAGCACAGGGCGACCTTATAACAATCCAAACGAAACCAAATTCATGAACGGAAAAACAAAATCATATAACAGTTTGAGTTTTAACTGGGCTTATTTATTGACTACACAAAAGATCCTTTATTTCTCTGTTTCGAATGTTTTAGGAAGTCAAAATGTTTTCGGATATGACTATGCAAGAGTACCTGATGCAAATGGAGTTTATAACAGACAAGCTGTGACGCCAACCGCAGACCGTTTCTTTTTTGTTGGTTTCTTCTGGACAATCAGTAAAAATAAAAATGATAATCAGTTGAAGAATTTGTAAAAATGGGATAACGCGGTAGAGACGTTGCACTGCAACGTCTCCACGCAACGAATGTCATCAACGAATGTCAAAATATTCGGAATATTACAAATGTTCAGGATATATCATATGAATAGGAGACGTTGCACTGCAAAGTCTCTACAATTCATCCTCAAAAAACAACAATTCGGTATATATGAATTTTAAAAGAATTATAACCACCATACATTTGAACTATAAATTAATCACCGTTTCAATCATCAAAAAATAACTTAGTACAGACGTTGCATTGCAACGTCTCTAACAAAAAAAAAAACAATAACTTAAAAACTAGAAATCATGTTAAAAATTATCACAACTATTGCCATTTTTATTAGCAGTTTACTATCAGCACAAACACAATTTGAACAAGGAATGGGACAAGCTTTCGGACTTTGGAAAGAAGGAAAAAACACAGAAGCTTCGGCTATGTTTGAGAGAATCGCTTCGGCTGAAAAAAACAGTTGGTTGCCTAACTATTACGTGGCTTTAGTGAATACAACTTCAGCTTTCACAGAAAAGGATAAATCTAAAATTGATTTGTTGCTGACAAAAGCTCAAGATGCTCTGGATGTCGAAATGATAAAAGATCAAAACAATTCCGAATTATATGTGATGCAGGCTTTGATTTATACCGCTTGGGTGGTAGCAGATCCGATGACAAATGGCATGAAATATTCAGCAAAAGTAATGGAGGATTATGCTAAAGCAAAAGCATTAAATCCGAATAATCCAAGAGCAGTTTTTGGCGAAGCTGATTTTCAGTTGGGCGGAGCAAAATGGACAGGAGTAGATACGAAGCCATTGTGTGTTCAGGTGAATAAAGCTGTCGAACTTTTTGCTACTTTTAAACCGGAAACTGCTTTTTCACCAAAATGGGGACTTGAAAGAGCTTTGGAAGTTCAAAAAAATTGTAAATAATCGCTAACAATCTTAACCTACTTATAAATGAAAGACTATAGAAGTACTTTTGGAAATCTAAAAAGCGGAACGATAATGTGTTTCAAGATTTCTATGGTTTTTACCGTAATATTCTCTGCTTGTTTGGGAGCCGATTTCAATGTAAAAAATGTATTACTTACGTTCTTTTTAAGCACCCTGTATTCTTTCGGGCTTGGTTTTGGAAATGGCTTTCTTAATGTTCTTTTGGATAAAAAATGGGACTGGCTCGAGCAAACTAATTTAAGAGTGTATTACGGAATTCTTATTACAGTCTTGTACACAATTCCTGCTGTTTTAGGTATTAATTACATCATTTTTGTCATTATTCAGGATGTTCCCATGAGTGATTTTTTCGGTGAAAGAATGATTTGGATACATCTTTTTTATGTTATTCTATCGTTAGGAGTTTCGACTTTTATGCAGGCCAGAAGCTTTATGGTAAAGTGGAAACAGGCGTCGAAAACAGAAGTAACTCAACAAAAAATTATTGCCGGAACGGCCAATGCAAAATTTGAAACTTTAAAGAACCAAATAGACCCGCATTTTTTGTTCAATAGTTTGAATGTGTTAAGTTCATTGATAGAAGAAAATCCAGATAATGCGCAGCGATTTACCACTTCCTTGTCTAAAATTTACCGCTACGTATTGGAACAAAAAGACAAAGAATTGGTTTCGGTTGCTGAAGAATTGTCTTTTGCAAAAACTTATATGAATCTGCTGAAAATGCGTTTCGAAAACAGCTTGTTTTACGAGCTTCCAGAGTCGCTAATTAATGATGAGGCAAGAGTAGTGCCGCTTTCACTGCAATTGTTGTTAGAAAACACCGTAAAACACAATATTGTAAGTGAACAAAAGCCTTTGCACATCAGAATATTTGTTGACGGTGATTATTTGGCTATTCAAAATGATTTACAAAAAAAGGAAGTGTTACAAAGTAGGCAAGGGGTGGGATTACAAAATATTGTTGATCGCTATAGTATTATCACTAATCGAAAAGTGTTGATTGAACAAAATGAACAAACATTTACTGTTAAAATACCAATTTTGACAAAACAATTAAGTGTTATGGAAACAAGTGCAGAGTATAATGATGAAAACAAAGCTTATTTCAGAGCTAAAAAAAGAGTTGAAGAATTAAAAGGATTCTATGGGAATGTAATAGCCTATTGTTGCGTAATTCCGTTTCTGGTCTTTATAAATCTAACATTTTCTCCTGGATTTCATTGGTTTTGGTTTTCGGCTTTGGGTTGGGGATTTGGGGTTGTAATGCATGCTTTTAAAGTTTTTGGTTACAGCGCCGATTGGGAAGAGAGAAAGATCAGAGAAATATTGGAAAAAGAAAACAACAAAAAAACTTGGAAATAAGATGGTACCAAATTTTAGTGAAGCAGAACGACATTATGAAGCTCGCAAACGCGTCATAGAGATTAGAAAATTTTATCAGCATTTGACCGTATTTGTTCTTTGTAATCCGATTATAATTGTTGTAAATCTAATGACTTCGCCTGGGTATTTATGGTTCTTATGGAGTTTACTAGGTTGGGGAATGGCAATTGTTTTACATGCGATGAAAACTTTTAATTTTTCCCCATTCTTTGATAAGGAATGGGAAGAACGAAAAGTTAGAGAGATTTTAGAGAAAGAAAACCAGAAAAAATCGTGGAAATAATTATTGAAAAACATCTTAAAATAATAGAAATCATGGAAATTAATTATAACAGCGACGAGGATAAATATCTTTTGGCAAGAAAGAAAGTAGAAAGCATCAAAGGGTTTTATGGAAATTTAATTGTTTTTATCGCGGTAAATGCAGTTTTGATTTTCATTAATTTATCCACATCTCCAGATCATTTATGGTTTTATTGGCCTTTAATGTGGTGGGGATTGGGATTGGTTTTTCATGGATTAAAGGTTTATGAAGTGTTTCCTTGCAGTAAAGGATGGGAGGAACGCAAAATCAAAGAATTGATGGAAAAAGAGAAGGAGAATAAAAACAAGTGGCAATAATTTTAATTTAAAAAATAAAATGGGACGATTTACAAGACGCATGTTCAAGGTTGATCCGCAGGAATTTAGTGCTGATGAAAACTATAACCTAGCCTACAGAAAAGTAAAAAGAATAAAAGGATTCTATTCACATCTACAAATTTACTTTATTGTAAATGCTATAATTATAATTTCGAGTCTAAACAGAGATTCTATCTGGAGTACAGAATTTTGGAATTGGGATACTTTTTCAACTGCAATCTTTTGGGGCATTGGTTTGGCAGCACATGCAGTATCTGTTTTTGGACGTGATTTGTTTTTTGATCATGATTGGGAGCAAAAGAAAATTAAAGAATTCATGGAAAAAGAAAAGACAAAAACTGGCAAATGGGAGTAAAAAAATGTTCAGTGGTCCGTTCGTTCACACTATAAACAACCTAAACTTTAAACAATCTAAAACCTTAAACTAATTTTTTGAATGACCACAATTATAATTGAAGACGAAAAACCAGCAGCAAGATTACTGCAACGCAAACTCGAAAAATTAAACATCGAAGTAGGAGTGATGCTTCATTCTGTAGAAGAAGCTTTGAATTGGTTTTCCAAAAATGAGCATCCGGATTTGATATTTTTAGACATACAATTATCCGACGGATTGTCTTTTGAAATCTTCGAAAAAATAGAAATTAAAAGTGCCATAATTTTCACAACTGCGTATGACGAATATGCACTAAAAGCATTCAAATTAAACAGCATCGATTACCTCTTAAAACCGATCGATGAGGATGATTTGGAAACGGCAATTTTGAAATTCAAAGACCGTTTTGAATCGTCTTCATCAACCAATAAAAATTCCTTGCAATTAGATTTTGAACAGATAAAAAAAATGCTTTCCAACCCTTTTGAAAAAACTTTCAAAAAACGATTTACTGTCAAAATAGGGCAGCATCTCAAAGTCATTTCGACAGATGAAATCGAATGTTTTTTTAGCGAAAATAAGGGGACTTATATTCACACTTTCGACAATAGAAATTATTTAATTGATGGAACTCTTGAACTTTTAGAGCAAGAAATTGACCCTGCAGATTTTTACAGAATCAGCCGAAAATTTATTATTTCTCTAAAAGCAATAAAAGAAATTGTAGTCTATAGCAACTCAAGATTGAAGATTATTTTGCCAACTTATAGGGAAGATGAGGTGATTGTGAGCAGAGAAAAAGTATCAGATTTTAAAAATTGGATTGGTTAGTAGATACTTGAAATTATTATTTATGTAAAAATAAGTAAAGTACTGAATTTGTATCTTTTAATGTTTTAATATAGATTTTACTTATAATGATTATTTAATGTAAAAATCTTTCAAAATTTAAATTAATTATGAGCTAAAAAACAACTCTACCTGATAATTCGAAATTGTTCGAAAAAATAAAAACTTCAATCTAAAGAACGGCTGTTGATTAAAAAATAAAATCACTTTACAATCAAAAATTAAAATTCCAATTTCTATTTGGGATTTTTTTTTGACTTTAATTTAAAATTCAGATTGATAATTTTTTGTTAATCACTTACCAAAAATTTTCTAAAGATTGTACATTCGTTTAGTCAACTATAAACTAATTTTTCAAGATGAAATATCTATTGTATTTAATTTTTCCGCTTCTGTTTTCGAATATAATTATTGCTCAAAAAGTGGCAACTTTTGATAATTATACCACTTTAGAAAAGGAAATTTTGAGTGACAAAAACACCATTTATGTGGTCAATTTTTGGGCAACATGGTGCGCTCCTTGTGTGAAAGAATTACCCCATTTTGAAAAATTAAATTCAGAAAATAAAAGTGTAAAAGTGGTGCTCATAAGTCTGGATTTTAAGAACCAATTTGAGACAAAATTATTGCCTTTTTTGAAGAGAAAAAACATTCAATCTGAAGTGGTTTTTCTTTCAGACAAAGACTATAATACCTGGCTTCCGATAGTGAGTAAAGATTGGTCAGGATCGATTCCGGCAACATTAATTATCAAAAACGGGAAGAAGATTTTTGCCGAAAGAATTTTTTCAAGCTATGATGAGTTAAACGAATATGTGAACAAGAATATTAACTAAACCCAATTTTATTATGAAAATTTTATCTTCTCTTTTAGTAGTGATTGCTACTTTTTTATTTTCAGCTTTTACTCCGGATGCTCCAACACCTTATAAAATTGGCGATAAAGCCACGGATTTTAAATTAAAATCAGTTGACGGTAAAATGTACAGCATGGCTGATTTTAAGTCTGCAAAAGGCTTTATAGTGGTTTTTACTTGTAATCATTGTCCATTTGCTAAAAAATATGAAGACAGGATTAACGATTTAGCTAAAAAGTACAAACCAAAAGGCTATATTTTATTAGCAATTAATCCAAATGATCCTGGTGTTCAACCAGAGGATAGTTTTGAATTGATGAAAGTAAGAGCCAAAGAGAAAGGATTTGTTTTCCCGTACTTATTTGATGAAGGTCAAAAGATTTATCCTCAATATGGGGCAACAAAGACCCCGCACGCTTTTTTATTAGATAAAAATCTAGTTGTAAAATATATCGGAGCGATCGACGATAATGTGGATAGCGCCAGCGAAGTAAAAGAAAAATATCTCGAAAATGCTATTGCTGCTCTAGAAAGTGGAAAAACACCTTCTCCAGAAACTACCAAAGCAATTGGTTGTTCGATTAAGGCAAAGCAATAATTTATCATATAAATTAATTGAAAAAGAGTAAAGACGTGATTCGTATTTACTCTTTTTTATTTCAAATATGCTTTTCGGACTCCTATCAAAACAAATATCAATACTGAATAGGCAACGAAAAAAGGAGCAATCATTTCGATCCAGCCCAAAGGCAATAATATTGCGATCACAAGCAGTTGAAAACCCAACCCATACAACGAAACAAGTGTCATAAACCAATTCGGAAAGGATTTGGCTTTGTATGCTTTTTTGTCCAGACGATGAATAATGGTGTCAAATAATCCATAAACAAAAGTGTATATTTTGAAAAATAGATCTACTGATTTTTGGCTTTCGCCAGGTAAAGCACGAGGAGATTTGTCTTCGAAAATTTTACTGGTCTTGTCTCCGCCATCTAGTTTGTGTCTGACAATCACATAGTAATAATTATACAAAGTCCCTTGCAATTGTATGCCGATAAAGGCTAAAAGTGTCATCCAAAAAGAGGTTTCGGAAACATAGCAGATAGACATTAAAAGTAGAAAGTTTAGAATAATATCGAAAATGCTGTCCAGGTATCTTCCGGTGTAAGAAGGCATTTTTTTGGCACGAGCTAATTCTCCGTCAACAGCATCGATTATTGATTTTAGAATGATGAAAAAAGCGGCTAAATAATAATGGTTTTGCAATACACAATAAATCGCGATTAGTCCCGACACTCCAAAAAGAAGGGTTACGTGAATAGGGGTAAAACGTGTGCTTTTTAATTGATTAGCAAAAAACCTTGCAAACGGTCTACCATAATCGGATAAATCAAAAAATTGATTTTGTGTAGCAAGTTTTGACATTTTAATGGTTGGAAACAATAGGTTGTGACAATATAGTCGAATTACAAAAGTACTGCTATTTTGAGCATTTTACTCAATTGTAATTTTAAAATCACAAAAAACGCTTTTGGAAAATAATACTTCCAAAAGCGTTTTTATGAATTGCGTTCTATAGTAAATACTAACAAAAATACAAGATCTTTTCCTTTAGCCCCGATAGTAGTGAAAATCCTTGTTGCCCGGGGTTCGGGCAACAAGATTGCAACGGATAGCGGGAATCCATATTTACTGAAAATGCCTTATGTTTCCGCTCCTAAAATATTATTTGCTCAAACGATGCAAAGTGTAGGTCATGGCTGTTAAGAGAAAGAAAGCAACAATTTGGTGGGTTAAACCTAACCAAAGTGGTACGCTCAGTAAAAGTGTGCAAACTCCTAAGGTGAATTGTAGAAAAACAATAATTACCAAAGTGTTTAATCCTTTTTGTTGTTGGGCGTCAAGGTTATATTTTTTGCCTTTGAAATAAAGAAACAAAATCAATCCAACAACGAAATAGGCTAACGTTCTGTGAACAAATTGAACGCCACTTTTTCCTTCGGTAAGCCTATGAAACCAAGTATTTTTTTCTAAAGTAATGCTTTCGTGGAAAAACTCACCGTCACTCATCAAAGGCCAATGATTGTGAATCAAACCAGCATTCAGTCCGGCAACAAATCCACCGTAAATGATTTGCAAAAGCAGAAAAGCTAAAGCGAATCGAGCTATTTTCCTCAAAGGTTTGATGACAGGTTTTTTATCGGGATAGATTAAATCTAAAGCAACCCAAAGGGTATAGGCAAATGTAATAAAGGCGAATGTAAGGTGCAGTGAAAGGCGGAAATGACTCACATCTGGATTGTCAACCAATCCGCTTTTTACCATAAACCAACCGAAAAATCCTTGCAAAGCTCCCATTCCAAGCAGGACGAAACATTTGTTAAGTGTGGCTTTGTCGATTTTTTTCTTCCAAAGGAAATAAAAGAAAGGAACGATGAATACAAGGCCAATTATTCGTCCGATGAAGCGGTGAAACCATTCCCAGAAATAGATGAATTTATAATCGGAAAGGGTAAAATCGTTATGGATATTGATTTTTTGATACTCTGGAAATTGTTTGTATCGGTCAAAAGCTTCCTGCCATTTGGCTTCGGTAAGGGGAGGGAGCGTGTCGGTTACCAAATGCCAGTCGGTCATTGATAAACCTGAATTGGTTAATCGGGTGATACCACCAACGACAACCATTATAAACACTAAAAAGCAACCAGAAAGAAGCCAGATAATTACAGATTTGTTGTTTTTCATTACTTGTGTATTATTCTTTTAACTTTATTTCTCCGCTTTTTTCAGGCCTAATTTTTCTCCTTTTTTCAATACAAAGTCATAAGCCGATTGATATTCATTTGGGATTTCACCTTCAAGAATAGCTTCTTTTACAGCATCTTTTAGCAGTCCAATTTCACGAGACGGTTTCAGATTGAATATTTCCATGATTTCTTCTCCAGAAATTGGCGGTTGAAAATTACGAACATGATCGCGTTCTTCGACTTCGACAATCTTTTTGCGAACGATTTCAAAATTGGCGTGGTATTTCTTGAATTTATTAGGATTTTTGGTTGTGATATCGGCTTCGCAAAGTGTCATTAGATTTTCGACATCTTCACCAGCGTCAAAAACCAAACGACGAACAGCCGAATCAGTTACGATATCCTGCGCCAAAACAATAGGACGGGAACTCATAACGACCATTTTTTGCACAAATTTCATTTTGTGATTTAATGGCATATGTAGACGTTCGAATATCTTTTTGGCCATTTTTCCACCCAAAAATTCGTGTCCGTGAAATGTCCAGCCTTGTTTTTTGTTGAAACGTTTGGTTGGTGCTTTTCCAATATCATGCAGTAAAGCTGACCAACGCAACCAAACATCATCCGTATTTGGGCAAATGTTGTCGACAACTTCGAGAGTGTGGTAAAAATTGTTTTTATGAGTATGACCTTCGATTTCTTCTACTTGGTTTAAAGCAGTCAGTTCAGGAAGAATGATGTCCAAAAGACCAGTTTTATACAATAATAAAAATCCAACTGAAGGTTTGTAAGTTGAAAGGATTTTGTTTAATTCATCTACAATGCGTTCTCCAGTAATTATTTTGATTCGCTCTGCATTTTTGGTTATTGAGTCCAATGAATTTTGGTCAATATCGAATCCCAATTGAGTTGCAAATCGGATTCCTCTTAACATTCGCAATGGATCGTCAGAGAAAGTAATATCAGGATCTAAAGGTGTTTTGATTGTTTTTGTTTCCAAATCTTTCAACCCGTTGAAAGGGTCGGATAGTTCACCAAAGTTCTCTTTGTTTAAAGAAAGAGCCAGAGCATTGATGGTAAAATCACGTCTGTTTTGATCATCTTCAAGTGTTCCGTTTTCTACGATTGGATTTCTGCTATCGTGATTGTAAGATTCTTTTCGGGCACCGACGAATTCAATTTCGGTATCTTCAAAACGGAGCATTGCAGTTCCATAAGTCTTAAAAACCTGAACTTTTGGTTTTTTTGGTAATAAATCGGAAACTTTTAAAGCCAATTCGATTCCGCTACCAACGGCGACAATATCAATATCTTTTTTGGAATTTCTATTTAAAAGTAAGTCACGGACAAAACCACCAATCACATAACTTTCAACATTAAGTTCTTGAGATGCTTGCGAGATTACTTCGAATATTTTGTTATTTAAGGCTTCTTTGTATGTCATTGTTTTTGTCTAAAGTTTAAAGTTTAAAGTAGCTAAACTGAAAACTAAAAACTATTTTCGAATGATTTTCACTTGCGAATCGCTTGTCAACTTTATAATAGTTGAGGGTTTTCCAGCAATTTTATCGTGGTGCAAATTTACAACATAGTCAACGCCTTTTATAATTTCGGGACTAATTTCTTTAAAACTTTTTGGAGTTGGTTGTCCAGAAATATTAGCAGAAGTAGAAACTAATGGTTTTTTCATGCGCTCCATTAACTTAAAACAAAATGGTTCTTTAACGATTCGTATTGCTAAAGTTTTATCAGTTGCGATTAAGTTTGGAGCAACATTTCTTGGATTATCTAAAACTAATGTAGTTGGATTTTCGGATAAATCCATAATTTGCCAAGCTACTTCAGGAACTTCTTTAAAAACATTATAAATCATTTTTTCGCCATTCATAAGACAAATCATACTTTGGGTTTCAGCTCGCTGTTTGAGTTTGTAGATTTTAGCAACAGCTTCAGGATTGGTGGCGTCACAACCAATTCCCCAAACGGTATCGGTAGGGTAGAGGATGATTCCGCCTTCTTTTATGACTTCGTATGCGTTTAGTATTTCTTGATTGATATCCATCTTGTTTTATTTTATTGTCTTTTGTCTCATACGTAATCTATTATAATTCAAAAAAATGAAGAATTTAATTTTTTATAAGGTATTGATTCTTATATTCACAATTCTATTGTAATTTATATTGTAGAGAAAGTTGAAATTGCATATTTATTTCATTCTTGTTAAATTGATATTGATAGTTTCGCATTTTGGCGAAATTAATTTTAGCTTGAACTCCTAAATTACCAAAGCTTTTGTATGCATAGGTATTTAATCTCAAATCAACCCATTTTCGGTTGACATCTTGATAAGCGTCATAATAAAAATCCATATTATGGGCATATCTTTCTATCTGTACTCCCCAGTAATTATTTTTCCCCCAAACACTGAAATCTAATGTCTGTAAATTACTACTTGGGCCAATACCAGCACCGATAACTTCGCCTTTGTTAGTATATCCATGTAAAATTACTCCATGTTCATACCACGAACCAGCTCCTCTAATAATGCGATCGGCACTTTGCTCTAAATGAGTAGTTTCAAAATTTACTTTTAAATATTTATTTTTGGTTTTATTAAGCATGAATAGTTTGGTAAATCCGGCTATATATGCATGCGAATGCTCTGGAGCTGTAAATAAATCCCATAAATCTTGAGAATTATCATTCCATCCACTTTCTCCATAAAATTCAAATTTTGATTCTTTCATTGCCCATCTAAAGAATAATGCCACCACCTGATCCCTATTTTTTGCGTCTTCATTACTTAGATTTTTTTTCTGAAAAGGAATAATTATTGGGAAATAATCACTAAAACTATGCCCCATGTCTTGTCGATATACTTGAATGGCACGATTCATTCCTATGAATAATCCAGGAACCCATTTCGGTTGGTAATTTATGGATATAGCTGAAATATATCTCCAATCGTTACTCTTAGGTATTTCATAATCGACATCATCAATAATGAATTGTGATTTTGGATTACTCAAATCCGAACCTTCAAGTTTTCCACTAATTATTTGACCTTCAAAACTACCAATTGGTGTTTTTAATGGTTCGCGTGTGTTCAAGGTAAAGTGTAAAAAACCATTTGCTGAGTTGCTCATGATTAATGAGTTATAATGACCAGATCCCCACCACATATTTTCAGTAGAGACCCCGATTGACATTTTATTTATGGCAACACTAATATTACTTTGTCCCCAATTTAATTTTGAATAAGAAGTACTTCCATAAGGAGCTGGTAAATCAATATGGTTCATATTATAAATATGGAGAGCACGTACTTCATTCGTTTCTGTTAATGGAAAAATTTTATATTCAGGATTTCCAGCATATACATATTCAGGTTTCAATTGTATGCTTAGGAACTTGTATTTTGTATAAATACCAGCACTTAACATTGTTTGATACCCTTTGCTAGGTATCATAGCGCCATCATTCCATCCATAAGGAGCAAAAGTATTATATTGTTGTGTTAATGTAATCGGGAGAATTTTTGTAATTATTTTTTTTGATTCAACTTTGTTTACCTGAGTGGTATCGATTAATTCTATTGCTAATGGTCTTAGAGTGTATGAAATTGAAGGATTTGAATTTCCTAATAATTGTTCATTTCTACTTCTTTGTTCGATCATATCAATATTTCCAACAGAAATATTTTGAGCTTTTAATGAGATACTTATTAAAATGATAATTATTAATTTGTAATTTATTTTCATGATTTATTTTTAAGAAACAGTATATCTGATAATTTGCAAAAGTATTTAATTTAAAAAAATGCAAATATACTTTATTAATTATGGTTTTTGTGCAAATGTATTATTGTCTTAAAAAATTAAAGGTTTAGCTTTTGCTATATTTCAGATTTTTTAAATGACTTTTTAAAATATAAAAAAGTGCTTTTAGACTCGTTATTCGAGATTCTTTTTTGTCGCTTCCAAATATTTCATTCCCCATTTCTGGCAAGGCTCTAAATGATTTCCTTCTGCCCATTCATTCCATGCATTTATAAACAAAAATTTCTCACTATTTTTATTCCACGGGTAGTTTTTTATAATATGTGATAACCAATTTCCATAAATTGCAGGTGTTGAATTTTTAAAAATATAAGCGTTAGTTTTCCTTCTAGCACTATTATCCCACATTGGTGTCAATGATGGACTAACATTCGTTTTGAATTCTTTTTTTATTTGGTTTTCAGTGAATTTTTTAAAATCAATTATCTTATCTTCTTCACTTATTTTTTTCTTAGACTTAAATTTATTTCTTATTTTTAATATTTTCTTAATTAATTTGTTTTCACTATTTAGAATAATATCAAATTTAGGTTGAAATTCTACTGCAAAATCAAAACCTAAAATCTGAGGGTCTTCAAAATAATCAAAACTTTGCATGTATCCCAAATGTAGTTCACCAATCCCTTTTTCTTTAGCTATAGAACGCCAAGTTTCAAGAGTTTTATTAAGGTTCTTAAAGAGTTTTGGCCTATAAACTATAAAAACAGGTTTTCCTTCATGGCGAATATATCTTGGGTCATTAAAAAAAGTGTCACATAAATAAGTCATATGTTTTATATCATCATCATCATTATAGTCTTGTAGCATTAAAACTTCTTTATCTTGACCATCCCAAGCTCTTGTCCAATTTTCGTTTGCCCAACACAGCATAAAAGGAAAATCTTCTTTACTATTTTTTAATTTCCTCTCGATTGGTTCTTGTAGCATTTTTTTACCATTAAACCAATAATGGTAATAGCAAAAACCATAAATTCCATACTCTTTAGCCAAACTTTCTTGCGCCAATCGCGATTCCTCTAATCGTAAATCATAAAAGCCCAAATCTGAAGGTAAATGTGGTTGATAATGACCTTTGAATCTAGGTCTTGCTTTTGTTACATTTGTCCATTCAGTAAAACCTTTTCCCCACCATTCATCATTCTCTGGAATTGGATGAAATTGAGGAAGATATATTGCTATTGGTTTTATTTTATTTGCCATATTTTGTTTTAATTAAATTCTGTTTTGCAATTTTGAATAGTGCATTTTGAATTGGTCTTTTAAAAAAAAAGATTCCATTATATCAATATTTTTTCAAGATTTTCGAAATGAATATTTGAAAGGTTTATTATTTTTTTTTCTGGATAAAGTGATTTTAGATATTGTTCTTCAAAATTGGTTGTTACAATTACATAATCTGCTAATTCCGAATATTTAAATTCGTTTTTTTTGAATATACAATATTTTATTTTAGAAGAAATTTTGTTGGGTTTTGACTCAATATATTTTTTATGTTTTAAATGCTGAATAGCGACTGTGTGATAAATGAATTTTGTCATTGGAAATTGTTTTTTCGCTACCTTATAAAAGCTTATGAATTCTTGAGGACCATATAACCACACAATAGAAGCGTTGTTTTTTTGTTTACTGAGGTATTTTTGAAAGCTTCCAAAAAAATTATATTCATAAAACACATTCACGCCTAATTTTTGATAAAATGAAGTATATTCATTGTCTTTATATACATTTTTGCATATTAAAGTTACATGATAATTAAGTTTCAAGAAAGCAATTATTATTTCTTTCAATCTATTGTGTTCAGAATCTTTTTCTAAATCAAGTAATCTATTATTAAAGAAGACTATTGATTTATTATTATACTTTTCCTGTATTCTCTCTTCAATATTAGTTGCTTTAATTCCTTGTAATTGTTTAACCCATTTGATTTTAAATTTTTCGGAATTGGTTTTAAAAAGAATAGCTTTTTTTTCGCTGATAATTAATGTTGTTTTTTTTTTAGAATTATATGTTATTCCATTATAATGTACTACTTCTGAAAAAGGGGTGTAGTATATTTCTTTTTTTTGGATGTATTTCAGGTTAAAACAAAAATCTGTTTCCTCAAAATAAGCTGGAACAAATTGCTCGTCAAATAAATTTAGTGTTCCGTTGTCATCAAATTTTTTAAACAAAAGGCTGCAACCAGAACAATAATCTACCTTAACGATATAATTTACATCGGGATAATAAGTCTTCTTTCTTCTAAATATTTGTTGAATATCAAAATCCTTCATAAAAAGTGAGCCCGCTTCTTGAAGGCTGCGGTCAGGATTTATTAATTTAGAACCTACAGCTCCAACATTTTTAAAATTTTCAAACACGAAAAATAATTCTTTTAAAAAGTTTTTTTGTACTTCGGTATCGTTATTTAGAATATAAATATACTCACCTTTAGCTAATTGAATTCCTTTATTTATGTTTTTTAAAAAACCTAAATTCTCATCATTTCTATGAATTGTAATTCCTTTTATTAAAGAAAAATCATTGTTTTCTGGACTATTGTCATCAACTAATAGAATTTCAAAAGGAATATCAGATGTTAAATATTTATTTAAAAAAAGAAGGCAATTCCAAGTGTAAATTTCTTCATTATAAAATGGAATTATAATTGAAACTTTTGGTGTTTGAGATGAATCAAAAGTTAATGGTATTCTGTTTAAAACTTCCAAAGATTTAAACATTATTGTGGAATTGTCTTTTTTAAGTTTATAGACTTTCCAAAGTTTTGTGAAATAGAAACTTAATTCTTTTATTAGATTCATTACAATTTATAATTTATTGTTTTGTCTTAAGTGTTCCGATAATTAAACATGAATTTCATTAATAATTAAAATATTTTTTTACAAAGAAAGCAAAAGACAAATTTTATAACATTTTATTTAAGTGATAAAAGAGTTTGTTTTAAAATTTCTTTAGAAAATGGTTCTAAACTTTTTTCAGAATTATTTTGCAACTCTAACCATAGATTTTTATTTGTATATAATTCAATTATTGCTGCAGCAAATCCATCCTTAGAATCATCAATTAAAGCATTTTTTTTATTAATCAACTTCATTCCTTCAGCACCAATTGAAGAAGTCACGACAGGCAAATAGTATTCAAAAGCTTGACCTATTTTTCCTTTTACTCCAGCGCCATATCGTAAAGGAGCTACCATTATTTTATTTGTAATAAAAAAAGGTTCTATATCTGGTACATAACCGTGATAAATAAAATTCGGATTCTCGAAATCAACAATTTTAGAATTTACATTTCCAATAATATTTACTTTTACGTGAGGTAATTTTTCCCAAACAATTGGCATTATTTCGTTATAAAGATAATTTATTGCATCTATATTGGGTGCATGAATAGAACCTACGAAAAGTAAGTCTTTTCTATTTTCAAAAGGTAAAGTAGCTTCTTTCTTTATTTTTGGGTAGTGAATGTTTGAAATCGTAATTAATTTGTCAGCATTAAAAAATTGAGTCATAATTTCTTTTTCAATATCAGATATCGTAATTATGTAATCTACTTTTTGAGCTAGCTTTGTTTCAATTTCAAAATACTTTTTTTGCTTTTTCTTAAGAGATATTTGGGTCGGATCTAATTCAAAAGCTCTTTGGAAACGTAAAAAGTGAATGTCAACCATATCAAAAATCGTTTTTGATTTGGGCAAAATTCTGGATATTTTTCGTAAGTTTTTTTTCAAAGCTTCTGGAGCATAATACCAAACATAATCTACTTTTTGTATAGATTTCAAAAAGCTAAAATAATTTCTATACTGATTGGTCTCAACGTAAACAATAACTCCTAAATCACTAAAATACTTCACATATTCATTGGTTCGATAAATGTCTTTTGCGCAAATAATACAATTGTATCCTTGCTCTTTAAATGCTAAAATAGTTTCTTTTAACCTATTGGAACCAGAATCTTTGTCAGGTGCTGGCATTGCACTACTTATAAACACAATAGTTTTACATAATGGATTGTAAGTATTGTAATTAGGTATGGAATGATCCAATTGCTTTTCAAGAATATGCTTCTTTGCAAAATAGCGTTTTATACTTTTTAATATTCCCATTTTTCTACTGCTTTTTTATTTTGAAATATGTCCCATTAAATTTAAGGTTTATTGAAGTTTGAATACTGTATTTACCCAGTTTTCAATTGTGTACTTAAAATAAATAGATTCATCTAAAGGTTCATAAGGTGAATTTAAGAAATCTGAATTTATGTCTATGTCTTTACTTTCGTCAAGAATCAAGATATTATTCGGATAATAAAAATCATATTCTTTAATTGAGGTATTTGTTGTTATGATTTTTCTTTGCATAGCTAATGCCTCAAATATTCGGAAGCTTAATCCATTATGACCTTTTCGAATTAAATCAAGATATATTTTTGAATTTTCTAAATCTTCCTTTAAATCTTCTGGAAGTAATATTTTTCTTGTGTAAATAATATTTGGATTACTATTTTGAGGAATTTTTTTCCCAACGGCAATAAATTTAAAATTAATCTTATGATTAGAAAGATAATCTGATAGTCTATTTAGAAATTCGAATCTTTCATCAATAGAAATTACTATGAAAATATTATCATTTAGATTTTTCGATTCTATTTCTCTTTTATCCATATAAATATAATTAGGGATAAAAGTGAAATTGTATTTTTTTGTATCAATTAAATCAAATGAATAGATTTCATCAAATATGTCATTTAATAAGTCATCAATAGGAAACCTTTTGTAACTGTCATAAATATAAGTGAGATACTGATTAGTAAGTTTTTTGATTTGTAAATGTGTTTTTTTACTTATTTTATCAGGCCTTATAAATAAAATGATGTCTTGATGTCCAAGATTTGTTATTTGTTGTATAATATATCTTTCTAAGGCTTTTTGTTTTTTATTTTTTTTAAAAAATAATTTATTAAAAGTATTTCCTATTCGATCAGAAAGGCAGGTATATTTATATTTGAATTTTGAAGCATCAATGTGATTTGCTTCTATGTTCCTCCTTTTTAATTCCAGTATAATATTATGGTCAAAAAAAGTCGAATCGAAACTAACTAAACAGATTTTCATAATGTCTTGCTTTTGTGTGCTAAAATAGAATCCGAGTAAAAAATATGCTATAAAAAAAGTTTTTTTACACTCGCAATTATATTTTCTTTTTCATTCATTACAAAAGTTCTAAAATCTATAAATTCCTTAAAGACTTCTTCATAATTGTTCATTACATTATTAATCAATTCGGAAATTTTTTCGGTTTGCATATCATTAGAATGTAATTTATATTTTTCAGGAATACCTAAATCTTCTCGAAAACCAGCTGTTCCCTCACGACCTGTCAGTAAACAAACCCCAGAAACAAGTGCTTCTCTCGGAATTTTGTCACGTCCTGGAAAATATCCAAAATCAATATGAAGTTTTGCTTTTCGTAAAGTATCTCTCATTTCTTCTCTACTCATACCAGATAATGGAATCCATTTATATTGAGGAAGAAGTGTTATGTATTTTTCGATTTTATCCAAACCTTTTTTAGGGTTGTAGGTAATGATATTTTCTTTTGTAAAAGTTTCTGGCAGATTATCAAAGAAAAGTTCAGTAACGTAATCGCATAAATAAGCAATTTCGTTATCAAGTTTTTTAGTTAATAAATACTCTTTTACTCTTTGAGATTGATACCAGTGAGTAATAGTTTTATTAGGTTCAAAGCGATATTCTGTATGTTTGAAAGGAACAAATAATTTTCGGATCCAGTTTTTTTTCTTTTCCCGACTGTTCATCAAAATCTCATAAAAATCAAGGCTCAACCACCATATTTTTTTTTCGGATAAAGGATAACGTGCTATCCAATTAGTCATTGATTCTGGAATAATTACAATGTTATCAGCATTATCGGTGATTTTATAGGTATATGGGACATTGTAATCTTTATAAAAAGGATGAACAGGATTTCTTTTGTATTTTGAGTACAACATTTTTACATTAAAGCCCAACGATAATAAAACATGACCTAATTGGTGCAGAGCTTCTGGACCACCAGTTGCTTTACTAGGAGGACAGATAATAAAAATTTTTTTCATAATATTTTTTTAGCTCTGAAGTATTATTTTTTTGATCCATCCATCTATAGTGTATTTTTCTAAAATGGATTCTGGGATTTTTTGATATTCATTATTGAAAAAACTCAAAGGAATGTGTGGATTCTTCTCATCTATTATCAGAATATTATTTGGATTGTAAAAGTCATAATTTTGAATATCTGAATTTGTAGTAATTAATTTTTTTTCAAGTCCCAGACTCTCAAAAACTCTAAAAGTAAGCCCTTTTTGCCCTTTTCGATTTATATCTAGCAATACTTTAGCATCATGAATATATTTATTTACCTCACTTAAAGGAATATGTTGTGATACAAAGTCAATACTTTTGTCTGAATTCTTGTTCTTTTCCTTTTTGTCGAAAATTATAAATTTGTAAGCTATTTTTTTTTCAAATAATTGTGCTGCTATTTTTGTCAATATCGGCAATCTTTTGTCTATTGAACTAATATTAAATACTTGGTATTTAAATTTTTTTCCAATAACAGGTGTCCACTCACTATTAGTATCATAAATCCAATTTGTAGTAAACTTTAAATTATATTTCTCACAATCTTCCTTTTCAAATGAATAAACTTCATCCAAATTTGGAAGAACAGGAATTATTTTGGGACATCTGGTTGTGCTATCATTAAAAAAAGCAATTGACTTTTTTGTATATTTCTTAAACGCCAGTGTACTTTTTGGATCAATAAAATCCGCTTTTATAGTCAAAATTACATCTTGTATTTCTCTATTTTCTTTTAATATTTTGATTATTTCTTTTCCATAATGGATATTCTTGAGGTTTTTTTTGAAGAAAGTTTTAAGAATAAAATTAAAATATCTATGAAATTTGGTAGGATATTTATAAGTAAAATTGCTAAAATTGACATGATGAACATTATGCCCCATATTTTTTAAATTAGTGGCAAGGTGGTTATTAAGCCCCCAATTATCATAACTTATAATTGTTATTTTCATTTAAAAAAATATTAATTTTAGTACATAAATTTAATACAAATGTAGTTTTTAATTCATAGTTATCCCATTATTTATACTTAATACTATTTCGATACTAATAATTTTTTTAATGGAATTCAAATCAATAAAGCTATAGTTTTGTTGTAAACGTAACTTTTCATTTTTTCATATATGCTTGAAATAAATGATTAGTTTTGCCACTATTTTTAGAGTATTGAATTGTAAATATTAATAATACTAATATAATGAGAGTATTGCATGTATCCGGGGCAAAAGGTTGGGGAGGTAACGAACAACAAATGGTTGATTTAATTCCTGAATTATCAAAGTTGGGTGTTGGAAATTTTGTTTTTGGAATTGAAAATTCTTTGCTTCATAATGAATGTTTAAATAGGAAAATTAGTTTTATTAGTTCTAAAAATGATAAACTTAATACATTGTTAAATTATAGGTATTTAAAAACAATAGTTAAGGAAATAAAGCCAGATTTAATTCATTTGCATACAAGTGATTCTTTAACTGTGTTTACAATTTCTGATTTGTTATTTGGATTGAAAACTAAAACTGTTTTTTCTAAAAAGGGAATGGGAACAAGTAGTAGTTTTTTGAGTAAATTAAAATATAACTATAAAGGAATTGATTCAATTATTTGTGTTTCCAATTCAGTCCAAAGAGATTTAGGAATAATGCTAAATAATATTTCTAAATCTAAAACTATGGTTATTCATGACTGTGTTTCATTAGATATTTTAAATGTAAAAGCAAATATTAATTTAAGAGAAACTTTTGATATTCCTTATAATTTTAAAATTATTGGAAATATTGCTAATCATACTAATGCTAAAGATTTACCGACCTTTTTAAATGTAGTTGATTATGTTATTAATGAATTAAAAAATACAGATATAAAGTTTGTACAAATTGGAGAATTTACTGAAAGCACGAGTGAATTAAAACAAATAGTAAAAAATAAGAAACTTGATCAATATATTTTTTTTACAGATAAAATTAAAAGTGCTTCTTCTGTTTTAAATCAATTTGATTTATTTTTGTTGACTTCACAAAGAGAAGGTGGGCCTACTTCTGTTCTTGAAGCAATGTTGCAAGGAATTCCTGTTATTTCGACAGAAGTAGGATTAATTCCGGAAGTTATTCAAAATGGGGAAAATGGTTTTTTCACACCTATAAAAAGCGTAGCTCTTTTAGCTGAGAAAATAGTTTTACTACTTTCAAATGAAAAATTACAAAAACAATTTTCAGCTTTTAATATTGAAAAGGTAAAAGAACAATTTTTGGCTCCATATATTGCCAGAGAAACCTTTACAGAATATTTGCGAATATTAAAATTATAACTTTATAATAATGAAAAGTGCATTATTAATTTCAACATACAATTGGCCTGAAGCTTTAGATTTGATTTTAAAAAGTGTTTTAAATCAAACTAGGCTTCCAGATGAAATTTTAATTGCTGATGATGGCTCTACTGAGAAAACCAGAGAACTAATAAGACGTTTTAAGAAAGAAAATAATATTGTTCTTCGTCATATTTGGCAGGAAGATATAGGATTTAGAAAATCAAAAATTTTAAATAAAGCCATTGCACAAACAACAGCAGATTATATAATTCAGATAGATGGTGATTGTATAATTCATAAAAATTTTATTTCAGATCATATAGTATTCGCTAAAAAAGGGTTCTATCTTTATGGCTCTAGAGTCAATATCTTACCGCATAAAGTATCTGAAGTTTTTGAAAATAAAATAATCAATTTTAATTTTTTCTCAAAAGAAATTAAAAATAGAACAAGAAATTTAAGAATCTCTGCTTTATCTTGTTTGTATAAAACACATTTTCAAATTTCTAATAAATTTAGAGGATGTAATGTTTCATTTTGGAAAAATGATTTGATAGCGATTAATGGCTATAATGAAGATTTTGAAGGATGGGGAAGAGAAGATTCGGATTTAGTTATTAGATTAGGAAATAATGGAATAGGAGCTAAAAGACTACGCTATGCAGGAATTGTTTATCATATATTTCATAAATCTAATTTTTCAAAGACTAAGTGGGACTTTAATGACAGAATTCAGAAAGAAACAATAACAAAAAAAGTCACTAAAATTTCAAATGGTATTGACAAATATTTAAAAAAATAAATTGTTTTATAATTCTTAAAGTAAAAAAGTAATAAAAAGATATAAATGCACGTAGAAGTTAATCATAATTTTAAAAAGAATATAGATTTAATCAAATCGAATGTACTTAATTTTAATTCAACAGGCCTACTCTTTGGAGATGGTAAAAGAAACATAATTAAATTATTTGAGTTTGAAGGGAAAACTATAAATATCAAATCGTTTAAGATTCCTAATTTGATCAATAAAATAGCCTACAGATACTTTAGAAAATCCAAAGCAAGACGCTCTTTCGAATATGCGACTTTTTTATTGGAAAAAGAAATTGGAACTCCTCAACCAATAGCTTATTTTGAGAACTATAACTGGTTAGGTTTGAAAGATAGTTATTATGTGAGTGAGCATCTCAATTGTGATTTGACTTATAGAGAACTTATTGAAATACCGAACTATCCAGATTATGAAAATATTCTACGACAGTTTACACAGTTCTCTTTTTATTTACATCAAAAAGGAATTGAATTCAAAGATCATTCTCCTGGAAATACTTTAATTAAAAAAAATAATGAAGGCCGTTATGATTTCTTTCTGGTGGATCTAAACAGAATGGATTTTCATCGTGAAATGTCTTTTGAATTACGAATGAAAAATCTTTGCCGTTTGACGCCTATAAAAGATATGGTCGCAATAATGAGCAATGAATACTCCAAATTATCTGGTGAATCGGAAAAATTGATCTTTAACACCCTGTGGGCTTTTACGACAGATTTTCAAGAAAAATTTGCAAGAAAGAAAAGACTAAAAAAGCAACTCAAATTTTGGAAATAGGAGTTTTTTGTAGAATTGATTTTCTTATAAATTTTGTTCTATAAAAAAATCAATTTTGTCATAAAATAGTTCAGGAGTAAATTGATTGTATAATGAAGAGTGATCTTTTTTAATTTCATCATGATGAACATTATCGAATAATTCAGGTTTGTAATCATTCAAATGAACTGAAATATTTTTTGATCCATCTTCGAAAGTTGCCCAGATATTTTTTTCTACAAATGGAGAAAAGATAGTAAATGCTGGTTTATTCAATGCTTTTGCCATATTAATGGCTCCTCCATCATTGCCAATAATTAAATCGCATTGATTCATGATGGCAATAAAAGACTTTAAGTCTTTACCGTATAAATCAAAATAAATTTTGTTTTGTGTACTTGGAATACATGAATCATAAATTGATTTTGCATCGTTAAGTTGGCTTTCAAAGTAATTAAAAAGTATTGTAATATCTCTGTTTTTAGATATATATTCTACTACTTTAGTCATGTATTCTAATGGATATGTTTTGTTTTTTTCACTACCCAATAAACTTATCATTATGATCTTTTTGTTTGTATTTATATGATGTTTTTCAAATAATGAAATAGCTTCCTCATTGTTTTTAGCAGTTATATATAATTTCGGGTAAGGATCAATTTTGTCTTGATTTAGATTCAACGGTTTCAATAATAATAAACGATTGTCTATCGCAAATCCGTAAGTAGGTTTTGAAGAATTGTCAAAACGTTTTAAATTATGAGTATAAAACGCTGTGGTGTACCATTTATGATAGGCTATTTTGATTTTTGCACCAGTAAATAGAGTAATAAGATTTGTTTCTAATTTATTGTAAACATCAATTACAATGTCATATTTTTTAGCTCTGATTTCAAAAATAAATTTAAATAATGAAAAATAGGCTTTTCTAACTTTGTTTGATAAAGGAATTATGTTGTCAATATTAGGATTTCCAATCAATACATCGACACTGTTA
>Ga0308157_10003002_pt1 | contig 25791 bp, 18 predicted proteins | sample PhyBR1_FD_201035 | JGI IMG/M metagenome (GOLD analysis project Ga0308157, IMG submission 201035) | Phyllosphere microbial communities from UC Gill Tract Community Farm, Albany, California, United States - DLSLB.R1 | ecosystem: Host-associated > Plants > Phyllosphere > Unclassified | place: USA...
TCACTAAATCAAGAACACTTTTAGAGTGCTGTATAAACAGTGCTCAGGGCGTCTTGTTAATTACTTAAAACCAACACAAAGAAATGAAAAAAAAGTTAAACATACACATACTGCTGTTTCTACTCTTGATAACGGCAGGATTACAAGCCCAAAATACCACCCCGCTTATCCAATCTAAACTTGATGGAACTGTTGTAGATGCCATTACAAATCAGCCTATTATAGGTGCTTCTGTAACCATTAAAGGAACAACTCACGGCGTAGTTACAGATGCAGAAGGAAAATTTTATTTTCAGACGGGACAGAAATTTCCTTACACTTTGATTGTAACTTACATCGGATATAAAAAAATAGAAGTAATTGTTGAGAAAAATCCCGTAATCATTAATCTTAAAGAAGAACGCCAAGAATTAGACGAATTGGTTGTGGTAGGTTACGGAACTCAAAAAAGAAAAGATATTACAGGTTCTGTAGCTTCAGTTCCAAAGGCCAATTTATCTCAGGTCACTTCATCGGCAGATAATCTTTTAAGAGGTGCTGTTGCGGGAGTTGTAGTTACACAAAGTTCTGGACGTCCGGGTGCTTCTTCAAGTGTTCGTATCCGTGGAGGAAACTCTATTACTGCTGGAAACGAACCTTTGTATGTTGTGGACGGAATCTTAATTTACAACGACAACAGTAACAGCGGAGCTGGAGTAACGTATTCTGGCGCGAGCGTAAACGTCCTGTCAACTATAAACCCTGCCGATATTGAATCGATAGAAGTCCTAAAAGATGCATCGGCGACAGCTATTTACGGTTCTCGCGGTGCAAATGGAGTTGTAATTATTACGACTAAAAAAGGAACAAAAGGGCAAGATAATATCTCGTACCAAGGCTATTTCGGATTCCAGAATATTTCGAAAAAATTAAAGTTAATGAATGCCAGCGAATGGGCAAGTTTAAGAAACGACGTCCAAGCAAGTATTGGCCAAGCTCCTTCTTTTTCAGCTGCCCAAATCGAAGCTTTAAAAACTTCAGGAAATTACGATTGGCAATCGGCAGCATTTGTAACTGCAGCACCTGTTCAAAGTCATAATCTATCTTTTTCTGGCGGTGACGAAAAATCAAGATATGCTATTTCGGCAGGTTATTTTGATCAGGATGGTATCGTATTAGGTTCTGATTTTAAACGTATTTCACTACGCGCCAATTATGAACGAAACTATTCGCAAAAATTTAAATTTGGCGTAAATGCAAACTATACCAATTCAATTGCAAACGGAGTGGGTACAAATGGCGGTGCGGCAGCTGGAAGAAATCCAAACCCGCTTGTAAGTGTGGTTTTGAATGCTCCTGTTGTTCCTATTAAAAATGCAGATGGAAGCTATAATGTAACTGACAATCCTTACGCAACTTCTGTAAATGGTTACATTCCAAACCCAATTAACGATTTGGATAATACAACCAACGAAACTAAACTAAACAGAATCTTAACTAGTTTATTTGGCGAATATAAATTCAACAAAGAATTAACTGCGAAAGTGGCAGTGAGTGGTGATGTTTTAAACACAAAACAAAACTATTATGCACCATCAAACACCACTACTGGTGCAGGAACAAAAGGTTTAGCTTCTATCGGAGAAAGATCTGTCGGTTCTGTTTTGAATGAAAACACATTAAATTACAACACCCATTTTGGCGAAAATCATAAATTTTCTGCTTTAGGAGGTTATACGCTTCAATATACAAAAGGCGAAGTTGTAAATGCTGGAGCTCAAACTTTTGTTAATGATGCCAATACTTACAATGCTATTCAAGACGGAGTGCCAGTAAAACCATACAGCGATGCTTATGAAAGTGTTCTAAAATCTTGGTTAGCGAGAGTAAATTACTCTTATAAGGGAAAATACAATTTAACCTTATCTGGACGTGCAGACGGTTCTTCGAGATTTGGTTCAGAATCGCTTTGGGGTTATTTCCCTTCTGCCGGGTTTTCATGGAATATTACCGATGAAGAATTTGCCAACAACATTAAAGGTGTAACCGAAGCAAAGCTGAGAATTACAGCGGGAACAACAGGAAACCAAGAAATTGGAAACTATCTGCCTTTGGCTTCAATGGGATCTGTAAATTATTCTTTTGGAGGAACATTATACACAGGTCTAGCGCCTACCCGATTGGCAAATCCAGATTTGAAATGGGAAAAAACAAATCAGTACAATGTTGGACTGGATTTATCCTTATTGGACCGAAAAATCAATTTTGTTTTTGATGTGTATTACAAAAAAACAAAAGACCTGTTAATTAACGTTCCAGTACCGTTAAGTTCCGGTTATGCGACAGTGCTTCAGAACATTGGAGGAGTCGAAAATAAAGGTTTTGAGGTTGGTTTAACAACTGAAAATATAAAAACAGAAAACTTCGCCTGGAACTCTAACATCGTATTTTCTTTAAATAGAAATAAAGTTACTGAGATTGGGAATGGTGTAAACGAATTTTTCCCAGTAGTTCCAAATGGTTCTTTGTTACAGCAACAACCTGTTATTGTAAAAGTTGGCCTGCCTTTGGGAAGTTTCTGGGGATACAAAACCAACGGAATTTTCCAGACTCAGGAAGAAGTTAATACACAGCCAAAAATCAACAGTTTAGCGAATACAAAAGTTGGAGATAGAAAATATGTAGATACAAATGGAGATGGTGTTATTACAGCACTTGACAAAGGAAATTTAGGTACTTCTCAGCCCAAATTTGTTGGAAGTTTCAGTAACACTATTTCCTACAATGATTTTGATTTGAACTTTTCATTTCAAGGAGCTTACGGAGGAAAGATCTTCAATGCTTTAAATCAGCAATTAGAAATTTCGACTCTTGGAACCAATGCTGCTGCAACTCTGAATGACAGATGGACACCAACAAACCCGAGTAATGAAATTCCGAGAGCATCTAGTTCTCCGCTTGGAATTGTTTCAGAACGTTATGTAGAAGATGCTTCTTTCTTACGATTAAAACTAATCACTTTAGGATACACTTTACCTAAAAGCGTTTCTAAAAAATTGGGAACAAAAAGCGTAAAATTCTATATCTCAGCAGAAAACCTCATCACGTGGACCAAATATACTGGATATGATCCAGAGGTAAGTTCATACGAACAAAACAACTTATATCCTGGAATTGATTTTGGTTCTTATCCAAACTCCAAAACATTCATCTCGGGCTTGAACGTAACTTTCTAAGTAAAAAAAATATATAATGAAAAAGATAATCATAACATTCCTTTTAAGTGCCGGTCTATTGGTATCGTGCGCTGATCTTGAGGTAACACCTACCTCTTTTGTAACCGAAGACAATTATTTTGTCACGCAAGATGATGCTGTTGCAAGTGTAACTGCAGTTTACGCTTCTTTAAGCCTTGATCCAGGTGAGCAGAGTTTGTTTGGAAGAAACCTTTATTTCCTTACTGATATGGGTTCTGATTACGCAGCGGCAGGGGTTTCGGCTACAAACCCACAGGTTAGGGCAATGAGCAGTTTAACGCACGATGCTACTAATGACCGCGTTCAGGTAGCTTGGAGACAAATTTACAACGGGATCAACAGAGCCAATGTTTCTATTGATAATATTCAAAAAGTTTCTGGTTCAGAAGTAATTAAAACTAGGTTAATTAATGAAGCCAAATTTATTAGAGGACTCTTGTATTTTCAGGCAGTTCGTCTTTGGGGCGGAGTTCCGATTGTTTTACATGAAGCGACTTCTATCAATTTAGGTGATTTAAAAACCAATCGTTCTACGGCTGATGAAGTTTACAATCAAGTCATTAAAGATTTAACAGATGCTGAAGCTTTGCCTAAAACCTATACCGCGGCAGATGCTGGACGCGCTACCTCTGGAGCTGCCAAAGCCATTTTAGCAAAAGTATATCTGACTCGAAAAGACTGGCCAAATGCTATTGCAAAATCTAGAGAAGTAATTGATGGCGGTTACGGATATGCTTTGTTTGAAGATTTTCAGGATATTTTTACCAAAACAAAAAAGAACGGAAAAGAGCATATTTTCTCTGTTCAATTTGAGCCCAATCAAGCAGGAAACGGTTCCAGCGGAAGTACTTTTCAATCAACATCATTTACTGGGTTTACTGCAACAGAACCAGCAGATATTATCTCAGACGTAGCGTTGTTTTATGACATTTATGCTCCTGGAGATAAAAGAAGAGATGTGAGTTACGCCAAACAATTGTTGAATCCAACAACTGGAACACTTTATACTTTTCCGAAACCAATCTTCAAAAAATACTTGGATTTATCCAATTTGGCCACTCCTGGAAACGTAGCGATCAACTTTCCTGTTATTCGTTATGCGGACATTCTTTTGTCTTTAGCGGAAGCGATAAATGAACAAGGCGGACCAACGGCAGAAGCATACGAATTAATCAATCAAGTAAGAAGAAGGGCTTTTGAAAAGCCTATTACAACTCCAGATGCTGCTGTTGATTTAGTCGGATTAAATCAGAGCACTTTTAGAGCGGCGATTCAGGAAGAACGAAAAAAAGAATTTGTTCAAGAAGGACAAAGATGGTTTGACTTAGTACGATGGGGAACATTGGTTACTGAAGTGAAAAAAGTAACGGCTAAAAATTCGGTTTCAGAACGAAATAATCTTTATCCGATTCCGCAAAGCGAAAGAAACATCAACCCTGATGGATTACCTCAAAACCCAGGTTATTAAAAAATTTAAACACATAGAAACATTTGCATTTAAACAGGTGAAGCGCTTTTATCGGTTTTAAAAACTATGAATCTATGTGTTGGAAAAATTGGATTATAAAAAACTATATAACTAAAAAACTATAAACAATGAAAAAAATTAAAAATAGCATTGCAGTCAAAAGTCCGAAGAAAGGGCTTTTGATCACTGCTTTCCTGATTGCACAATTGGGAATAGCGCAGGAACAGACAGAATTTAAAGGAGTAATCGGAAAAACATTAGCAGATTCTAAAGAATATTGGCCAGATCCTGTAACAGCACCAAAAGGAGCTCCAAATATTGTTTGGATACTTTTAGATGACGTAGGATTTGGAGCTTCAAGTACTTTTGGAGGCTTGATTAATACGCCAACTTTTGATAATCTGGCAAATAATGGTCTACGTTATACCAACTTCCATACAACAGCAATTTGTGCCCCTACTCGTGCCGCGTTATTGACAGGAAGAAATTCAGGGAGAGTTCACGTAAGCGGATTTTCTCATACCATTTTATCGGCTGGTTTCCCAGGTTGGGACGGAAGAATTCCTTCTGATAAAGGAACAATTGCAGAGATTTTACGTGACAACGGTTACAACACTTTTGCAGTTGGAAAATATGGTGTTACGCCAGATGAAGATGCTACAGATGCAGGTCCGTTTGACAGATGGCCAACTGGAAAAGGCTTCGATCATTTCTACGGATTCTTAGGTTCTCAAACCGACCAGTACAATCCTGATTTAGTGGAAGATCAAGTTCATATTAAACCTGACGGACGTCATTTAAACGAATTGATTACAGACAAAGCCATCAGTTACATTCAAAAACAGCAAAAAGCGGCACCAGGAAAACCTTTCTTCTTGTATTATGCGCCGGGAGCAGTTCACGCGCCTCATCAGGTAGCTGAAAAATGGGTAGAGCCGTACAAAGGAAAATTTGATGAAGGCTGGGATGTTTACCGTGAAAAAGTATTGGCAAACCAAAAGAAATTGGGAATATTTCCTCAAAATGCAGGACTGCCAGATCGTAACGCTTTAATTACTGAATGGAAAAAATTAACTCCAGACCAAAAGAAAGTATACGCAAGATTCATGGAAGTTTATGCCGGATTCCTAACGTATACCGATTATGAAATTGGAAGAGTTGTGGATTATTTAAAACAAAGCGGACAGCTGGACAACACTTTAATTTTTGTGGCAATTGGTGATAATGGAGCCAGTAAAGAAGGAACATTGCAAGGAACAATCAACCAGAGTTTGTTTGCTCAAGGAAAAACGGATGAAGAAAACTTCCAAAGTAATTTGAACAATATTGGCGAAATTGGAACGGCAAAAGGTTTAAACACAAATTATCCTTTAGGATGGGCACAGGCAACCAATGCTCCTTTCAAAAACTGGAAGCAAGATGCGCAATCTGAAGGCGGAACTCGTAATCCTTTAATTGTTTTTTATCCAAACGGAATTAAAGATAAAGGTGGCATTAGAAACCAATACAGCCATGTAACCGATTTGCTTCCTACCACTTTGGCTATTGCCGGAATTAAAGCTCCAGAATATATCAAAGGAATCAAACAAGATATTATTCAAGGTTCTTCTTTCCAAGCTTCTTTGGATAATCCGAAAGCTGAATCATTACACAAAGTGCAGTATTACTACATTTTTGGAAACAGAGCAATTTATAAAGACGGATGGAAAGCTTCTGCAGCACATTTACCAGATTCTTTTGCTGTAAAAAAATCTTTGGGAAGCAACGAAAAACCTGCTCCGAGCAACTTCGATACAGATGTTTGGGAACTATACAATCTAAACGAAGATTTTAACGAACGTAACAATCTGGCGAAAAAATATCCTGAAAAACTGGCCGAACTTCAAAAACTATTTGACGAACAAGCCAAAGAAAACAATGTCTATCCTTTGATCGACTGGCAGGATGTTTACAACAGAAGAATTCACAATACCGGCGCCGACAAAGGAAAAACAGTTTCTGATTTAATTAAACAGGCAACTAAACCTGGAGGAACCAATAATTAATTATACCCAACCTGCAAGTTTTCAAAACCTTGCAGGATATAAAACATACGATTATGAAACGAGTAGATTATGAAATTATAGGAAAAAAGATTGTCGTGGGGATAATCTTGTTTTTAGTTCCACTGGCAATTCTGGCTGGCGGATTAGCAGTAGTAAATCAATTTTTAAAATAAGAAATCATGGCTATAGTTCAAAAAGAAAAATTAACAAGAGACTTAACGATAAGCTTCTTCATTTATTCATTGCCTGTCGTGGCAATTTATCTGTATTTTAAACTAACAGGCGCAGCTGCAAGTGAATCGCATATTACACTGCCTTCATTTTTAGAGTTTGCACAACCTGCTTTTGCAAACATTAGAACTTGGGGATTAACTGTTTTTATGCTGGTTCTAGGCGTAATTGAATTTGCAGCAGGATTATATGACGACGAATGGACAGGCGAAGAACGCAAAATAGATATCGTTTGTTTCTTAGCTCCAAAATTGCTTTTACCTCCTGTAATTGCTTTTTTCAGTTTAACTGCTCTGCCATATTTATTACCAAACTTAGCTAACTCATTGTCATGGGTTCCGTTTTGGGGAGGCTTTTTCTTAATTGCCATTGCCGACGATTTAACGCAGTACTGGTATCATAGATTGCATCACCAAGTTCCGTTTTTGTGGCGTTTTCATAGAACACACCATTCGGCTCCGTATATGGGAATGGCAATGGCGTCTAGACAAAACTTTATTTACACGGTCTTCTTCTCTCAAATTTATTTGACAGCAACACTGACGTATTTAGGTTTAGGACTTCCTGCCTTGTTTGTTTTAGTAATTAAAAGTTTTATCACTTTGGGCGCGCATTCTAGCATTCCATGGGATAAGCCTTTCTACAAATACAAAGTACTGCATCCAATTGCGTGGGTTTTAGAAAGACTGATTTCTACTCCTGCCACACATCAAGCGCACCACGCAGATACAAGCGGAGATGGTGTCGGACACTTTAAAGGCAATTTCGGAAACATGTTTTTTATCTGGGATATCATTTTTGGAACGGGATTGATTACTCGAAAATATCCTAAATCATTTGGAACAAAATCGTACAAACAAGAAGAATGGTACGCGCAGTTTCTTTGGCCAATTTTTAAATCCAAAAAAGAAGGAAGCTGTCTTGCCGATGGAGTATTATCACTTCCGTTAAAACCGAAGACAGTTGCCGAAGAAACTCCTAAACCTGTTTTAGAACAAGTATAATACTTACTGATATGAAAAATCAATTTTTAAAAACCAGTATAACAGCAATTGCCTTTTTATGGGCAGTTGCTGCTTTTTCGCAAAATGAAAGTCATAGTTCATTGTCATTAGATTCATTTTATTCGAAAATAAAAAGTCAAAAAAATCCGCAAATTGTCGATGCGAGAACTCCTGACGAATTTGCATTGAATCATATTGAAGGCGCCGTAAACTTTAATCTTCAATCTGAAAATTATAATCAGGCTGTAAGCAAATTAGACAAATCCAGACCTGTTTTTATTTATTCTATTGGAGCTGGCCGAAGTGTGGCTTTAGAAAAAGAATTATTAAAAAATGGTTTTTCAGAAGCCTATAGTTTAGAAGGCGGAATTGCCAACTGGATTGGAAACGGAAAGCCTTTTTATTCTAATCTAAAAAGCAAATTATCGTTGGCCGAATTCAATAAAATCATTGCCGATAACAAAACCGTTCTGGTAGATATTGGCTCCAAATATTGTGCGCCCTGCAAAAAAGTAAAACCAGTTTTAGAAACCATACGATCAGAATACGGAACAAATTTAAAAATCGTAGAAATTGAGCTGGAAGACAGCCCGCAAGTTATTGCCGATTTAAAAACGGTAAAAGTTTTTCCGACTTTGATTTTATATCAAAACGGAAAAATTGTTTTTAAGAAAGAAGGCATCAACGATTTGAAAAATGAAGTTGATGTTGCATTGGCTTCTAAATAGAGAGCTCCAATATTGTCATTTCATTAAAATAACTAACCAAAAACAATATGCCAACCAAGAAAAAAATTACCAAAGTTGTTCTACCAATTTTAATCATACTGCTTATTCTGGCAGCGTTTCTATTTTGGCCCATAAATACAAATGGAACTTTAGTAAAAGAAGACCCAAAACTAGCCGAAGGCAAAAAGGAATTTTTAGCATCCAAAGCTCCGTCTGAATCAGCATCAAGCAAAAAGACGAATATCATTATTCTACTTGCCGATGATTTAGGCAAATATGATATTTCGCTCTATGGCGGAAAATCGACTCCTACTCCACAAATTGATTCTTTGGCTGCTTCTGGAGTCACTTTTACTGATGGATATGCGTCTGCAGCGATCTGTTCCCCTTCACGTGCGGGGTTAATTACAGGAAGATATCAGGAACGTTTTGGACATGAATATCAGCCTGGCGATCGCTATCCTAAAAACAATTTAGAATATTATGCTTTCAAATATTTGCTGGATACCAACAATTGGAAATTGAATGATAAGATCGAATATCCGAATGATGCTTCAATTGCAACGCAAGGTTTGCCTAAATCTGAAATCACATTTGGCGATTTAGCCAAAAGGCAAGGTTACAGCACCGGAATTATCGGAAAATGGCATTTAGGCCACAACAAAGGCTTCTTTCCTTTGGACCGTGGTTTCGATTATCATTATGGGTTTTATCAGGCATTTTCGCTTTATGCGCCTGAAGATGATAATCCCGACATCATTAATCATCATCACAAAGATTTTACCGACAAAACCATTTGGAGCAAAGGCCGTGTTGGAATTGGACAAATTCGCCGAGACAGCACCATTATTGATGAAAAAGAGTACTTAACAGAAAAATTTGCTGACGAAGCTGAAGCTTTTATTGATAAAAATAAGAACAAACCTTTCTTGCTTTATATTCCGTTTAACGCTCCACATACGCCTTTTCAGGTTCGCAAAAAATATTACGATCGTTTTCCGAATGTTAAAGACGAAAACAAACGCGTTTATTTTGCTATGATCAGTGCTTTAGATGATGCCGTTGGAAGAATCCGTGAAAAAATCAAAAAAGAAGGTTTGGAAGAAAATACTTTAATCGTTTTTGCCAGTGATAATGGTGGTGCCGATTATACTTTTGCTACTACAAATGCCCCTCTTAAAGGCGGAAAGTTTTCTCATTTTGAAGGCGGAATTAATGTTCCTTTTGCACTTTCGTGGAAAGGAAAAATCAAGCCTCATACTGTTTACAAAAATCCAGTAAGCACTTTAGACATTTTCACAACCATTGCCTCGGCGATTGGTTCTGATTTACCAAAAGATAGGATTTATGATGGAGTCGATTTAGTCAAAACCATAAATGAAAATAAAGTCGCCCATAAAGATTTATACTGGCGCTCGGGCGATGCAAAAGCGATTAGAAGTGGCGACTGGAAACTCATTATCAGTGGAAAAACGCATGAAAAATGGCTGTACAATCTTGCTTCCGATAAATTTGAAAAAACAGACCTCTCTCAAAAAAATCCTGAAAAGGTAAAAGAATTACAAGTTGCTTTACAAAACTGGGAAAAAGGATTGATTAAACCGCTTTGGCCAAATCTAACCTATTATGAATTTGATTTTGGCAAGCAAAAATACTTTGTCGATCTCTAATTATCCTTTATACAAACCCGACAGGTTTTAAAAACCTGTCGGGTTTAATCTAAAATTCAAATCTATAATTAATACCTACAAGGTTTTGGAAACCTTGCAGGAAAGAAAACAATTAAATGTCAACCTCAACAAAATTTACTATACACGAAGACTGGACCGTCGTTATTCTCGGTTTTATCATTATCGGAATTTCACTTTTTATTTTTCTTCCACAAGTTCCTGTCTTTAAATGGACAAACGGAAATGATTTAATAAACAATGTTTTCGAAATCAAAAACATTCGAACAATTAGTTTACAATTCCTTTATTTTATTTCTATCGGAACAATTGGAACTTTCTTAGTTGGAAAATCAATTAAAAATTTCATTTTGGGTTTTCCAATTATTTATATCCTAACGATAATCGCCTTAATACTTGCAGGAAATTCTGAAGTAAAAGCTCTAAATCTGGAAGCAGTTATTTTCAGTTTAGTTATCGGATTGATTATCGGGAATTTTTTCAAGCTTCCAGAATGGTTTCGCTCTGCTTTATCAACTGAACTTTTTGTCAAAATTGGATTGGTTTTATTGGGAACGAGTGTTATTTTTTCGGATATTTTAAAGGCCGGATCTTTAGGTTTAATTCAGGCTTTGGTGGTTGTTTTGTCTGTTTGGTATTTTGCATTCTGGTTGTGTAAAAAACTAAAAGTAGACGACGAATTAACGATGATGATTTCTAGTGCGGTTTCTATCTGTGGCGTTTCGGCAGCGATTGCAACTTCGGGAGCTATAAAAGGAGATTCTAAAAAACTCTCTTATGTCATTTCGATGGTTTTGGTTACTGCCATTCCGATGATGATTTTTATGCCTATCATTGCCAGCCATTTTAATTTTCCTGAAGAAGTAACCGGAGCCTGGCTTGGCGGAAGCATTGACACTTCTGGAGCAGTTGTCGCTTCTGGAACTTTGGTTGGAGAAACTGCTTTAAAAATAAGCACGATTGTAAAGTTTTCGCAAAATGTTTTATTGGGTTTAGCCGCTTTTGCTATTTCCATTTATTGGACTTACACTCACAATAAGTCTTCTGAAGTTCAAGAATCAAAACCAACTCTTGGCGTAATCTGGGAACGTTTTCCAAAATTTGTCATTGGTTTTATTGCAGCTTCTATTGTCTTTTCGTTTTTTATTGCACCAGAAACCCGAGAAAGCGTCAAAGAAAGTTTAAAAAATCTACAGGGACTTTGGTTTGCTTTGGCTTTTACAAGTATCGGTTTAGAAACTAATTTTAAAGATTTACTCCAAAGCAATAGCAGAAAACCTTTAATAGCTTTTCTTGTTGCGCAATTCTTTAATATCATTATTACATTGATTATCGCTTTTTTGCTTTTCAAACCTTAAAAAAGTATTAATATTCCATATCAACCCCGACAGTTTTTAAAAACCTGTTGGGGTTCCTTTTATAATTCAGTATCAACCTAAAAAAAGCAAGTAAAAACTGTATAACAAAGGAGTTTACATCTTCATTTATTTTTTCAAACAAAAACATTAAACAACTAATTTACAACGTTTTAAAAACACTAATAATATATTTTAAATTCTTTAAATATACTTTTTACCAAAAAAATTAAATAATCTTTTGGTTTTCATTATAATAAAATTAACTTTGTCTATAGGATTAGTAGAGTTTAAACAATAAAGAACTACATTTTGAAAACAACAGCTTACACATCGCATTACATTCTTCCTGAAAAATTCACACATAACACTTTTTGTTATATGTGCATGTGCTGTTAAAAATCCAATCTCCATTTCCGTTTCTTATCGAAAATAAAATCACAAACTAAATTACATCTTGGCAACAAACGATTAATACCTAAAGTGTATTGAAAGAACAATTATGTCAAAACCATATTAACTAAAAAAAATAATAACTAAACAAGATTACAAAATGAAAATAATGCACTGCCCTATCCTTTCATAGTAAAAACCATTTCTGCGGCAACAGAAATGGCAAGACTCAAAGAACATTTATCACTAAAGAAAGCCTTCGGAAATTGGAAAACCAATTTTCCGTACCGCTTTATTATTTAAATCCAAAAAAGTAATGAACAAGCAATTACATGCCTTTTTGTGGCTTTTTGTATTCTTAATTTCGATCGGAATTAAAGCACAAAACACGCAACCCTTAATTAATTCAACCTTAAATGGTACCGTTGTAGATCAGGTTACCAATCAGCCCATTCCAGGTGTAACTATTCAGATAAAAGGAACAACGCACAGTTCTGTAACCGATTTAGACGGAAAATTCTATTTTCAAACGGGACAAAAATTTCCTTACACTTTAATCGTAAGCTATTTAGGCTACGTTACAGCAGAACATATCGCAACCAAAGATTTCATTCAGATCTCACTAAAAGAAGATGTCAAAGAATTAAATGAAATCGTAATCATTGGATACGGAAGCACTTCCAAAAAAGATTATACTGGAGCTGCCGAAACCGTAGCTCAAATGTCATTAAAAGCAACTCAGAAAACATTGGAAAGTTCACTTCAAGGTTCTGTTGCCGGTGTTAACGTAACACAAACTTCTGGTCAGCCGGGTGCAGGAATGAGCATTCGTATCCGTGGCGGAAGTTCTATTCAGGGCGGAAATGAACCTTTGTATGTAATTGACGGATTTCCGTTATACAATTCAGAAGTCACTTCTGGTGTTTTGAGCGGTACACCAACCAATCCGCTTTCTACCATAAATCCGTCAGACATCGAGTCGATTACGGTTTTAAAAGACGCTTCTTCAACAGCTATTTACGGTTCTAGAGGAGCAAACGGAGTTGTCATTATCACCACCAAAAAAGGCTCAAATAACGCTACCACTGTAAATTATGATTTTACAATTGGCCAACAGTCGGTTCGTAAAAAAGTTGATGTGCTAGACGCACAAGGTTTTTCAAGATTGAGAAATGCCGCTTTATACGATTCTAACCCATCAGGCGGACCAAACCAATATCTGACTGATGCACAAATTGCTCAATTAGGAAAAGGAACCGACTGGCAAGACGCGGCTTTCCAGAAAGGATTGACACAAAATCACCAATTAAGTGTTTCTGGCGGAAACAATCAGACCAAATATGCGGTTTCTGGAAACTATTACAATCAGGAAGGTATTATAAAAAATACAGGGTTTGAACGTTTTAGCGGACGTGTAAATTTAAATTCAAAAATAAGCAGCAAAGCAAGATTTGGTTTAAACTTAACTATCGCAGAAACCAAAGCAAAAGTGGCGCCAACTGGTTTGGTTACGGCTTTATTGAGCATGCCACCAACTGCAACGATTTATGAGCCAGACGGAAGTTATACTTTAAGAAATCCGTTTGAGAATATTTTTGCTAACCCAATTGCGACTTTAAACGAACGCAAAAACCAATCTATTACCGATCGTATTTTAGGAACTATTTACGGCGAATATGATATTTTGAAAAATCTGGTTTTGAAAGTTTCTTTTGGAACCGATATGATTTTCAATAAAGAAAAAAGTTATCTGCCATCTAGCATTTATGAAGGTTCGATAACAAACGGAGAAGGAAAAATTGGAACTGCCGATTCCAGAAGCTGGTTAAATGAAAATACATTGACCTATACAACTGTATTTGGCGAAAAACACCATCTGAATGCTTTGGCGGGTTATACACAGCAAAGTTCAACCAGAGAATTTAATACTTCTGGATCACAGCAATATGTGAACGATATTACGTCTTACTACAGTTTACAAAGCGGAAATGTCGCTTTAATGCCAACTTCTGGTGAAAGCACTTGGGGATTAAATTCATTTTTATCAAGGGTAAATTATAATTATGATTCGAAATATTTCTTAACAGGAAGTATCAGAGCCGATGGTTCTTCTCGTTTTGGAAAAGATAATAAATGGGGTTATTTCCCTTCTGTTGCCGCAGCTTGGCAGATTAGTAACGAATCGTTTTTTAATCCTGTAAAAGACGTTATCAATAGTTTAAAAATCAGAACAAGCTGGGGCGCTACAGGAAATCAAGAAATTGGAGAATACCAATCTTTATCAACTTTGACGAGTGTAAAATATCTTTTCGGAGATCAGATTTATACCGGTTTTACGCCTACGCGAATTGCAAACGACAATTTAGGATGGGAATTAACCAACCAGTTTGATGCTGGTATTGATGTTGGTTTCTTCAATGATAAATTGAATTTAACGGTTGATGTCTATCGCAAAACCACCAAAGATTTATTGCTAGATGTTCAGCTTCCGTACACTACAGGATTTACTTCTTCACTTCAAAATTTTGGATCTGTAAGAAATCAGGGAATTGAATTTGGTTTGAATGCTTCTCTCGGAAATACTGCATTTTCTTGGACATCGAACTTTAATATTGCCTTCAACCAAAACAAAATTATTGCTTTAGGAAACGGTGCTGAATTTTATACTTTCGGAAACTACATTTTAAAAGTTGGCGAGTCTTTGGGAACTTTTTATGGTGCCGTTACAGACGGAATTTTACAGACCGATGAAGTTGCCACAAAAGGCGTTTACACTGGTAATGCAGCGCCAAAAGCTGGAGATCGTTTGTACAAAGACATCAACGGAGACGGCGCATTTACAACTGCAGCCGACAGAACCAGTATTGGCGACGCACAACCCGATTTTGTTTTCGGATTCTCAAATAATTTCACTTATAGAGGTTTTGAATTGGCCATTTTAGTAAATGGTTCTGTTGGAAATAAAATCCTGAACGGAAACTTACAGGCTTTAGAATTATACAATGGACAGCAAAATGCTTCAACGTCAGCTTTAGATGCGTGGACACCGACAAATCCGAGCAATACAACACCTCGAGCAAAATTGGATCCAGCTCCAGTTTTCTCCAATCGATTTGTAGAAGATGGATCTTTCGTGAGATTAAAAAACATTGCTTTAAGTTACAATCTTCCTAAAAAAATATCAGAGAAATTAAGTTTGACCTCTGTAAAATTCAGAGTAATTGGAGAAAACTTATTAACGTGGACAAAATACACTGGCTACGATCCAGAAGTAACAAATGGAACGACAATTTCTCCAGGAACAGATACTGGAATTTATCCTGCTTCTAAAACAATATCAGGAGGTTTAATTGTAACATTCTAAAAGACTTATCATGAAAAAAAATATAATACTCAGTTTAGCAGTACTCCTTTTAGTGAGTGCCTGCAATACTTTAGACGAAGATCCGAAAGCATTTATTTCGTCTACCAATTTTTATAAAACAACCGAAGATGCCGATGCCGCAGTCATTGCGATTCATAATGCTATAAACAGTTCAACACATACGTTGTACAATCGTTTAATTCAAATTGCTACCGAAATGGCAACAGACGATTATGAAGCAGGACCGAGAGCCAGAAATGCGCATGTTAGAGCTTTGTCCAATTTAACGCACGATGCATCAAATGACCGTATGATCGAATTGTGGAGACAAAGTTATGACGGAATCAATAGAGCGAATGTGGCTATTGATAATATTGCTAAAAATCCAAATCTTAATTCACAGAAAGACAAAGATTTAAGTAACGAAGCAAAGTTCTTAAGAGCCTTATTATACTTTAACTTAGTACGATGGTTTGGAGATGTTCCGTTGGTTTTGCATGAAACAACAGTTTTAACGCCAGAAGCAATCAATGTTAGCAATACGCCTGAAGCTGATGTTTATACTCAAATTGAAAATGATCTAATTGATGCCGAAGCACTTCCAGTTGTGCAGCAAAACAAAGGACGCGTAACGGCTGGCGCTGCAAAAAGCATTCTAGCGAAAGTATATCTAACCGAAAAGAAATGGCAGAAAGCAGCCGAAAAAAGCAAAGAAATCATTGACAGTAAAGTTTATGATCTATTCGAAAATTATGCTGATGTCTTTAATGTGGCAACCAAAAACGGAAAAGAACATATTTTCTCAGCACAATTTAAAGGTTTGACTAACTGGAACGGAAATATGTTGGCTTCTACAGCTGCGCCAACTTCTGTTCCTGGAATTGCAGGAGATCAAGCAGATGCTTTGCATAAAGAGGGCGGTCTTTTTGAAGCTTTCTCTGAAACAGACAAAAGAAAGTACATCACTTTTGCTGTAGAATTTGTGAGTCCGACCGACGGAAAAACGTATAAAGTAACCCCTCATTTTAATAAATATTTTGATCCTGCAACGCCAACTTCGCCTGGACAGTCTTCTAAAAATACGCCAATCATAAGATTTGCAGAAGTATTACTGATTTATGCAGAAGCTTTAAACGAACAAAACAGCGGTCCAACTCCAGAAGCTTATGCAGCAATTGACCGAGTGAGAACCAGAGCCGGAGTCGAATTATTGGCTGCAACATCACCAGCATTAAGTCAAGATGCTTTTAGAGAAGCGGTTTTTGAGGAAAGGAGAAAAGAATTGGTTTACGAATATCAGCGCTGGTTTGATCTGGCAAGAAGAGGCCCAGATTACTTTGTAGCAAAATTAAAAGCGGCAGGCAAAACCAATGCGCAACCAAAACACGTTCACTTCCCTATTCCGCAAAGAGAATTGGATTTGAATCCGAATTTGAAGCAAGTTCCGGCTTGGAGATAATTTTTTAAACACATAGAAACATAGTTTTTAAATGCTGGTAAAGGCGTTTCACTTGTTTAAATAAACATAGGTTAAGATTAATGTATTTCTCTTTTACATACTACTTAAAGCAAAAAAAATCTATGTTTCTATGTGTTAGAAAACTTTTAAAAATTAAAAATATACTAACAGTAAATTATAAATAAGATGAATAAAAGAATAAACATTTTATTTTCTGTTTTATTAACAGGAATAATAGTTTCTCATGAAACCGAAGCTCAAACCGCAACATCAAAACCCAATGTAATTTTGATTATGGTGGACGATATGGGATATTCAGATTTAGGAAATTATGGATCTGAAATTAAAACGCCAAACTTAGATCGTTTAGCAAAAGAAGGAACTCGTCTTCGCGAATTTTATAACAACTCAATTTGTGCGCCTACAAGGGCTTCTCTATTAACAGGACAATATCAGCACAAGGCTGGAGTTGGTTATTTTGATGTGAATTTAGGGTTACCTGCTTATCAGGGTTATCTCAACAAAGAATCTTTAACCTTAGGAGAAGTTTTCCGTTCTGGCGGTTACAGCACTTTAATGTCTGGAAAATGGCATGTAGGTTCTGAAGATCAAGCGCAATGGCCAAACCAAAGAGGTTTTGATAAGTTCTACGGCATTTTAAAAGGTGCCGCGAATTATTTTGATACAAAACCGCTTCCTTTCGGAAAAACGGCTTATCCTGTAAAAATGATTCGTAATAATGAGGAATTACATCCAAAAGATGATTCGTACTATTTCACAGATGAAATCGGAAACAATGCCGTTACTTTCTTAGACGAACAAAACAAAGAAAACAAGCCTTTCTTTTTGTACTTAGCATTTACAGCGCCTCACTGGCCATTGCAGGCAAAACCTGTTGATATTGCCAAATACAGAGGGAAATTTGACGAAGGCTGGGATGCTTTAAGAGAAAAAAGAATTCAAAAGTTAAAAGAAAATGGAATTCTGCTTCCAGGTCAAACTATTGCTCCAAGAGATCCTGAAGTTCCAGAATGGGATAAATTGACGTATGACGAAAAACAATTTTGGAAGGCCAAAATGGAAGTTTATGCTGCAATGGTAGATAACATGGACCAAAACGTGGGGAAAGTTTTAGACAAATTAAAAGCTTTGAAAAAAGACAAAAACACTCTGATTATTTTTATTGCTGATAATGGGGCTCAAGGCGGTTTCAACACTTACAATCCATTGAGAAGAGGTTTGGTTCGTAACGATGGACCAATTGGAACTTCTGGTTCTTTTGATTATCAGGAACAAAACTGGGCATATTTATCAAATACTCCGTTACAAGATTATAAAAACAATATGCACGAAGGCGGATTCAGCTCTCCATTCATCGCTTGGTATCCATCAAAAATTAAAGCAGGAAGAATTGACAAAGGAACTGGACATATTATTGACCTTGCTCCTACTTTCTACGAATTGGCTGGAATTGAATATCCTAAAAACTTAAATGGCGTAACTTCTAATCCGCTTCCAGGAAAAAGTTTACTTCCAGTTTTATTTGACAATGCTTCCGAAGTAAATCGTGGCGCGCCATTATTCTGGGAAAGAGCTGGAAATAGAGCAGTTAGAGAAGGAAAATGGAAACTGGTTTCTATTTATCCGTCTTATCAATGGGAACTTTACGATCTTGAAGCAGACCGTGGAGAAACAACCAATGTTGCCGCACAAAATCCTGGAATTGTAAACGATCTTTCGGCAAAATATTTTGACTGGGCAGATAAAACTGGAGTTGTGGAATATAGCAAATTCAAACAAAAAGGAGAATTAATTCCGGGGGCTGCTGCTAAGAAATAATTACTTTTTTTGATATTTTAGTAATTATGCAAAAAAGCGATTGTTATTAAGACAGTCGCTTTTTAAAACAAAAAAATGGTGTACAAAAAAAGCAGCAATTTATTTGCTGCTTTTTTATTTTATATTTCCAGTCGATTATCTAAAATCATTCAAAGATTTCTCAATAATCTCCAAACATTCTTTAATTTGTTCTTCTGTCATTACCAAAGGCGGAGCCAATCTAATTTTATTTCCGTGAGTTGGTTTTGCCAATAATCCGTTATCTCTAAATTTTAGGCAGATTTCCCAAGCCAAATCAGATTCTTCATCTGTGTTGATTACGATGGCATTTAGAAGTCCTTTTCCTCGTACCAGCGTAATTAAATCATTTTTCTTGGCAATTTTATTTAATCCCTCTCTTAAAATAACTCCTAAACGCTCTGCATTTTCAGCTAATTTTTCGTCTTTAATAACTTCCAAAGCTGCAATCGCTACGGCCGCTGCAACAGGATTTCCTCCAAAAGTAGAACCGTGCTGTCCAGGTTTAATCACATTCATGATTTCGTCATTACATAAAACAGCCGAAACCGGATAAACGCCACCAGAAATTGCTTTTCCTAAAATTAAAACATCAGGCTGCACATTTTCGTGATGAACGGCTAATAGTTTTCCTGTGCGTGCAATTCCCGTTTGAACCTCATCGGCAATAAAAAGAACATTATGTTTTTCGCAAAGCGCTTTCGCTTTCGCTAAATAACCTTCAGACGGAACATAAACTCCTGCTTCACCCTGAATAGGCTCAACCAAGAATCCAGCAATATTTTTGGATGAATTTAAAGCGTTTTCAAGAGCTTCTAGATTATCATATTCAATTTTAATGAAACCATCTGTAAAAGGTCCGAAGTTTTTACGCGCTGTTTCATCATTAGAAAATGAAATAATGGTAGTGGTTCTTCCGTGAAAATTATTCTCACACACAATAATCTGTGCCTGATTTTCAGGAATTCCTTTTACTTCATACGCCCATTTTCTAGAAATTTTCAAAGCGGTTTCAACCGCTTCAGCACCCGTATTCATTGGGAGAACTTTATCGAAACCAAAATATTTCGTTACGTATTCTTCGTAGTTTCCTAATTTATCATTGTAAAAAGCACGAGAAGTCAAAGTCAGTTTTTGCGCCTGCTCTACCATTGCATTTACAATTTTAGGATGGCAATGACCTTGATTTACCGCAGAATAAGCAGATAAAAAATCATAATATTTCTTTCCGTCGACATCCCATACATATACGCCTTCTCCACGCTCTAAAACTACAGGAAGCGGGTGGTAATTATGAGCACCATATTTGTTTTCTTTATCAATCAAAACTTCTGATTTTGATGAAAGTGTTTTTTCTGTACTTATCATAATATGCTTTTTATTTCTACAAAAATATCAAAATTAAACGAATTAACACCTAAAAAACCATATTTTGACTTAAATATAACAAAATAAAAGTCAAAAACTCAATTTAAGCACTTTTAAAAAGACATATTTATTTTTTTGGGAATGAGATTATGTGCTGTTTATTAAAAAAAAGAATTACTTTTATAAATAACAAAAGACCCAATTTTTAAACGATTTTTATTGAATGGAATTATTAGACGAATTTGATATTAGCATTATTAAAGAATTAGAAAAAGACGGAAGAATGGCCTTTTCTTCTATCGCTACTAATCTTAAAATATCAAATACAATGGTGCATCAGCGTATTAACAGAATGATTGAACAAGGTGTGATTTCTGGAATAAAACCCATTATTCAGGAAAAGAAAATTGGTTACGACTGGGCTTCTTTTACTGGACTTACCTTAAACAAAGATTCTGATTCTGAAAGAATTATTGAGGCACTTAAAGAAATCCCTGAGATTACCGAATGCTATTATGTAACAGGTTCTTTTACTCTTTACATAAAAATTATAGCAACAAATCACGAACATATGCGCCGCATTCTTTACGAAAAAATCGACGGAATTCCAGGCATTGACAAAACCGATTCTATTGTAGAATTGGGCTGCGCTTTTAAACGAAACATATCCTTATAAAAAAAGAAAAACATTCTTTTAAAGTATTGGTTACAAACCTCACAAGAATTTACTTGTGAGGTTTTTTTGTAACATAATATTTCTGATATTTGTTAAAAATTGAAGAAATTATGAAAAACTCCATAATCATTTTATTCAGTGCAATCTTATTCTCAAATCTTATGAATGCGCAATTAAAACCAGTAAAGTATACAGAAGGAAGCCAGCAACTTAATGGCTTATTTATAAAATCTGCTAAAAAAAGCAGTAACAACCCAGGAATCTTACTTTTACCAGCATGGCTTGGTATTGATAATGCCTCTAAAGGAATCGCAGAAGAACTATCTAAATTGGGCTATCATGTTTTTATCGCTGATATTTATGGCGAAGGAAATTATCCTAAAAATACTGGCGAAGCAGGAAAACAGGCCGGTTTTTATAAAACAAATTTCGAAGCGTATCAAAAACGTATTGATGCTGCTTTGAAAGAATTAGTAAAATCTGGTGCCAATGCCGATAACATTGTTGCAATTGGGTATTGTTTTGGAGGAAGCGGTGTTCTTGAAGCGGCCCGCGGACATTTGAATGTAAAAGGTATTGCTTCCTTTCACGGTGGTTTAGGGAAAGATGCCAGCAGAAAAAACGAACCGATTTCTACGAAAGTGCTTATTTGTCATGGAGCCGATGATCCGTTTGTTTCAAAAGACGAAATTGCAGCTTTCCAGCAGGAAATGCGTGATGGCAAAGCAGATTGGGAGATGATTTATTATGCAAATGCCGTTCATTCTTTTACTAATCCTGAAGCGGGAAATGATAATTCTAAAGGTGCAGCATATAATGCTGTGGCTGCAAAAAGATCTTTTGACCATTTACAACTTTTCTTAAATGAAGTCCTGAAAAAATAATTTCAAAAAACAAATACCTAAAAACTACCAAAACCAATCAATTAAAATAAACCAATGTCACATAACAAAATTAGAGAAGACAAAACTTGTCTAAATTGCAGGCATGTTGTGGAGCAGAAATACTGCCCAAACTGTGGACAAGAAAATAGCGATAGCCGAAAAACTTTTCATCATTTATTTATTCACTTTTTTGAAGATTTAACCCATTACGAAAATGCTTTTTGGAAAACAATAAAAAATCTTCTTTTTAAACCTTCAACGCTTACTAAAGAATACCTATCGGGAAGACGTTTGTCTTATCTTGCGCCGGTTCGACTTTATATTTTTATAAGTTTTATTACATTTTTATTGATTTCAATGTTTCCAAACAATGTAGGTGAAAAAATTGACAAAAGTGAAGAAGCCCTGAACAAAGAAATTTCTAAAGCTAGTGATAGTTTAAGTATAAGCAGAAAGGATGACAAAAGGTATTTTCATTTTAAAACAATGAAAGAACTTGATTCAATTCAAAAATATGGAAAAGAAAGTGAGAAGCTAAATGCATCTTCTTATTGGTTTTCTGAAAAAGCGATACACGTCACGGAAAAATACACCAAAAAAGAAATTTATGTAAAATTTGTTGAATCGTTCTTTCACAATCTTCCGAAAATTCTCTTTATAATCATGCCGTTTTTTGCTTTTTTCTTATGGCTTTTTCATAGCAAAAAAAGGTGGTATTATTTTGATCACGGAATTTTCACACTTCACTATTTCTCTTTCCTCTTACTGATTTTCCTCATCATGTTTATTATTGATAGGGTTATTGGTCTTTTTGGAGAAGATAGCCCGCTGTCTTTTATATCATCCATTACAACATTTGCAGGAACAATCTGGATGTGTTATTATTTTTATCCTGCACACCACCGTTTTTATGGCGAATCAAGAATAGTCTCTTTTATAAAAAGCTTTTTATTGTTTATAATAAATTCTCTTTTTATCCTATTTTTACTCACTTTATACGTTCTTTACACATTTATTAATTTACACTAACTAGAATGAAAAAAATACTCATTTTATTATTAGTTGTTACTGCGTATTCTTGTAAAACTGCGCAGTCAACAACAGCCAAAGACAATTCGGATCCGTCAAAATATGTTAAAGCTATCAGCGAAAAAGATCTTAAAAAAATGCTTTACACTATTGCTTCTGACGAAATGGAAGGTCGAGAAACGGGTTCTAAAGGACAGAAAAAAGCAGGTCTTTACATGATCGAGCAATACAAAAAAAGCGGAATTTCTTTTCCAAAAGGAGCATCGGATTTCTATCAGCCAGTTCCTGCAGCATTTATGAACGCAAAACGCAATCAAAATCTTCCAGATTCTGAAAATATCTGGGCTTACATTGAAGGTTCAGAAAAACCAAACGAAGTTTTGGTAATTTCTGCACACTATGATCACGTGGGTATCAAAGATGGCGAAGTTTATAATGGTGCTGATGATGATGGTTCTGGAACTGTAGCATTGATTGAAATGGCTAAAGCTTTTGCTAAAGCTAAAAAACAAGGTCACGGTCCAAAACGTTCTATTTTGTTTCTTCATGTAACTGGTGAAGAGCATGGCTTACACGGATCTCGTTATTATTCTGAAAATCCATTATTTCCTATTGCCAATACAATCGCAGACATCAACATTGACATGATCGGACGTCGTGATGTTGAGCATTCAAATACAAACAACTACGTTTATGTAATTGGTGCTGACAGATTATCTTCTGATTTGCACAATTCGGTTGTAGCGCAAAACGAAAAATATATCAAAATGGACTTAGATTTTAAATTTAATGATCCAAAAGATCCAAACCATTTCTATGAGCGTTCTGACCACTATAACTTTGCAAAACACGGTATTCCAGCTGTTTTCTTCTTCAACGGAGTTCACGAAGATTACCACGGAAAAGGTGACGAGCCTCAAAAAATTGAATACGACGCTTTAACTAAAAGAACAAAACTGGCTTTTGTCGTAGCTTGGGATTTAGCTAATAGAGAAAATAGACCGGTAGTGGATAAAAAATAGTTGCTAAGATTCTAAGTTTTTCTCTTAGCAACGGTTATAAAAAAAGGATGAGTTAAACTCATCCTTTTTTTATTTTTATATCTTTTTTGATTTAGTTTTACTCAAAGCTAAAAGACTTAGAGTCTTAGCATCTTAGAACCTTAGCAACTTTAACTAGTCATTCATCGAAATCAAAAACTCTTCGTTATTCTTTGTTTTCTTGAAGCGGTCGTTTACAAAATCCATAGATTCTACTGGGTTCATATCAGATAGATATTTACGCATAATCCACATTCTTTGTAAAGTTTTTTCATCTAACAATAAGTCATCACGACGTGTACTTGACGATGTAAGATCGATTGCTGGGAAAATACGTTTATTCGCTATCTTACGGTCTAATTGAAGCTCCATGTTACCAGTTCCTTTAAATTCTTCGAAGATTACTTCGTCCATTTTAGAACCAGTTTCTGTTAATGCAGTTGCGATAATACTTAAAGAACCACCGTTTTCTACATTTCTTGCAGCTCCAAAGAAACGTTTTGGTTTTTGCAATGCATTGGCATCAACTCCTCCACTCAATACTTTTCCAGATGCTGGCTGAACCGTGTTGTAAGCTCTTGCTAAACGCGTAATAGAGTCTAATAAAATCACAACATCGTGACCGCATTCTACTAAACGTTTTGCTTTTTCCAATACAATATTAGCAATTTTTACGTGCTCTTGCGGCTCTCTATCAAAAGTTGAAGCAATAACTTCACCACGAACACTTCTTTGCATATCAGTAACCTCTTCAGGACGCTCGTCAATCAAAAGAACAATTAAGTAAACTTCAGGATGGTTAGCTGCAATTGCATTTGCAATATCTTTAAGAAGCATTGTTTTACCTGTTTTAGGCTGTGCAACGATCATACCACGCTGACCTTTACCTATTGGTGAAAACAAATCTATAATTCGGGTTGAAATAGAACTGCCTTTTTCGGCTAGTTTGAATTTTTCTGAAGGGAAAACAGGTGTCAAGTGTTCAAAAGAAACTCTATCGCGAACAACTTGCGGATCGTGTCCGTTAATTTTTAATACACGAACCAAAGGGAAAAACTTCTCGCCTTCTTTAGGAGGACGAACCACTCCTTTTACAGTGTCTCCAGTTTTTAAACCAAATAATCTGATTTGTGAAGTTGATAAATAAATATCATCTGGAGAAGCTAAATAATTATAATCTGATGAACGTAAAAATCCGTAACCGTCAGGCATCATTTCAAGAACACCTTCACTTTCAATAATTCCGTCAAATTCAAAATCAGAATCCCTGAAATTATTATTGTTCTTTTTATTTTTATGATTAGGATTTTGATTATTGTGATTTCCGTTTCCATTGCCATTCCCGCTCTGATTTTGATTCTGATTTGGGTTTTGATTTTGGTTCTGGTTTTTATTCTGATTCGGATTGATCTTTTTAACAGGAGCAATTTGAGGAGTTTTTTCAGCTGTTTCGGCTGTTGGCTCAGAAGTAACTGGCTCTGATGGGGCTGCTTCTACATTTTCCTCTGCAGGAACTTCTTTTACAGCCTCTTTCTCTTTTTTAAGAGCTACTTTTTTCTCGTATGCCGATTTGCTGAATTTTACAACTTTCGGCTCTTTTTTTGCCACTGGCTCTTTCTTATCCTGTACTTCTACTGTTGCCGTTTCTGCAATTGGCTCAATTGTGTCTGCAGCATCGTTTTTTTGAACAGTTTCCTCTACTTTATCAAATTCTAAAACGGGTGTATTTTTGGTATTTGCTGCTTTTGTTTTAGCTGGAGCAATTCTGGCACGCTTTGGTTTATCTTCTTTAGCATCAGAAACTACTTCTGTTTGAGGAGCTGGAGCTGGCGCAGTAGTGCTCTCTTGGTGTGCTAAAATCTGACTAATTAAAGTCTCTTTTTTGACACCAGTAATCTTTATTGTTTTAGCTAACTTAGCTATTTCTTGAAGCTCAGAAAGCTTCATTTCTTTTAATGCAGAAATA
>Ga0308157_10003004_pt1 | contig 25768 bp, 20 predicted proteins | sample PhyBR1_FD_201035 | JGI IMG/M metagenome (GOLD analysis project Ga0308157, IMG submission 201035) | Phyllosphere microbial communities from UC Gill Tract Community Farm, Albany, California, United States - DLSLB.R1 | ecosystem: Host-associated > Plants > Phyllosphere > Unclassified | place: USA...
TACTGTTGAGCAATTAAACAATAAGGTTTCAGAGCTTGTCTTAGGTTTAGGCGTCTCAATGTCCGATTTATTGGCAAAAGTTGCCGAGCAGCGAATTGAGCAAGATAATCAAATATCTGAGAATCAGCAAAAACTACATGAGCAGTCATCCATACTCATTGATAATTTAGGCAGTGAAATTAAAGAACTGATTTTGCATAGCCAAAACGCGGTTCAGTCGCATAAAGAAAATATCCAAAAATTGTCTCAAGTAACCACAGATAGCATTACAGGTATGAACGAAGGCGCTGAGAAAATGCGCCGAGCCTATGAGCAATTTGTGAGCGCCAGTAGCTCACTTAGTACGGCAACAGATAAGACCTCAGAGCTTATTGCACAGGTCAATACAACTTCAACCAATATGACCAGTGCGAGCAGCAATCTGATTGAATTAATCAGAGATTATAAAAACTCTCAAAACAGTGTCAACCTTGCAATTGAAGCACTCGAAAATCTCCTTCAGCAATCAAAATCTGAGGCTGGCATGAGCAGTCAAATGCTTAATGATATGCAAACAATGACAACGGCGCTTAATCAAGTGAAGCTAGAGATGCAAGAGTATCTGGCAGAAGTCAGCGATGTTTTAGTAAAAAGCTTTGATAGTTTTGGTAGCTCCGTTGAAAGCAGCTTAAATCAGTCACTTGTATCTTTTGATAACACCCTCGATCAAGCTGTCAAGCGTCTTGCAACAGGTGTTGAAGGTTTAGGTAACATTGTAGAAGACCTTGAAGATCTTACGCAAAGAACCAGAAGCTAATTTTGGAGTGTATCAATAATGTTTGGTAGAAATAGATACGCGAATCAAAAGCGATCAAAAGATGAGGGCGAAAAACCTTTCTGGATATCATTTGCTGACTTAATGACTGCCCTTATGACGTTGTTTTTGGTGGTGATGGCCGTGTCTTTAATGGTCGTGACTAAAAAAATCAATGAAGCCACTCAAGCGGAAAAAGAGCGCAGCTCGGAGATTTTAGACATTTGCACCAGTATTAAAGATGACCCTACTTTGAAGAATCAACTAATCACCGTAGACTGTAAGGAAAACCGTATTAACTTTGGTGAAGCAGGTCGCTTTGGTCATAATGACTATCGTCTAAATCCAGAAGGTGTCGACGCTCTGAGTGCTTTAGTACCTGTTGTTTTGAAAGCTGCTAATAGTGACAATGGCAAAAAATGGTTTAAACAGATTGTAATTGAAGGCTTCACAGATACTGATGGGTCATATTTATACAACTTAAATTTGAGTTTACGTCGCTCAGAATGGGTCATGTGCAGTTTATTAGATCCAGTATTTAATCCAAAACTTAACTTAACGGATCAGCAAAAAAACCAGATCAAGCAGCTGTTTTTAGCGGGCGGAGTATCATTTAACGCCGCGAAAGACAGTAAGGAAGCCTCACGCCGCGTAGAGCTACGCATGCAATTTTACGGTTTAAAAGAGCAAGGCGAGACAGATGATCAGCCAACCTTTGATTCTATTTCGATTGAAAGCTGTCAGTTGCCAAGGTAGACAAAATGAGTATAGCAATATTAAAACAAAGGCTAAATCAAAGTGTCGATAACTTCGCCGAATCCAATCAATCCCAAAGCAAATTTGCGAAACCTAATAGGTTAATAAAGACATTAAGTGTCATTGAGCGTAAGTTTGATGATATGGAGAATGCCCAGCCTATTGAAGAAAAAATTATCAATTCTATCAAAAAATTAGAGCAGCACGGCATAAGTTATCTGACAAAGCGTGACTGGAAAAACCTAGCGTGGTCACTAAGCAAAAAATTGCTAACTTACGAAGATAAAATCTTATTTACTTTTATAGGTAATCAGATTGTTGAGCAATTTGACACCATAGATAAAGACTTGCTTAAAGCGGTCTATTTCCCGCTGCTTTATAGTTATTTTGCGGTAGAGCAAGAAGAAATAAATCAACGCCCAAATAATTGGGTTCAGCTAAGACATATCTTAAATAGCAATCGCTCAGCTTTATTTCAAGATATGCCTCGTCCAAAAAAATGGCTGTTAACCTTAACGGATCATCCTGAACTACTATCAATCGAGCCTTCCAAAAAATTTATTCATAATTTTTTATATAACAGTGATGACAACAGAATAAGTAATCAGTTGGAAAGTTTGAGTATTGCGCCAAACAGCTGGTTTTGGGACAGTTTAATAAGAGCGTCAATAAACTCAGTCAAAGCAATGGAAGAAGATGCCTATTTTAAAGTGATTCCGCGGTTTTTATTACTTATAGAGAGAAATCCAATTTTTACCAAAGATATTTTAACGGCTTTGCTTGAGCGGTATGCTGCGACCTCAAAACGTATGGTAGTTCATGAAGCGCTAAAAAGCCTCTGTTTAGAACAGTGGGGAAACCCGCAATTTGACTCATCGGCAGGTTGGCACAACGTCAGTCCTGATACCAGAAAAATGGTAGTTCAATGGTTTGTCAGGGCAGATTTAGAAGCTTTCTTTAGTCTGTTTAGCCATACAGCTGATAGAAATCGCTTTAATTACTGGATAAAATTTATTGATAAAATTTCATTTTCTCAGATATTTTTGGGAACAGCTGCTGTGCAATCTAGAAATCCGGCACATAAAAGGTTTATAGATCTTAATCGTGGCAGGCTGAAAAATCTTGTAGGCTCTACGCCTAGTAATAACGCTTTCTTATTAAAAATTGATAATATTCATATTGTTGATTTTTCAGATACGGGGAATGCTTGTTATGGATATAGTGATTTGCCTTTCAATATAAATAAGAAAAATATTGTTATATCAGAGTTGAAGAATAAAAAGCGTTCAATATTTAGAAATGGATTTGGTGAAACAGTAGGCTTGAGCCATTCAGGAAACTGGGAAGCAAGATTTGATGAAAAACTTGCTGAATTAGGTGTTTTTTCTAGCCAAACTACAAGTCCAAAGTTTAAAAGACGCTATTAGAGAGTGGTCATGAAACTAGCATTTTGGAAAAGAGATAAAAGTAGCCAACAGACTGTTTTAGAAAGTGAAGTAGAGAACGCTGTAGTAGCGCTTCCACTGCAATATGAAGATACTGGCTTAAAGCATAGCTATAGCTTGACTTCTAAAACGGATGCCGATTTTTACTGGGAAAGTCTAGCGGATGAAGAGATTGCTTATCAGGCGGATGACGGCTATATCTTACCATGGGAAGAGCTTTTCGAAATTCAAAGAGACACTGAGCATGATCGCGTTATTCATTTACTGAGACTACCGCCATCAAGCGACTTGAGTCCTATAATCCGCAGCGAGAATGGAATAAGCGATACGGATTTTCAAATTATTTTGGATGGTTGGTACGATAAAAGTAAGGTTAAATTTAAAGGCTCAGTTCAACGAATCGGAGCTATCATTCGTCTTGAAGGTAAAGAGTATTTACTAAACGAGACGACTTGGCAGCTATTAGAAAAAATTAAAGAATTTTCTCGTGTTAAAGATAAAAATAAATCTCTAAACCAAAAATACTGGGCGCAAATACGCAGTTTGGCGAATAAAAGTGAAGCCAATTTAGATGAGTTCCTACGTAAAACCATTGTACTTGCCCCAGAAGAGCTACAACTCAATCTTCGAAAAAACTTAGTAAGCTCAGAGTCCGTGGTTGAGGTTCAGCCTGATTTTAGTGATGCCCCTTCAAACTGGCTACAAATTTTTGATAGCTATAATGAGGTTCAAAATGAATATACGATTAGTTTACCTGAAGGGGAATTAGCACACGTTATCATTGAGCCGCAGGTGAAAAATGTCCTCAGTGAAATCAAAAAAATGCCCAATCGCCGCATCGCTGGCGAGCGCGCTCAGACTTTTTTGCATAATCCTTTTGCTCAGTTAGGCGAAGATGCCGTAGAGGTAATATCATCAGAAGGTTTTGAGCAATCAAAAGAAGCTGCTGGAATCTATAGCTATCGCTTGCTGATAGATAAAATCTATGATGAATTATCACATTTTAGTTCAGCGCAACTGACACTTCATGAAAACTCATCTCGAGAACAGGATCCGGTTAAATTAGAGCTCTCAAATATAATGCAAGCTCAGCATTTTATTACCGCTTATAAGCGACCAACACCAGTTTTTATGTGGGCAGGTTACAGTATAGATAAAACCAACCATTTAGATCATCAAGTGGCAGAGTTAAAAGACGACTTAAAAAAAATTCAGGAGTTTGAAGATGAGCTACAAGCTAAAGAGGTATTAAATTTAGAGAACTATAGCGAGCGAGTGATAGGGATTGGAGAAGCTGAAAAACTGAGTTCTGAAGCCATTCAAAAAGATAGCGGTGAATCTGAATGGCTACCACAGCATCTTATTGATGAATCAGCTACGTCATCTCAATTGCCAGTTGATAATGCGGAGGTCATGAGGGAACGGCTTCAAGAGCGTATTCAGAAGGCAGAGAGGGAAGGGTTAGACTTCATTTTACATCCAGATAGTAACCTACCTATACCACTAGATGGAGCAAAAAGTCTCATTGATGAGCTGCGTGATTCAAAGAATAGCGACTTAGTTAAAAACGATACACAGCAAGAACAGCTAGAAGCTGGTGAGATAAAGAAAAAATCTACCTTATTGATTGCTAATAACATCGATGAGGCTGAATTTACGAAAAAGCGCGCTGAAATTCTCAGTTTTGACGAAAATAATCGCCCCTCAGCTAGACTGCCATCAAGTTTTAGATGCCAAGAGTTCAGTCTAAAAAAACATCAAGAATATGGAATTGCTTGGCTGCAAAATTTATATCAATATGCACCGACACAAGTGAGTGGTTGTTTGTTAGCTGATGATATGGGATTAGGAAAAACGCTACAGCTATTATGTTTCATTGGAGAAGTTTTAGAATCAGCAGCAGATAAAAAGCCGGCATTAGTGGTAGCACCAGTGTCGTTGCTAGAAAACTGGGAGTCAGAAATTAATCGGTTTTTCAGTGCTAAATTTGGCAAAGTATTAAGTCTATATGGTGATAATTTAAAACAGCGCCGAATTCCTAAGCATTTGATATCTTCTCAATTAAGAGATGATTATGGCATCACAAAACTACTTGAGGAAGACTGGCTAAATGGTGCGGATATCGTACTGACCACTTACGAAACCATGCGCGATCTTGAGTTTTCTTTAGGACGGGTAGACTGGAGCGTCATGGTATGCGATGAAGCTCAAAAAATTAAAGTGCCTACTGCCATGGTAACCAAAGCCGCCAAAGCCCAAAAGGCTGATTTTAAAATTGCTTGTACGGGAACGCCGGTAGAAAACTCACTGGTAGATTTGTGGTGCTTGTTTGATTTTATACAAGAAAACTTACTCGGTTCTTTAAGTGAATTTAATAAAGTATATCGTCGCCCGATTGAAAAAAAAGAAGATGAAGATGGCGCAATAATAAATTCACTTCGCCAGCTCATTGAACCGCAAGTACTCAGACGTATGAAATATGATGTCGCTGAGTTACCGGCAAAATACGAGGTTGAGGATTGTAAGAATATTGAAATATCAACTTTACAGCGTGCGCTATATAAGCAAGTTATCAATAATACCAGAAGCTTGTCTGATCAAGGCAAGAAAGGTGCAATGCTAGAAGCACTTCATCACATGCGGATGATTTGTGCTCATCCTAAAAAGCTACAAGAGCAAGCAACGATGAATGACTCACCTAAGGCTAAATGGTTGATAGCAACTTTAGAGCACATCAAGCAAAAAAATGAGAAAGTTATTATTTTTACTGAATTTCGAGATATTCAAGTATTTTTGAAGCGTCTTCTTCTTGAGCGTTATGGACTGAACGTGACGACCGTAAACGGCGATACCAATACGAACAGCAAAAAAGGTTTAACTCGGCAGGCTACTATTGATAAGTTTCAAGAAGTAAGTGGCTTTAATGTCATTATTTTGTCGACAGTAGCGGTAGGCTTTGGTGTAAATATCCAAAAAGCAAATCATGTGATTCACTATACCAGAAGCTGGAATCCTGCTAAAGAAGATCAGGCAACCGATAGAGCCTACCGAATAGGACAAGATAAAGAGGTCTATGTTTATTATCCATCTATTGCTGCACAGGATTTTGAAACTTTTGAAATTAAACTTGATAAACTGCTGTCTAGCAAACGCAGTCTTGCTGATGATATGTTGAAACCGAATGTAGAGCTTACTCAAGAACTGATTCAGTCGATATATTAATTAATATTTTTAGATATTTTTTATTTTTATCTCCATTGGTATAAGCATGATATTTGATAAATATGGACAAACCCTAATATAAAGTAAGCCACCTAAGAAATTCTAAGGAGTAGCAATCTTTGCTACTGCTTATTTGGTATACGTTATATAAAATTGCTATTATTAAGCCTATTTTTATTTTATAGGTTGCAATGAAATTTTTGATAATTTTAGCCCCTAAAAAACCCTGATATTACCACCTAAGAATAGACATAGGGACGTAGAAAGAGAGCATTAATATATTTGTCTATAGTTATTAGACCTCTTGCAAAAGTTAAAGCGCATTCTCAAAGTTGACAATGCCCGCGAACAACTTCATCCGAAGATCATAGCGTCGTCTTCGGTTGCGATATCGCTCAGCGACCATCTTGAATAACTTAATTAATCCTATTTTGTGCTCAACTAAAATGCGACACTTAGCAAGGTACTGATTGGCTTGTTTGGCCTCACGAATCAAACTGCCACCTTTAGGCTTTTTGAACGGAGTAAACGTGTTGTCATGTAATTTAGCAAGACCTTGATAACCGCCATCTGCCATGATATATGCCGTATCCGGCAGCCAATCTGGTCGAGTGTTTTTGTAGAGCTTAAAGTCGTGAACTGAGCCTTTGCAGGTTTGAATGTCTAATATCGTGCCGGTTTGCCAATGGATAATGAGTTGCGCTTTTAGAGTATGTCGTTTCTTTTTGCCGCTGTAATAGTGTTTTTGGTTTTTTTTGGACGCTCAATCGGGGTTTCTGTGGCATCGATAATGACCGCTGACCAGTTGATGTCATCGTCAGTTCTACTTGGCAGTTTTTTCGGCAAGTCAAATTGACCTGAAGTGATAAGAATATCCTCAACTTTACGAACAATGCGACATGCTGAAGATTCGTGAACCCCAAAGTCCATACCAATGTGATAAAGCGTTCGATACTCCCGCCAGTAGGTTAATGCTAGTAAAAGTTGTTCTTCAAGGCTGAGCTCACTTGGTCTACCAGATTTTGTCTTCTGGGTCTCATGCGCCTGCATGGCTTTAAGCATGTGCTCAAAGGTCGCTTTTTCTATGCCGGTGTAGCGCTTGAAGTTAGCATTGCTCTGGCTAAGGAGTTTGGCGGTATCGGGCATAACATGGTCATTCTTTGTGAGTCAGTTTTTACTATCCTAGCAAGTTGGGATACTTTTGCAAGAGGTCTACTATTACTGTAGTGATTTATTATTAACTGTTGGCTTATATAGTACGTAATTTATCGATATTTGGCAATTTCAACCGACAAATGGCTATTCAAGCGTTTAAACTTAGGCTATGCTCTTGATCTGTCATAATGACAATAAGTGATGCCAAATTTTGAGATCGCTTTATAAGTTGCGATATTGTCCGATCTTTTCTTTGAAAACGATAGGTTAACTTCCTAGTTTTATTTTGACTTGAGCTATAATACAGCTTGGATTATGGTTGTCTTTATAGCCGTGATTGTCATAGCAATCATTATTACGCCTTAACTTTTAGCCTGTTCATTGAGTATTTTTATGCCAAAAATGTCCTCCATTACGCGCGTGTTAGAAATCATTGAGGCGGTCTCATATTCGCCAACGCCCATGTCGCCCCTTGAATTGTCACAAGCGCTTGGCATTCCAAAACCTACCGTTCACCGCTTAATCCAAAACTTGGTCGAAGAAGGCTTTGTCAAAGTCGATATTGGCGGCGGAATCATCCCCGGTCAGCGCGTTCGCAATTTAAGTGTGGAGCTTTGGCAACAGCGGCAGTTTTTTAATGAGCGGCAGGTGGTATTACAAAAGCTAGTGGATGACATTAAAGAGTCGTGCGGTATTGCGATCCCTTATCAGATGTCGATGACGTACACCAACCGGATTCAAACGGAACTGCCACTGCAAATTTACCTGCCCATCGGAACCAAATCACCGATGTGGTGCACCTCAAGCGGTAAGCTGTATCTCAGTCAACTTCCAGCCGCGCGCCGTAGAAAGACGCTCAATAATTTGGGGCTAAACAAATTTACCAAAAATACCATCATTGATATCGATGAGCTCAATGCTGAGCTTGATCATATCGCTAAAACCAAAATTGGCGTAGATAACGAAGAGTTCATCTCTGAGATGATGTCAGTATCTGTTCCCATTGTCGATAAAAAATCGCGCTATCTTGCCTCGCTTTATGTCCACGCGCCGACCATTCGCTTGTCACTTGACGATATGCTAGCATTTGTCCCAAGGCTTCGCGAAGCGGCGGCGGATATTCAAGACTTAGTTTATGAAATGCAAAAATAAGTTTAAATCAGCTTGAATTAAAACCCTGCAATGGGGTGCTCACCTTGAGCATAAGGGCTGATAAAGTGACTATCGATGTAGTGGCGACCCTCAGCGCTTAAGCAGTCTGCTAAATGTCGTGACCATTTTGGGTGCTTGTCTTTGTCAATGAGCAGCGCCCGAACGCCTTCTTTAAAATCAGGATTTGCTGCGCAGTGTAAGGCAACATTAGTCTCTAAATACAAAATCTGCTCAAAGGACAGCGTGCCAACTTTATAATACAATTCAAAAGCTAAGGCTTTGGTTACCGGACAGCCGTTTCGGTAGGTGCAAAGCGCGTGTTTTGTCCAGTCATCTTGCGCAAAATCGCTTGATATCGCAGCGATTTTTTCATCCTTTTGCAAAATGGCATCAATATCCGCCAAGTTGCCACTGTTCATAATTTGCGAAATCGGTTGCCAATAGCGCTCAAGTTTACTCTCAGGTAGCACAGCTTTTGGCAGCTGGCTTAACGCATGGCTTACAAGACCATGGGCGGTATTGGGGCTATTTTGGTCAATAGCGCTTTGCCAATTGGTTGCGACAAGCTGAGAAATCACCTCTTGATCATCACAAGCCAGCGCAAACTCCGCCAAATTTCCCAAGATTAAATCACTTGCGGTTCCACGAGCGCCCGTTAATCCCAAAAATAAGCCCGACTTTGCTGGAAACTTTTGCAAAAACCAACTTCCGGACGCATCAGGAAATAGTCCAATGGTCACTTCAGGCATGGCAAATTGTGTTTTTGCGGTGACGATTCGGTGGCTACATGACGCAAGCAGTCCCATGCCGCCGCCCATCACAATACCATCACCCCACAAAATAATCGGTTTGGTAAATCGGTGCATTTGCTGAAATAACCGATATTCACTACCAAAAAATGTCGTTGCATAGGAATTTGGCAACAGCGACTCCTCTTTCATGCTGTCGTAAAGCTTGCGAATATCGCCGCCTGCGCAAAATGCTTTGTCGCCTGCGCCTTTTAGTATTACGGCAACGACGCGATCATCTGTCTGCCAATTGGTAAAGGCTTTGGATAACAATTGGCACATCTCAACGCTAAGCGCATTTAACGATTTGGGCGAATTGAGCGTCATTACGCCTAAAATATGACCGCAATCGGTGGCAATTTGTTCAAAAAGTACCACATCGTCAGGCGTATTTTGAGGGAAATTATTGGCGGGATTGGCAGTCATAAGTTATCCTTTGGATTGAAAAACCGACTCGCAAGGAATCGGTTGATTAAAATAAGTGAATTAGGTTTAGGCAAACCGCTCTCGCATGGCTTTTTTATCATGTTTGCCAACCGACGTTTTTGGCAATTCTTTAACAAATTTAAACTCGCTTGGAATGCCATATTTGGGAATTAAGCCGCGACTGACCGCTTGTTCAGCAATGGCTTTAATGTCGTCACCTGTCGTGTTTTGGCAATCAAATTTCAGTACCACCAGCGCAAGCGGTCGCTCGCCCCACTGTTTGTCAGGAACCCCAATCACGGCAACGTCAGCAACTGCCGGATGCAAGGATAAAATCGTCTCAATTTCAAGCGAAGAAATCCACTCGCCACCAGATTTGATGACGTCTTTTAGGCGATCGGTGATGTTGATATAGCCATCCTCGCGCAGATAAGCAATGTCTTCGGTATGCAAGTAGCCATCACGCCAAAGCTTGCGACCGGCATCAGGATTTTTTAGGTAGCTTTGGGTCAACCACGGCGCTCGCAGTACCAACTCGCCCGCGTGATCTTTTCCTGTTGGCAGCGACTGATTAGCCTCGCTCCAAATTTGTGCTTCAACGAGCAATACCGGTTTTCCGGTCAAGCAGCGGCGGCTGATGTCGTCCGCTTCGCTCATTTTCGGCTCATTGATGCTAAAATCAGTCAAGCTAATCAGCGGCGCGGTCTCCGACATACCATAACCGGTATAAACTTCAATGCCGCAATCAAGGGCGGCTTTTGCCAAGCCTTCGGTCAGCCTTGAGCCGCCGACAATCATTTTTAAGCCATTAAATTTTTGACCGCGAGCACTTACTTCTTTTATCAGCATTTGCAAAATGGTTGGTACGCAGTGGGTAATGCTGACCTTTTCAGTCACAATTAAATCGACCAAAGCGTCCGGCGCATAGCGTCCTGGATAGACTTGTTTGAGTCCTGCCATCGTAGCGGTAAATGGAAAGCCCCAAGCATGAACGTGAAACATGGGGGTCAGCGGCATGTAAACATCGCCGTAGCTGACGCCCTGCTTACTTGGTAGCATCCCAAGAGAGGCAGCTTCAGCTAAGCTGTGCAGCACCAATTGCCGATGGCTGAAAAACACGCCTTTTGGGTCGCCGGTCGTCCCTGACGTATAAAACATGGTGGCAATGGTATTTTCATCAAAATCTGGAAAGTCAAACTTATCACTTGCTGCGGTCACAAGCGCTTCATATTCCCCAATGACGCGGCGATTTTGATCACCAAATACCGACTCATAACTGACCCCATTATCATCAAGCCAAAGGATGTGCTCAATGCTTGAATTGTCAAATTGATAATCTTTGACTAAAGGCGCAAATTCGGAGTTGAGCAGCAGCACTTTAGGCTGAGCATGGTTGATGGTGAACAGCACTTTATCGGGCGACAGGCGAATATTGACCGTTTGCAAAATCAGCTCTGACATAGGAACGGCAAAATATGCCTCAAGATAGCGATGCGAGTCCCAATCCATGACCGCAACAATATCGCCTGCGCTTAAATTAAGCGTTGCAAGCACATTCGCTAGCTTATTGATGCGCTTAAAAAACTGCTCATAAGTAAAACGCTGTTTATTGCTATAAATAATTTCTTGGTGACGGTCGGCGACTTTGCTGCGGTTTAACAGCTGTTTGATCGTTAATGGAAAATCATAAGCATCGGGGGCGCTTTGGTAAACATCCATGGTTATATTCCCTTATTATTTTTGATGTTATTGAAATTTTTATCCATTTTATGGCACAGGTTTGACGATAGTAAAAAACATCCCCTTCGCTGTAAAGCTTCTTTTGGCATCAAGGGTATCAAGCTATGTCGCGCTTGGGTTTCTTTTCGTTTTTACCATCCCAAAGCTTGCCACAAGTAGCGCCAACACTTGAACCCCTAATAATAACTCAACCGTCATCGACCACTCGCCTTTAGCAAACGCAATCCCACAAAGCCAAGCGCCAATCGTGCCGCCGGCGTAATACCCCATATAATAAAGCCCTGAGGCAAGCGAGCGCCCTGAGTTGACATTGACCGCAATATAGCTGATGGTCGCAGCTTGAGTGATAAATACGCCTGATGACATAATAGCAAGCCCAACAATCACGCCCCAAAGCGGTGTCACTTGCGTGATCAGAACGCCCGCCATCGACACCAATACCGCCACCCGAACCGTTCTTGCTGACCCAAATCGGCGCAGCAACTTGGTTGACAGCGGCGTAATCACCACCCCAATCAAATAAACGGCAAAGATATTGGCAAGCGCGCCGGTTGATAAATGATAAGGCGCTGCCGCCAAATGCAAATTAATAAAAGTAAAACAGCCAACCAGTGAAAACAGCACGCAAGCCCCTAAAAGACAAGCAGTCACCACATAACGGTTGGTCAAATGGGATTTGAGCGTCGTCATTGCCGAGCGAAAATTGGGATTTGGGACAAATTTTTTGGAAGCAGGAAGCGTTTTGGCAACCCAAGCTGCGCCAATCAGCGTCATTAAAGCCATCACAAAATAGCCATGCCGCCAACCGATCAATTCGTGCAAATGCCCCAATAAAAAGCGCCCCAAAAAGCCGCCCAAAACTGTCCCCGACACATAAAACGACATCAACTCAGTGACCGCTCGACCTTCAAACTCCTCGCCGATATACGCCAAAATCACCACCGTAATCCCAGGAACGGACAGCCCTTGCAAAAACCGAAACAAATCCAGCCAGCCGATCGTTGGGCTTATGGCAATGAGCGCCGTTGGAACAGCTAAAAACAAAAGCGCACCGACCACCAAAATTTTGCGACCAATGGCATCTGAGAGCATTCCCAAAAATGGCGACATGATTGCAATTGCCATGACCGTTGCACCAACGGCAATCCCTGCCTGAACTTCGGTCGCCGAAAAATCCGTCATTAATACCGGTAACACCGCTTGGATAGAATATACTTGCAGAAAGGCAAACATCCCAATCAGCGCCACTGTCAGCTTTAAAATTAATGTTGGCGCACTTGGCGTTGGCATATTTTTGGATACCGTTCGTGACGATTTTTGAAAGTTGGATGAATTCACAAGATTACTGACTATGTTGGACGCGAAAATAAGGCGCGTAAGTGATCGAAAAAGGGCGATAACACTGCTACTCATGTGAACAATGCTAATGAATTAAAATTTACTAAGCTAATGAGATATCCCATTCACTTAAACTTTAAATAATAAGTATTTTATATAGTATCACAATAGCCCGTATTCTTAGGACTTAAGACAACAACAGTTAACAAAGTCAAACAGCGCTATCGACAACTTAGCCGGCGATACTATAAGCTCACGGAGAACGCATCGTTTCATAACAATTCGCCCGATTTGCATTCTTTATAATAGGTTGATATCAATACCAATTAAAACTCAATATTAATTAAAAAAAGGACAATAAAAATGAGCGATAGCATGAGTGATTTAGGATCAGGCTTTTGGAACATTCGCGGCTCGTTTCGAGTTGGTGGCATCCTCGATGTAGGCGCTCAATGCTCGTTGGTTCGGTTAAACTCCGGGAAATTTATTTTTTTAGACAGTTATAAGCTTACCGGTGACGTCCGCGATGAAGTGATGGCGCTCACTGATAATGGCAAAAAGGTCGAAGCGGTGCTTAACGTCCATCCGTTTCATACGACGTACTGCGCTCAGATGGCAAAAGACTTTCCAAAGGCGATATTTTATGGCAGTCGCCGTCATCGCGAGCAAGTCCCTGAGGTCAATTGGTCAGAGGACTTAGTTGAAAGTAACGCTGTAACAAGTCGCTACCCCGAGCTTGAGTTTTCTTTGCCAAAAGGGATTTATTACATTGCGCCAGATGACAAAGTTCACACCGGTTCCTTACTTGCGTTTCATCCTGCCAGTAGCAGCCTTCATGTCGATGATACTTTTATGACGCCGCCTATGAAAATCCTTGATGCGCTCTTGCCTGAGGTGCTGTTAAGCCCGACGACCAAAGCCGCCCTTCTTGATGAGCCAGATGCGGGCAAGCAGTATTGCGATTGGGCAATGGCTATTGCCAATAAGTGGGGCGACACTCGTCATTTTTGTGCCGCTCACTCCCACCGAATTGAATTTGAGAAAGACGAATTTGCGCAAGCTTTGAGAAAAGCGGTAGATAAAGCCCGACCGAAACTTGAAGACGCTGAATAGTGTTAAAAAGGTATCAACAATAAAAAAGGCTGCCAATACGAGCAGCCTTTTTTTCTTTTTTATTGCATTTTAACTTTTACTCACAGCTTGCTTTACCAGTTCGATGATTGATCGCGCCATTAGCAGCAAGCAGCTGCTGCATCTCAATCAAACCACGGGTACAAGCGTAAGAATAAGCCCCTTGATTGTACGATCCCATGCTTTTATCTTTGGTGGTCGCAACCAGATTTGGGTTAGCGCCTTGCGACAATAAATATTTTACCGTTTCGATCCGGTTGTTACTGGCGGCAACCATAATCAAGGTTTCACCATCGCTTTCTACCGTTTGATCGTTTAAATCCACCTTGCCTTTTGATTTTAATATTTGATGGACTTTTTTGACAATGTTGGTATTTTTGCCAAGCGCGGCGGACTTCATGACATTATAAACATCGCCTTTGTCGGTGGCATAAACGCTTGCCCCTTGAGCAATCAAATAATCCGCCATGTCCTCATAACCAATAAATGCCGCCCAGCCAAGTGCCGTCTGATTCAAACTTCCGGTGTCTTTAGCTTCCAAATCCTGACCGTTTTGAACCATATATTTAACCGTTGCTAAATCACCACGCTTTACGGCATCAAACCAAGCGGCATCTGCCCCTGTTGAGGGCTTATCATAAAATATGCGGTAAGACAGCCGATTTTTATTGGCGATATCCGCATTTTCAGCATCACTAAATCGGAATCCAGATTGCGGCGTTGGCGCTGCGCTTGCCGATTGGTTAACGGTTTCTTTTTTGACATTATCGTCGGTGTTCATCGCTGAACAAGCGCTTAAAAGCGCAGCGGTCATTAGCGCTATGGCAGTCTTATTAAAAATAGCGCTTTTTTTTAAAACAGTGGTCATCAAAATATCCTTTTTTAAGTTAACCTATAGTTATCTTTAGTCATCTAAAATGAATTATAAGTTAATAATCTAGCCGCTGTAAATAAAAATCATTGAGCATTTTTATCAAGATAATAATGCCGTAAGCTTGGCGTCATTTTGAATGATATCGGCTAAGGTATAGCGCTCAAGTACAGTGATAAAAGCGCTTAACGCCTCTGAAAATACGCCTTTTAATTGACAATCAGGACTAATCACGCAGCCAGTCCCTTCTTGATAAATCAGCTCCGATTTTGTCGTTGCGGATTTGCCAAAGCACTCAACCAATTCAAAATCCGGCTCAATTTGCCGAATCAATATTCCCAAATTAATTGCTTCAGGTGCTTTTGCTAAGCGAATGCCGCCACCTTTACCGCGAATGCTGTCAATATAGCCAAGCTTTCCCAATTGATGAACGACTTTGGTCAGATGACTTTTTGAAATATGATAGCTATCCGCAATATCACTGATATTGGCAAGAGCACCATTTTTAGGAACGACTGCCAAATACATCAGCGTTCGTAGTGCAAAATCACTATAGTTGGTCAATCTCATAAGCTGTTTTACCTTTACCTGTCATTCCCTTTATTTTGCCAAATCTCATTAGCCAAATAAGCCATCCGGTCGCGGTTTGGACAATATCGGCAAATAATAACTGCAAAACAGTAAAAAGCAGCCAATCCAGCCCGCTTGCGCGATCATCACCCACCACAAATAATGGCTGCTATCAACAATCGGCAATAGCGCTCGGCTAACAAATACTAAAATCATCAATAAAAACATTATACTAACTGCACGCGGTGGCTTATGAATACTGCGACCGGTATGACCAAGCGCTACTCGCGCCATCATTGCCACCGTCATCATGCCAACGCCCGACACCGCAAGCGCATGAACGGCAAGGCTATGATTAAAGCCAAGCCACGACTGAATAGCAAATAAGAAAAAGCTGATACAAATGCCAAAGAATGCCAAAAATAGCGACCAAAGCAGCGGCTTTTGCCAAATGTTCGGGTGATACCAGCCCAAAAGCCGCTTGAAGTTCACAAGCCCTACCCCAAGCGCAGCAATGGTGAGCAAATACGTATTAGGATAAAAGACATCGATCAGAAAAAATGCCAAAAATAGCAGCAAACTTGTTATATCCTGCCAGCGGCTATTTTTAACGCTAATGGGTGCAGGCAAGTCCGGACTCAATCCGCGCTCAATAAAAAAGGGCACGACGCGGCGACCTATGGTCAGCACCAACCCAATGATTAAATAAAATCCCAAATAAATGCCAATTTTACTTAAATTCATATCGCCTTTGAGAATTCCCAAATAGCAAAGTCCATTGGCAAGGGTAAGTAGCGCAAGCTTTGCTAAAATTCCCAATTGCTTATATTGCTTGACCGCCAAAACTGCTCGAAAAATCGCGCCTGCCATCGTCACCATAAACAAGCCATCAAAAATAAGCGCGGCAATGAGCCAAACTTGCGAGCCAATTGCCCCGCCAAACTCGATCCCAAAACCAAACGCCAGCCAGCCAAGCCTTGCTAAAAGCCAACACAAAAAAATGCTCAGCAAGCGGTAACCATAAGGCATCCTCTGCCCCGTCCAAGTCTTGACCGCCGTCAGTAAAAACCCCGCGACCACCGCTAACGCATAACCAAAAATCATCTCATGACCATGCCAATAAAACGGATTGAGAATCGTGCTATCAATCTTGCCATAACCGGTAAAAATAAACGCCCAAGCCGTCATAATAACAACGGCAAACACGGCGGCAGCACTAAAAAAAATCCGAAACGCTAAGTTTAAAATCGGATGCGGCGAGCTTAGCGGCTTAGACAGCAGGGAGATGAAGTGCATGAAGGCGTCCTTAACAAACAAGACTGGAAAACCAATAGATTCATTTTAAATGAATGTTATAAAAGAAGCAATGATTGCTCAAGTACATGATGAGCGCTTGACTCCCCATAATAGCGTTGCTTAAATAGCCGTAAAGGAGAACGATATGACCACTGCTGATGACAGCAATACCGCTAAAAAACGCCAAATTATCAATCGATTTTTAGCAAAGCTAACCCGTGATGAGCCGCAAATGTATTACGCATCGACCGCGGAGGTGGCTCGCGTCTTATTTTTGATGATCAAAGAGCACCAAAACCGCTTAGAGATTGAGGAACAACTGCTGGTTAAAGGCTTAACCAGTCGCGATATTGAAATGATTTTGGGATTTCATCACTGATTTTTAAGACTCTATAAAAAAGACCAGAATTGCGCTGGTCTTTTTTATGCTCTTTAATTTTAAGTCTTATACACTAAAGACGCGTTAATCGCGGTTAAAACGGATAATCGCGCGGCTGATTCTGAACTGAAATCCAATGCAGCGTAGTAAACTCGTCTAATATCCAATCGCCGTTAAAACGACCAATACCGGAGTTTTTCTCGCCACCAAAGGGCGCGTGACTTTCATCGTTGACCGTGATGTCATTGATATGGGTCATTCCTGCTTTAATCCCGCGCGCAAAGCGCAAGCCTTTTTGCAGATCGTTGGTAAAGACCGCGCTTGATAAGCCAAACATCGTATCGTTGGCAATCTCTAAAGCGTCGATTTCGTCTTTGGCGCGGATGATGCCAACCACGGGACCAAAGACCTCACATTTTGCCAACTCCATATCGCGGGTGACATTGGTAAAAATATGCGGCGGCACTATTTGACCGTCAATGTCGCCTTCAAGTTTGACGGTTGCGCCTTCTTCCTTAGCAATTTTAATTTTATTTTTTAAGGATTCAAGCTGCTTTTTATTGATGATTGGACCAATGGCGGTATTAGGGTCGTTTGGATCGCCAACTTTTAGCGTTTTGACATGATCAACAAAGCGCTCGACAAACTCATCGTAAATGCCATCTTCAACGATGATTCGATTGATAGCAATGCAAATTTGACCTTGATGTAAAAACTTACCAAACGCAGCGGCTTTCACTGCTTGACCTAAATCGGCATCTTTTAACACCACAAACGGACTGTTGCCACCAAGCTCAAGGGCGACTTGCTTGATGTAATCACTAACAAAGGCAAGCTGACCGATGTGTTTGCCGACCGCCGTTGATCCGGTAAATGATACAAAGCTTGGGATGTCGTGAGTGACGATGGCGTCACCAATCTCATCGCCGCCGCCGATGACGACGTTAAGCACCCCTTTTGGCAAGCCCGCTTCTTCAAAGATTTTGGCAAGTAATAACCCGCCAGTAATGGGCGTATCGCTTGCTGGTTTTAAAACGACGGCATTTCCCAAAGCTATTGCCGGCGCAATTGATCGTTGAGTCAAATGCAGCGGAAAGTTCCACGGGCTAATCACCGCAATCACGCCAATGGGTTCACGATAAATAAAGTGCTCTTTGCCGATTACGTTTGAGGGGCGAATCTCGCCATAAGCTCGGTTTGGAAAGCTTGCCGCCTCAAGCGTCATCGCGCGGGCGCTCCCAAATTCGACCATGGCTTTAATCTTGGTACTTCCCGACTCTTTCACCAGCCAGTCGATGATTTCATCTTTTCTACGATCAAAAATTTCAACTACTTTATAAAGCAATTGCGAGCGCTCGTTTGGCGTCTTTTTTGCCCAATCAATTTGCGCTTGTTTTGCCGTTTGATAGGCGCTATCTAACTGGGCTTTGGTTGCTTGCGGAATTTTAACCAAGGTTTCGCCGTTAAACGGGTTGGTATCGATATTTTCGCTGTCGTCTTCGCCTTTTGCCCAGTAGCCTGCGATATATTGCAAATGGAAATCTTGATAGCGGTCTTTGGTAGCAAAGGTTTGGTTGCTGTTATTTTGGTTATTATGGTCAGTCATGACTTATCCTAGTTTTTATTAAAAGTGTTATTAAAGCTTTTTTTATGCCTAACGAGTTTTAGGCTAACATAGTCACTTGATTTCTCAGCTGATTTTTCACAGAAATGTGGTTACAATACGTAATCTTAAGTCTGATTGAAAACAAGGAACATGTTGATCATTATGACAGAACCACTTTTTTTAACGCCAAAAGCAAATTCACATCAAGATACCAAAGCGCATTTGCTTGACGTTGGCTATCAATTAATATCACAAAAAGGCTTTTCGGCAGTTGGGATTCAGCAAATTTTAACCACCGCAGGCGTTCCTAAAGGGTCGTTTTACCATTACTTTGCCTCAAAAGAAGCCTTTGGCGCGGCAATTATTGAACATTATTTTTTGCAATATCACTCCCGCCTTGACGAGCTTGCTCGAACGCAAACCAGCGCAAAGCAAGCCCTTTATCACTATTTTTCAAGATGGTATGACACTCAGCAAAGTGGCTGCGCGGTAGATAAATGCTTGGTGGTAAAATTAAGCGCGGAAGTTGCCGATTTGTCCGAGGCAATGGCAAATGCACTGCATTTTGGCTATGAACAAACCATCAACTGGCTTGCCGCTCAAATCGAAACCGCCTTTGGCTCCGGTGATATGACATTAAGCGACACCAGCGCCAACAGCCTTGCTAAACGCTTATATTTTGCTTGGCTGGGGGCAAGTTTAGTCACTAAAATCAGCCGCTCGAATGCGCCACTTGATGAGGTTTGGCAAATGACTTGCAACAGCTTAAACTTTTCAGTGAAGCTTTCGAACTAAGCTCATAATTGACGGCGCGCTTTGCTACCTCGAGATTTAGCCGAACGGTGATCACTTTTTCATAATCACTGATCATTTTAGATTTATTAACCAATAACGCCTTATTTTGCAGTTTTTTGTAAAAATTACTAGACGACCGGTCTAATTTTAGTAAAATGCGCCGTATTAACTATTAAAATTAAATTAACGATTAGGAAAATTATGAAAAACTTTCAATATTACAATCCGGTTCGAATCGTTTTTGGCGACAACCAAATCAAAGAGCTTGCCAATTTAGTACCGCTCGATGCTCGGGTGCTTATCACCTATGGCGGCGGCTCGGCAAAAAAACATGGCACGCTTGATGAGGTCAAAGCCGCGCTTGAGAGCAACGGCGCGCGCGAAGTCTTTGAGTTTGGCGGCATTGAACCCAACCCTGAATTTGATACGCTATTAAAAGCAGCGGATAAGGTCAATGAGCTTGAGATTGATTTTATCTTAGCGATCGGCGGCGGTTCGGTGATTGACGGCAGCAAATTTGTGGCGTTGGTTGCACCTTTAAAGGAAGACAGCGAATCAAAAAAAGTCTCCTGCGAAAAAGCATGGGATGCGCTCACCAGTCGCTGCCGCAATTTGGACTTTGCCATTGATTTGGGCGCGGTGCTGACCATTCCGGCAACGGGGTCAGAGATGAATTCTGGTGGCGTGATTAATGACAGCAACCGCCAAGCCAAATTATCCTTTGCTAATCCTTTAGCTTATCCCAAATTTTCAATTTTAGACCCGACCAAAACGTTAACCTTACCTGAGCGGCAAGTGATGAACGGCGTTGCGGATGCGTTTATCCACGTGATGGAGCAGTATTTGACCTATCCGATCAATGCTAAAGTTCAAGATGCCTTTGCCGAGCAGCTGCTCAAGATTTTGATTGAAGAAGGTCGCGCCGTTTGTCAAAATCCTGAGGATTTGGAAACTCGCAAAAATATCATGTGGTCGGCAACGATGGCGCTTAATGGTTTGATTGGGACAGGCGTTCCGCAAGATTGGACGACGCACATGATCGGTCATGAGCTGACCTCACTGTTTGGCATTGACCACGCGCGGACGCTGACTATTTTGCTTCCTGCCGTCATGCGCGAGCTCAAAGAGAGCAAAAAAGACAAACTACTGCAACTTGCTAAAAACGTTTGGGACTTAACCGACGACAACCAAAGCGATGACAATAAGATTGATACCGCTATCGACATGACTGAGGCGTTTTTCAAATCGCTCAATTTGCCGGTATCATTAAGCGATGCCAATCTTGATGAAAGCGTGATTGATACCGTAATCGACCAGCTTGACGCCCATCAAATGACCGCTTTAGGTGAATACGGTAAAAATGACTTGGCGGTATCGCGGCGGATTTTGCAGCGCGCGGTTTAATTGAGACTTAAAAACAAGAACTATTTTAAAAAAGGATAACTCATGAGCTTTGATATCGATAAAAACAGCCAACAAAATGACAGTCAAAACCGTCAAATCAAGCTTGCCAGCCGACCTAGTGGCGAGCCAAATTTTGACAATTTTGCTTGGGAAACCAACCCAATCCTAAAGCCAAAAGATGGTGAAATGCTGCTGCGGACGGTTTATTTATCGCTTGACCCTTATATGCGCGGTCGAATGAGCGCAGCTAAAAGCTATGCTGAGTCACTTGCTATTGGTGATGTGATGCTTGGCGCAGCAGTTTGTCAAGTGGTTGACTCCAACCTTGATGGTTTTGATAAAGGCGATTTGGTCGTTGCCAATGCCGGTTGGCAGGATTACAGCGTAAGCGACGGCGCAGGCGTGGTAAAAATGGATAAAAACATGGCGAACCCCTCTTACGGCTTAGGCGTTCTTGGAATGCCAGGGTTTACAGGATATATGGGGCTGACCGATATTGGCAAACCTAAAAAAGGCGAAACGCTTGTCGTTGCCGCTGCTACAGGACCTGTTGGCGCAACCGTCGGTCAAGTCGGTAAGCATTTAGGACTTCACGTAGTTGGCGTGGCAGGCGGCGCAGAAAAATGTGCGTTTGCGAAAGATGAGCTTGGCTTTGATGATTGCCTTGACCATACGAGCGAGGATTTTGCAAATCAGTTGGCAACAGCTTGCCCCAATGGCATCGATATTTATTATGAAAACGTTGGCGGCAAAGTCTTTGATGCCGTGCTACCACTCTTAAACGCCCATGCTCGAATTCCCGTTTGTGGCTTAATCTCTCAATATAACGCCACTTCCTTACCGGATGCTCCTGATCGCTTGGGGCTACTTATGGCAACGATTTTGAAACAGCGCTTAACCATCAAAGGCTTTATCATCTTTGAAGAATACGGCGATCACTTCCCTGAATTTTTAGCTACCATGAGCGACTGGGTCGAATCAGGCGTTGTAAAAACCAAAGAGCACCTCACCGACGGGCTGCAAAACGCGCCGCAAGCGTTTTTTGATATGCTTAGTGGCGACAACTTTGGTAAAACGGTGGTGAAAGTCGCTGATGTTCAATAGGTTTATAAACCGTAGCTTCATAAAAATAACATTTAATAAACAGCTTATAATAAGGATAACGAATGAAAATTTTAATGGTATTAACCTCGCACGAGCGCTTAGCTGATACCGGCAAAAAAACTGGATTTTGGCTTGAAGAATTTGCCGCGCCTTATTACACCTTTTTGGATGCTGGCTGCGACATTACGCTTGCCTCTCCTGCCGGTGGTCAGCCGCCACTTGACCCAAAAAGCGACGAGCCTGCCGCGCAAACGGATGCGACCCGCCGCTTTAAAGAGGATAAAGACGCTCAAGAGAAGCTTAATCACACTAAAAAGCTTGCCGAAGTCAACGCCAAAGACTTTGACGCGGTATTCTACCCCGGCGGTCATGGTCCGCTTTGGGACTTGGCAGTAAGCCTTGACTCCATCGCGTTAATCGAGAACTTTGCCAGCCAAAATAAACCTATCGCCTTTGTTTGTCACGCGCCTGCTGCCCTGAAAAATGTCAAATCAGGGGAGGACTATTTTATTAAAGACAAAAAAGTTACCGGTTTTAGCAACAGCGAGGAAAAAGCAGTTGGGCTTTATGATGACGTGCCATTTTTGTTAGAAGATATGCTCAAAGATCGCGGCGCGTATTATGATAAAGGCGCGGACTGGTCATCGTTTGTCATCACCGATGGTAATTTGGTCACTGGTCAAAATCCGGCGTCATCAGAGGCGACCGCTCAAGCATTACTAAAAGTGCTTGGTCAATAAGCGGCTTTAAAATATACCACCTTAATCACAATAACCAATCGTTATGTGATGAGCAAAAAATTGTGATAAAATAGCCCAAAACAGTCTTGGGCTGTTTTTTTTGCCTTTATCCTTTTAAATGATAACGATTACAAATTGCTTATTATCAGTAGAAAGACTTTGCTTAATAATGAAGCTAATTTTCTTTCGCCAACCGATGATGCCACATGAGTACGGAATATCAGTTTAAACCTCACGAACGCCCTATGATGGTAGGCTCCCCTGCCAACCCTGACCATCCCACGCGCCGCAAGTTTTTTTATCTTATCATCGGTATTTTCATCGGGCTTACCGCAAGCTTTCTTAACGGTCTTTTGGCGGCAAACCTGTCGCAAATTCAAGGCGAGTTTGGGTTAACGCCTGTTGAAGGCGGCTGGATTTCGGTCGCTTACAACATGACCAACGCTTGTATTACGGTGCTGCTTTATAAAATCCGTCAGCAATTTGGCATGTCTTTATTTAGTAAAATTACGATGTTTTTTTTGCTGGCAGCCACCAGTTTACAATGGCTAGCAAGTAGCGTTTTTCTTGAAACGTCCTTTGGCGTTTGGATTGAGCCGTATTATTTAGAGCTGGTCGCGCGCGGTCTTAGCGGTATTGTGGCAAGTGCGATGACGGTATTGTCTATTTTTTATTGCCTACAAGGGATGCCCGTTGCCAAACGCATCAGCGGCTTGATTTTAGGCTTTGGCTTGGTTCAATTTGGTATTCCATTATCAAGGATTATTTCCCCTTATTTAGCAGCTGATGGGTCGCTAAATACGTTGTTTTTATTTGAATTTGGCTTGGTTTTGGTATGTTTTAGCTTAATTAATCTGCTTGAATTGCCCGCTGGAATCACCGAAAAAGTCTTTGAAAAGCTCGATATTGTCAGCTTTGCGCTATTTGCAGTAGGACTTGCGGCACTTTGTGTGTTTTTAGTTCAAGGTCGGATTTTGTGGTGGACGACGCCTTGGCTGAGTACGCCGCTAATTATCGCTGTGGTGACCATTATTCCGGCGCTTTGGATTGAAACGCACCGCAAAAATCCGATGCTGCAAGTTCGCTGGATGCGCAGCCGAACCATTATTGCCTTTACCATTACTGGCGCGGTGATGCGGATTTTATTGTCCGAACAAACCGTTGGCGCAGCAGGGCTACTTGCCAATTTGGGCTATGGCAACGATCAGCTTGTTACGTTTTATGTGGTGGTTTTAGCTGCAAGCGCTTTGGCGTTGGTGACGAGCATTTTTACCACCAATGCGATGGATTTGCGGCGACCAGTGATTTTTGCGGTGTCGCTCATCGCGCTTGGCGCTTGGCTTGATACGGGCGCGTCCTTAAATTCGACGCCCTCAATGTTTTATTTTAGCCAATTTTTGATTGCCTTTGCTGCGGTTTATTTTATGGGACCCATGGTATTTGAAGGCATGTTTCGCGCCATTGCCAATGGTCCTGCCTACATTATCAGCTTTTCAGTGATTTTTGGGATTTCACAAACCATTGGTGGTTTGGCAGGAGCAGCCGCCATTCAAGCGTTTACCACCATTCGAACGCAAATGCATTATGCGGATATGGTAAGCTCTCTGAATCTTGGTGATCCGGGGCTGGCAGCACAAGTTGCCGGCGCTCAAGGCGCGTTAGCAGGACAAATCACTGACCGCGCTCAAGCAGGAAGCACGGCTATGGGGCAAGTGCTTCAAGGCATTCAGCGCCAAGCAACCGTAGCAGCTTACGATGATTTGTTTTTTATTATTGGCACGATTGCAACCATTACCGCCCTGCTGCTGCTGATGAATTATTTATATTACCGCTATCATAAGCGCAATCCGCTGGCAAAAGAGCTTGCCGCCCTTGCTAAAATGAAAGCGGGTAATTAACTTGTTACTATTTATAACTACGACCAAAATGATTAGGAGCGCGTCATGAGTGACCATCCCCCCCGTGAGCCTGTAGCGCCTCGTGACCCGAACTTGACCGCCGATGAGTTGCCAAAATCACAAGAAAATGCTGAGCAAGCCGCCAATGAAAAAATGGCGGAAGACAGCTTAAAAGCGGACGCCCATGCCGCTGAAAATGACACGCCCATGCCACCAAAAGAGCCGATTGATGAGCCTGCCGGTTGGTCACCCAAAAAAAAATCTGTATTTAATTTGGTGCTATTAATTGCCTTTATTATCATTGGTGTTGGGCTAATTCTTTATGCGTGGCGACTGCCGCCGTTCACCCCGACTATTCAAAAAACGGACAATGCGTTTATTAAAGGTCAAACCACAATCATCAGCCCGCAAGTGTCCGGATATGTGACCGAAGTTGCGGTTCAAGACTTTGCTCAGGTTAAAGCTGGCGACTTATTGGTCAAAATTGATGACCGTAGCTTTCGCCAGCAGCTTGAACAAGCCCAAGCAAACATTGAAGTTGCCCTAACCAACCGCTCAAGCAATGAGCAGGACACCGGAACCAGTGAGGCGCAAATCAAAGCTCGCGAAGCGGACGTTTATAGCGCCAAAGTGAGCGTCAATAGTGCCCGCGAAGATGTCAGCCGCTATCAAGGCTTGGTTGCCATTGGCGCGGTGGCTCAAGCGGAAGTTGCCCATGCCCAAGCGCAATTGGCAAAAGCTGAAGCTGCTGTCCGTCAAGCTGAAGCCAACTTGCAAGCGGCAAAAGAAGCCGGCAAAAAAACCACCGGTAGCCGAGCGTCCTTAGATGCTAATATCAAAAACGCCGAAGCGGGCGAAAAACAAGCGAAGATCAACCTTGATAATACCGTCATTCGCGCTCCAGAATCTGGGCAATTAAGCCAAGTGAGCGTCAAAGTTGGTCAGTTTGTTAACGCGGGCACTCAGCTTATGTATATCGTCCCTCGCGGCGTTTGGGTCATTGCCAACTTTAAAGAAACTCAGGTGGCAAGCATGAGCATTGGCGAGCCTGCAACCATTCGCGTTGATGCGCTCGGCGGCATAAAATTTCGCGGTCACGTGAGTAATATATCCCCTGCCACAGGAAGCGAGTTTAGCGCAGGAGCGGCAAACCCTGCAA
>Ga0308157_10003005_pt1 | contig 25761 bp, 24 predicted proteins | sample PhyBR1_FD_201035 | JGI IMG/M metagenome (GOLD analysis project Ga0308157, IMG submission 201035) | Phyllosphere microbial communities from UC Gill Tract Community Farm, Albany, California, United States - DLSLB.R1 | ecosystem: Host-associated > Plants > Phyllosphere > Unclassified | place: USA...
TTATCAGTTTCAGGCGGGTCAATACGTAAACATAAAAGCTGTTATAAACGGCGAAGAAATAAGAAGATCTTACTCTATAAGTTCGTCTCCGAAAAGTAACGAATTACGAGTTGTTGTTAAGGCGGTAGAAAACGGATTGTTTTCTAATTACGCTACACAACAATTGCAGGTTGGCGATGAATTAGAAATTGCTGTACCCGAAGGTAAATTTGTTTTAGAGAATAAAGAAGCAAAAGTGATTGTTGGAATTGCTGCCGGAAGTGGTATTACGCCGATTATTTCATTGGCAAAAGATACGTTGGAAAGTGGTGATGATACGACTTTTGTATTGATTTACGGAAATAAAACGGTTGAAGACACCATTTATTTTAATGAGATCGATGCGCTTAAAAATAAGTATTTAGGTCGATTTTTTGTGCATTATACCTTTACGAAAACGCAGCCCGAAGGTGCTTTGTTTGGAAGAATTGAACGATCTACTATAAATTTTGTTCTTAAAAACAAACACAGCGAAAAACGTGTAGATGAGTATTTCTTGTGCGGTCCGGAAGATATGATAAAAAAAGTGACCGATGTTTTAAAGGAAAACGGAGCCAACGAAGAGCAAATTCATTACGAACTGTTTACCACAAGTTCTACCAACGGCGAAATTCCGGTTTCGGGCGAAGGAATGGTAAAAGTGACCGTTTTGGTTGACGATGTTGAAACAACTTTCAGCATGCCGCGTACCGAAAATATTTTAAATGCGGCTTTAAAACATGGCATCGATGCTCCGTATTCTTGTCAGGGCGGTATTTGCAGTTCATGTATGTGTCGTACAGTGAAAGGATCGGCAGAAATGAAAACCAACCATATTTTAATGGATGATGAAATTGAAGAAGGTTTGCTTTTAGCTTGCCAAGCTTATGTAACATCAGACGAAATTTATATTGATTTTGATGATGTTTAGAAATTTTATTTTCTTTTGTTCGATAGTTTTAATTTATTCTTGTAACCGGACGATTGATGATAAATTTCCTATTGTTTCTAAATTCAATGTATCAAAAGATCAATATAACAGAGACACAATTAATTTAGAAGGACTTTCATTAGAAGGTGGCGAATTAATAGTTTATGATAAAAATTCTGATACATTGGTGTTGGACTTCTTTTTATACGGTGAAACTGGAAAATTGAATTATACTTATTTTACAAATAGAAATTTTGAATATAAGTTTGTAATAAAAAGAGATTATGTTTATAACGGACTAATTACAGATGCAGATATTAAAATAGATTCAACTATTTATTTTCTTGACAACGAGATTATTCCAAAGTTATATAACGAAAATACAGTTGAAGTAAATGATCCAAAAAAGGTTGACTCAATAATACATGAAATAAATCATTTTTTTAAAGATTCAGCTAAATACATAAAGATTAACAAATAAAAAAGCAGGATTTTAATCCTGCTTTTTGTTTAACTATTCATTCTAAATTTGAAAATTCATTTTAATATGATAACTTGATCTAACTTGTAAGCCGTTATGTTTTGCTGGCAACCATTTTCCTTTAGAATTTATCATTTCAAGCAATTTTTTTTCAATGGCATGGGTTGGTTTCCACTCATCAGAGATAACTTTTAAGTTTGTAACCGAACCATCTTTCTCTATAACAACTTTTAAAAGTACTTCTGCAAAACTTAATTGCCAAGTTTCTTTCATTTCTTTCATTAATGAATCTTTCAAAAGTTTAATTTCAGTTCCAGGCGGATATGCTTTTTCTTGAACAAATGCGTGTATCTTTTCTTCAACAGCTACAGAAATATCTTCTTGAGCCGAAAGAGAGCAAACAGAAAAAAAAAAATAATACGCTAACAATTCTTTTCATAGTTTTTTACAAATCAAAACCTAAATCGGTTCTGTAATATTTTTTGTCGAAGTTTATTTTTTCAACGTTTTTGTATGATTGCTTTAATGCTTCACTAAAGTTTTCTCCGTACGATGTTACTGCAATTACACGTCCACCGTTTGTAACAACAGCTCCGTCTTTTTCTGTAGTTCCTGCATGGAAAACAATCGAATCTTCCACTTGATCCAAACCAGTAATTGCTTTTCCTTTTTCGTAATCTTCAGGATATCCGCCCGAAACAATCATTACGGTTGTAGCCGTTCTTTCGTCGGTTTCTAATACCGTATTTGCCAATGTTTGGTTTGCAACTGCCTGAAACAATTCCACAAGATCTGATTTTACACGCGGTATAACCACTTCGGTTTCCGGATCGCCCATACGAACGTTATATTCAATAACAAACGGATCGTTTCCAACTTTTATCAAACCAATAAAAACAAAGCCTTTGTATTCAATAGCATCATTTTTTAAGCCGTTAATTGTTGGTATTACAACGCGTTCTTCAACCTTTTGCATAAATTCTGCATCGGCAAACGGAACCGGAGAAACAGCTCCCATTCCACCTGTATTTAAACCGGTATCGCCTTCGCCAATTCGCTTGTAATCTTTAGCTGTTGGCAAAATTTTGTACGATTTTCCATCGGTTAAAACAAAGCAAGACAATTCAATTCCGTCTAAAAATTCTTCGATAACCACTTTAGACGATGCGTCGCCAAATTTGGCATCAACCAACATATTGCTTAATTCTTGCTGTGCTTCGGCTAAATCGTTTAATATTAAAACGCCTTTACCTGCTGCTAAACCATCGGCTTTTAAAACGTAAGGTGGGTTTAAAGTCTTTAAAAATTCGCAGCCTGCATCAACCGTATCTTTTGTAAAAGCTTCGTATCGAGCTGTTGGAATATTGTTTTTTACCAAAAATTGTTTGGCAAATTCTTTACTTCCTTCTAACTGTGCGCCGTGTTGCGACGGTCCGATTACAGGAATGCCGTTTAAAGCGGTATCGTTCTTAAAAAAATCGTAAATACCTTTAACCAAAGGATCTTCCGGACCAACAACTACCATTTCTACAGCATTGTCTAAAACAAACTGCTTAACGGCGTTAAAATCCATTGGGTTTATAGCAACATTTGTTGCAATTTGCGCAATACCTGCGTTACCGGGTGCTACAAATAACTGACTGCATTTGGTACTTTGAGTAATTTTCCACGCTAATGCATGCTCTCTTCCGCCTGATCCTAATAGTAAAATATTCATATTGTGTGTGTTGTAATTTATTGCAAAATTAAGATTTAAAACTGATTAATACGCCTTTTTCTCGCCCTTGATTGCATTTTTAACGGTAAGGTAAATAATTTTCAAATCGAGCAGTAGCGACCAGCTTTCCATGTAAAAAATATCGTATTTTATTCGGTTGATGATATCTGTATCGTTTTCAATTTCCCCTCTGTAACCGTGTGTTTGCGCCATTCCGGTGATTCCTGGTTTAATGAAGTGGCGTGCCTTGAATTTATTGACTTTTACAGCATATTTTTCGGTAAAATTCAACATGTGCGGACGTGGACCTACAACGGACATTGTTCCAACAAAAACATTGAAAAACTGAGGCATTTCATCGATACTTGTTCTGCGGATAAACGCGCCAACCTTTGTTATTCGGGGATCGTTCTTTACGGCTTCATCAATATCTGCATTTTCGTTAACAAACATTGAACGAAATTTATAACAGTTAAACTCTTCATAATCTAATCCGTTTCTTTTTTGTTTGAAGAAAATCGGTCCTTTAGATTCTAATCTGATTAAAATGGCAATCAACGGAGTTAACCACGACATGATTAAAATGATGACAAGTGATGAAAAAACGATATCGAAAAGTCTTTTAATAAAGTAATTCAGCGGATCATTTAGAGGTGTTGTTCTTGATGCCATGACGGGAATTACACCATAATAATCGACCTTTAAATTGGCAGAAAGCAAATCTTTGTGTGACGGCAAAAACTTTAAAAGCTTTAGATTATTATCAACATAATCAATAAAAACAGTTACTTGTTTGGTGTTTGCTTTCTCTAAACTAAGATAAATTTCATCGATATCATTTTCTACGCAAAACGTGATAATATCAGTAGGAGAGGTATCAACCAGAGAAAAACTTCCGAATAATTTGTATCCGTAATCATCGTTTTCGGTTACAAATTTTATAAAGTTTGCAGTTAAATCATCATGACCAATGATAACTATTCTACGTAAATTTCCTTTATAATATTTTCTGAACAATTTAAGCAACCAAAAAATAAGGTATTTTGCTAAAACAATAACAACCAAAGTGCCTAACAGATAATATCCAACTACATCATACTCTTTTGTTAATGAAAATAAACCGTTTAAGGCAAATATATTTAAAGCGAATAAAAAATACTGTTTGATTGTTTTCTGGGCAATCTGAATGAGTTTTGTAAAACGATAAACCTGATAAAACTTAGTGGTTATTGATATTACAATCCAAGAAAAAGCAAGATAAAAGTAGAAATAAGTTACCTGAAAACTATCGGGCAACAGCCAAATACCAAAAATTACCAGAACTATTAAATCAAAAGTTATGGTAATGGGTCTTAAATACTTGGAATATCTACCTATTTTGCGTTGCACTAATAAATGTATTTAGAAAAATCTTTGTGTTCTTCTTTTTGTAACTCTTCTGTTGATAAGGTTTTGAAATAATCGAACGTTTTCTGCAGACCTGTTTTACGGTCGGTTTTTGCTTCCCAATTTAATAATTTTTTTGCTAACGAAGTATCGGGTTGACGTTGTAACGGATCATTTTCCGGTAACGGTTTATAAACTATTTTTTGATCGGTTCCGGTTAGCTGAATAATTTCTTTTGCAAAATCGTTAATTGTAATTTCATCGGGATTTCCAATGTTCACAGGCAAATGATAATCGCTCATTAACAATCTGAAAATTCCTTCGATCTGATCATCAACATAACAAAAAGAACGCGTTTGCTTTCCATCGCCAAAAATGGTTAAATCTTCACCACGTAAAGCCTGACCCATAAATGCCGGAATTACGCGACCGTCGTTCAATCGCATTCTTGGTCCGTAGGTGTTAAAAATGCGAACAATACGCGTTTCCAAACCATGAAAATTATGATACGCCATGGTTAACGATTCCTGAAAACGCTTGGCTTCATCGTAAACTCCACGCGGACCAATTGTATTTACGTTTCCGTAATAATCTTCGGTTTGCGGGTGGATTAACGGATCGCCATAAACTTCGGATGTTGACGCAATTAATATTCGGGCATTTTTGGCTTTTGCCAATCCTAAAAGATTGTGCGTACCTAACGATCCTACTTTTAATGTCTGTATGGGAATTTTTAAATAATCGATCGGACTTGCCGGCGATGCAAAGTGCAGAATGTAATCTAAACTTCCGGGTACATGCACAAACTTGGTTACATCGTGATGACAAAACTCAAAATGTTCATTTTTAAACAAATGCGCAATGTTTTTTAAATCGCCGGTAATTAAATTATCCATTCCAATAACGTAAAAACCTTCGTTTATAAAGCGATCACATAAATGTGAACCCAAAAAACCTGCAGCGCCTGTAATTAATACCCGTTTCATTTGTGAAAATTTTGTTAAGCAAAAGTACGGTTTAAAATAATTATAAAAAACATCTAAAATTAGTTTTTCATGATAAATCTAAATAGGAAAATTAATTTTATTTATTTATATTTTTAACATTTTATTTTAATAAAATAAATAAAATTATTAGTTTTATAGAACTAACCACTATCTTATGAAAAAGCTAATTCTAATACTACTAACACTTCTGCCTTTTATGACTAGGGCGCAAGTGACTTTAATACCTGATATTCCTTTTGAACAACATTTAGTTTATTGGGGATATGATACCGATGGAGTTATAAACGGACAAATATTAACAGCCGATGCTTTAAATGTTACCGAATTGGACTTTGTAAATAAAGGACCAAATCCTTATGTTTCAAATTTAAGTGGGTTAAATGATTTTATTAATTTGGAAACGCTAAAAGTTATATCGGGTTCAAACACTATAAATTTTGCTAATTTAACAAATTTAAAATATATATATTTAGACACCCCTATATTATCTTCCTTTGACGCAACTTCCTTAAGTTCTTTAGAAGAATTAGAACTCGAAAACACTTTTTTAGATGTTCCAGCTAAAGAAATACGCGACTTAGATTTTAGTAATAGCTCTAATTTTAACTACCTTTTTGTTCGCGAATTAAGAGATTTAGAACGAATTAATTTACGAAATAACCAAGCTAGTTCTGTTTCCATTATTTTATATGGTGGTTCAGATCATAATATATGTATTGAAGTTGATAACCCTTTAGATGCAACAAACAATTTACCACCGTATGATAATTGGTCGATTACATGGGATGGTGTAAATGACTATAATAATTACTATTATAGTAATATTTGCACCTTAAGCATGGAGAAATTCGTAAACGATAATTTTAAAATATATCCAAATCCTGCAACAGATTATGTTTCTATCGAACAAAAAACAACAGATGGTGTAACATTGAAATCGGTTCAAATTTTAGATAGTTCGGGTAAATGGATCAAATCTGTAAAAGACAACTTTAATCAAATAGATGTTTCAAACTTAAACAAGGGAATGTATTTATTTGTGATACAAACCGATAAAGGTAACAAAACAGAAAAAATCGTTATAAAATAAACATATAAACTCAGAGCTTTAATGAGCTCTGTTTTTTTTTCTCTACAAATTCACGAATCTCTGTTTCAAACCGTTCTTTAGAAAAAGTGAAAGCATGGTTACGAATTTCAGATAAATTAAAGGTTTTATTCTCAAATTCATCAATAGCAGTTATTAGAGATTCTGTTGTTTGTTCGTTAAATAAAATACCTGTTTTGCCGTTAACAACTGTTTCTAAAACACCACCTGCTTTGTAGGCAATTACGGGCGTACCACAAGCTTGTGCTTCGATTGGTGCAATACCGAAATCTTCTAAACCTATATGAATAAAGGCTTTGGCTTTTGAAAGTATTTTGTTTACTTCGGCAGAATCTAGATAGCCTGTAAAGTGAATGTTGGGTTTTGCAATGCTTTTTAATTTTGACAATTGATCGCCATCACCAATAACAATAAGCTTTTTGTTCAGTTGATTAAAAGTTTCAACAACCAAATCAAAACGTTTGTAAGGAACAATTCTACCAATAGCAACGTAATAATCTTCTTTAATATCGCAAAAAGAAAAATGTTCTAAACTTACCGGCGGATAGATTACAACCGAATCTCTGTTATACGTTTGTTTAACCCAGTTTTGAACGAATTTTGAATTACTAATGATAAAATCGGGACGTTGTGCCTGTTTTACATCAATCTTTCGAAGCAAATTAATAAGTGGTTTTAATAAAAAAGCAGTTTTGCCAAAGTACAAATCAACCTCATCCCAAATATATTTAAAATTTCGAGCCTGAAAATAACTGATATGCAACTGTTTGGCAGATGATTTTTTGACTCCTTTTGCTACTGCATGTGATGACGAAATAATCAAATCAACCTCTTTATCGATCTTTATTTTTGATGTGAAATAGTGAAATACAAAGAAAAAAAGTCTGAAATAGTTGCCTATTTTCTGTAAAAAAGTAGTTTGAACGTGGTAGTTTTCGGGAAAAATCTTTTTAAAATCTTTTTCCTTCATGATATTTACTAAAGCATGCGTTTCATTAAACTGAAAAACGTTCTGCAAAGAAGTCAACACACGTTCTGCACCGCCGTATTTATCCAACCAATCAACTACTAATGCTTTTTTCAATCTTGTTTAATTTAAGAATTACAAAAATAGTATTTAACAACGAAATGAACACTACACCAATTTGGCGGTCTAAAAGATTTTCTGTTAAAAAACTGATGGAAACAACAATTATAAATGTTTGATATAAAACTGACGAATTTGGATAGAAATAAAACAACGCCAATACAAATAAGATCAAGCCGAAAATTCCGAACTTCAACATCTGATCGAAATACTGATTATGTGTATTGTAGGTTACTTTCGAAAAATCTTCGTATGAATCATAGGTAAATTCGTTATAACAATCATTTAGTCTTTCTTGAACTTTATCGGCACCAACTCCCAACACAAAATGATCTGATATCAAATCGGTAGCGCAATACCAAATACCGTAACGGTAATTTACTTCGTGCGGTTCTTGATCTTTATTTGGCAAAACCAGATCTTTTTCTACCAATTTTATGTATCGTTCCTTCATTGGCGAAAACCAAAATAAAGCTAAGGCACATAAAGGCAATGCAATTAAAAGACTCCATTTTACGGTTTGTTTTTTGATTGATTTAAAAACGATAAACAGCAAACCAATTAAATAACATGCCAACGCCATTCGAGCTGAATAAATATAAGCCGATGTTAGCAAAAAGATGATTATAAAAATGCTTAGCAAGTTTATTTTTCTGTTGAAAAACATTTTAAAAGTTAGCCACAAAGACGCGAAAATTGTCAGTAATCCTAAATAAGGTAAGTGTAACGATGTAGCTTCTGCAAACAAATTCCGGAAAATAGGATGATAAAAATCGTTTTGTTGCCAAGCGTTGTTCCAACCAAAATTAAACACTTTAATCCAGCCTAAACAATTCAATATAAAAACGGATATAATGTAAACCAATCCAAAAGTTTGTAACAATTTTTTGGTAACAATATCTTTATTCAGAATAAACCCTAAAGGAAAAATAAGAAAAGGCAGACTTTTGGTGATTGATTTTCCTAATTCTTTAAAATTCTCTGCAAAAGGAAGGTAAAATACATACATTAAGCATAAAAATGCCAATATTAAAAAGGTAAACTTATGTGTTTTTAAAAGTGGAAATGTTTTGTTTTTAAACGCATTTATCAACGCTAAAACAAACCAGATCATCATTAAAATAGAGAAATGGTTCAGTTTTAAAATCGGAAAAAGACCTAACGCACAGGTACTAAAATAAAAAACTTTAGCTAAACGCATTCAATTCGGTTTTTAAAACATCAAGGTAATTATTTCTTTTAAGATATTCTTGCGCTTTCTGTGTTTTTTCGATGGCTTTTTGTTGATTGTTTATAACCGATAAAATCTGATTTTTAAATTCGAAGACATCGTCGGCATGAAAATACATATCTTGTGTTAACCCAATTCCTTCGGCACCAACACTTGTGCTTATCAGCGATACTCCGTTTATTAACGCATTTACCGATTTTACCTTAACGCCACTACCATGAAACATTGGGTTTACAAATACCTTTGCCAATTGATAATACTGCTTTAAACACGGCGCATTTACAACAAAAGTTACTTGTGGCAACTGACTGTATTTTTCTTGAATTTCTTTGTTTTCTTCTTTTAAAGATCCAACAATATAAAAATGATAATCGGGAACTTCGGTTATCAGCAAAGGATGAATATTTTTTAAATACCAGTCTAAACCAAAAGTGTTGTTCTGCATAAAAAGCGATCCCATAAAAACAACGTTATTTCCAGCTTTTTCCGTCGGAACAACAATTTCATCGTTGATAGGAAAAGGCATAAAAACACTTTTATTTAAAAGGTTTACAGCAGATAAATCGTCTTTTGAAATGAACCATAACTTATCGGCTTTATCAAAAACCAACGCAGACAAATGTTTAATTTTAGATGTTTCCAACTTATAATAAACCTTCTGTTTAAAACTGTTTGAACTTTTGCCAAGCATTTTAAAATAATGACTTTCGATATTATGAACCCGAACCACAATATTTTTATAACTGATTGATTTATTAAGAGTGATTCCCCAGCAAAATTCGCTTTCTAAGATAACCAAATCGTAAGTTTGATTGATTTCTATCGATGCCAAACCTTTCCGACTTAAAAACTGCAAAGGCAAATTACTAAAAAGCTGTTGGAGTTGATTTTTACGGCGTGTAAAGAAAAAATGACGCGTATGTAACGCAATTTCATCGATTTGTTTTTGCGTAGGATTTACTTTTTCGGTAACCACCAAATCAACTTCGTGTCCCAATGAAGTTAAACCCTTGATTCGTTCCCAAACATCGATAGCTCCGCCAAAAATGGGAGGTGAAGGAATAAATCCGCTAACAACTGCTATCTTCATTCTTCTTTAAATTATATTTCTTTTCAAAAACATCGGCAATTGCCAAGAAAATCCACACATCATATTTAACGTGATAGGTAATATAGACAATTCCTGCCATAACTGCAAACGCTAACGGAATTCGTAGAAAATAAAAATCTAAATCCTGTATTTTGCTCAGCGTTAAATATCTTTTTATGTAGAAACGATAAAAGAAGATAATGAAGAAAATTCCGCCGAACATTAATTCATCAAAAAACGCGCTTTTGGTTGATAATGCTTGGGTTGTTGACAAATATCCACGAATTTCCTGCAAATTGAACTGATCTACTATGCTTGATTCTAAAATATATTCTAAAACTTGCGGATAATAGGTTACAAAACCGCTCCAACCAACGCCTAACGGACATAAAACAAAAACTGATATAGAGGTTATAACTGATGAAAAGCGTGTTCCGAAAGTTCCGCTTGTTGTTATTTGTTCTGCAATTATTTCGCGCAAAACAAAACCTAAATAACCACCTACAACTAAAAGTAACGCAATAGCTACTACAAATGCGTTTCGCAGATATTTATTTTTCTTTAGATAAGACAGTGTTAAAGGTAAAATTGACAATAAAACCAACAACAAAAACCCTTTAGATTCACTTACAAATGAGTAAGCCAAGAATAAATAAATACTTTGCAGATAAACCATCCATTTCCAAAAACCTTTAATCTTTAAGTAATGTATCAGGAAAACAGGCAGGAAAATAAAAATAATTAATATGGTTCCTGTCCAGCTTTCTTCGGGTGTTAACAATCGAACACGCCAATATTTTTTTGCTAACGTGTGTAAAAAAGGCAGGAAAATTTCATTCGTTTTTAAAAAGTATATCTCTACCGTTAAAAACAGAGTTATAAACAATTGTGTAAGATAAACTGCCGAAAAAAGATTTTTTAACTTATGAAAGTTATTGCTTAGATACGAGTAAAAAAACTGATACAGAATAAAAATAACTATTGGGTAAACACTCATTTTAAGTGTTTTAATAATAATATTTTCGTCTAAAACAACAAGCGTTTCATTGTGAATATAGGAAACTGCGAGAAAAACAGCCGATATTAATAAAGTATAAAGCAGATATTTTAAATAGTGTACCGCGTAATTACTGAATTTTATTGTGTGGTTAGATAAAATATAAACAAGCATAAAAGGCGCAAGCAACACAACAGGCGACCTACCAATTTCGCCCACTACATTATGCAAAGGGAAATCTTGATAAATAGCAGCAAAAATTACTATTAAATATATAATTACCTGTTTATTTAACGTCATTAAATGTAATTTTAATCAGTTGGTTAGCCAATGCAAATTGTCCTTTGCGCAATCTGTTTACTATTAATAATAAGCTTGAAAAATAAAATTTAAAACTTAACGAATAGTATTTTTTAATGAATTTTTTTCTGCTGATAAAGAGCTGGGTTTCAGAAAAAATACTTTTCTTTTTTTTGTAAGATGATCCTATGGTTGCACCTTCTTTATGATAAACGATGCTTTTTTCGCACCAATCTGGTTTATATCCTTTATACTTTGCGCGATACACCCAATCTAATTCTTCATAATACAGAAAAAAATCTTCATTCAGCAGACCAACTTCTTCCACAAATAATTTCGATACAAACATAGAAGCACCATGCGGATAATCAATAAGTGGTAAATCTTGCTTTAAAACGTCTCTGTTTTTTCCTTCGCCAACGTGCTCTGAAATGTAAAATGTATTATTAAAAGATCCGCCTACAGCTTGAATCGTTTCCTTATTATAAAAGTACAATAATTTGTTACCTAGAATGGTTTTTGGATGCTGACTGTGATATACTCTTAATTCATTCAACGCTTCAGGATCAACTGTTGTATCATTGTTTAAAATCCAAAAATTGGCGACATTCTTTTGCTTCAAACCAAATTGCAACGCAATATTATTACCGTGTGCAAACCCTTTGTTTTCAGTGGCTTTTATTAAAATAATTTGTTCGTTATAAATTTCTTTATCTTCGTTTTGATGAAAGCTTGCAAATGGTATCTGCTGACTTTTTACAAATTGAATAAGCTTTGTGAACTCATCAGGATTAGAAGAATTATCTACAACGACAATCTTAAAATCAGTTGCGTTCATTTTTTGTAGCGAAAGAATACACTCGCAGGTATCGCTATTTCCGTTGTGGTTTAAAAGAATTATGTAGGTGTAGTTTTTCATGCCGACAATTCTTTTTTACCAGTTATCCACATACTTCCGGTCACAAAAATTTCTGTGATATATAATGTTGCAATAATGCCGTACAAACCGTAACTGTATGTTAAAATAAACCCTAAAACTATCATAATTAATAAAGCAGTACTTAAAATTACTAAGATTTTTTTGTGTTGATTTTTAAATAATAATGTTTGATAAAACGGAATGTTCAATGCAACTATTATGGGTAAGAAAAGCAGAAAACTAGCTAATTTTAATCCTTCTTTTACATTGTTGGTTACATTAAAATAATCGATTATATAAGGCATGATTAGTATTGCAATTACGCATGTTATCAACAAAAAGAACAAATTAAAAGCTGTCATTTTTAATAGATACTTTTTAGCATCATTAAAACGTGTAGCAAGCAAATTGCAATAAGTTGGATAAGTTACATTAAAGAACACGCCCAAATAACTTCTAAATGCTACTATAAACAAATCGATTATTTTATAAATTCCGGCATACGTATTTCCTAACACAGTGTTGATAATAAATACTGGCGCTTGCGTGTAAAGACTAATGGAAAAATTAGACAATACTATTGATTTATTTTGTTGGATAAATACCCATACTCTTTTTGCCGATAATTTAGTGTTTTTTGATATTTTGTAGTAAAACCAACCGTAAATAATAGTGTTTGATACTCCTAAAACTCCTACAACATACACGTAATCTTCAGGTTTTTGTACCAAAAAATAAATACCAACCACATAAATTAGTTTCGACCAAAAAATAATATGATTGATTCTTTTAAATGATTCTTGTGCCTGATAAATCCAGATTGGGTTGTAATACCACGCAACAATCCATGTTAAACCCCAATAATACGTTTCATCTACATTTAAAGCAATAAAGATAATTACAAGCAGAATTGTTAACGCAATACAGCAAATCAATCGGTATTTATAATTTAAACCTATGTAGTTTTTTAGGTAAGTTAGTTTAGATCTGTAAGCACTAATTTCTTTTACTCCGATTAAATTCGCACCAAATTCAATAACAAGTCCCAATAAAATATAGACCGTTGTAACTACGCCAACAATTCCCCATTTATCAACACCACAAACCGGAATTACGTAAAGTGCAACTAAAAAAGGCGCCAGCAAATTAACAACTTGTCCGGCACCATGTATTAGAATGTTTTTTATTGAGGTTTGATTGTCCAAAAAGTCTAATTTTTTAAACTCTTTATTTTAGAATTTAAATAAGCTATTACAATGTATATAAACATGAAAAATAACGGTAATGTGATATAGTAAGGCAAAAACGGACTTACCGCAATGTTCATAAATTTGGTTGCAACGTACACCACTTTTTCTTGTTCAATCAACTGAACATCAACAGCGTTTAACTGTTTCATTAATCCTTCTTTAGCCGTTAAAAGATCTGCCAATTCCGGATAAGCGTTCATGGTAATATCATTTACTTTATTTTCGCTTCCCAGACGTTGAAACAATCCGTTAATATGTTCCACCGATTTTACTATTTCCGCACGTTTTGCAAGCGTATTCGCTTTTTCAATTTCTTTACGCTTGTTAAAGTAAGGATCACTGTTAAGTTCTTCAAGAATTTTTTCTATACTTAAATCGGTCTTACCTAAACCTTCTGTATAAACCGATAAAATATGGTATTTATAATTTTTTGACGCCAGTTTACTTTTAGAATATTTCTCGATATCAATACCGCGGTCACTTAAAACTTTAAAGGCTTCAAAGTGAACAGGGTCGGTTAAAATATAATTATACGCATCGTAAATTGGTTCTATTTTAAGCTTGTAAACCTCGTTACCTGCGTTAAGCGAAATCAGTTTTTTGTTAAGACCTAATCGATCGTAATCTTTAATTTTCTGATTTAAATAATCGATACTTCCAAAATTCGGTACCACAATTAACTCATGTCTTAATCTGCTCGATTTTGTAGAATCAACATATATTCCTAAAGCAATTCCAACAATTAAAAGCCCTAAAAAAACATACCATCGGCGCACAATAAAGCGCAACAAACGATAAATGCTTAAAATAAAATTATTGTAAAAACCGTTTGCGCGTTGAGCCATAAACTTAACATCTACTTCGTTTGGCAGATCCGAATTATGATTTGATATTTTTTCTTGCATATTAACAGTTAAAAATTTGTTCTAGTATTTTTATGGTTATTAAGTATGTTGGTTTTACGCCCGATGCGCCTAAACCGCCCGAAGCCAGTGTACTTCCGGTTTCTAACGGATTATCTGATGCGTAATAGGCATACCGTACTTTTATATTTGGGTTGATGCTTTTTCGTATTTTTGATGCCGATTGTATGGCTTTTTGATAATGTGCGCCTTCCATTTCCAAACCAATTACTCGCCAGGTTGAATCATGAAAGAACTTTAATAAATCTTTATTTTGTAATGATGTCCCTAAAACGGTAATCATTGATCCGCCAAAAACAGGAATATCATTTCCTTCGAACATTGCAACGGTTAATTCGTTTTCAAACGGATAATTATCACCTGTTCCTTCATTTATATGAGCTGTTGGAATCATAATATCGCCTTTTTCGCCCACCAGAATTCCCGCTTTACCCATTATTGAAACCGATTCTACATTTAAATGAAAATCTCTATTAAAAGGTTTCAACAACTCGTCGATCGTTTCATAAGCTTGTTCGCCAAAAGCATAATCCATTACAATAAGTACCGGTTTATCTGCTGTATTTTCGGGAACTGCGTATTTACTAAACGTGGTATTTTCGAACTTTATTTTAGCGGTATCAAAAATCTGTACGTCAATATTTGTTCCCGATGTATCCGGTAAAAAAAGCATTCCTTCATTTGTAGCGCGTTCAGCAACCAAAGCACGCAAATCGCTGTTTCCGGTTTTGCTTAGCTCTTCAAAAATCTCAGTTTTATCCTTCCCTCTTAATTTCGATTTTAAAACATCCGCAGCAAAAATCGAATTCATTACACTGTGCATGTTCGCGCTGATAATGTGCAACGGACGGTCTAACAACTGTAAACGCTGTAATTCGGTTTTTATTTTGGTTGCCCAAATTTCGCCGTAAATATGATGACCTAAACGCTCTCGCAAAATCGGACTAAAAGTAATGGTTCTTTTGTTGTTTTCCAAAACTTCTTCCAAAGCAATTTTTCCCAGCCAATAAATTACGTGTAAAAAACGATCGGGATTTTCTTCGGTAGCAAATGCGCTGTAAATATCGTTAATTTCCGCAAAGCTTCTGCCTAAAATAATGGTGGTGTGCGATATTGCAATTTCGCGTTCTGTTAGCGATAAAGGTTCTTGTGTTAAAACGGCATGTTCCAGCTTTAACCAATCGCGTGAAACATTGTCGTCATCGTCAATTAAAATGCGGTCTTTAATTTTGTGCGATTCCACAAACATAAAGGTTAAATGCGTTAAAACATCGTAAATATCTGATCTTCCGCGCGTGATTTCGATGTTCATTTGTTCGTAATCGATACGGTAACAATTTCTACGGCGTTTTGGCGGAACAATCGGTTTAAAGTGCGATTGCGAATATCCTTCATCTGATGTTAGATTGATGTATCGGCATTCTTCAATACCAATCGGCAAGCGTTCAATTACATAAAGCAAACCGCTTAATTCTACTTTTTCATCGGCAATCGATCCATAAATTTCGGGACGCAAAAGCAATAAAGCTTCGCGCAAAGTTTCACCCGAAACACCCATTGGTTTGTAAAAACCGCGGTTAAACAAATGGCGCATGGTAATGTACAAACGTTCTACCGCTGCCGATGATTCTTGTGCCCGTGTTCTTGTTATGTATTTTATTTCTGTCATTCTTTTTAATTTGATAAAATCAATCCGATTGCCGGATCTACTATTTCTCTTGGTGCATTTGGATTTCTTGGCTGGAACTGATTGTTTGGAAACCATTCGCCATGCATATATCTGAACGATGATGTTTTTTCTACCTTATTGTTCATAACATCGGGCTGATAACGGAAATCTTCAAACAACTGATCTCCTTTTACAAAATTTGCCGGACGAAACTGATTATTTTGGGTCATTAACCATTCTACCGCAACAAAAATTCCGTTTTTAGGCAGTATCACATTGTGATGCAAAACTTTGATAACGTTTTTTTTATTACCTCGGTTTATGGTAGTTATAATTGGTTCAATTAGCAAATCATCGCTTGGACAACCGTATTCGTTCATTCGTAAAAAGCGAATTTTAATTGTGGCTGCAGCAACGGCGCTTTTAGTGTATACAATTACTCTATCAATATATTGTACATCTTTAATTTCTGTACTGTTTTCAAAATACTTACCATACATATACGGAACATTTCCCGGAGCAAAATACATATTTTCGTAATGTGCATTGCCTATGGTATGATGTAAATACTTTTCAGGAAGCCTAATTAACTCTGGCTGAGGTATTTCGTAAGGTTCTAAGATAACATTTGTGGTTTTTGATGCTTCTTCTCTAAGTATTTTATGTCCCGATGCGTTGAAAACCAAAGTATCTGTAGCCAATGCAGACGGTATGTAGAACATACCTAACGAATCGGTTGTGGTGCCGTCGCTTCCATCTAAAACCCAAATATTTGTGAGCGGTAAAGGTTTGTTTTCACTATTAACCACCTTTCCACTAATCTGTGCAAAAACACATATTGGAGTTATTAATAAAAGAAACAGCAACTTTTTCATACGCTATTTTAGTTTGTGAATAAAATCGGCAATTTTACGATCGTTCGCCAAACGTGGTAATTTATTTTGTCCGCCCAATTTTCCTTGAGATTTCATGTATTCGTTAAAACCACCAATTGGAACTTTGGTAATTACTAAAGTACGCAAAACATTGCCAACAATTAAATCATCATAATAAACATTTTGATTTCTTAACGAAGCATCGATCTTTAGTGCGAAATCTTCCAGATTGGTCGGTTCTTTTTCAAATTCTACCAGCCATTCGTGGTAAGGCAATCCGCTTTCGGGATTAATTTGTGGTGCCACTGTAAATTCGGTGACCATGGCATCGGTTTCGTTCAAAGCCTGTTGCATTGCTTCTTCAACTTCTTTACCAATCACGTGTTCGCCAAAAGCCGAAATATAATGTTTAATACGACCGGTTACAATAATTCTGTATGGTTTTAGCGACGTAAATAGAACGGTATCGCCAATATTGTACGCCCATAAACCCGCATTGGTGCTAATGATCATTACATAATTAACGTTTAAAACTACTTCGCCTATTGTGTAACGTTTTGGATTTTCGGTATAAAATTCATCGGCTTTAATAAACTCGTAAAAAATACCGGCGTTTAAAAGCAACAACATTCCTTTTGCTTTTTGAGAATCCTGATAGGCGAAAAAACCTTCGGATGCCGGATACAGTTCGATACTATCTACTTTTCTGCCAATTAACTGCTCAAATTTTTTACGGTAAGGTTCGTAATTCACACCGCCGTAAATAAACAGATTGAAGTTTTTAAACAAATCACCCACTTTTTGTCCGGAAACCTGAATTAATCGATCGAAATACATTTGTACCCACGAAGGAATTCCGGAGATAACCGACATATTCTGATCTTTTGTTTCCTGAACAACGGCATCAACTTTTGTTTCCCAATCATCGATACAATTAGTTTCCCAACTTGGCAAACGGTTTTTTTGTAGATATGTAGGAACATAATGTGCTGCGATACCTGATAACCTTCCAACTTTTACTCCGTTTTTTTCGGTCATTTCGGGACTTCCTTGCAAAAAAATCATTTTTCCATCAACAAAATTGGCATTGCCTGTTTCCTGAATATAAAACAAAATAGCATTCCGCGCACCTTGTACATGATAAGGCATTGATTCTTTTGTAATAGGGATATATTTTGCGCCAGATGTAGTGCCCGAAGTTTTTGCAAAATACAATGGTTTGCCTTTCCACAAAATATCTTTTTCACCGGCAACCACTTTATCTACATACGGTTTTAAAGCTTCGTAGTCGCGCACGGGAACATATTTTACAAAATCGGCATGCGATTTTATTGCCAAAAACAAATGATCTTTACCAAACTGCGTTTGCTTTGCCTGCTGAATTAACGAATAAAACAGGTTTTGCTGTGTAACAACGGGTTTAATCATCCATTTTTGCTGTTGCATAACAACAACATTGGCAAATATTTTTGCAAAAAACGACTTTAAAGACATACTCTTGGTTTTATAGCACAAAAATCGAACATCTTAATTTAATAAAGATAACAAAGCTTTAAAAACTTTAATTATTTTAATATTAACACTTTCTATTGTTAAAAATTACAAAATAAAAAAATTAGATAGCTTTAAAATGTTATATCTTTGCTTTACATTATTTATAATTGAATATAATGAATTCTATAGTAATATTTTTAGGGATGCCGAGTGCATGGGGTATAATTCTGATTGTTGTCGTGATTTTATTGATGTTTGGCGGTAAGAAAATTCCTGAATTAATGCGCGGATTAGGATCTGGCATTAAAGAATTTAAAGATGCTACGAAAGAAGAAGAAAACAAAGATCAATCTAAAAAATAATTAAATAAAATGGGAAGAATTGGAATGCCCGAAATATTGGTAATAGTAGTAGTTTTACTATTGTTATTTGGTGGAAAAAAAATACCTGAATTGATGAAAGGATTAGGTTCTGGTATTAAAGAATTTAAAGATGCGACGAAAGATAACAGTGGAGCAACTACAAATCCGAATAAAGACAATACAGATTCTAAATCTGAATAAAACTTAAAAGATGCTAAATGCATCTTTTTTTTATTTAATAAGTTCTCGACAAGCTCGAACTGACAAAAGTTTGAACTTAATTGGCAAACGATCTAAATTAAATACCCGCTTGACAAGTATCAAGCGGGTATCCCTTATAAAACATAATAAAAACACTACTTTTTTAATACCGCTCATTTAAAATTAAATGATTGGTCTTTTTCATAACAATTTCTTTTTTTAATAATTTTCTTTTTCATAATGTATAAAGCAAACTAAAGACCAAAAATCAGAAAGTGTATTTTATTTTCAGTAGATCTATCACAAACCCACGTTAATCAACACTTTGAGCAATAAATCATTTTGATCAATAAAAAATCACGTTGCCAATTACTCAATTTACAATGTGAAAACGTACCCGAATTGAGTATTATTTCCACTATTTTAGTGTGTAATTGCTAATTGTTCAATATCATAGTTAACTTTAATCGCTTTTTCTGCTGATCAACTTCCAACACTTTTACCTGAACATGTTCGTGCAGTTTAACCACTTCGTTCACATCTGCCACAAAACCTTCTTTCAATTGTGATATATGTACCAAGCCGCTTTCTTTAATTCCGATATCAACAAAACATCCAAAATTAGTAATGTTGTTAATGATGCCGTTGTACACTTTGCCAACCTCAACATCGTTAATCGATCTTAACGACGCATCAAACTCTAATACTTTTGCTTTTTTACGCGGATCTAATCCCGGTTTTTCCAATTCTTTCAGCAAATCGGTTATATAATGAATTCCAAATTGTTCTGAAATGTATTTTGAAGGATCTATTTTTTCGATTGCAGATTTATTTCCAATCAATTCATTCGTACTGATTTTTAAATCTTTTGCCATTTTTTCTACCAAAACATAAGCTTCCGGATGTACCGCAGAATTATCTAACACAAAATCGCCATTCACAATTCTAACAAAAGCCGCTGCCTGCTGATACGCTTTTTCGCCTAAACGTGGTACACTTTTCAAATCTTTTCTATTAGTAAACGCTCCGTTTTCAGCTCTGTACGCTACAATTTTTTCAGCCAGTTTTTCACCAATTCCCGAAACATAGCTCAACAACGATTTACTTGCCGTGTTTAAATTGATTCCGATTTTATTTACGCTGCGAATTACCACCTGATCTAATTCTTCTTTCAATAAGGTTTGATCCACATCGTGCTGATATTGTCCAACACCAATTGATTTTGGATCGATTTTAACCAACTCTGCCAATGGGTCTTGTAACCTTCTACCAATTGAAACGGCCCCACGAACGGTAACATCGTAATTAGCAAATTCATCCCGCGCAATTTTCGATGCCGAATAAACCGATGCACCTGCTTCGCTTACCACAAAAACCTGCAAAGGTTTATCAAAAGCTACTTTTTTTATGAAAAATTCCGTTTCGCGACTTGCCGTTCCGTTACCAATGGCAATGGCATCAATTTTATACGAATTAGCCATAGAGCGAACTTTTTTGGTAGCCATGGCAATATCTTTTTGTGGAGCGTGCGGAAAAATGGTTTCGTTGTACAACAGATTTCCGTTTTCATCAATACAAACAACTTTACAGCCGGTTTTAAAGCCGGGATCTATTCCCATAACGCGTTTTTCGCCCAATGGAGCCGACAATAACAATTGCGATAAATTCTCTGAGAAAACTCCGATCGACTGTAAATCGGCTTTTAGTTTATATTCTTGCAATACTTCGTTAGACAACGCCGGTTCTAACAAACGCTTGTACGAATCGGCAACTGCTTTGGAAATTTCGACAGCTGTTTCGTGATTTTTATTTTTAATTACGGCATCTTCTATAAATGTAATGGCTTCGGATTTATCAATGCTAACATCTAACTTAACAAAACCTTCGTTATTGGCGCGCAACATTGCCAACAATCGGTGAGCTGGTGCTTTAAACAATGGTTCGTTCCAATCGAAATACTGTTCAAATTTCTTTGCGGAATCTTCGTCTTTCTTTGTTTTTACAACTTTAGTCGAAATTTCTGCATTTCGCTGAAACTTGCGTCGAAGTGCTTTTCTAACAAAAATATTTTCGTTGATCCATTCTGCAATAATATCTCGCGCTCCTTGCAATGCATCTTCACTAGAAAAAACTTTACTGTTTAAATATCTTTCGGCAGTATATTCCAGATCTTCGACATTTTGCGACATGATCATTTTTGCCAAAGGTTCTAATCCGGCTTCGCGTGCAGTATCGGCTTTGGTTTTTCTTTTCTTTTTGAAGGGAAGATACAAATCTTCAATTTCGACCAAATCAAAAGAATTCTGAATTTTATCTTTCAAAAAATCGGTCAATAATCCTTGTTCATCAATCGATGCCAAAACAGATTCCTTTCGTTTAACAAGCGTTTCAAACTGATTGGAAAGCTTTGCAATTTGTTCGATTTGAACTTCATCTAAATTTCCTGTAGCATCTTTTCTATACCGCGCAATAAACGGAATGGTACAGTCTTGCGCTAATAATTCTAGGGTACTTTGGATGGATTTATCGGAAACGGAAACTTTTTCCTTTATATATTGAATAGTGTTCATTGCATGAATTTTGAACTGCAAAAATACTACCTTTGCACCAATTACAACCGTATGAAATTTGTATTTGTATACTTAATTATTGTTAATTACATTGCCTTTAGCCTGTATCATTTAGATAAACAGCGGGCAATTAAGGGCAAACAGCGTATTTCTGAAAAAAACCTGCTAACCATTGCTGCTTTTGGAGGAACTTTGGGTGCTTATATTGGTATGCAGAAGTATCGACACAAAACTAACAAACTGTCTTTTAAACTGTGGTTTTACGGTATTTTAATTTTACAGATTTTATTCTTTTTTGCTGTTTATAAGAAGAGGTTTTTTATATAAAAAATCCGAGGAAATTTCCTCGGATTTTACTTTGTCATTTTATTGTGTTGCTTAACTACAAGCAATTTTATTTACACGCGTTTCGTGACGTCCGCCTTCAAATTCGGTAGTTAAAAAAGCATCAACCATTTCTAAAACTTGCGGAATAGCCGTAAAACGTGCAGGAATAGAAATTACGTTTGCATTGTTATGCTGGCGTGCCAAAACGGCAATTTCTTTTGTCCAACACAAAGCGCAACGAACACCCTGATGTTTGTTTGCACTCATGGCAATTCCGTTACCCGAACCACAGATTACAATTCCAAAATCAACATTATTATCTTCTACATCTTGTGCTACTTTGTGTCCAAAATCAGGATAATCAACAGAATCAAAAGTATCGGTTCCGTAATTAACCACTTCAATTCCTTTGTCCTGAAGCATTTGTACCAAGGCTTTTTTATATTCCGGACCTGCGTGATCGTTTCCTATTGCAATTTTCATATCGTTTAGTTGTATTGTTTGTACAAAGGTAATTATTTTGAATTATTGAAAGATTATATTTTAGAAGATAGATCCTAGTAATCGAAATTATTATTTAAGACAAAATTTACATTTACACTTTAATATTTTCTTATCTTTAATAAGTATTTGGGCTGTATGCTTAAACAAATTTATATATGACAAAGAAAATAAGAAGATTCAATAAAAAACCGGGCAAAGATTATTCCGGACAAATTTTAAAATTACTATCACAAAATAGCGCTAAAGTTTTTAACTACAAGCAAATAGCATCTGTTTTGGAAGTTACCGATACTAAAGGACGAAACGAGATTATTAAAGAATTAAAATACCTTGTTTCTACCCAGAAAATTGAAGAAGTAGATCGTGGAAAGTTTCGTATTTTGGAACAATCGAGTTATTTTGAAGGAACAATTGACATGACTGCCCGCAAAGCAGCGTATTTTATTAGTCCTGAATTTGACCAAGATCCGTTTATTCCAACCAACAATTTAAACAAAGCGCTTCATGGCGATAAGGTGAAAGCCTACGTTTATAACAAACGCAAAGGTAAAAAACCCGAAGCCGAAGTTATTGAGATTTTAGAACGCAAACGCGATGAATTTGTCGGTGTAATTCAGATCAACGGCACGTTTGCTTTTGTTGTTACGGCAAATCCTAAAATGTATGTGGATTTGTTTATTCCGAAAGAAAAATTTGGCGATGCTGAAAACGGCGATGTTGTTTTGGTTAAAATGACCGATTGGCCCGAAAAAGCAAACAATCCGTACGGACAGGTTATTAAAGTCTTAGGAAAACCGGGCGAACACAATACCGAAATGCACGCTATTTTGGCTGAATACGGTTTACCGACCGATTTCCCTGTGGAAGTTGAAGCTTTCGCTCAAAAATTAGATACATCGATAACCGAAGAAGAAATTGCAAAACGCCGAGATATGCGTGATGTATTAACGTTTACGATTGATCCACGCGACGCAAAAGATTTTGATGATGCCTTATCATTTCAGGTTTTAGAAAACGGTAATTATGAAATTGGTATCCATATTGCCGATGTTTCGCATTATTTACAAGAAGGAACCGTTTTAGACGAAGAAGCATACAACCGTGCAACATCTATTTATTTAGTTGATCGTGTGGTGCCGATGCTTCCCGAAGTATTATCGAATTTTGCATGTTCGCTACGTCCAAATGAAGAAAAATATACGTTTTCTGCCGTTTTCGAACTGAACAACAAAGCCGAAATCGTAAATTCTTGGTTTGGCAGAACCGTTACGTATTCAGACAAGCGTTTTGCTTACGAAGAAGCGCAGGTTATTATTGAAACCAAAGGAAATAAAATTCCTGCCGAAATATCGTTAACCAACGAAGAGCAAACTATAGAAGAACCAATTGTTAATGCAATTTTAACGATGGACGATCTGGCTAAAAAAATGCGTGCAAAACGTATGGCAAATGGTGCAATTTCGTTTGATAAGGTGGAAGTGAAATTCCATTTAGATGAAAATGATGAACCAACGGGTGTTTATTTCAAGGTTTCTAAAGATGCCAATCATTTAATTGAAGAATTTATGTTGCTTGCAAACCGTAAGGTTTCAGAATTTATCGGCAAGCAGAAAAAAACCTTTATTTACCGTATACATGACGAACCAGATCAGGATAAATTATTCAATCTGCAAACAGTTATTTCAAAATTTGGTTACGGTTTAAATTTTAAATCAAAAGGTGATATTTCTAAATCGCTTAATAAATTGCTAAGTGATGTTCAAGGTAAAAAAGAGCAGAATTTGGTTGATACACTGGCAATTCGCAGTATGAGTAAAGCAGCGTATTCTACTCAAAACATTGGTCATTACGGTTTGGCGTTTGATTATTATTCGCATTTTACTTCGCCAATTCGTCGTTACCCCGATGTTATGGTTCACAGATTGTTGCAAAGTTATTTAGACGGAGCAAAATCGGCAGATGAAGAAGTGTACGAAGCTAAATGTGTGCATACATCGCAAATGGAAAATTTAGCAGCAAATGCAGAACGCGACAGCATAAAATACATGCAGGTTAAGTTTATGCAAGATCATAAAGACGAAGAGTTTGTAGGTGTAATTTCCGGCGTTACCGAATGGGGAATTTACGTGGAAATCGTAGAAAACAAATGTGAAGGAATGGTGCGTATACGCGAAATTAAAGATGATTATTATACGTTCGACGAAAAACAATATGCTTTAGTTGGCGAGGTTACCAAAAACCTGTTGCAGCTGGGCGATGAAATTATCGTGAAGGTTAAAAATGCCGATCTGGTTAAAAAGCAGTTAGATTTTACGTTTATTAAAAAAGTAAATGAATAATGAAAAAGCATTTTTTTACAGCAGCCCTATTCATAGGATTACAAACAATGGCAAATGCTCAGGTTGATAAAAACGTGGGCGATTTTACCTCGTTAAAAGCAAGCAACCGTATTAAAATTGAACTGATTCCATCAACCGAAAATAAAATCGTTGTAAAGGAAAGTCAGGCAGATGCGGTAAATATCATCAATAAAAACGGTCGGTTAGTTTTAAAAAATACGTTGAAAGAGCTGGTTTCAGAAAGTGAATATTCGGTTACCATTCAGGTTCATTTCAACAATTTAAAAGAAATCGATGCGCAAGGTGGTTCGTACATTTTTAGCGATGCCGTTATAGATCAAAACAAAATAGAATTGAACGCCAATTTAGGTTCTACCATAAAACTGAACCTGAAAACAGAAACGTTGACAGCCAATTCAAACACTGGTGCAAAGCTGCATTTAAACGGATCGGCTTCAAAATCGGTCAAGCTTTCGGCTTCATCGGGAGGACAAATTACTGCCAACGAACTAACTACTTTGCGCAATATTATTAAGGTAAATTCGGGCAGCGTGGTTAAGGCAACAGCAACCGATTATCTGGAAGCGCAGGTACTTGCTGGAGGAAGCATTAAAATTCATGGAAAGCCTAAAGATGTTAAAGAAAAAATAACCTTGGGTGGCACAATAGAATATATTAAATAATTTTATCGTAAATTTGTGGTAACACTAAATTAAAATGCCAACCAAAATTGGCATTTTTTTTATACTGAATGGATTTATTTGTAACAGGAATATTGCTTGGTTTTTTTCTCAGTTTCATGATTGGGCCTGTCTTTTTTATATTGATAGAAACCAGCATTACTAAAGGATTCAAAGCCGCACTAACTTTTGATGCCGGTGTTATTATTGCCGATATCTGTTTTATTTTAATAGCTTATTTTAGTAGTTTTCAGCTGATAAACAGAATTAAAGATGATCCTGCGCTTTTTCTTTT
>Ga0308157_10003007_pt1 | contig 25737 bp, 19 predicted proteins | sample PhyBR1_FD_201035 | JGI IMG/M metagenome (GOLD analysis project Ga0308157, IMG submission 201035) | Phyllosphere microbial communities from UC Gill Tract Community Farm, Albany, California, United States - DLSLB.R1 | ecosystem: Host-associated > Plants > Phyllosphere > Unclassified | place: USA...
TGCGGCTGTCGGCCCGCGCCCTGGGCTACGCCGAGCAGCTCGTGCGGCTAGCCAACCGCAGCCAGCCGGTGGCCCTCACCATGCACGAGAGCGCCACCGCCCTCAAGGAAGTGGTGGTGCAGGGCGCACCCATCACGCGGCAGGGCGACACGCTCAGCTACAAGGTTGAGGCCTTTGCCAACAAGAAGGACCGGGTGATTTCGGACGTGCTGAAGAAGATGCCGGGCATCGAGGTGGCCGGCGACGGGCAAATCAGCTATGAGGGCAAGCCCATCAGCAAGTTTTACATCAACGGGCAGGACCTGCTGGAAAGCCGCTACACCCTGGCCAGCGACAACCTGCCCAGCGACGCCGTGCAGAGCGTGCAGGTGCTCGAAAACCACCAGCCCATCCGGGCGCTCGACAAGCTCGTGCACCCCGACAACGCGGCGCTCAACATCAAGCTCAAGCACAAAATAACCGCCACCGGACAGGCCCGGCTGGGGGCCGGCGTGGTACCCGCGCCGCTAGGGGGCCTCTGGAGCGCCAACGTGTCGCCGATGCTGTTTACCAAAAAGCAGCAGCTCATCGACACCTACCAGAGCAACAATACCGGCCAGGACGTGGCCGCCGAGCTCAAGCCCCTGACCCTGGCCGACTTGCAGCAGCAGAGCGAGAGCAGCAACCAAAAGCCCGACCTCACCCACATCGTGGGCCTGGGCCAGCCGCCGGTGGCCGCTAGCCGTTACCTCTTCAATAAGGTGCACCTGCTGAGCGCCAACCACCTGGTAACCATCAGCAAGGAGCAGCAGCTGCGGGTGAATGCCTCTTACCTGCACGACGCCCAGACTCAGCGCGGCGGCTCGCAGACGTTTTATTATCTGCCCGATAACCAAGCGGTTAAAATCACCGAGGAGAAGTATAATAAACTGTATTTCAACACCCTGCAAACCGATTTGGCGTACATCAAGAACGTCAAGGACTACTACCTCAAGAATACGCTGAGTTTAGAAGGCCGATGGGATTCGCAGACCGGTGACATCTACCGGGCCGAGAGCGGGGCGCGCATCACGCAGGCGGCGCAGAACCCGTTTTTTGCGGCCACCAACCGGCTGGGGCTGGTGCAGCCCCTTAGCGCGGGCAAGATTTTGCAGGTGTCGTCGCTGGTGTTTTTCACCAATTCGCCGCAGCAGCTGGCGGTGAGTCCGGGGGTATTTGCGGCGGCCCTCACCAGCGGCGTGGCCTACGACACGGCCCGGCAGCGGGTGCGGCTAGGGTCGTTTTTTACGAGCAACTCGGTGGGCCTCACCGCCAGCCGCGGGCACTGGGCCTACGCCGGCACGGTGGGCTTCTCGCAGGAAAACCAGCGGCTGACTTCTTCGCTCGAAACCGCGCCGGTGGCCGCCACGGCTGGCCCGCTGCTACGCAACGACCTGGCCTGGGCCCACGGCCGCTACTACGTGCAGCCCGGCCTCAGCTACAAAGCCGACCTCTGGAACGCCAGCCTCGACCTGCCGGTGAGCTACTACGACTTTCGGGCCGCCGACGATGCGCTGGCCGCCGGGCAGCGCCTGCGCGTGCTGGTGGCCGAGCCCCGCCTCAGCGCCCGCCGCGACCTGGGGGCGCTGTGGTACGCCTCGGGCGGGGCCAGCCTGCGCAACGGCTTCGGCGATATTTCACAGCTCAACTACGCCTACATTCTGCGCGACTACCGCACCTTGCAGCGCAACGACGCGCCGCTGCCGCGCAGCATCGGCCAGAGCTACCACGCGGGGCTCTACTTCAAGAACCCGCTGAAGTCGCTGTTTTTCAGCACTAGTTACTCCTTTTCGACCACGCTCAGCAACCGCCTTTACAGCAGCCAGGTCGATGCCAGCGGGGCGCTGACCACGGTGGCGCTCGACCAGGACAGCCGCCGCACCTCGCACTCGGTATTCGGCAACGTGAGCAAATTTGTGAGCCCCTGGAAAACCAATTTCAGCCTTAACCTCTCGGCTAGCCTCAGCCAGCCGCCGCAGGTGCTCAATGGCCAACTGGCCCAAACTACTAGCCGCTCGGGCACGGCCACCTTCAAAGCCAGCGTGTCGGCCTTTGACTGGGGCAGCCTCGAATACAACGCCAGCCTCACGGCCCTGCGCAGCCAGGTGGAGGACGCGCCCACCCAGCCGCTAGCCCTGCTGCAAGACCACCACGCCAGCGTGAGCGTATTTCCGGTGGGCCGCCATGCCCTCACGGCCGCCGCCGACTACTACGCCAGCCAGGGACCAGCCGCGCCGGTACGGACCGTATTTGCCGACCTCACCTACCGCTACACGTTGCCCACGGCCCGCAAAATCGACCTAGAAGTGCGCTGGAACAATATTTTCGACACCCGGCAATACCAGTACGGCTACGTGAGCCAGTTTACGCTGGTGCAAAGCACCTACCAATTGCGCCCGGCGCAGGTGCTGGCCCTGGTGCGGCTGTCGCTGTGAGTAGCGCTACTGCATCGGCGCGCGGCTTTCGGGTGTACTTTTACCGCGCCAGACTTAGCTGGCACCGTTCCCTCCTACCCTTCATCCATTCCCATGAAAGTTACCGTAGTTGGGGCTGGCAACGTGGGCGCTACCTGCGCCGACGTGCTCGCCACCCGTGAAATTGCCAACGAAGTTGTTTTAGTTGACATCAAGGAAGGTTTCGCCGAAGGCAAAGCCCTCGATATCTGGCAGAAAGCCCCCATTATCGGCTACGACTCGCGCACCGTGGGCGTGACCAACGACTACGCCCGCACCGCCGGTTCGGATGTGGTGGTGATTACCTCGGGCCTGCCCCGCAAGCCCGGCATGAGCCGCGACGACCTTATCGCCACCAACGCCGGCATCGTGAAATCGGTGACCGAGCAAGTGGTGAAGCACTCGCCCAACGCCATTATCATCATCGTGAGCAACCCGCTCGACGTGATGACGTACCAGGCCCACCTCACCGCCAAGCTGCCCCGCGAAAAGGTATTCGGCATGGCCGGCATCCTCGACACGGCCCGCTACCGCGCCTTTCTGGCCGAGGCCCTGAACGTGAGCCCCAAAGACATTCAGGCCGTGCTCATGGGCGGCCACGGCGACACCATGGTGCCGCTGCCCCGCTACACCACCGTGGGCGGCATCCCGGTTACCGAGCTGATTGACAAGGACAAGCTCGACGCCATTGTGGAGCGGACCAAGAACGGCGGCGGTGAGCTGGTGAAGCTCATGGGCACCTCGGCCTGGTACGCGCCCGGCGCGGCCGCGGCCCAAATGGTAGAAGCCATCGTGCGCGACCAGCGCCGCGTGTTCCCGGTGTGCCTGGAGCTGCAAGGCGAGTACGGCATCAACGGTGTGTACCTCGGTGCCCCGGTTATTCTGGGCAAAAACGGCATTGAGAAAGTCATTGAGCTACAGCTCAACGACGAGGAAAAGGCGCTGCTCGAAACCTCGCGCGGCCACGTGAAAGAGGTAATGGACGCGCTGGATAAGATGAGCGCCCAGCCTGCGGCGTAGTATTGCCGGCACCTTTTGTAGCTGAAATCTGAAAAGCGGGTGGCCCAGGCCGCCCGCTTTTTTAATTTTGCGCCCTCCCATGCCCGAAGCCCCCCTAGCCACGCTACTTATCCAAACTGCCTTCATCGGCGACGTAATTCTGGCCACGGCGCTGGTTGAGTACCTCGCCGAGCACGCGCCAGCTACGCCACTCGACGTGTTGGTGCGGCGCGGCAACGAAGGGCTGCTAGCGGGCAATCCGCACGTCCGGCGGGTATTGATTTGGGATAAGAGAAGCCAGAAATACCCGAATCTGCTGCGCCTGCTGAAGCAGATTCGGCAAGCGGAATACGGCCGCGTGGTGACGTTGCAGCGCTTTGCCAGCACCGGATTTCTTACAGCATTTTCGGGCGCGCCGGAGCGGGCCGGCTTTGCCGAAAACCCCTTTAGCCGTTTTTTTACGTGGCGCGTGCCGCACGTTATTGGCGATGGCACCCACGAGGTGGCGCGCAACCTGCGGCTGCTACCCGAGGCTAGCGGTACCCATCTGCCCCGGCCCCGCCTCTACCCTACCCCGGCCGACGAAGCGGCGGCCGCGCCCTACGCGGCCGTGGGCGAGTACCTGTGCTTGGCCCCCACTTCGGTGTGGTTTACCAAGCAATACCCGGAAGAAAAATGGCTGGAGCTGCTGGCCGCGCTGCCGGCTGGCCTACCCGTGTACCTGCTCGGTGGCCCGCCCGACACGGCCGCCTGCGAACGGCTGGCTCAGTTGGCCGCCCGGCCGGGCTTGGTCAATTTATCGGGCAAGCTATCGCTGCTAGCCTCGGCCGCGCTCATGCGCGGCGCGGTGCTCAACTACGTGAACGACTCGGCGCCGCTGCACCTCTGCTCGGCCGTGAATGCGCCGGTGTGCGCCATTTTTTGCTCCACGGTGCCAGCGTTTGGGTTTGGGCCGCTGAGCACATTTGCGCGCATTGTGGAGCACCCAGGGCCGCTAGCCTGCCGGCCGTGCGGGCTGCACGGGCACGCCAGGTGCCCGCTGGGGCACTTTCGCTGCGCCCGCGAAATCGACACCGCGCAGCTGCTGGCGGTATTGGCCGAGGCGCGCGTGCGGCGGGGCTAGCCACCCGGCTACCTGCGGCCCCGGCCCGGCATCGAAGGTGCCTGATTGTGCGTATCTTACTACATGGACCGCATCTATCACCTCCTCGCCGAACACTGGCACCTGAGCCAGGCGCAGTACTACCACCTGCACCTGCTCAGCTCCGTGCTCCTGGGCCCCTCACTGGGCGTTTTGCTCCTGATACTTTTTCGGCGCGTGCGCCAGAAAAGCGCGGTGCGGCCGGCTCTCTAGCCGAGCTCGTACTTACCAGTCTCAGCCAAACTGCTCCCACAGGGCGCGCAGGCTGAGACCACCCATAATAGCCACTACTACCCAGCCGGACAGCAGCATCCAGCGCGGGTGCCGGTACGTGCCCATGAGGCGAGGGCTAGCGGCCGCCACCAGCACAATGGCTAGGGCGATGGGTAGTATCAAACCATTGATGGCCCCGGCAAAAATCAGCAGCTGGGTCGGCTTGCCGATGCCCACGAAGATGCTCGTGGATAAGAGGATAAACACCGAGATGCAGGCCCGCTCGTAGCGCTCGAACACGGGGTGAAAGGTCTTAAAAAACGACACCGACGTGTAGGCCGCGCCCACCACCGACGAGATGGCCGCGCTCCACAAAATCACCCCAAATACCCGAAACCCCACCTCGCCCGCTGCCGCGCGAAACACGCTGGCGGCCGGGTTGTCGGCCGCTAGGGTGGCGCCCTGGCTCAGCACGCCCACGATGGCCAGAAACAACACAAACCGCATGAAGGTGGAAATAACAATGCCGCTCACGGCGCTGCGCGTCACTACATCTTGGTTGTTAATCCCTTTGATGCCGGCATCGAGCAGGCGATGCGCGCCCGAAAACGTGATGTAGCCGCCCACCGTGCCGCCCACAATGGTGACGATGGCCGCCGCGCTCACCTTGGCCGGCAGCAGCGTGTGGTGCAGCGCTTGCAGCAGCGGCGGGTGCGCGCTATAAGCAATGCCGAGCGTGAGCAAAATCTTGACCGTGCCCAGAATTTTGGTGAAGCCGTCGAGCATCTTGCCCACTTCGCGTACCCAAAACAGCAGCAGCGCCACCGCGCAGCTCACCAGCGCACCCTGCTCGTAGCTGAGGCCGGTGAGCACGTTCAGGCCCAAGCCGCAGCCCGCGATGTTGCCAATATTGAACGCAAAACCGCCCAGAATGACCATGCCCGCCAGAAAGTACCCTAGCCCCGGCAGCAGCTGGTTGGCCAGGTCCTGGGCCCGCAGCTCGCTCACCGTGAGGATGCGCCAGGTGTTGAGCTGCGCGCCCACATCGAGCACCACCGACACGAGGATGACGAATCCGAAGCTGGTGAGCAGCTGCTGGGTAAAAACCGTCGTTTGGGTCAGAAAGCCGGGGCCGATGGATGAGTTGGCCATCAGGAAAGCGGCGCCCAGGCTGGCCCCGCCAAACCACCGCGCGGGCCGCGCCTTCATCGGGCGATGGCCGGGCGGGCCACCTGCACCCCAACATTAGCCAGCGCCGTGCGCAGCTGCCGGGCAAATTCCAGGGCGTGCGCACCGTCGCCGTGCAGGCACACCGTATTGGCCCGAATGGCCACTTCGGTGCCCTGCTGGGTGCGCACCCAGCCGCCCTGCACCATGCCCAGCACCTGGGCAATGGCCGCCTCAGCGCTGGTGATGAGCGCATCGGGCTGGCGGCGCGGCGTAAGCGTGCCATCGGGCTGGTAGGTGCGGTCGGCAAACACCTCGTGGGCGGTGCGCAGGCCGATTTTCTCGCCGGCTTTCGTCAATTCGGAGCCAGCCAAGCCGTAGAGCACCAGCTCGGGCTGCACTTTATACACGGCTTCGGCAATGGCCTCGGCGAGGGCGGCGTTGGTGGCGGCCATGTTGTAGAGCGCGCCGTGGGGCTTGAGGTGGTGCAGCTGCCCGCCCTCGGCCCGCACCACGGCCGCCAGGGCCCCTAGCTGGTACACGGTCATATCAAACGCTTCTTCGGCCGAGATATCCATCGTGCGGCGGCCGAAGCCTACCAAATCGGGCAGGCCGGGGTGGGCGCCGATGGCCACCTGGTGGGTTAGCGCCCGGCGCACGGTTTGGCGCATTACGCCGGGGTCGCCGGCGTGGAAGCCGCAAGCCACGTTGGCCGAGGTGATAAGGGGCATGATTTCGGCGTCCTGGCCCAGGGTCCAGGCGCCAAAGCTTTCGCCCAGGTCGCAGTTTAAATCGACGGTAGCCGCTAAAGTCATGGCAGTGATTTTAAGTGAACCGCCCGCGCCAACGCACGCAATCGCCGTTCCTGCGCAAGATACAGCGCCTGCGCCTCGGCTAGCCCCACCTGCACGAAGCGCAGCCGCGTGCCTGGCAGCGCCTGCGCCAGCCGCCCTAGGTCGGCCGAGATAACCTGGGCCAGTCGGGGGTAGCCGCCGGTAGTTTGGCAGTCGGCCAGCAGCACAATGGGCTGCCCCCCCGCCGGCACCTGCACCGTACCAAACGTGACGGCGCTCGACAGCAGCTCGCTAGCCATATCGCGCGCCAGCGATGGGCCACCGAGCCGGGCACCCATGCGGTCGGCCTCGGTCGTGACGGTGAAGGCTTCGGCCCAAAAAGCCCGCTGGCTAGCCGGCCCAAACTGCTCGTACTCGGGCCCCGGCAAGGCGCGCACCACCAGCGGCGCACCAGGGCTAGCCGGTAGGAATGTTGGCAAAAACCAGCGCGCCGCCGCCCAACCAGCGGCCGGTTCCGGCAGGCTATTCTCGATTAAGCGTCGCCCGGCCGCCGGCCACTCGCCCACCGGCAGTTCGTCGCCGGCTTGCAGCGCCCGCCCGGCCAGCCCGCCCACTGCCGCCCGCAGGTAGGTGGCGCGGCTGCCCAGCACCGGCGGCACGGCTACGCCGCCCGCCAGGGCTAGCCAGGCCCGGCCGCTCGTTGTAGGGGCGCCAAAGGTGAGCACCGCGCCGGCCCGCACGGCCACCGGCCGGCCCAGCGGCACGGGCTGGCCCGCGATGGTTGCCGCCAGGTCGGCACCGGTGAGGGCCAGCAGGGCATCAGCCTCGAAGCGGAGCACGGGGCCGCGCAGGGTCAGTTCGAGGCCGGCCAGGTTCTCGGGGTTGCCTACCAGCAGGTTGGCCGCGCGCAGAGCCCCGGCATCGAGCGCGCCGCTCACCACCAGGCCTTGCCGCTGGTAGCCGTAGCGGCCAAGGTCCTGCACCGTGGTGAGCACGCCGGGCTTTATAACGCTAATGGGCATGGCGCAGGCGCTGAAATTCGGCTTCGGAAATGGGCACGAAGCGCAGCCGGTCGCCGGCTTGCAGCAGGCTGGGCCGGGCGCGGCCAGGGTCAAACAGCCGCAGCGGCGTGCGCCCGATAAGCTGCCAGCCGCCCGGCGTGGGCAGCGAGTAAATGCCCGTTTGGGCGCCCGCGATGCCCACCGCGCCGGCTGGCACCAACGGCCGGGGCGTGGGCCGGCGCGGGGTGGCTAGCCCCGCATCGAGCCCGCCGAGGTACGGAAAGCCGGGTGCAAAGCCCACCATGTATACCAAATACTCGGGCTGCGCGTGGCGGGCAATTACCTCGGCCGGCGCGAGCTGCGCGTGGCTGGCCACCAGGCCGAGGTCGGGGCCAAAATCGCCGCCGTAGCACACCGGAATCTCCACCAGTGGGCCGGGCACGTAGTCGGCCAGCGCGGCCTGGGCAGCAGGCAGCAGGCCTAGCAAATAACTGGCTACCTGCTCATAAGGCACTATTTCACTAGCCTGACTTAGTACCCACGGGTCGTAATACACGGTGAGCGTGGTGAAGGCCGGCACTACCTCGCGCAGGCCAGGCAGCGGGTGCTGGGCCAGCGCTTGCGCAAAGGCCTGAAGGAGCTGGTGCGTCGCCGGCGCAATGGCCTGGCCCAGCTCCAGCACCACGGCCGCATCGCCGAGCGGGTACAGGCGCAGGGGCGGCGTAGAATCAGCCATGCGGGTAGCGGCTTAGTTTTGGGGAAATTGTTTGTCGTTTGCCACGCTTGCTATGCCCGTGAACTACCGTAAATATGGGGCCCTCGGCGGCCTGCTGCTGGCCGCCTGCCAGCGCGCCACCTACCCCAACGCCCAAGCGGCCGATGCTACCCTAGCCGCCCCCGTGGCCGCGCCGCCCGTGGTGCCCGGCGTGAGCCGCGAGCTGGCCGAGTTTCGCAAGCAAACCATCAGCCGCGTGGCCTACGACCTGCGCCTGAGCGTGCCCGGCCGCAAAGCCGACCCCGTGCGGGCCGAGGAAACGATTTCCTTCCGCCTGCGCGACAACCGTGCCCCGGTGCAACTCGATTTCAAAGGGCTAGCCAGCCAGCTGCACACGCTGAGTATCAACGGCCAGCCGGCCACTATTGACTACCGCAAGGAGCACCTCGTGCTGCCGGCCGCCGCGCTGCGGGTGGGTGATAACGTGGTAAAAATCAGCCTCAACGCAGGCGACTTGTCGCTCAACCGCAACGCCGACTACCTCTACACGCTGCTCGTGCCCGACCGCGCCCGCACGGTAGTGCCGGTGTTCGACCAGCCAAACTTGAAGGCCACTTTTGCGCTGGCCCTCACCGTGCCGCCGGGCTGGAAAACGGTGGCCAATTCGCACTGGGCGGGCACCGACAGCAGCCAAACGGTGCAGTATATTCCCTCCGACTCCATCAGCACCTACCTCTTTTCGTTTGCGGCGGGCAAATTTCAGCGGGTCACCCAGCAGGTCAACGGCCGACCGATGAACTTCCTGCACCGCGAAACGGACTCGGCTAAAATCCGGCTGAGCATGCCCGTTATTTTCCGGCTGCACGGCGAGGCGCTGAGCTTTCTGGAAAAGTATACGGGCATCCCCTACCCGTTTCAAAAGTTCGATTTTACGGCCATCCCTGACTTCCAGTACGGCGGCATGGAGCACGTGGGCAATATTGACTACAAGGCCGCTAGCCTCTTCCTGGACGAAGGCGCGACCAAGGACCAGCTGCTAGCCCGCCAAAACCTCATCGGCCACGAAACGGCCCACATGTGGTTTGGCGACCTCGTGACCATGCAGTGGTTCAACGACGTGTGGATGAAGGAGGTCTTCGCCAATTTCATGGCCGACAAGATGAACCCCGAAGCCGCCGCCGGCCCGGCGCAGCTGCTCAAGTTCGTCACCGACCACTACCCCGCCGCCTACGCCGTGGACCGCACGGCCGGGGCCAACCCCATCCGCCAGCCGCTCGACAACCTGCAAGATGCCGGCTCGCTCTACGGCAACATCATCTACCACAAGGCGCCCATCATGATGCGCCAGTTGGAGCTACTAATGGGTGAAAAGCCGTTCCAGGAAGGCATTCAAGAGTACCTCAAAAAATACGCCCACGGCAACGCCACCTGGCCCGACCTCATCGCCATCCTCGACGCCCACACGCCCGCCGACCTCGCCGCCTGGAACCAAGTGTGGGTAAACCAGCCCGGCCGCCCGGTATTTGACTATGAGCTGCCGGCGGGGGCTAGCCAGCTCACCATTCGCCAGCACGCCGAAGATGGCTCCGAGCGCCTCTGGCCCCAGCAGTTTCGGGTGTTGGCCATGTACCCGGGCGGGCCGGTAGAGATTCCGGTCAACATGACCCAGCGCGAGGTGACGGTGCCGCTGCCCGCCGGCAAGGGGGCGCCTAACTACGTGCTACTCAACTCGCAGGGCTTGGGCTACGGCGTGTTTCCAGTGGCGCCGCAGGCCGCCGACCACCTGGCTAGCCTCGCCGACCCGGTGGCCCGCGCCAGTACCTACATCGCGCTGTACGAGAACATGCTGGCCGGCCGCGGGCTAGCCCCGCGCCCGCTGCTCGACCGCCTCGTGGCCCAGACCGCCCACGAAACCAACGACCTCAACATCAAGCTACTCACCGGCCAGCTGAGCGCCATTTTTTGGCAATTTCTAAAGCCCGCCGAGCGCACCGCGCTAGCCCCGGCAATGGAGAAAGCCCTCTGGCAAGCCATGCTGGCGCAGCAAAAGCCCGGCGAGCAAAAGCTGTATTTCAAAGCCTACCAAAGCGTGGCGCTCACGCCACCCGCCCAAAAGCGCCTCTACCAAATCTGGCAAACGCAGAAAGCGCCCGCGCTCGTGAAGCTGACTGAGGACGACTACACTGCCCTGGCCTTGGCCCTAGCCGTGCGCGACTACGCCGCCCCGCAGCCCATTCTGCCGCAGCAGCTGGCCCGCATCACCAACGTGGACCGCCGCCAGCGCCTGCAATTCCTGATGCCTGCGCTCTCGCCCGACGTGGCCGTGCGCGACCAGTTTTTTACTTCGCTCAAAGACGAGAAAAACCGCGAGAAGGAAGCCTGGGTGCAGAGCGCCCTCGGCTACCTGCACCACCCACTGCGCCAGGCTACATCGGAAAAATACCTGCCCGCTAGCCTCGATTTACTGGAAGAGATTCAGCAGACGGGCGACATCTTTTTTCCGGCTGGCTGGCTGCAAGCCACGCTGGGCAGCTACCAGTCGGCCGCGGCGGCGCGCACGGTGCGCGACTTTCTGGCGGCGCACCCGACTTACAATCCGCAGCTGCGCAGCAAGCTGTTGCAAGCGGCCGACGACCTGTTTCGGGCCGAGAAACTGACGCGCTAAAAAGTCGTTGCCATGCTGACGAAGGCAGCATCTCGCCAGGGCCAAGTGGCCGGTGCTTCCCTAGCGCGATGCTGCCTTCGTCAGTATGACGGGAGTTTAGTAAGTGGCGCTAAGAAAAGCCGCCTCTCAGGCGCGAACTTTGTTGCTCTCGTTGGTTTATAGCTACAATGTCTGATTACCACCAATTCGAATATCCCAACGGCATCCGCCTTTTACACAAGGAAGTGCCGCATACTAAGATTGCGCACTGCGGCTTTTTGCTCGACATCGGCTCGCGCGATGAGCAGGCGCACCAGCAGGGACTAGCCCATTTTTGGGAACACATGGCCTTCAAGGGCACCCACAAGCGCAAGTCGTTTCACATCCTCAACCGCCTCGAAACCGTGGGCGGCGAGCTAAACGCCTACACCACCAAGGAGAAAATCTGCTTCTACGCCACGCTGCTCAGCACGCATTTTGAGCGGGCATTTGAGCTACTTACTGACCTGACGTTCAACTCGGTATTTCCGGAGCGCGAGGTCGAGAAAGAGCGGGGCGTGATTCTGGAGGAGATGAGTATGTACCAGGATGCGCCCGAAGACGCCATCATCGACGACTTCGATGCCGTCATCTACGGCGAGCATCCGCTGGGAGTTAATATCCTGGGCACCCGCGAAAGCGTGAGCGGTTTTCAGACCGCTGATTTTCACGCCTTTTACAACGAGAACGTACGCACCGACCGGCTGATTTTCAGCTCGGTGAGCAACCTGCCGTTCAAGGAAGTGAAGCGGCTGGCCGACCGGTTTCTGGCGCCCATTCCGGCCCGGCTAGGGCCGCGCCCGCGGCTGCCTTTCGATAGCTACCTGCGCCACGACCGCGTGGAGAAGCGGCCCATTTCGCAGGCGCACTGCCTGGTGGGCGGCCCCGCCTACCCCATCACCGACGAGCGCCGGGTGCCGTTTTTTATGCTCAACAACATCCTGGGTGGCCCTGGCATGAACTCGCGCCTCAACCTAGCCGTGCGCGAGAAATACGGCCTCGTGTACACCATCGACAGCTCGTATTCGCCTTATACCGACACCGGCTTGTTCGGCGTGTACTTTGGCACCGAGGCCAAGCAGCTAGGCCGCACGCTGGGCCTGGTGCAGAAGGAGCTGAAGCTGCTGCGCGAGAAAGAGCTGACCACCAGCCAGCTGCACGTGGCCAAAAATCAGCTTATGGGCCAGCTCGCCATGAGCGAGGAAAGCAACTCGGGCCTGATGCAGCTGCTGGGCAAAAGCACCCTCGACCTGGGCCGCGTGGAGCCGCTGAGCGAGATTTTCACGCGCATCGAGAACGTGACTGCCAACCAGCTGCGCGAGCTCGCCAACGACGTGCTGGCCGAGGACAACCTCAGCATTTTGCAATACGTGCCGGAAGAAAAGTAGCGCTGGCAAGCCTGTATGATTCTATCACCTAGCCGCCGTGTAGCCGCTGCGCAAGCTAGCGACCTGCTACGCAACGGCCAGCCGCTGCGGAACTGCCACGTCGGTGGCCCGCTAGCGCTACCTGCCGGCGAAACTTGGACGCAGGCGGTGACCCTTGAAAACTGCGTCATTGATGATTTCGTTTGTCTTTCCGTCGATTTTAGCAAGCCGGTTAAGCTGCTCAACTGCCACTTTGGCAACTGTCAGTTTACGTTCAGTTATTTTTTGAGCGGGCTGACTATCGACACCTGTTATTTTGCTGACTATCTGGATTTTCAGGCGGGTGGGCACAACCAGGCGGGCGAGCCGGTCCGCATTGTCAACAGCCAGTTTGCTGCCTTTGTCAATTTTTTTGATTGCTCGTATGAAAGCGCTGTAATTATTACGGACAATCATTTTCTGGGTGGCACCAACCTCTTGGGCAAACCCCATGCTATTCCCGTCACTTTTGCAGTAGCGCCGCTGCTGGCTCGCAACCGCGGCCGGCTCGACGTTGATGGCGAAGACCTAGCGCAACCCGTCGATGGCTAAGGCAGCATCCGTCTTCGGCCCGGTGCCGGGCATTGCGCCCGGCCACGAGTTCCGCAACCGCCTGGAGCTGTGGAGCGCCGGCGTGCACCGCCAAACCCAGGCCGGCATTAGCGCGCGGCAGGGCGAAGGGGCCGAAAGCATCGTGCTTTCGGGCGGCTACGAAGACGACGAGGACCTGGGCGCGGTCATCATCTACACCGGCCGGGGCGGGCGCAGCGCCGAAAGCCAGCAGCAGGTGGCCGACCAGACCCTGACCGGCGCCAACCGCGAGCTGGCTCGCAACGTGCTCACCGGCCTGCCCGTGCGCGTGACGCGCAAGGTGACGGAAGCCGGCCGCAGCTTCTACCGCTACGCCGGCCTCTACCGCATTGCCAGCTACTGGGCCGAAACTGGCAAGTCGGGCCACCGCGTGTGGCGCTTCCGGCTGGAAGAGCTGCCTAGCGAGGCAACTGCACCGGAAACTCCCGCGCCGGCGGCCGCCGCGCCCGACCTATTTACGGCCCACGAGCCGGCGCCTGCCTACGGCCCGGCCCCGCGCCGGCTGGCTACCACGTTGCGCCTGGTGCGCGACACGGCCGTTACGCGCCAGGTGAAGCTGCTGCATGACTACCACTGCCAGGTGTGCAGCGAGCGGCTGGCTAGCCCCGCCGGGCCGTATGCCGAGGCGGCGCACATCCGGCCGCTGGGCGCGCCGCACCACGGGCCCGACGTGCTGGCCAACGTGCTGTGCCTCTGCCCCAACCACCACGTGCTGTTCGACCTCGGCAGCTTCGGCGTGGCCGATGATGGCACCTTGCTGGGGCTAGTCGGGCAGTTGCGGCAGCACCGCCAGCACGTGGTGGCGGCTGAGTTTCTGGCCTACCACCGGGCGCATTTTTACGAGCCGCAGGCCGGCGCGCTACCCTAGCCCCACCATGCCTACTCCTACCTTCGGCCACGTGGGCACGGCCCGGCCGGGCGACTTATTCGCCTCGCGCCTCGACCTGGCGCTGCGCGGGCAGCACCGGCCGCCGCGGGCGGGCGTGTGCGCCACCGTGGCCCACGGCGCCGAGAGCCTCATTCTGGCCGACCAGTACGAGGACGACGAAATCTATGAGGACTATTTCTGGTACGCCGGCCACGGCGGGCGCGACGGCCAAACCGGCCGCCAAGTAACCGACCAGGACTTCACTCACCGCAATCGGGCGCTGGCCCGCAGCCAGGAAACCGGCCGGCCGGTGCGCGTTTTCCGGCGCATCGCGCCGGCTGGCGACCGGCAGTTTCGCTACGAAGGGCTGTGGCAGATTGTGCAGCACGAATACGTGGTGGGCCGGTCGGGCTACCGCGTGTACCGCTTTCGGCTGGAGCCTTATTCCGCTACTATATAAAGCGGTTCTGCTCATTTAGCGTCCGCTTGGCGAAACATCTCTATCGAACGATACCCTAGCGGCACGGTAGAAATGCTTCGCCAAGCGGACGCCAAGTGGGCAGGGCCGCTTTACAACCTTGACTTACATGACTGATAACGACATCCAAGCCTACGCCGACCAGCACACCCAGCCCGAGCCGCCGCTGCTGCACCAGCTTTGGCGCGAAACCCATTTGCAGTTGCTGATGCCGCGCATGGCCACCGGCCACTGGCAGGGCCGGCTGCTGAGTATGCTTTCGCACCTTCTCAAACCCAGCCGGATTCTGGAAATCGGCACCTTCACCGGCTATGCTACCCTGAGCCTGGCCGAGGGGCTAGCGGTGGGTGGCCACGTGCACACCATCGAAATCAACCCCGAGCGCGAGCGGCGCATCCGGCGCTACGTGGCGGCGGCGGGGCTAGCGGCGGCCGTGACGCTGCACCTCGGCGATGCGCGCGATGTTTTGGCCGGCTTGGTCGGCGAAGTGTGGGACTTGGTCTTTATTGACGCCGACAAACTACACAACGGCCGGTATTTTGAGCTCGTTATCAACCAGGTGCGCACCGGCGGGCTCGTGATTGTGGACAATGTGCTGTGGGGCGGCAAGGCGCTGCCCGGTTATCCGCTCAAAGCCAACGACCACGATACCCGCGCCGTACGCGCTTTCAACGACCAAATGCGGCTCGACCCGCGCGTGGTGCCGCTGCTGCTGCCCGTGCGCGACGGGCTGCTGCTGCTGCGCAAAATTTAGCTGTGAGTTGCTAGTTGCCAGTTGCTAGTCACTATACCACAACAACTAACAACTGGCAACTAATACCGACCTATGCGCTTTCTACTCTTTACCGGGCTAGCCGGGCTTGTGACTTTCAGCGCCTCGGCCCAGAGCGTTGTGCGCGGTAAGGTACTCGATGGCAAGGACCAGAGCCCGCTCATCGGGGCCAACGCGGTGCTCATTCACCTGCCCGACTCGGTGCGCACTGGCACGGCCGTGGGCGCCGACGGCAACTTCGAAATAACGGGCGTGGCACCGGGCCGCTACCTGTTTTCGGCCTCCTACGTGGGCTACCAGGAGCAGCGCCAGGCCGTTACCGTGCCCGAGGGCGGCGCACCCCTTGCGCTGGGCACAGTGGCCCTGGCCACGGGCGGCGTGGCCCTCAAAACGGTGGTCGTGACCGGCCAGGCCGTGCAGGTGGTGCAGCGCGGCGATACCACCAGCCTCAATGCCAAGGCCTTCAAAACCAACCCCGATGCCACGGCTGGCGACCTTATTGGCAAGATGCCCGGCATCTCGGTCGATGCCAGTGGCAAAACCCAGGCCCAGGGCGAGCAGGTGCAGCAGGTGCTCGTGGATGGCAAGCCCTTTTTTGGCACCGACCCCGACGCGGTGCTCAAAAACCTGCCCGCCGAGGCCATTGACCGCGTGGAGATTTTTGACCAGCAGAGCGAGCAGAGCCGCTTTTCGGGCTTCAACGACGGCAATACGCAGAAGACGTTGAATATCATTACCAAACCCTCGTTCAGGAACGGGCAGTTTGGGCGGGCCGTGGTGGGCGCCGGGGCCGGCAACTCGGCCACCGATACCCGCGATGGCCGCTACCGGGCTAGCCTCAACCTCAACGACTTCCACGAAAACCGGCGCGTTACGGTGCTGGCCCAGAGCAATAATGTCAACGAGCAGAACTTCGGCACCGACGACCTGCTCGGGGTTATCGGCAACTCGGCGCCCGGGGGTGGCGGCGGCCGGGGCGGCCGGGGCGGTGGAGGTGGGGGTAGCGGGGGCTCGAATGCGGGCGATTTTCTGGTGAGCCAGAACGGCGGCATCAGCCAGACCACGGCGGCGGGCCTCAACTACTCGAACAGCTGGAACAAGAAAACGGAGCTCACGGGCAGCTACTTCTTCAACCACTCGACCAACACGCTGAACAGCACTACCAACCGCCAGTTTGTGACGGGCACGCGCTACAACGAGAACTCATCGTCGAGCAGCCGCAACACCAACCACCGCGCCAATTTCCGGCTCGACCAGAAGATTGACTCCATGACGTCGGTGCTGTTTCGGCCCCGCATTTCGTGGCAGCAAAACGATGCCAACCGCCAACTCATCGGCCTGACTTCGCGCGAGAATATCACGCAGAGCCAGATTAATACCTTGCACCAGAGCGATAACCAGGCTATTAACCCGGCCGGCGACCTGCTGCTGCGCCGCAAGCTGGGCCGCCGGGCCGGCCGCACGCTCTCGCTCAGCGTCAATGGCTCGTACTCGGGGCACACGGGTAATTCCATTCTGAATACCACCAATGTTGGCAGCACAGCCAGCAACCTCAACCAGCAGTCGCTGCTAACCCAGAAGGGCGGCACCATTGCCGGCAACCTGGCCTACACCGAGCCGGTGGGCAAGCAGGCGCAGCTGCAAGGCAACTACGCGCTGAGCTACGCGCCCAACAACTCGGACAAGCGCACCTACGATTTTGACGGCACCGACCAACAGTACAACCTACTGAACACGGCGCTGAGCAACGTTTTTTCCAACTATTACCTCACCCAGGGCGGCGGCCTGAGCTACCGCTACAACAACCGCAAGGTGCAGCTATCGGTGGGTGCCAATGCGCAGGTGGCGCAGCTACAAGGCAATCAGGAGTTTCCGCTGCCCGGCGGCGCCATCGACCACACCTTCTGGAGCATCCTGCCGCAGGCCAATATTACGTGGCGGCCCGACCGCTCGCACAACCTGCGCCTGTTTTACCGCACCAACACCAACGCCCCTAACCTCAACCAGTTGCAGGCCGTGGTGAACAACTCCAACCCCTTGCAGCTAACCGTCGGCAACCCCGAGCTGCGCCAGGAATACGCCCACAACCTGGTGATGCGCTACTCGGGAGCCCGCGCCGACAAGAACAGCAACTTCTTTGCCCTGCTTTCGGGCAACTACACCCAGAACCCGATTTCGAACAGCACCACCGTGGCCGCGCGCGACACCACCGTGACCGTGCCCACCGGCCCCAACAGCGGCCAGCAGGTGCGCCTGCCGGCCGGCGGCCAGCTCACGCAAGCCGTTAACTTACAGGAGCAATACACCCTGCGCGCCCAGGCCAACTACGGCCAGCCACTCACGGCCATCAAGTCAAACATCAACGTGACGCTGGGGGCCAGCTTCAGCCAAAACCCGGGGCTAGTGAACGGTCAGCTCAACTACGCCCGCACGCCGGCCCTCACCGGCGCCCTCACCCTGAGCAGCAACATCAGCGAGAAGCTCGACTTTACGCTCTCTTCGGCCTCGACCCAGAGCTACGTGCGCAATACGCTGCGCCAGCAGCTCAACAACACGTATTTCAACCAGCTTACCCGCCTGCGACTGAGCTGGATAGTGGGCCCCGGCATCTCCATCCAGACCGATGCCACCCACCAGCTCTACCGCGGCCTGAGCGCGGCCTACAACCAGAATTATATCCTCTGGAATGCCAGCATCGGCAGGAAGCTTTTCCCCGGCCAGCGCGGCGAAATCAAGCTCTACGCCTTCGATATTCTGAAGCAGAACCGCGCCATCCAGCGCAACGTGAACGTGGCCTATTTTGAGGACGTGCAAACCACTGTGTTGCAGCAGTATTTCATGCTGATGTTCACCTACAATATCCGCTCGGCCAACATGACGGCCCTGCCCACCGCGCCCGACGGCCCCGACGGCGGCCGGCGCGGGCGCGGCGGCTTCGAGGGCCCGGGTGGGGGCAGCCGCCCGCCCGGCGGCGCCCCCGGTGGCTTCGGCGGCTAGGGTTTTCGGCGGATTAACAAGCCCCAAAACCCGTCGGCCTGACGACTAGAAAGCACCTTAACCGGCTTATTGTAAGCAGCCCCCAAGGTGCCCGCAGTTGTTGGTCTGGTGTGCTTACGACCCGCTTCATGCCGTGCTTGCTGCTGTTTTTCGGCTTAACTTGCCAACCGTAGGCGGCGGGGTACGTTGACTGGCATACTGTTATGAGAAGACTTTTCCCGGCTTTGCTGCTGGGGCTGACCAGCCACCCGGCGCTGGCCGTGGCCCCGCCCCCCGTACCCGCTAGCCTCGACCTGGTGGGCCTGCACCTGACCCTCGACAACGAGGCTCGACAGCTAGTGCAAGCGAAAGTGAACAGTCTCTGCCGCCACACCGCCTCGTTTGAGGCGCGGGTGGCCCTAGCGGAAGCCGCGTTTCCGCTCATCGACCGGGTGCTGGCCGAGGAAGGCGTGCCGGCCGACTTTCGCTACCTAGTATTGCAGGAGAGCGCCTTGCAGGGCAATGCCGAGAGCGTGCACGGCGCCGTGGGCTACTGGCAGTTCAAGCGCGAAACGGCCCTGAGCCTGGGCCTTGCCGTGAACGGCAGCATCGACGAGCGCCGCCACCTCACGGCCAGCACCCGTGCCGCTGCCCGCTACCTCACCCGCCACAATGCTACGCTGCACAACTGGGCCAATGCCTTGCTCAGCTACAACACCGGCCTGAGCGGCGTGCGCCCCTATACCCGCCCCGGCGATGCCGACGCCACCAGCATGGCCTTCACGGGCGATACCAACCAGTACCTGCTCGATTTCATCGCTCAGAAAATAGCTTTCGAGCCGGTGTGCGCGCAGCACGCGGTACCCTTTGTGCCCTGGCGCGAGGTGCCCGCCGCCCCCGGCCAAACCCTGGCTCAGCAGGCGGCAGCCCTCGCTACCGAGCCCGCCGCCCTGGCCCAGCTCAACCCCTGGCTGCGGGCCCGCACCGTGCCAGAAGACGGCCGCACCTACACGCTGCTGGTACCCCTGGCCAGCGCGCCGCTCGTGGCCGCTGGCCCCACGCTGCCGGCCGCCGCGCTGCCTACGCCCACTTACATGCGCATCAACGGCATCAAGGCGCTGCTGGCCCGCCCGGGCGAAACGGCCGCCGCCCTGGCCCAGCGCGGTGGGGCTAGCCTGGGTTTCTTCCTGAAAGTGAATGAGATGGAGGCGGGCGAAGCCGTACGGCCCGGCGAGCCGTATTTCTTTCAGCGCAAAAAAGAATCGGCTGAGGACGATTACCACGTGGTGGCTCCTGGCCAGAGCCTGGCCACGGTGGCCCAGCGCTACGGCGTGCTGCGCCACGCCCTGCGCACTTTCAACCACTTGCCTAATGATGAGGCTATTCGCCCGGGCTTGGTGCTGTGGCTCAGCCACATTCGCCCGCGCAACATTGCGGCCGAGTACCAATCGGTACCTGAGCCGCGCCCGGTAGCAGCCACCCGACCGGCTCCGCGACCGGCGTCGGCGCCGGCGGCAGCCCCTAGCCGCGACGACGATAGTGACGAGCTGGCAGCCATCAACGACTTGCCAACGGAAGTACCAGGCCCGCCCGTGCAACCCTTGGCCGGCCCGCGCCCGGCCGTGGCCGTGACTAGCCCCGCTGCGGCGGGCCGGCCCGCCGTGCTGGCGCCCGTGCCCGTGCGGCCAGTAGCGTACCCGGCGCCGCGCCCCCTCGACAATGGCCGCCCCTACGTGGTGGCGCCCGGCGAAACGCTGTACGCACTAGCGCGCCGCGTGGGCGTGCGCCCCGCCGAGCTAGCCGCCTGGAACGGTATTTCGCCCCTTACGCCTCTGCGGGCCGGCCAGCTGCTGCACCTTAGCGCCTCCCTCGCCGCGGCGGACTCACAACCCGCAACTACTTCCACCAATGGCATTTATACCGTGGCTATCGGCGATACTTTTTTTAGTATCTCACGCCGCTACGGCTGCACCGTGGCCGACCTGCTAGCCCACAACGAACGCCCCACCCCAACGCTGCGCGTGGGTGAAACCCTGCGTGTTCCCCGGCAATAAGCAATGCAAACGCTGAGCTTGTGAGCAGGCGGCATTGGCTGCCAGTTGCCCAAGCCAAAAGCCGATGGTACTCGCGCTTAGTTGTAAAATCCCTAAAAAAAGCCCGGGCCGCTACTAGCGGCCCGGGCTTTTTTGGAATAATAATAGGCAGTAACCGGCTTTAGATTGGCCTGGCTTATTGCTTGTTCAGGGCAACGGCGCGGTAAGCGGCAGCGCGACCTACGGCGGCCTTCAAGTCGTCTTGCAGGGCGCGGCTGCTGAGCGTGCGCGGGTGCAGGTCAAGTAAAGTACCATCTTCGGCAATAACAACGGCGCTGGGCAGGCGCTCAACACTATATGCTTGACGCATAGCCGCTTGCTGAGCCGGTGGCACGTAGGTGTGCAACACCGAAGGCATAGCCGGCTCGCATGCCACCGTTTGTTGCCAGTTGGAAAGCGACTCGTCCATTGCCGCTAGCACGATGACGACGGGCTGGCCAGCCAGGCTAGCCGTCATCTCTTTTAGATAAGGCAACTCGCGCTGGCTAGCTGGAAAGCGACTGTCCCAAAACATGAGGTAAACCAGTTTGCCGCGTAGGTCGGCGAGCGAGATAGCGCGGCCCTTGGTCGAGCGCAAGGCTAGTGGCGGAGCCGCGCTGCCAATAGCAAACGACTGATTATCGGCCAAATCGGTGCGCAATTGCGCTACCCAGCCGGTCGGCGCCTGGGCCGTAGCCGCGTAAGTGCCGAGCAAGGCTTGGGCATGGGCCACGTGGCCCTGGCGGATGGTTTCGAGTACGATACGGCCCAGCACTACGGGGCGGGCATCGGCCCGCAACAGCTTATCAGCCAACTGGTAGCACGTTGGGTAGTAGTCGGGCGCCGTAGACTTGTGCCCCGTAGCATGCGCTTGGTAGTGCACGTAATCCAGTAAAAAATCCTGGTAATGCGAGCTGGTTACGGCCTGCTCATTACCGGGCAACAGGCCCGGAGCTTCCAAAAAATCATAATAATTGGACGAAAGTTCGATGCGCGGCTGGCCGGCTACGGTTTGCTCGCGCAGGTCGGCGTAGGTGAGGCGGTCCTCGGCGTAGGTGTAGGCAATGTCGGCGTTAGCGTAAGCCTGGAAGGCGGTTGTGAAGTCGCCGTGTCGGCTAGCCTGCTTCAGCAGCTGCTGCTCGTGGTCGCGCCGATAATCCAGAAATGCTAGGAAGCCTTTTTCTCCCAGCTTGATATTTTCCGGTAGTACCTGATAGTCTTCATTGTTGATAAACTTACGGCTCAGCTCCTGCAAGTAGTTGTTGGCGGCGGCCGCCGGCCGGTTGGCCGAGCCCCGACCCGCTTCAAACTTGCCGGTAGCGGCTAGCTCGGCGGCATCGCCACGCAGCTCCAGGTCGTTGCCGGGCTCCAGAAAAATGGGCACCTCCTCGTCGCCGTAGCTTAGCTGCACCAGCGTGGGCCGCGCAATGGGTACAGCTACGGTAAAATCGCCGTTGGGCTCCACATGAATGGCCCGCTGCTGCTCGTGGGTGGCTAGCGGCTGGCTCCACCAGCTCAATAGCAATTTTTCGGTGCCAGTATTAGCCAGGTGGCCGTGCAGCGTGGCGGTGGTTTGGGCCGCCACGGGGGCGGCCAGCAACGTCAGGCCTGTAAGCCAGAAGGTTAGTGCTTTCATGCAAGAGAGTAAGTGTGTAAAGTAACGAACCGTAGCCGCTACTTGTTGCCCGCTTTTACTACGCCAAACCGATGCGCGGCGTTCCGCTTCGGCGCGTATTTCCAAAATTGTCGCCAGCTTTGCGGCCCCAAACCCCCTTTTCCAAGTCCATGTCGCAGCACAAAGAAGTTAAGCTCGTAACCACCCACCAGATGCTAGCGATGAAGCAGCGGGGCGAAAAAATCTCCATGCTCACGGCTTACGACTTCTCGATGGCCCAGATTCTGGACGGCGCCGGGGTGGACGTGCTGCTCGTGGGCGACTCGGCCTCCAACGTGATGGCGGGCCACGAAACGACCCTGCCCATTACCCTCGACCAGATGATTTACCATGCCCAGAGTGTGGTGCGCGCCGTGAAGCGCGCCTTCGTGGTGGTGGACATGCCCTTCGGCTCGTACCAGGGCAACTCGTCGGTGGCCCTGCAATCGGCGGTGCGCATTATGAAGGAAAGCGGCGGCCACGGCCTCAAGCTCGAAGGCGGCGCCGAGATTAAGGACAGCATTATCCGCATTCTCACGGCCGGCATCCCGGTGATGGGTCACCTGGGCCTCACGCCGCAAAGCATCTATAAGTTTGGCACTTATAACGTGCGCGCCAAGGAAGAAGCCGAAGCCAACAAGCTACTCGAAGATGCCCACCTGCTCCAGGAAATCGGCTGCTTCGGCCTAGTGCTCGAAAAAATACCCGCCGCGCTGGCCAAGCGCGTGGCCGAGGAGCTAACCATTCCGGTTATTGGCATCGGCGCCGGCCCCGACGTGGACGGCCAGGTGCTGGTAGTGCACGACGTACTCGGCATCACGAAAGAATTTAAGCCGCGCTTCCTGCGCCGCTACGCCGAGCTGCACGATATTATGACCGAAGCCGTGCAACACTACGTGGCCGATGTGAAGAGCCGCGAGTTTCCGAGCAAGGAAGAAGGCTACTAGGTTGAGCTGGGAGCAGAAATTACTCTCTTCACTCTCAACTTTAACTTCTAATGTGCGCCCTGCTGCTTGAAAGGCAACGGGGCGTTTCTTTTTAAGTAGCTTAAGCAGCGGGGCGCACTAGCAAGTTCGGGTTTTTCATCGCACATTTTCTTTGCAAAACAAAGTTCTTCGCGCACAAGGAACAGCCTACGCCGCGCCTTCTCGCCCGCACGGCCTCGTGGGCTCGCAATTCGGTCACGCTCAAGCTCATTAGCGTGGGGCTACTATTAGTCCTGCTACTTATTCCGACGAGCATGGTAGAATCGCTCATCAGCGAGCGGGCCAGCAACCGCGATAGTGCCACCGAGGCCATTAGCGCGCAGTGGGGCGGCGCGCAGCTCGTGCTGGGCCCGGTGCTGGTGCTGCCCTACACGGCCCTCGAAACCAATAATGGCCACACTTCCGAAATAACCCGCTACCTAAGCCTGCTGCCCGACACGCTCAGCAGCACTGGCACGCTAGCCCCCGAGCGCCGCCACCGGGGCATCTACGAGGCGGTGGTGTACCGGGCTGGGCTGCGGGTGCGGGGCGTATTTCGGGCGCCGCCGCTGGGCGACCTGGGCGTGGCGGCCGCGGCCGTGCGCTGGCCCGAGGCCTTTGTGGCCCTGGGCATTTCCGACCTCAAGGGCATTCGCAGCGGGCTAGCCCTGCGCTGGGATGGGCAAGCGCGGCCCTTCGAGCCGGGCCGGGCCACCGAGGCAGTGTTGCCCTATGGCTCGGCCCCCACCCTCAGCACGCAGGTGAGTGAGGTGCAACAAGCGCGCGTGCGCTACTCCCACGGTATCGACGGTGACGAGGACCCTAGCCGCGGCGGCGCCGCCAACGGCCTCCAGGCCCTGGTACCCCTAGCCAATGAGGCGGCCCTCACTCGGCGCCACACCTTCGCCTTCAACCTCGACCTGAACGGCAGCACCGGCCTGCTGCAAGCCCCGCTGGGCCGCCAAACTACCTTGCACTTGAGCGCGCCCTGGGCTGACCCAAGCTTTATTGGCGCGTTTTTGCCGGTGCAGCGCACTGTAAATGGCCAGAATTTCACGGCTGACTGGAAGGTTTTCCACCTCAACCGCAACTACCCGCAGCATTGGCGCAGCACCGAGGCGCGGCCCGACGTGAACGCCTCCACGTTTGGCGTGCGGCTGCTGGTGCCCGTCAATGAGTATTTGAAAACCATGCGGGCCGCTAAGTACGCGCTGCTGCCACTGGCGCTCACGTTCCTGGTTTTCTTCTTCGTGGAAATACTCAATAAACTACGTATTCACCCTTTTCATTACCTGCTGGTGGGGCTAGCCCTGGTTATTTTCTACGTGCTGCTGCTGGCCTTGTCCGAGCAAATGCCTTTCGATGCGGCCTATGGGCTAGCGGGGCTCACCATTGTGGGGCTGGTAACGGCCTACGCGGCAGCGAGCTTCCGGCAGCGGCAGGCCACGCTGGCTACGGCCGGCGTGCTGGCCGTGGTCTACGGCTTTGTGTTTGTGGTGCTGCAATTGCAGGATTATGCGCTGCTAGTGGGCAGCCTGGGGCTAGTGGTAGTGCTAGCGGTGGTCATGTTCTTGTCGCGCAATATCAACTGGTACAGCGTGGCTGAGGAGCCGGCGTAGGCACGGGCGGCGCGGCCGGGCATCGGGCGGCGCCGCTTATATTTGCCTGCAGCAGCAGGTGCACCGCGTTCGGTGCCGAGGGTTTGCTGGCGCGTAAATGCTCTTTTCGGGGCTAGCGCCGCCCCTGCCGCCACCATATATCCCCGCCGCCCCCGCGTGAACCGCCCCAATCTCTGGTCGGAGCAGAAGGAAATTCTGTTCGAAGACAACCATTTGCTCGTCATCAATAAGCCCGCCGGCATCCTGGTGCAGGGCGACGAAACCGGCGACGAGCCGCTCTCCAAGAAAGCCGAGGAGTACCTGAAATTCAAGTATAAAAAGCCTGGCGCGGCCTTCGTAGGCGTGGCCCACCGCATCGACCGGCCCGTGTCGGGCATTGTAGTGCTGGCCAAAACGAGCAAGGCCCTGAGCCGGCTCAACGAGATGTTTCGCGACAGCCAGATGCAGAAGACCTACTGGGCGCTCACTGGCAAGCCGCCGGTGCCCGAACAGGGCAAGCTGGTGCACTGGCTGGTGAAGGACCCCATGCGCAACGTGACCAAGGCCTACACCGACAAGCACGGCCAGGGCCAGCGCTCGGAGCTGAGCTACGAGCTGCTAGGGCCCGCCGCCAACCGCTACTTGGTGCAGGTGAACCCCGTAACCGGCCGGCCGCACCAGATTCGGGTGCAGCTCTCGACTGGCCTGGGCACGCCCATCGTCGGCGACGTGAAGTACGGCTTCCTCAACCCGCTGCCCGACGTGAGCATTGCCCTGCACGCCCGCCAACTAGAACTACAACACCCGGTAACCAAGGAGGCTATGAAATTTGTGGCCCCCCTGCCCGATGCCCCGCATTGGGACGCGGCCCGGGCTTTCTACCCGGGCTAGCCCAGCGGCGCAGCCAAGGCTACCTAGCTACCGGCTTGTACTCCAGCCCAAAGCCTTTGGCATAGTCAGCCAGCGGCTCCAGGCCCACGCTGGCGCGGCGCTCGTCTACGTGCGCCTCGTCGGCGATGGGAAAAAACTCGGTTTTGCCCGTTGCCTGATTGGTGTGCAATTGGCTACCGTAAAGCTGCGGCTTGTCTTGAAAAGTCAAGACCCGGTCTTCGACCAGCGCCAGGTTTTGCTTGGCCATTTCGCCTTTGGCAGCCGCCTGACGCATCTGGGGCA
>Ga0308157_10003008_pt1 | contig 25730 bp, 25 predicted proteins | sample PhyBR1_FD_201035 | JGI IMG/M metagenome (GOLD analysis project Ga0308157, IMG submission 201035) | Phyllosphere microbial communities from UC Gill Tract Community Farm, Albany, California, United States - DLSLB.R1 | ecosystem: Host-associated > Plants > Phyllosphere > Unclassified | place: USA...
TGTCGTTTTTAACATCATTAACAGTAGCAGGAAAAGATTACAAAGTATTAAACGTTAGTTATGATTTAGCTCAAGAAACAGATGCTTCTGGGCGTCCATCTACAGTAACACGTGGAGGAAGAATTATGATTGAGGTTGAATCAACTGGAAGTACTGAATTGTTTGAGTGGATGACTAACAATTTCGAAAGAAAAGACGGGTCAGTAAAATTCATTAAACGTGATTCAAATGCTACTTTAAAAGAGCTAAAGTTTACGGAAGCTTACATGGTTAAGTACAAAGAAAACTTTGATCATAACAGTGACAATCCATTAACTGAAACTTTTATGATTTCTGCTCGCAAAATTTCGATGGGTGGAGGAGAATTTGATAATGCTTGGGTATAATCCTTTGGACTTTATCAATCTTTATTAAACTAAAAGGAAGTCCGATAATTGGACTTCCTTTTTTGTTTTTCTATTTTGAAATATCCAGTTTTCAATTGTTATGAATCGGATTTTCGCACTTCCTAAATTAATTATCTAAACAAATCTACAAATGAGTTTTTTATCTAAATTACATATAGACGGAGAAGAATTTAATGTTCTTGAATTTAATATTGGTTTTAAACAAGAAATTGATACAACAAGCAAGCCTACAGGAAACGCTAAAGGTGGAGTAATAAAAATGATAATCGAAGCAAGTCAAAATAGTCATTTTTTATCTTGGATGTTAAATGGTGATTTGACCAAAGACGGAAAAATTGTCTTTTACAGAAGAGATGCTTTAAGTAAAATGAAAGAACTTACGTTTACGAAAGCATTTTGTGTTGGTTATGACGAGCAGTTTACAAGCACTACCGAAATCCCAATGAGAATTACGATGGAATTAGTGGCAAAAGAATTGACTTTTGGAGATGCTAAATTCTCAAATAATTGGATTGCTTTAGATTAATTGTTTAAAAGCTAATTAAAAACAAGGACACATTATTATGGCACATTTTTCTGAACAAGTACATATAACTATAGGCGGTTTTACCCAAAACGTTGTTTATTATGATCTAAAGCTATCTCAAAAAATGGCCGACCATCATCATTTTTCTTTCGTTTGGCAATATACTGGTAAAGCAATAATTAACCCTGCTGACCAAGCCAAGGCACTTAGAACTTATCTTGGAGATGAGGTAATTTTTACTTTTAAAAGTCTGACAGGAATTAGACTAATGAGCAAAGGTATAATTACAGAACTTTCTTCTATTGATGTTGATGGAAGCCCAGCAGGATTACATGTTTCTGGCGTAAGTCACAGTATCGTTATTGATGACATGAAAAAAGCAAGAACATTTAAAGACCGCAGTATGGATGATATCGTACTGAGTATTTTTGCAGAAGGACCAGGAGAGTTTTATCAAAGAGAATCTATTAAAGCAACCTATCTTAAAGAATTTAAAAACCTTTTGCAATACAATGAAACAAGTTTTGAGTTTCTAAAAAGACTGGCAACTCGTTATGGACAATGGTTTTATTTTGATGGAATGCGTATGCAGTTCGGACAGACAAAAAACAGCCAGACCAAACTGATTAATGGTGCTTCATTGCATAGTTTTAAGATACAAGCTAATATGAGTTCACATAAAATTTCGCTGAACGGTTATGATTATAAAAACGTATCGACTCTTCGTGAAGCAGCGGCTAAAACTTCATCTGGTAGTAAAGACAGTTTTGCTGCTATTGTAGGTTACAATCAAGGAACTGTAGCAAATTCGGATTTAAATAATGGAGCTTACACTACAAATGCTATAAATAAAGACGACCTTGATGAGATGATAAAACTGCAAACTGCGGGCAGTGATGCCAACAGTGTATATTACAGCGGTATTTCTTATTTTCCAATTGGTTTAGGACAGGTTTTTACAATTCAAAATCAAACAGTTCAGCATGAATTAATAGCTGTTGAAGTCATACATCATTCTCAAGTGCACGGAAATTATTCTTGTGAATTTAAAGCAATTCCTGCAGATGTATCTGCACCACATTATACTGATGTATCTGTTTACAGTAAAGCAGAAACGCAGCCTGCACAGGTAAAAGACAATAATGATCCAGAAGGATTAGGACGTGTAAAAGTAGAATTTTACGGTGCAAGCGGTACAGCTGTAACAGATTGGATAAGAATGGTACAGCCTTATACTGGTCCTGGAAAAGGATTTTATTTCATTCCTGAAATTGGCGAAGAGGTTTTAATTGGTTTTGAAGGCAATAATGTGCAAAATCCTTATGTGATTGGAGCTCAATATAACGGACAAGATTCAAGCGGTTATGCCGATGGACAGAATAATATAAAAGCTATCCATACTCGTAGTGGACATATTATTAAATTCACTGAGGATGAAAGTATTACCATAACTGATAAAATTGGCAACGAAATTCATTTAGATACAGTGGGTGGAAACATAAATATTACTGCACCAAAAGTAATAACTATGACAGCGACTGATATTATTATGAATGCTTCTCAAAATATTAGTTTATCTGCGGGAATGAATATAAGTGAGAGCGCTGGAGTTGATAAGTCGACCACAATTGGAATGATGCATAATGTAACTGTTGGAGGTGACAGTATGTTGTCGGTTACAGGGAATTTCATGGAAAATATTGAGGGAAATCTGGAATCACATACTGCTAAAGAAAGACAGGAAGTTGGAGTTAAAGGAATCGATAATAGTAGTGAAGGCGGAATAAATAAACACTCTAAAAAAGAAATGCAAGTTAATAGTGCCGAAAAATCTAAATCTTATTAATGTATGAGCAGAATAAGAATTGTAGGAGGCACTATAACAAAAACTACTGGAGGAGATCATAATATTTATTCGGAAGGGAATATTGTTTATAATTCTGGTAGGTCAGTTAGTTTAACAAGTGATGTAGGTATTAGTTATGGAGAGCCGAAAGATATTCCACCTCTAAAAACTAAAGAGAAGGTTGTAAGTATATCTTCAGAGCTTTATATGCATAATAATCAGGAATTAAAAATTCCTTATCTTGATGTCTCAAGTATTTTAAAATTTAAGAGTTCTAAGCCTTTTATTGCAGGGATAAGATTAATTTTTGGGCGAGATATTAAACATACTGCAGCGAAAAAGTTAATGAAAGATTTAATTAATAATACATTGCCTCGTCCTAAATTTGAAATTGATGATACATTATCTTTTTCTCAAGGAGGATACTATTATGATGGGGTTATTAGCTTGAATCCAAAACTAATACAAGATTCGGAAAAAGATTCTAATAAAGCATGGTTATTATTCAGAGTTATAATGGAAGAAATAGGGCATTATATTGATGATTTATTAAGAAATACGTATGACAATATTGGAGGAGATGATCCGAAGGATGAAGGGGTCTTATTTACTGCTGATTTCATTAAGTTTAATCAATTATTATTAAAAGATTTTGAGTTTGCAAAAGTAAAAATTCAATGTGAGAATGGAAGTATTAGAGAGTTTTCACCTAAGGTATTATATGGAAAACCAAATAGGGAAGAAAAAGCTAAAGATTTATTATTTGTAGCATCAAAAGATGATGATCATGGGATAGTAACATTAAAATCAGGTAAAAAAGTAGAAGTTGAATTTTTTAAAATTCGAGGAGCAGGAGCTATTCATGAATCAATTACTAAAAGAGCAGCGACTGCAGCTGGGTTAAAATATGATTCGAGATTAGATGAAGGTTGTGCGTGGCCTGATGTTCCCTGTGAAGATGAAAATTCAATAGAAACATGCTATTATAATACTTGGAGTAATGAGCATAAAAAGGGAACAAAAGCGTACGAGTCTCATCATGGAACAAAACAATATTGGCATTCTATGGCTCCAACAGGGAATCATACAAATCAACAAATTGTAGATTTAATTGTTATACAAGCCAAAGAGTGGTTTAAAAAAGGGTTAGAGATAAAAGTAAATGATGGATTTTTTAATAAGGGAGATGATGGATTGTTTCATGTAGGTAAATTACTCCATATGGTTCAAGATTCATATTCACTATCTCATGTTTACAGAGATAGTAGCAATAGAATAATTCAGTTTCAAGGATACGAAGATCAAGATGCTGATAAACATGGTAAACCAGATGAAGATGATGGTGCAAAGGGTGTTCAGGATGCATTTGTAGCTTCAACTTGGATATTAAGTTCTTATAAGCAAGCAAAAAGCCATACGGATGTTAGACCAGAAGTTTTTCTTCCTGTTTTAGAGAAGTATTTGCGTACTGAGGTATATGTTTTAGCTCCAAATCGAGGAGGAGTAAAGGCAGGAGGTTCACTAGATGCGTATAAAAAGGAAATAAAAAAATAATAGTTCCAAAATAAAAATATAGGCAAAATCGAAGTAGGCCTAAAGGTTAAAAAATAAACTTTTTATTATACTATAAATAGATTAGAAGATGAACAAATTAATAATTTTTCCAATAATAATAACAGTAATTCAATTAATAAGCTTTGGGCATTTATATTATACTCATAAACAGGGAAGTGGACAATATCCAGCAGATTTTATTGAATTGAATATTTTGGCTATTTGTAATATCGGAGTGTTAATTTTAGCTTATTTTTTATATTTTAAAGCAGATGTTAAGTTGAGTATTTGGTTAGCTCCTATTTTACTAGCTATTATTACAATTGTGCTTTTACTTGGCATTTATATAATAATGTGGATTAATAAGTATAATTAATTTAAGTATGAATAGAAATTGTTTTACTCTTTCTGAACCTTAAAAAAAATTTACTGCTTTTCGTGAGCAGTTTGTTTATAAAATGTCAAACCTCAAAAAAGAACCAATGCAGAATTAGTTAACATAGATTTTTTAGAAACGATACAGTTTACTGAAAAGTATTTTGTGAAAATATTATGTTTATTACAAAAGTAGAAGTAAAATAACACAATGAGACAAGATCGAATAAAAGACAGAGTGCTAAAAAGAGCAGCTAGATCATGGGGCTTTTCAGACGTTGAGATGGAGACATCTTTTGATCCTGTGGTATCAATGATGCTTAATGCATTGTCTTATGAATTGGAGAAAGTAGCCCATGAACTTGAAGACTCTAAAACAAGAGTTGTAGAAAGGGTTCTGGAAATTATGTTTCCCGAAGTTACGACAGGAGTAAAACCTGCAAGAGCAATTTTGCATGCGTTGCCAATAGAGAATAATATGAAAGTTTCGTTGCAGAATCAGATGTCGGCAAATCGAAGAATTCATAATATTTACAATCCTTTAGCGCCAATTACTAAAGAAATTGCGCTGTCGCCAACATTAGAAGTAAAGCTCTCGTCTGCAGAGATAAAATATGTCGCGTATGAGCGTAATTTGTTTGAGATTTCGAATCTTTTTTATAAAGATTCCATAAGAGATTATAAGAATTCACTACCTTCTGGGGTCGTGTTTTTAGGGATTGAATTAACAAATCCGAAAGTTGAAGACATTGAAGATTTGATGTTATACATTGACATTAAAAATATACATCAGAAAGAGATGTTTCACTACTATTTAAAACAGATGAAATGCTTTCAGGATGATGTGCAAATTGATGTAGAAGAAGGTTACAATGTTCCTGTAAACAATATTGATATTGAGAATATCATCAATCGCAATTACACGCATTTGAGTGAAATTATGCAGGAAGTAAACGAGTTTTACTTTGATAATTTTTATACACTGAAAGGGGCTTTAAAGTATAAACCTCTTAATGAATACAGTGCAGAATATAAATGCTTTGAAGCTGTAACAGAAAGAAATGATAATCCGATTATTTGGGTAAAAATGATTTTTCCAGAATCGTTAATTCCGCAAATATTAGATAATGTTTCTTTTACGGCAAACTGCTTTCCTGTAATTAATAAAAAGAAGCATATTATCAATAAAACGCTGGGTAATTTCTTGTCATATATCGCATTAGAAACAGACAATAATTTCTATCTGGATGTTGATACCGTCATCGATGGATTCAATAATCATTATGAAATAAAAGAATTTAAAGACGGTGTGCTTGAAGAAGGAAATGCTGTATTAAGAACAGGTGGTGTATCTAGATTCGATTCTAGAAGTGCTTCAGAATTACTTCAAAATGTATTAGACTTGCTAAAGGATGAAAGCTCTTCTTTTGCAGGTTTGGGTAAAGACTTTATGAACAGTTCTTTGGTTGAAATAAATCAGCTTTTAGCTTCTGTAGAGCAACAGGCAAGAGAAAGCAGTTTTTCTAAAAATAATGATCCTTACCTGATGATTAAGCCAAAGATTGATGAATCTATAGGAAAGTCATTTAGTATACATTATTGGTCTACTTGTGCAGAAGAAGGAAACGATATCAAAGCTGGAACTATTTTAGAATCTAAAGAGGATTTGCTGTTTGTAAGTAAAGAGGCAGTTTTGGTTACCAATACTGTTGGTGGTATGAACAAGCAGAACAATAAAGATCGTATTTTGGCTTATCGAAATGCTTTGCTTACTCGTGGTAGAATCGTAACATTTGCAGATATAAAAGCGTTTGGATTTAATCATTTTAAAAGCTGTGTAGCAGATATCAGAATAGAAAAAGGAACGCGAAAAGAAATTTCTGTAAAAGCAGGTTTTAGTAGAACAGTAGATATTTATCTAAAAATAAATGCAACAGAGAGAAATTATTTATTGGCTACAGAATGGGATTATCTGTGCGAAAGTTTTATAAAGAACTTAAAAAACAGATCATCAAATGTATTTCCTTATCGACTTTTCATAGAAGAATAAAAAAAAAAATAACGCCGAAAAGTAATTTTCGGCGTTTTTGTTTAATCGAGGATTTATTTTGGTTTTACTGGTATTTCTTATCCGTTAGTGTTTTCATAAAAGCAACAAGAGCCTTTTCTTCTTTTACGGTCAAATTCAGTTTGTCAAAAGGAAGTGTTTGATTTTCTACTTCGTAGCCTAAACCAATTCCGCCGCCTTTATTGTAAAAAGAAACCACTTCTTCCAACGTTTTGAAAACTCCGTTATGCATGTACGGAGCTGTAACTGCAGCATTTCTAACAGTTGGCGTTTTAAAAGCGCCAATTAATTGAGGCATTTGGTTATAAATGTAACGGCCTTTATCTGGACTTAAAGATTTTCCGGAGGGCTCATTTGGAGTTCCGATCACTTCGTGTTCGGTTTTGGAATAACTTGGCGGAACCGTTCCGTTAAATAAAGGTGTAAAATGGCAAGTGGCACATTTTGCTTTTCCCATAAATAAGTTCATTCCTTCAATTTCTTCATTGTTCAGAATGTTTTTATTTCCTCTTATGTATTCATCAAATCTGGAATCGAAAGCATTTAAAGAGCGTACATAACTCGCAATAGCATTTTGAATCTGCCAAGCTTCAGGTTTTGAGATTTTTGGATAAGCTTTTTTGAATAGTTTTACATACTCCTTATCCAGCTGAATTTTAGCATGAATATTTTCCATCGAGCCATGCATTTCATCTTTATTCTGAATTACATCAACACTTTGTTTTTCTAAATCCAATTGACGCATATCCCAAAACTGAGCATTCTGCAAAGAAGCATAGGTTAGAGTAGGAGTGTTTCTTGGTAAATTCATTCCAGTAAGCGAAACATTAGTTTTTAATCCATCAGTAAAAGCTTTTTCTGGGTTATGGCAAGTTGCGCAGCTTCGGTCATTGTTTTTGGAAAGACTTGTGTCATAAAACAATTTTTCGCCTAAAATGGCTTTTTCTTTAGTAAAATTATATTCTTTAGAAAGCACAAAAGCATTTACATCAAAGGCATTTTTGTCAAATAAAGTTTCAATTGTTGGTTTCAGCGGACTGCTTTTCTTTACATTTTTAATATTTTCTTCTTTCTGAAAAGTTTTCAGTTTTTTCGAAATCGGATTTAGATATTCAGTTATAAAAACAGCACGATTGAAAGCATTGAAATTATTATTTTCGGCACAGTACTTTTGTGCGTTTTTGGTTAATTCTCTTAATTCAGATACCGATTTGTTATCAGCATCAATTTTTTCTAGTGTTTCTGGAATCGAAATTAAACTTTGCCCAGCTTCTGGAATTGAAGACTGCAAAATCGGACTATCGAAACCGGTTATTCCCAAAGCAATAACTCTAAAAACATTTTGTTGAATGGCATCTAAAACATAATCGTCGCTAATGGTAATAACTTCAAAGGTGCTTTTGAGCTGTTTAATATTCGATTGAAAAATATTCAATTCTCTTGTTAAGTCTTCTTTGCTTTCAGGATTGTATTCAGGATAAATCATTTCTTCCATAACCTGAAAACCGTGAGGTTCAAAAGATCGGTTTTCTTCCAATTCCATTTCGTCAAGAGCAGGACCATTCATAAATCTGGCAGTTTCGGGAATAAAATATTCAACTGCCCATTCGACTTTTTTGTATGCCAGACGAGACTTTTTAAATTGCTCTACAATTTCTTTTGCCGAAGAATTACTTTTTACGAGCTTTTGAAATTGTGTGATTTCATTACTGAGTTTATTTAAATCGACAAGCAATTCTTGTTTGACCGTTGGTTTTGAGGTTTCGCTTTCTTTGCATGAATAGAAAAAAGAAAACAGTAGGAATAGAAAAGTAAGATATTTTAATTTCATAGTGGAGTTGTAATAGAAACAACCCTTATCGGAAAATAAGGGTTGTCAATAGATTTTGGTAGAATTATTAGCGTTGTACGTTTCTAATAATTACAGTTTGTCCGCCCTCTTTGTTAGTTTGAGTTCCTGAACCATCAGCATTTTTAAATGCATCACTTTGCCAAGTATGAGGGTGAATATTTACCGTGAAAGTATCTGGAACACCAATGATGTCTGAAATGTCTTGCATAGCTCCAAATTCCCAGCTTCCAAATCTCATTTCGCCAGTTTGGTTATAAAGTGTGTTCCAAGCTGTATCTGTTCTTTTGTGGTTCATGTTTAACCACGGTTTGTTTTGTTTTGTAGCGATATTGTATTGCCAGATGTATGAATCGTGTTTTGCATCTGCATAATAACTATCACCATCTTCTTGAATGTAAACGTAGTTTTCAGTTACACATAAGTTATCAGGATTGATGATTCCATTTCCAGGAGTACTGTCACCTTCAACAGCTAATTCTAAAGTTCCTTTTAATGGGTTTGTCGCGTCTAATTTTACTTTATAAACTCTTCCCCACATTGTATATCCTTCAACAGGAGCATTATTAGTTGCCTGACCAGTTGCAGTAAAATAGATTTCTCTATTGTTGCTTGCACTTCCTTTTCTGTAATCTACGTCTTCAACTCTTGAGAAACGAATTGCTTTTAAATCATTAACTGTTGTATTGATTACAGCACCAGTTAAGTTTTTTGCATTCGGAATTTCAACAAATTCAACTGGGTATGAATTGTTTAAAGTCATAGTTGTTTCAACTTGATTTCCGTCAGTTCTTTTTAAAGCGTATAATTTTCCATTTGACAAATCACCAACTGTACTAACATACATAATTAACTGACCAGCACTTACGTGAGAAGTAGCATACGATTGATCTTCACCAATTAAAATAACTGTTTTTCCAGGGTAAGCTTCTTTTGGAAGCGGAACAGCATTTTCCATACTTGCTTTTCCTAAAGCTGGTAAAACTCTATCAGTTCTAGCTTTATCAGTAGATAATCCAAGAGGATTAATTCCGTGAACCATACTTTCCTGACCGCTTTCTCCGGCAGTTAAAAAGATTGGTCCAAATCCGTGGATTTCTGGAGTTGCCAAAGTAGCAGAACATAAACGAGTAAGACCTCCAACACCATCAACGATATAATCTCCTTTTACAGGTTTGAAAGTTTTATCTAAATAAACTCTTGATACCGATTGAATAATTTCGTGGTTGGTAATCATAATGTATCCGTCACCATTTGGGTCTTTCATTAATCCAGCTCCGTCTGGCTGTGCTCCGTAAACAAAAGAAGGTGAATTTGGAAGAACATCTGCACTTGTAATTAAAGTACTGATTTTTAAGTTTTCAAAGCCTGTTTGAGCATAAACAAAAGGAGGAACTTTTGAATGTGAAGTAAAATCGATACTTGCGTTTACATCGTTTTTTGAATCTTTGTCATCATTTTGACAGCTTATTGCAGAAAGACCGGCAAGTCCAAGCAAGGTAAATGATTTTAAAAAGTTAGCTTTCATAAGTGTTTTTTATTTTTTTTGATTAAGGCAAAGCTATCTCTCTAAAACAAAGTACACGTTATGTTAATTTTTTCTTAATGCTAATAAATGTAAGTCTTGTATTATGAAAAAGTAAATTAAAGGTTTTGAATGTAAATTTAAGATTCCTAAAAAAAACTTAAAATTATTTGAATAGCTGATTTAAATTGGTTGCTTTCTTCTCTTTCAGTTTTTTAACAATTTTAAGAAAAGCAATTGCAGTAATATAAGCATCGCCCAAAGCAGTGTGACGGTCTTTTTTTGAAATATCAAATTTGTCAGCCAAATCGTCTAAAGTATAATGATCTTTCCTTTCAAATAAATGTGACTGAATCAAAGTCTTTTTATATAAATAAGCGGTATCTAAAGTTTTGTTGCTTAAATGTGGAAGTCCGTTTCTTTCCAAAGCCTTATTAATCATTGTAACATCAAAAATGGTATGGTGAGCAATAATTATAGAATCGCCTAAAAAGTCTAAAAACTGCTGTAAAGCTTCTAATTCAGTTGGACGTTTAACAAGCAGATCTTTTAGAATACCATGAATCTGGGCAGTCGATTTATCATAATGATCTTGTTCCAGATAAACTTCAAAACTATCCTGAACATTAATGATTCCGTTTTGAAGAACTAGTGCGCCGATACATAAAATGCGATCGTTATCATAATCAAATCCTGTAGTTTCGGTATCTAAAACCACAAAACGAGTTTCTTCGATTGTAATATTTTCATCGAATAGATTGTTTTCTTCTTTCTTCCAAAAATTGAATAAACTCATTATTATACCAGATTTGAGATGTTAAAACGTACTGAAATAAGTTCCTGAAGTTCTTTTATGGTTTTAAAAGTACGTTTCAGTTTAATTTTTTCCATTTTGGTTAAAGACTCCAATTCGATAAACTGACCCGAATCATGGTGTAATAATCCTTGTTTGGTTCTAAATTTCAGTAAAGCTTTAAACGAATAAGAACATGATAAATACAATTCTCGATTGTTTGGTTCTAATTCAGCTAGCTTTTCAAAACGTTCAGCCGTATTGCTGATTCCTTTTACCGAATGCGATAAAATTAAAACACGTGCAGCGTCAGTCAATGGCATTAAAGCTCTTCGTTTAATGTCGAAATTATCTTTGTTTGCGCCATCTTGTTCCACTAAAAACTGTCTAAAAAATCCAGTAGGAGAAGGACTTTGCAAAGCACCGCTCACCAAATGCATATAAAAAATCGGATTTGCCTTTACGTTTTCAAAAATAGAATCAGACAATTCGTTAACGATTTCAGAATCGCCGTAAGTTTTACTGTAATCAAAGAAAATAAACGAAAGCAAAACTTCATTTTTCCCAGGATTTGTAATCCAATGATGCACCTGAGCTTTCCATTCATCCAAACTCATGCACCATTTCGGACTTGAAGCCATCATATCGGCAGGACAATAATCGTAGCCAATTTCAAAAAGACCTTTATTGACAAGCCCAGCAAATTTTAAGAAATAGATTCTGGTTTCGTCCCTAAAAACTTCATTTACATTTTCATAAACTATCGCATTATCCTGATCGGTATGCAGCATTTGCTCGCCGCGTCCTTGGCTTCCAAGTGCCAACCACGCAAATTTTACAGGTGGTGGACTACTCATTTTTTCCAAACAGATTTCGATAACTCGAGTTGTGCAGGCCTCGTTCAATTCTGTAATGATTTTGGTAATCAAAGTCATCGGAATATTTTGATCCAAATAACCTTGAAGCAGTTGCATGATTCGGTTTCGGATTGGTTTTATTTCCTTTATTTTTTTAGTGCGTTTCAACGCTTTTATTAAAACCGCAGGATTATTTCCAAGCGCCACCATAACGTCGTGTTTCGATAAAATTCCGACCGCTTTAGTATTTACCGTTCCATCTTTTGTCAAGCACAAATGGCTGATATTACTTTTCATCATTGCCATTTGCGCCTCAGTAACCGTCATTTTTTTTGGATACGTAATAACAGGTTTTGTCATTATCGTTTCTGCAGTTGTTGTTATTGGAAAATCGCCTGTAACAATTTTATTTCGAAGATCTTTATCAGTCAAAATACCAATTGGAAGCATTTCATCTACAATCAATATCGCGCCGACTTTCTTTTTATTCATAATCTTTGCGACTTCCTTAACTGTTGTTGACGGACTGCAGGTAACAATTTTTTTAGAATATTTTATTGGTGCTAAATCGAAAGAATGATTGCTCGAATGCAGATTTTCATTCAGCTGATCATCACCATATAATTTATCTTTATGAATATCTGAATAAGGATTTCGAGTATTCGAAGCATAACTCTCAATCAGGAAATTACCAATGTTCCTGTTTTCTAATGCATAAGGCTTGAAAACGGAAATTGGAATAGCATAAAGAATACTTTCTTCATGCGCCACAGCTTCCATAATATAGTTTTCTTGCGCCAAAAGCGGACGAAGTCCAAAAATATCGCCTTCATCACACATGTCTAAAACCGTATTTTTAGTGCTTTTTTTCAAAGCGACAGCGCCTTTATGAACGACATAAAAAGAATCGTGCGTTTTGTCATTTTCGGAAAAAATCACAGCATCCTTTTCTTTATAAATAATAGAAATCTGTTCAGACAGTTTTTCTAAATCTCTCTGATGCAGAAAATTAAACGGCGGGTAATTTTTTAAAAAGTCTGCAACTCTTTGCGAAATGGTATTTTTCATTTGGTTAGATTAGAGTTCTAATGTACTATTTATAATAGAAATGTAAAAGAAACATTTTTGTTTTTTGAGTTGCAAAGAAACAGAGGGACAAAGGGACAAAGGTTTTTCTGCACCGTTTTGTCATCCCGAGGAATGAGGGATCTCCGTAAGTAGCTCAACAAAGTTTTGCAATAAAAAAAGCTCCAAAATTGGAGCCTTCAATATTTTAAGTTTTAATCAGCTTTGTAAACGGTTCCTCTTTGTTTTTCTTCAGAACCAACCAAGCCAAATTCAAAAGTATAAGAATCTTTAGAAGTCGTCAAAATCTTCATGCTGATGGCTTTTTCTTCAGCCATATTTTTTGGATGCTTTTTCTGTAGCACATATTCGCAATCGCTTACCCAACGAATAGTTGCCGTATCTGTTTTGCCTTCAAAAGTTTCGATTTCGATATCGTCTTTGCGTTCAAAATAAGTTGTTTTTTTCTCGCCGTTGACCTCCGTTTCAAATTTGAATTTTCCGGTTTTAAAATCTTTACAATTGTGTTCTGCATTGTAGCATGAAACTAAAGCCAGAATAGGGAATAAGAATACTATTTTTTTCATTTTAATTAAGTTGTTTTTTAGGAGCTAATCCCGCTTTCCATTTCAATCTTTTTATTTTTAAAGAAAAAATAAAAAGGATTTCCATTGCAATCGGGGCTAGGGCATTAGGATAACAAGAAACACTTGAATATAATTTAAACTTTTTGAATATAAAACTCTTTCAGTTTTTTAGATTCTTTCACTTCTTCTCTCATTTCTTCTTTAGACTCACTTTTGTTTGCTTTTGGCCAGATATGAAAACCTCCTTTTGTCATCGCTTTAATTTGTTGAAGAACGTTTGGCGAAAAATCAGCAAAAAAACTCAAGTCTTCAGGATTATCCCAAACACCCCAAATGCCATTTTCGTCTATATCTCCAGCATAATTAATGATATGTGTTGGATAGGTTTTAACCATTTTAAGTTTAAAATGTTCCAAATTATAAGAACCATTCCATCGAAAAGAGTCTACATCATCAATTCCAGAACCCGTAATAATTGAATTTGCAAAACTTAATTCAATAGACATTTTATGTTGTGAGGGCGAATTAGAATAGCAATAAAATCCTTCCCATTCTCCGCTTGGTAAAAAGTGATGCGTTTCGTTATCTTTTGATTTCATATTTAGAAAGATAGATTATTTCAATCTCTTTAATTCATCATCGGTAAAGTTCTTGATTTCTTTTTCTTTAGCAAACTTTTCAGCATTATAATTTCCCGATTTATTCTTCGGAATCGATAAGCTATTCCATTCGCTGTTTTTCAACTGTTTAGCATAAAAAACAATTTGCCCAATATGGTAAGGATAATGTGCCAACTGACGATTAATGGCTTCAATAACCGTATGGCCTTCATTTCTGATGTAAATAATATCAGAAAGCTGATCTGCTTTTAAGTTTTCTAAAGCATTTTCGAGACAATTCCAACCTTTATTCCAGATATCTAAAACCTCTTCTTTAGATTGTAAATCGTTTTCAAATTCGGCATCACGGTTTCGCCATTCTTTTTCTCCGTCAGAAGTTAGAAAATCAGTCCAGCGTGAAAGCATATTGCCAGAAATATGTTTTATGATTGTTGCAATACTGTTGGTGTCGTCATTAAAAGAAACAAAAAGTTGTTCAGGTTCGATCTGATCGATTGCCTTTTCGCCAAGCATTTTATAATATAAAAATTGCTTTTTGACACTTTCTAGGTAAGATTCATCAGCTTTCATGATTTGCTATTTTAAGATTGAAGTTCGATTTTGTTTTCCTGAATCAATATTTTTCCCCAGTCATTTAGTTTCCAAAGAATCTCTACTAATTGTTTTCCAGTTTCGGTCAAAGTGTATTCAACCCGCGGAGGAAGTTCGTTAAATGAATGTTTTATCAATATACCATCTTCAACCATTTCATTTAACTGCTGATTTAAAACACGTCGGTCCACTTTTGCAATGCCACGTAAAAATTCACTAGGTCTTTTTTTGCCATTATTTATCTGCCAGACAATCGGAATTTTCCATTTTCCGCTAATGGAATTTACAGCAATTTCTAATGGACAAATTTTATTTTCGGCGTTTCGTTCCTTTGTTTGCATAAAATTGACTTTTATATCCCTATGGGATAAAAATATGCGGTATTGCCAGTGTTATCAGGCTTTCCGATCTTTACAAAAATAATCAAAATTTTAAGCATAATAAAAGATCAATTGTATCAAAGTAAAAACTATGGAAGATATAAAACGTAAAGGAGCTAGATCGGCAAAAGATATTCCTGCTTCTGTTTTAGAACAGCTCAATAAAGGAGAAATTGAAACTGCGAATCTTGTAGAATGGCTTGCAGTGAATCAAACGACGCTTTTAGGGAATCTATTGAAAGAAAGTAATCGAATTCAATATTTGGAACCTATTTTGACAGATATCAGAAATTTGAAAAAACAAACAGTCAACACCATAAATGAAACAATTGGAACAGGAATATTGACAGAATCAATTCTTAATAATGATTCTGATATACTTTCAATAATGGCGAGACACAAATCGGATGTAGTGAGATGCTGGTTTACTTATACAATTGGAAAAAAACAAGAGCTTAAAATTAAAGCAATTTTAAAGGAAATACAGTTTCTGTCAGCCGATAAGCATTTTGGTGTCAGAGAAATTTCATGGTTAGCAATTCGATCTAATATTATAAACAATTTAGAAGAAAGTCTTGAAATTTTATTAGAATGGACTTTTAGTGAAGATGAGAATATAAGACGTTTTGCAACCGAAGCGACCAGACCAAGAGGGGTTTGGTGCGAGCATATCCAAAAACTAAAACAAGAACCAGAATTGGCTTTAAAAATTCTAGATTCTTTAAAAAGTGATCCTTCAAAATATGTGCAAGACAGCGTTGGAAATTGGCTAAATGATGCCAGTAAAACAAGACCAGATTTTGTAAAAGATTTATGTGAAAAATGGGAGAAACAAAGTCCAACAAAAGAAACACTTTATATCATTAAAAAAGCGCTCAGAACAATAAAAAAATAATTTATTTATATAATTTTAATATCATATTTATCCAATAATCCAATAATTCCATCAGTAGAAAATTGCGCTTTTTTCATCGGATTAAATTCAGGATCAATTTTGTAATTGTAAGCAGTTTTAAAGTTAACTCCCGCTAGTTGCGTTTCGTTAAAAATAGCGCCATCAAGATTGCAATTGTCAAAAACAGAACTTGTTAAATTAGTTCCGATAAAAGTCACTTCGCGCACAGAAGAATTGATAAACTTGGTTTTAGGCATTTTTTTATTCGAAAAAAGGGCATAATCCAAAACGCAATCTTCAAAATAAACCTGAAATAAGAAATCGTCACATTCGTTAAAAGCAATTCCGAGAAGCTTGCAGTTTTTAAAAGTGACATTTTTTAAACTTGTTCCTGCCAAACTCGTCATAGAGAGATTGCAGTCAATAAATTCGCAATCAAGAAAAGTATTGGAATTGAAATTGCTATTGGAAAAATCACAGTTTTTAAATACACAATCTTCGAACTCCCGATTGTTTATTTTCTTATCGATATAAACAACTTTCTCAAATGTTTTCTGAATGTGAATTAGACTTTCCATGAATGTTTTTTAGGTTTTTGTGCATTGTGACGCACTCGAAGTATAGAGATGCTCTCTTTCGTTATTTGATAAGAGACAGCGTAATCGTAAACAGAATAAACTCTAAAACAGCCATCATTGTTGGTTTTTTGTTTATCAAGTTTATAAATTTCAGGTTGTGTTTTAAGTATTTCAGTGCTTTCAAAAAAAATGTAAAAATGAATATCTTCTAATTGGCCCAAAGCACTGTTTGTCCAAATTATTTTCTTCCCCATTTTTTTGCAATTTCTTTAGCTTCATCTTCAGTATAAAAATTGCCTTTTTTAATATCGTCTAAGGCATTTTCAATATCTAAATTATAAGCTGCATCCGAATCAATTGCGGTATTATTTATTGATTGTAAAAGGTGTTTTAATTTTTCTACAAAAGAGGGGTCTTTTACTTTATCAATTTCTTGATGAATCCAGTTTATTTCTGCTTGTATATCCATAACAAAGAATTTTAGTAAAGATACAAATTAGTCATTAAATATACCTTTCATAATGATTTTCAATCCCAAAAAGATTAAAAGCATAGAAGAGAGACAAGCCACAATACCAATTCCTAAAACAAGATAGTGCCAGTTGTTGTCTTGATTTTGAAAAGCATTATAAATCAATGTTGGCCCAAGAAACATCAAAGGCAGAGCGCCCGATAAATATTTCACTCCTTTTTTTAGTAATTCTTTGTTTGTTGCCATTTTGTTTTTTGTTTAAAGTTTTCTTTGTTTAAAGTTGCAGCTTGAAACAACATTTCACGTTTTACAGAAAACTTTTTACTTATTATAATTATCAACAGCATTTCTCACGCTGCCGTATTTTTTCAATAATTCAGAAGCTTCTTCGTAAGGAACTGAAATTTCATCCATAATCATTTTAACGCCGCGATCAACGAGTTTGACATTGCTTAACTGCATATCAACCATTTTGTTTCCTCTCACTTTTCCAAGCTGAATCATTGCGGCGGTCGAAATCATGTTTAAAACCAATTTCTGTGCAGTTCCCGCTTTCATTCTAGAACTTCCTGTAACGAATTCTGGTCCAACTACAACTTCAATAGGGAATTGCGCTGTCAATGCTAACGGACTTCCTGCATTACAAGTAATGCATCCTGTAACAATGTTATTTGCATTGCAAGCTTCTAAACCACTAATAACATAAGGAGTTGTACCAGAAGCTGCAATTCCGATTACGACATCATTTGAATGGATATTATGATTTTGAAGATCGATCCAAGCGTTGGTTGTACTGTCTTCGGCATTTTCAACTGCACGTCTTATCGCTGTATCGCCACCAGCAATAATACCATTTACCAAATCAAAAGGAACACCAAATGTAGGCGGGCATTCTGAAGCATCAACAACACCAAGACGGCCAGAAGTTCCTGCTCCAATATAAAACAATCTACCACCCAGCTTTAATTTGTCAACTATCTGAGGAATCAAAGCTTCGATTTGTGGCAAAGCTTTTTCTACTGCATAAGGAACAGTTTTGTCTTCTTGGTTAATATTAGATAACAATTCATGAACAGACATTTTCTCTAAATGTTCATATTTTGATGCTTGTTCAGTAGTTTTCGTAAATGTCATTTTATCATTATTTAGACTCGTCAAAATTAATATATTTTATATCAATCTTGCAAAGTCTCAGAGATTTAAAATCATTTTTTTTCTTCTATTTTTTCTGCATAAAGACGGTTAAAATGTGACTTTGTTACATAAACTAAAATATTATATTTGTTTAATATAAAAAGATAAATGGATAAATTAGGATTTTTAGATAGCGTTGCCCGTATTGCTGTTTTTGTTTCGTTACTGCTTGCACTTTTTTTGCTTACCGTAAAGACAGAGAATAAATTAGCAAATCGATTATTTGCCTCTTTTATAACTTTTTCAGCAATTGATTTCAGTGGCCTTCTTGATTTTTCATTTCCGACAGAATATATTTATTTAACGATTTTGAGAAGTACATTTTGTTTGCTGGAAATGCCTCTGATTTATTTGTACGTTTTAGCAGTCTGTTATTCTGATTTTCGATTAAAATGGAAACACTTAATATATACAACTCCATTTGTAGTAATGAATTTAGTTTTAATGCCTCGATTTTATTTAGAATCAGGTATTGTAAGAGAACATTTTTTGGCCAATTTCAGTAACATGCCTGAAGTGTATTTTTTTCAGATTTTAATCGAATGCCAATATTGGTTTTATATTATCAGCATATTTTTGATTTTAAGAAAATACAAGAAAATCTACCTCGAAAATTATACAAATCCGAGTACCTCTACCTACAAATGGCTTTTTCAGATGAACTGTGTTTTTGCGGTAATGCATAGTATTACAGCTTCAAAAAATTTGTTACGTTATACTGCTTCCAGAGATACTTTTCTTTGGGGAAATGTTCTTATGGTGATTATGGCCTTAAGCGTAATATGCTGGTTTGTGATGAAAGCATTAAATCATCCGGAACTTTTTAGAGGAATTAATTCAAGATTGACGTTAACTAAAGACTTACTTCCTAAAGAAAATAATGAAACCATCGAAATTGCAAATAATCAGGATGAAGCTGTTTCTGCTCAGATTTCAGAATTAAAAAATTATATGATTGAGAAGGAGCCATATCTTGATCCGTCGCTTACGATTCAGGAACTGGCCAATCAAATTGAAATTTCAGTTCGGGATTTGTCTGTTTTGATTAATCATCATATGGATCAGCATTTTTTTGATTTTGTGAATGAATATCGTATCCAGAAAGCGATGAACATCTTAAAAGATAAATCGAAAAATCAGCTTACAGTTTTGGAAATTTTGTACGAAGTTGGTTTTAACTCCAAATCTTCTTTTAATACTTCTTTTAAAAAATATACAAATTTGACGCCTACAGCATATCGAAATGCTTCGTAATAAATGAATTGATAAAGAACTAAAATATTATATTTCTTAAATAATCAAAAAACAATGAATATACATGGCCTTATAAGTGTTTTGAGCGGAATGTCGGTTTTTGTTTCATTATTGCTGGCTTTTTTTCTATTCACGGTAAAAATCGAAAATAAATTAGCAAATCGCTTATTTGCTTTCTATTTGATATTTTTTGCAATTGATAATGTCGGAATTTTTATTAATGATGATTTCATCAAAAATCATTTTAATTTTGAATTTTTCAGATGGAGTACGTGCGCTTTGATTATTCCTATTTTTTATTTGTATATTCTATCCGTTTGTTTTAATGGTTTTCGGTTGAAGCCTAAACATTTGCTCCATGCTCTTCCATTTCTAATTACAAATGCAGTTTTTCTATTCAGATTGTACTTTTTAACTGATGCAGAGAAAATGCAATTTTATGACCATCGCAATCAAAGGCCTGAATTATACGGTTTCCAATTGATGTTAGTTGTGCAAATTGTGTTTTATAGCATTGCCATATTTTTGGTTTTAAAAAAGTATAAAGAACTTTATCAGGAAAATTATGCGAATCCTAAAACTTCTATTTTTAAATGGTTATTTCAAATAACAACTGCGCTCTTTGTATTGTATTATTTATCAATAGCTAAGAACACTTTAAGGTATATTGATCTTGAAATATTATGGATTTGGGCAAATGTAATAATGCAGGTTTTCGTTTTAACAATAACCTGTTGGTTTGTTTTAAAAGCACTGAATCATCCTGAGCTTTTTAGAGGTATCGATTCAAAATTGCAATTAGCAAGAGATATTGTTCATGATAATCATGAAAGTAATGACGAAGTAAAAGACAATCAAAACGAAGAAATTACAACTAAAATAGCTGTTTTGAAACAATATATGGCAGAGAAAGAACCTTTTCTTGATCCTTCGCTTACCATTCTGGAACTTTCTAACCAGATCAATATTCCGGTTAGAGATTTATCAATTTTGATTAACCATCATATCGATCAGCATTTTTTTGATTTTGTGAATGAATATCGCATTCAAAAAGCCATGAGTATTTTAAAAAATCCTTTAAAAAATGATTTGACCGTTTTAGAAATTTTATATGAAGTAGGTTTTAATTCAAAATCATCATTTAATACATATTTTAAAAAGTACACTAATTTGACACCGACAGCGTACCGAAACGCTTCATAATAAAGGCTTTGTAAAAAGTCGTACTTAGACCTTAATAAAGTCGAACCAATTTCTTTAAGAGAAAATGGTTCGACTTTTTTTGTCGGTCGCATACTCAAAATTTCTAAGGCAACTTTGCTTCAAATTAATCGAAACAAGTTTTAAAATTAGAAATCATGAAAAAAGCAAACCTCCTTATCTTTTTACTATTGCCTTTATTTTGTTTAGCACAGACAACATTAAAATTAAAAGGAAAAATCACAAGTGAAATAACTCCTTTAGAATGGGTAGATATTTCAATCTCAAATTCAGAAGGAAAAATTATTGACGGAACTACATCTAAACAAGATGGAACTTTTGAAATAAATTTAAAAAAGGGTACGTATAAAATTGGTGTTAGCCTTTTGGGATTTGTCGATTTCGAGAAAGAAATTTCAATAGAAAAAAATACTGACTTGGGAGTCATTATTTTGAAGGAACGTGAAACTCATTTGGTTGAAGTTGTTATTGAGTCAAAAAAGAAAACAGTCGAACAAAAGGCCGATCGTTTGGTTTACAATCTAGAAAATAATGTTGCAAATGTTGGAGGAGATGCTTTGAGCGCCATTAATACAGCACCTGGGGTTGTGGTGCAAAATAATGCAATTACAATTCTGGGAAAAGGAACATCGCGAGTAATGATAGATGGAAGAATTATTGAATTAACGGGTGAAGAATTGAATAATTTCCTGAAATCAATTTCGGCAAGTGATATTAAAAATATAGAAATTATAAGTAACCCGCCAGCAAAGTATGAAGCAGAAGGAACTGGAGGTTTGATTAATATAATAATGAAAAAAGGAGTTCGAGATTCGTGGAAAAATACTGTGACAGCTTCTTACGATCAAAATAAATACGGAATTTATACTTTGAGAGATAATTTCTTTTATAGCAAAAATAAGTTTCGTCTTTCAGCAAGCGTCAACGGAAAAACTGGGTATATGAATATAGATGAAATTTCAAAAGTATATTTTGAAGACGGAATTTCAAATATGAGGGCTACGACAAAAATGAAAAATGAAAATCTATCAGGGAAATTTGCTTTAGATTATGATTTTTCAGAAAAAACAACAGCGGGTTTTCAATTTATAAACGACAGAAATAATCCGGATTTTCAATCGGATATTGTGATAGACAGATACAATACTCAGAATCAATTAAAAAATTATACAATCAATAAAAGTTACGCAGACAGAGCATCGGGAAGTTTAACGTATAATGCGCATTTGATAACAAAACTGGATTCGCTGAACCGAAAGTTGTCTTTTGATGTGGATTATTTTAACTACAATTCAAAATTTGATCGTGAGTTTATCGCAAACGACTATTTGGCAGATGGAACTTTTGTTGATGTGAATCAGTCGGGGCGAAATATCTCAAACCAAGATATTCATAATTGGAGTTTAAAGGCTGATATGGAACATCCGCTTCAAGCCCTGAATTTATCTTATGGTGCGAAAATGAGTTTTACAAACAGTGTAAGCGATTTACTTTATTATAATACGATTTCAGGTACTCCAGAATTAGATCCTTTACAATCAAACCGATTTAATTACACGGAAAATAATCAGGCGTTTTATGTTAACGGAGATAAAAAAATCAATGAAAAATGGAATTTTCAAGTTGGTTTGAGATTGGAAAATACGCAGACAAAAGGTTTCTCTGAAACTTTAAATCAGGAAACGGTTAATAATTATTTGAAATTGTTTCCAACGGTTTTTGCATCTTATAGGAAAAACGACAACAATGCTTTTACCTTAAATTATGGAAAAAGAATAAACAGACCACGTTTTGATTTATTGAATCCGTTTCGAATTTATATAAGTAGTAATAGTTATTCAGAAGGAAATCCGTTTTTGCAGCCTTCGTTTAGTGACAATTTTGAGTTTGGATATTCTTATAAAGAAATTTTGAGAACTACAGTTTTTGTCAATGCAATTACAAACGGCTATGGCGTTTTGTTTACCTCAAATCCAGAAACTAATACACAAATTGTAACAAGAGATAATTATTTCAAAAGTTTGAATTATGGAGTTGGAGAAACATATTCGGCAACTTTTGCAGATTGGTGGACAAGCGAAAATTCTTTGTATTTTTTAGGCGCAATAACAGAGTTTATAAAAAATATCAATGCAACTCCGTCAAATAGTTTAGAAATAGATTTTTCTACAAATAATACTTTTGTTTTAGGGAAAAATTCTAAGCTTCAAATTGATTTTAGTTACACGCCACCTTATGAAAGCGGTTTATACAAAATAGGGTATACGTCAAGTTTTGATGTTGGTTTTAAACAAGATTTGCTTAATAAAACAATGCAAATCGCATTTTTGGCAAATGATATTTTTAATACTTCTTACTTAAAAGATTTTACTTCAGTTGTAAATGGTGTGAAACAGGTTTACGATCAGAATAATAGTAACCGATTTGTTCGTTTGTCTGTGGTTTATAATTTTGGAAATAAAAAAATAAACGTAAAAGAACATGCTTTTGGAAATCAGGAAGAGAAAAAGAGAGCTAACTAAATTAGATAATTAAAAAATGTGCCAATTTGATAATGATAATTTTCTAATTGGCACATTTCCTAATTGACACATTATAAAAAGAATGCCAATAAAATTCCGAGAACGATCATCGAAACTTTAGCGATATTGAATTTATGGCCTTCGCTGCTTTCAAAAATAATAGTTGATGAAATATGGAATAAAATACCAATTACGATTGCTGTTATTTCGGTGTAATATTTACTTAAAAAAGGCAAATATTCAGATGCTACAGTTCCTAGCGGCGTCATGATAGCAAAGGTTAGCATGAAGACAAAAATGGCTTTTTTATTTAAATCGGCATTGATAAAAAATGTTGTTAGAATAACGGCAATTGGAAGATGATGAATAGCAATGCCGACAGCTAAACCGTGATGATGACTCACAGGAAAACCTTCTAAAAAAGCATGAATGCAAAGACTGATGAACAAGAGCCATGGAATCTGAGACATTTTTGCGTGTCCATGTACGTGTCCGTGCTCGGCTCCTTTTGAGAAAAATTCAAGAACGATCTGGAATAAAATTCCGACCATTATAAAGATTCCTATATTGTGGTTATGCGATTCGTAAACATCTGGAAGAAGATGCATTACGGTTAATGACAATAAAAAAGAACCGCTGAAAGCCAGCAGTAATTTTAAATTGGTTTTGTTTTCAGGTTTTATAAACAAAGCCGCACCATATCCTAAAAGTACAGAAAATAAGGGTAATAAATAGTTCATTTATATTTGTTTAACCGTTGATTCGTTTAATCGTTTTTTTGCTTACCGATTAAACGGTTAAACAATTAAACGATTAACCAATTTATTTAAAAATCATGATTAATCTTTCGCTTTCAGTTTTATGGAATTTTTTGAGTTTGTAGTCTCCAAAAATATCCAGAAGGAAAATTCCAGCTTCGTCCATTAAGTCCTGAAAGTCTTTCAAAGTTAGTGCTTTTACTTTTTCTGTAAAATGATATTTTCTGCCTTTGTCTTCAAAATCAATTTCTTTAAAAATATGTCCGTCTTCAACATATCTTTTGATGTGAAAATCTATTTCGTCAACGGTTTTTACTTCTTCAGGTACAAGGTTTTCAATAACGTTTGCCACGTTCATGAAATCGATAACTGCAAAACCATATTCAGATAAGCTTTCTTTGATTGCTTTTAAAGTAGTCAGGTTGTCGTCGTCACTTTCAAAATAGCCAAAACTGGTGAAAAGGTTGAATATAGCATCAAACTTTTCTTCAAAAGGCTCACGCATATCGTGCACTTTAAAATGCAGTGTTTCGTTGCTGTTTTTGCTGGCTTCGGCAATACTGTTTTCAGACAAATCTGCCCCTAAAACATCATAGCCCAACTGATTTAAATAAATAGAATGACGGCCTTTTCCGCACGCTAAGTCCAATACTTTTGCTTTCTCAGGCAGATTAAGGTAATGCGTTAAATTGTCCATGAAAACCTGAGCTTCACGATAATTACGATCCTTATAGAGAATGTGATAATATGGCGTGTCAAACCATGAAGAATACCAGTTTTGATTGTCGTCTTCGTAATTCGGGATTGATGCGTTAGGTTCTTGAGACATTTATTCTATTTCAATTAATTCAAAGTCCGGCAAATTTAGTGTATTTTTGCCGAAAAATAACTATTTCGCTCCGATACGTATTTATACCAGTATAATAAAATGTTATGGCGATTGGCTTTTTTTAATTGAAAAAAAATGGAAGAAAATTTTAAAATGATTGCCAAATGTTTTTTTGGCTTTGAGGAAATATTAGAAAAAGAATTACGCACACTTGGCGCTCAGGATGTTGAAAAAGGTGTGAGAATGGTAAGCTTTAAAGGTGATAAAGGTTTTATGTATAAAGCCAATCTTTCTTTACGCACGGCTCTTAAAGTCTTAAAACCAATTTATTCTTTTAGAGCAAACAATGAGCAGGCTTTGTACAAAGGTATTTCGGGTTTAAACTGGTCAAAATATTTAAATGCGAACCAGACTTTTGTGATCGATACAACTGTGCATTCTACTTATTTCAATCATTCTGAATTTGTTTCTCAGAAATGTAAAGATGCGATTGTAGATCAGTTTAGAGAAAGAACAGGGCAAAGGCCAAGTATTGATAAACAATATCCTGATTTGCGTATTAATATTCATATTGATAAAGATCAAGTTTCTGTAGCTTTAGATACTTCTGGAGCTTCACTTCATCAACGTGGTTATAGAACGGCTACGAATATTGCTCCTATTAATGAGGTGTTAGCAGCTGGAATTCTTTTATTGTCAGGCTGGGATGGACAAAGTCATTTTCTAGATCCAATGTGCGGTTCAGGAACTTTCTTGGCGGAAGCAGCTATGATTGCCTGCAATATTCCGGCAAACATCAACAGAAAAGAGTTTGCTTTCGAAAAATGGAAAGATTGGGATAATGATTTATTTGATACAATTGTTGACAGTTTAATGAAAAAAACAAGAGAGTTTCATTATACAATTAAAGGTTTTGATAAAGCGCCAAGTGCGGTTAGTAAAGCTAAAGACAATATCAGGAATG
>Ga0308157_10003009_pt1 | contig 25716 bp, 24 predicted proteins | sample PhyBR1_FD_201035 | JGI IMG/M metagenome (GOLD analysis project Ga0308157, IMG submission 201035) | Phyllosphere microbial communities from UC Gill Tract Community Farm, Albany, California, United States - DLSLB.R1 | ecosystem: Host-associated > Plants > Phyllosphere > Unclassified | place: USA...
GGCCCGTCGAGAAGAGTCATCAGGATCCGAGAACGCGTCGGATCGGCCATGGCCCGCCCGAGCCGATTCATGACGTCGAGACGTGAAGCACTGGTCAGCATGCAATGACTATACAGTGTGTGCTGACTATTTGGTGTCAGTGACCCCGGGTGCCGCCCCGAGCCGTCCTGGCCGCGTCGCGCCGCAGAGCGTCGTCGCCCGAGTCGTCGTCATCCGACGAGGGAGCGCGATCCGAAGCGCATCACGGGCGGCTCGCCGCGATCGCGACGAGTTCTCGCGCGAGTCCGGTGAGCCGGCGCGGACCCGACCACACGGCCGTCAGCGGGCGACTGATCCTGCTGCCCTCGATCGGCACGCGGAGCAGATGCCCGTTCGCGAGGTGATCGCGCAGGGCCAGCTCGCTCAGCACAGCCGGACCGGCGCCGGACTCGACCGCGACGCGCACGGCCGCGTTGCTGCTCAGCACCTGCGCCGGCTCGACCGGTGCATACCCCGCGAGGAGCTGCTGCAGAGCCTCGCGGGTGCCCGAACCCTGCTCTCTGACGACGAGAGCCGTCTCGGCGAGCTCGCGCAGGCTGATCCGCCCGGTGCGCGATGCCCATTCGTGGTGCGGCGCGATGGCTACCAGCAGCTCGTCCTCCTGCACGACCCGGAAATGGAGCCTGACGGGCACGTGCGGCGTCTCGATGAATCCGAGCTGCAGCCGCCCCTGCTGCACCTCGTCGACGACCTGAGCAGAGTTGAGCACTGACACGTTGATGCGGGCCCCGGGGAAGACTTCGCGTACGGTGCTCAGCCACGCGGGCAGCAGCTTCTCGGCGATGGTCATGCTGGCGCCCACGTGCAGCTCCGTCGGGCGCGTGCTCTGGCTCTCGGCGACCCACCTGTCGAAGTCCCGCACCGATTCGAGCACGTCGCGCGCGTGGTCGGCGAGCGCGCGCCCGAGGGGCGTCGGCACGGATCCACCGGGCCGGCGCTCCAGCAGAGCAGCTTTCATCTCGGTCTCGAGGTCGGCGATGGACCGGCTCGCGTTCGGCTGCGCCATCCCGACCTTCCGGGCCCCAGCGCCGACGCCGCCCTCTTCCACGACCGCGACGAACAGTGCGAGGGTGCGCAGGTTCGGCCATCCGGTCTGCAGTCGGTCCATATCGGAATCATATGTGCGGATATAGGAATGCCGTCTACCGCGGGTTGAACGGTGCGCACGAGACTGCACATATGCCTATCGGATACACACCACAATTGACATCTGACGATGCCCCGGCCCGCACCGGAGCGCTGCGCAGATTCGCGCCCGGACTGCTGCTCTGCCTCGTCGCTGTCGTGATCGCGCTGGCGGTGAACGCGCTCCTGCCGAGCGTGAGCCCGCTGATCGTTGCGATCGTGCTCGGCATCGCGCTGACGAACGCGGTGCGGCTGCCGGAGTCCACGTCGCCCGGTATCGCCCTGGCGTCGAAGAAGCTGCTGCGCCTCGGCATCGTCTTCCTCGGCCTCCAGCTCGTGATCTCCGATATCGTCTCGCTCGGAGCGCCGATGCTCGTGGTCATCGTGTGCATCGTGTCGGGCGGCCTGCTTGGAACGATTGCCATGGGCCGGCTGCTGAGGATGCGGCCGGCACAGGCGCTGCTCATCGCCTGCGGCTTCTCCATCTGCGGCGCCGCCGCCGTCGCGGGCGTCGAAGGGGCGACCGACGCGGATGAGGAAGAGGTCGTGACGGCCGTCGCGCTCGTCGTGATCTTCGGCACGCTCATGATTCCCGTGATCCCGTTCGCGGGCCAGCTGCTCGGCATGCCACCCGAGACGAACGGCATGTGGGCGGGCGGATCCATCCACGAGATCGCTCAGGTGGTCGCGGCCGGAGGCATCGTCGGCGGCAGCGCGCTGGGCGTCGCAGTCATCGTGAAGCTGGCCCGGGTGCTGCTCCTCGCCCCGATCGTCGCGGTTCTGAGCGTGCGCCAGCGCCGCCGGGGCCAGGTGTCACCGAACGGCAGGCGGCCGCCCATCGTTCCGCTGTTCATCATCGGGTTCCTGCTCATGGTCGTCCTGCGATCCACCCTCGCGCTGCCCGAGGCCGTCATCAGCGTCGGCGGTCTGCTGCAGACCGCGCTGCTGTCGGCCGCGATGTTCGGCCTCGGGTGCGGCGTGAAGATCCGGAACCTCGTGCGCGTCGGCGCCCGCCCGTTCATCCTGGCGTCGGCATCCACTGTTCTCGTCGCGGGCATCGCGCTGGCGGGGATCCAGCTCGTCCACGCCGCGTAACGCGGGCGGGCTGCGCGTCAGCGTTCGTTGTAGTCGTCAGCGGCTGTGACGACGTCCGTTGCGAATGTTCCCTGCGTGACCGCCGTCGCGCCGCCGTCGACGGGGATCGTGACGCCGGTGACGTAACCGGCCAGGTCGCTGGCGAGGAACGTCGCGACCTTCGCGATGTCGTCAGCCGTGCCGGTGCGGCCGAGCGGCTGCGTCGAGCCGAGACGGTCCGCGAGGAAGTCCGCGAACGGCTCGGCCTCCTCGACCGGAACGCCGAACGTGCGCGCCATGATCGGCGTCATGATGATGCCCGGCGCGATCGCGTTCGAGCGGATCCCGAGCGGTGCCAGCTCGGCGACGGCCTGCCGTACGACGCCGACGATGGCGTGCTTCGCGATCGTGTATCCCGCTGCCGACCAGCCGCCCTGGAGGCCTGCCGCCGACGCGGTCGAGATGATCGATCCGCCCGTGCCCTGCGCCTTGAACTGACGAGCTGCGTACTTGTGCCCCAGCAGCACCGAGCGGGTCAGCAGCGCGATGGTCTTGTCGAATCCCTCCGACTCGACGTCGAGGATCGTCGAAGGATCGCCCTGCGCGCCCGCGTTGTTGTACATGATGTCGAGCGCGCCGAAGCGGTCGACGGCGGCGGTGACGAGCGCCTCGATCGCAGCCTCGTCGGTGACGTCGGTGTGCACGTAGACGACGTTCTCGCCGAGCCGGTCGGCGATGGAGGCACCGAGATCGTCCTGGATGTCGCCGATCGCGACCTTCGCGCCCGCGGCGACGAAGCGCTCGACCGTCGCGAGACCGATGCCGCTGGTGCCGCCGGTGACGACGGCGACCTTGCCTTCGAGCAGTCCTGCCATGATGATCTCCCTCGTTCTCTCAGCCCGTGGTGTCGCACGTCATCCGGCGGGCCGATGCCCGGAGACGCGAGTCATCATCAGCGCACGGCGCGCCCGCAGCATCGCTCAGATGCGCGGAGCTCCGACGCTGCCCGTGAAGGCGACCTCGGGCCGTCCGTCACCGCGACCGTACGCTGGATCGGCAGGAACTGCCAGGGCGGGCGACACGGCCCGCATGTCGCACGGCGTTCGTCAGCAGTGCATCCCCTGCGTTCGTGCCGTTCTGACGAGTCTCCGCGACGGTGATCAGGAGCATGCGCGATGGTCGTCGGCCGTTCGGCCTCCCCGACAGCTGCGGGAAGCCTGCGTTGCGTCCTGCCTCGCTGACCGAACGGCCGCTCAGACGGTCGTGACGATATGGAGAGCGATCAGCCGTTTGGCGGCCTCGAGGTCGAAATCAGGATCGATCAGCCACGCCGCCACGGCGGAATCGATCATGCCGCCTACCACGGTCGCGATCGCGCGGGCGTCCTCCGGGTGTCGCGCGCGGCCGTTGCCCGCTGTGCGTGCGGCCTCGATCAGCGCGATCGCCGGTTCGGCGCGGGCGGGGGTGGTCGGGCGGTCGTCGATGCCGCTGCCGTGCGCGTCGTGGAGCGACTCTGCGATCAGACGAGCATGGTCGCGGTGCTCGCGCATGTAGTCCAGGTGAGCGAGCGCGAACTCCGTGACGGCATCCAAGGGGTCGGTGGAAGCCTCGACCCGTTCCTGGACGAACTGAGTGAATGCCTCGATCACGAACGCGTACGCCCGTTCGACGAGTGCGGCCTTCGTGCCGACGTGGTAGATCACGGCGGCCTTGGTGACGCCGACCTCCGCGGCAACGGCCTGCAGCGTGCATGCCGCCCAACCGCCGCGGCCGATGACAGCGATCGTCGCATCGAGGATCTCGCGACGGCGTGCAAGCTCGGCGGCGGTGGGTGGGCGTCCATCGGCTTCGCGCACGCTCAGTGGGCGGGTGGGCATGTCTCAATTCTGCCTGAGGAACGCACTGACGTCCTCAGCGATGCGGTTGGGCTCCTCGCCGTTGATCGCGTGGGACGCCTCCTCGTAGGTGAGCACCGTCCCGTCATCGAGCGTACGTTCGGCAGCTTCCACGGCAGATGCGGCGTCGTGCATGCGAGACCGGCCGGCCATGATCAACAGCACCGGCGCGTTCACCGCGGCGAGCTGCTCGTCGGTGAAGCGCGTGGGGGTCGGGGTACCGAGCGCATAGTGCTGCATTCCGGCCTCGATCATGTCGGCGACGGGTTCCTCGTCTACGGGGGCGTCGTTCGCCGTCCAACTCGCAAAGGCATCGCGCCAGCTCCGCGGAGTCCACGGCACCGAAGCAGGGATCGACCGGACGATCGCGTCGAACGAGAGGCTGCTGAACGTCTGGACCGGATCGAGCACGATGACCTGCGCGGCGGCGCGCGGTTCGTGGACAGCGAGGTTCATCGCGAGCCATCCGCCCAGCGAATGCCCCATCACCGCGGGGTCGCCGGGAAGCGCGTTCATGACTTGAGCCAGCCAGCGCGCCTCGTCCTCATGCGTTTCGATCGGGCGGGCCTGAACGCTGCGACCGGGCTGGCCCAGCAGATCCACCACGTAGACCGAACGCTGTGCACGCAATGCAGGGATGTTATCCGTCCACATCGGCGCCCCCGACTGAGTGCCGGGCAGAAGCACGAGCGGATCCGCGTCCGCCGTCGCTGAATCATCCGCGTCATAGTGCAGCACGCGGACATCGCCGTAGTCTGTCGGCACGGTGAGCTGCTCCGACACGGCCGGACCTTCTGCGAGTGCCTCGTCATACGCATCGAGGTACGCGGTGTGCCCCTCCGCGCTGCGGAAATGTCCGACGGGAGAGGTGCCTCCGAACAGGGTCGCGCCCGCGATCACGCCGACGACGAGCAGCGATGCCGCGACCAGTGCGCGCCTCGCGATTCGTCGTCGGGGGCGGCCGCGTCGAGTGATCGGCGCGCCCGTGTGTTCGCGCTGCCTCAGAGCGTCGGTGCTGTCCTGCGGGCCAGAGGCCGTCCGGATGGTACGGGCGTGATGCAGTGGCTCCATCGCCAAAGACTAACCTATAAGTTAGTTGCGCGCCAGGATGATGCCTCTTCGCGACCGGTGTTCCGGCAGATGACGATCGTCGCGGGGCCCGACCTACAGATCGCCATCGAAGACGCCGCCATCGAGGATCCAGTTGTAGCGCATGCGGAGCGCGCGTTCGGTGCTCGCCAGGAGCGTCGCCACCAGCAGCGAGACATTCGCCCAGATCGGCAGCCGCACGGGGCTGACGAACGTTCCGACGGCATCCGCGATGGGCGGGATCCGGGTGATGTCTTCGATGATCTGCGGCACGCCGAGCACGAGGCCCACGAGAAGAATGACGACGGAGACCGTGCCTATCGCCTTGCTGAGCACCGGGCGGGTGCGGTCCAGGCGGGCCCGCCGGCCCTCCGCCGATGCGGGATCGGGTACGAGCACGCGGCTCGTCCCGTCATCTGTGACGTAATGACAGCGCTTGATGCCGTACCCGCTGGTGGCGACCTGAATCGTGCCGCCCGGAACGGAGAAAGCGGCGGGGAGCTTCGAGCGGGCGTCGTTGCGTCCGTCGCGGTAGAGCTCGGCCCACACGACGCCGCCGTCATCGCCGCCGTGGCGCACGTCGATCGACCAGACTTCTGCGCTGCCGTCGGGGCCGCGGCGGTGCAGATGGAACAGCGATCGCGAGAACAGCTGCCACCACCGATAGCGCTGCAGCGGACGGCCGTCTCCCGGGCGGGGTCTGCGCGCCATCCGTCTTCTCCTATGCTCTGCGGGTCCTTCTCGGACGATCCTTTCCTCTGAGGCTAGGAGACCCGCGCCGGCACGGGAAGTGTGCGGATGCACGTACCGGCATGACATCGGTCACGGGTGCAGGGCGCGCTCCATCCGCTCTCTGAATGCGCGCGGAGTCGCGTCGACGTCGATGTGCATAGGATCGGGGTGCCGCAGATCACGGCGACGGGAGGCATTCGTGCGAGTACTGCTCGTCGATGACGACCCCGATATCCGCGCGGGGTTCACCGCTGCGCTCGGACGGCGCGGGCACGAGGTCGTGAGCGCAGCATCGGTGCGGGATGCGCTTGCGCGCGCCGAAGCGGATCGCCCCGATGTCGGCGTGATCGATGTGATGCTTCCCGACGGCGACGGGCACAGCCTGTGTCGTTCGATACGCGATCGCTGGGGGTTTCCTACGGTCATGCTCACGGCGCGCGACGACGACGCCGATATCGTCGGCGGCCTCGACTCCGGTGCGGACGACTACGTCGTCAAGCCTGTCGCACCCGCGGTGCTCGAGGCGCGCCTTCGCACGGTGCTCCGCAGGTCTCACCGCGCTCTCCCGCTCGCGGAGGACGAGCCGATCACGATCGGGGACCTCACGTTCGACCGCGCGGCGATGGAGACGCGAACGCCGCACGGGTCGATCGCGCTCTCGGCGACGGAGCTGCGTCTGCTGGACGCCCTCGTCGAGAACCACGAGCACGCGCTCACAAGGGATCAGTTGATCGACACGGTCTGGGCGCATTCGGCTCCCGATACTCCGAGAGTGGTGGACACGACGATCCAGCGCCTGCGCGCGAAGCTCACCGCCGCCGGTGTGGGCTCGCCCGTCTTGGAGACGCTCCGCGGAATCGGATACCGACTGCGATGAGCACGCAGCGCACGGTGAGCCTGCGCGCGGTCCTCCTGCTGCTCACCACCGCGATCGCCGCCACAGCCGTCGTGCTCTCGACCGTCGTGATCGTGATCGCCGCCCGCGCGACGATCTACGAGACGCGTCAGAATTCGGTGATCGACGAGTTCCGGGAGAGCACCGATGCGCTCGTCGCCGAGATCTCCGCCGAGGCCTCGGACGATGCGTGGCTCTACTACAGCGGCATCTTTCCCGGGCGCACAGCGATCATTGACCTCGCCGCCGGCCGCTACGTCGGCGAGATGGACCGATCGGAGATCCCGAGCTCGCTGCACGCGTTCGATGAGGAGATCGGTGCCGGCGAGGTGCGATTCCGACGAGCGCACCTCGACGGCGAGGAAGTCTTCTTCGTCGCTGCAGGCTGGTCCGACCTCGAGCGGTTCCCGGACACGACACTCACGGTCGTCAACGCCTACACGCTGGAACCGCAGCGCGCGCAGGTGGTGCGCATGACGGCGATCGCCGCGATCGTCGGTGCGGTCGTGCTGCTCGTCAGCGGCACCGCGGGCCTCCTCGTCGGACGGGCGCTGACGAAGCCGGTGCGTCGGCTCGCCGCAATGGCGAGAAGAGTCGGTCAGGGCGAGCTGCCCGATGCACCGCCGCGGAGCTTTTCCGACATCGACGAGGTCGGCGCGACGCTGCGAGCTTCTGCGCAGTCGCTCAGCGAGACGGTCGCCGAACTCGAGCAGCGCGAACAGGGATCGAGGAGGCTCGTGAGCGATGTGGCTCACGAGCTGCGCACGCCGCTGACGTCGATGACGGCGGTCGCCGAGATCCTCGACGACCTCGACAGCGCTACCGACGAGCAGCGCCGGGCCGCGATCTCCGTGACCTCGCGGGGCACGCGCAGGCTCACGGCGCTCGTCGAGGATCTGCTCGAATTGTCGCGGCTGGACGCCCGGGGCGCGACGATCCGGTTCGCCGATGCGCCGCTCGGCGCGCTGCTGCACGACGCGATCGCCCTGGTCGACGTGGCCGACGACGACATCGTCGTGGAAGCGGCCGCAGTGCACGTGCGCACCGATCCCCACCGTGTTCGCACGATCCTGACGAATCTGATCTCCAACGCGCTCCGCCACGGTGAGCCGCCCGTGCGGATTGTCGTCGAGGCGGATGACGACGCCGTGCGCGTACGGGTGTCGGACGACGGACCGGGAATCCCCGCGCAGGACCGCGACCGCGTCTTCGAACGGTTCGTCGCGCTCGACCCGTCACGGCGGCGCACCGAGGGCAGCGGTCTCGGCCTGGCGATCGCGCGCGACAACGCACGCGCGCTCGGCGGCGACCTGATCCTCGTGCCCGCGGACACCGGCGCGGTCTTCGAGCTGATCCTTCCGCGGTCGGGCCTCAGAACGGGATGACGCAGGTGCGCTCGTCGGCGCTCTGGCCGTCGACGTTCTCGGGAACCGTGGCCTCGCGCGCTGCCTCCTCCTGCGTGTCGTCCCCCTCGTCCTCGGGCGATTCCTCGAGAGTCCGGCCCCGCCCCAGGTGGTCCGCATCGAGCACGATCGGCTGGTCGGTCTCGATGAGGCCGAGCAGCTGCTCGGCGGCGGGCTCGTCGGGAACGACCCGGTCGCCGGAGGGGAGGTACGGGTAGGTGACGAACGTCGTGTCCTCGAGGGGCAGGCCGGCGAGCGTCTTCGCCATCGACACCATCGTGAGCGGATCGGCGAGGTCGGTCGAGAGCGTGGAGTTTTTCGTCGCAACGTCGGCGATGGAATACAGCGTCACGAGGTCTGTGAACGTCGCGTCCTCCTGCAGCTTGCGCACGAGGCCGGACATGAACACCTGCTGACTCGAGATGCGGGCGAGATCGCTGCCGTCGCCCACGCCGTGGCGCGACCGGAGGAACGCGAGAGCCTGCTCGCCTTCCAGGTCGTACGTGCCCGCTTCAGGCACCACCAGGCCCGAGTGAGGATCGTCGATCGCACCCTCGAAGCACACGGGAACGCCGCCGACCGTGTGTGACAGGTCGATCACGCCCTGGAAGCTGATCTCGGCCGCGTAACGCGTGTTCGTGCCGGTCAGGGATTCAACCGCCGACGCGACGCAGCCGAGCCCGCCGCGCTCGAGCGCCTCGTTGAACTGCACCTCGCTCGCGCCGGGGAAGACCCGCCCGGTCGACGGATCCGTGCAGTCCGGGAAATCGATCATCAGATCGCGCGGGAAGGAGATCACCGTGGCGCGGTCGTGGCTCTCGTTGACGTGCAGAACGAGTGTCACGTCGTTGCGGGCGCCCGTGACGTCACCGCCCTCACCGTACTGCGCGCCCTGCCCGTCGCGTCCGTCGGAGCCGACGAGCAGCAGATCGAAGCTTCCCGAGTAATCGGATACCTCGGTCGACTCGTCGCCCTCCGACCCCAGATCGACGGTCGTCACGTTGGCCGACAGGCGCGCCATGGCGACACCCGCGGTGATGGCGATCACCGCCACGACGACCGCAGCGATGATCAGGATGCGCTTGCCGGTGCGGCGTTTCGTGCGCGTGCCCGGCGTCGGTGCGTGAGAGCTCGACATCGTGAACCTCATTTCATTGTCAGGACGGACGACCTCGACAATCGTGAGAGACGACCGTCACAGGAGCGTCACATCCCGCCCGCATCGCCCATCCGGTTGATCTCAGGTTCAGCCTCGTCCGCGATGATCCGCGACGCGCGTCCTGGTGAAGTCGTCGGTATGACAGATTCCCTCCTGCGTTCGCGCATCTCCGACCGCCTCACCTCCCGTCGCGGTGCGTGGCTGTCGCTCGGCCTGGCCGTCGTGCTGATGACGGTGCTGTTTGGCATCTTCGGCGGTGCGAAGGCGCCGTCGAACACCGGTCAGGCCCCGTCAGGTGCCGAGGTGACCCGCGTGAGCGAGCTGATGGAGGAGTTCCCCGACGCGGATCACCAGCCGGTGCTCGTCGTCGCCACCCGCGATGACGGCGGCGACCTCGAAGACTCCGACCTCGCCGCTCTCGACGATCTCGTTCCTGTGCTCACGGCGCAGGCGGCCGACGACGTCAGCGGGCCGGCGGTCAGCGACGACGGCAAGGCGGCGGTGCTCATCACCCCGATCACGGTCGGAGCCGACAACACCGAGACGGCAGACGTCGTGGGAGACCTGCGAGCAGGTCTCGCCGGCGCCGCTCCCGATGGGCTCACTCTTCAGGTGACGGGCGGGCCCGCATTCGGCGCCGACGTCGCCGCGGCGTTCGACGGTGCCGACTTCACGCTGCTCCTCGTGACGATTCTGATCGTCGCGATCCTGCTCATCGTCACCTACCGCTCGCCGATCCTCTGGCTCATTCCGCTGGTGGTGATCGCGCTCGCCGACGGGCTCGCCGGGCGGGTCACCGCCGCGGCCGGATCCGCGTGGGGATTCGGCTTCGATGCGGGCATCATCAGCGTGCTCGTCTTCGGTGCCGGCGCGAACTACGCGCTCCTGCTGATCTCCCGCTATCGCGAAGAGCTCCAGCACACGGACGACGACAGGCTCGCGCTCAGCTCGGCGTGGCGCAAGTCGGTGCCCGCGATCCTCGCATCGAACGTCACGGTGGTGCTCGCGCTCGTCACACTCGTCTTCGCGACCATCCCGATGACGCGCGGTCTCGGGATCCCCGCCGCGATCGGTCTCCTGATCGCGCTCGCCGCGGTGCTGTTCGTCCTGCCCCCGTTCCTGGCGGTGTGCGGACGCCGCGTGTTCTGGCCGTTCGTGCCGCGGCCGGGGCAGAGCCGCGAGCAGGGGAGCGTGTGGCGCTCGATCGCCTCTCGCGTGTCGAAGCGTCCGGTCATCAGCCTGGCCGCCGGGGCTGCCCTGCTCGTCGTCATGGCGACGGGCCTGTTCGGCACGTCGGTCGGACTCGATCAGCTCGAGAAGTTCCGCGTGCAGTCCGAATCGGCGACGGGGCTCGAGACGCTGTCCGACCATTTCCCTCCCGGTGAGGCCCAACCGATCTACATCATCACCGACAGCGCGGCGGCTGACGACGTCGTGTCGGTCGCAGGCTCGGTCGAGGGCGTCGTGCGCGCCCACCCGGTCGGGGTGACGGACGACGGCGATCTCACGAAGGTGATGGTGACGAGCGAGTATTCGCCTGCCACCGAGGAGAGCCTCGACCAGATCGTCGCGCTGCGCGATGCGGTCGCTCCGCTCGAGGGCGCGAACGCATCGGTGGGCGGCGCCGTGGCCACAGAGCTCGACGCCCGGTCGGGCAACGAGGCGGATCTGGTTCTCGTCGCGCCTCTCGTGCTCGCGGTGAGCTTCATCGTGCTGATCCTGCTGCTGCGATCGCTCGTCGCCCCCCTCCTGCTGCTGGCCGTCAACGTCGTCAGCGCGGTCGCCGCGATCGGTGCCGGGGCCTGGCTGAGCCGCCTCGTGCTCGGGCAGCAGTCGCTCGATCTGCAGGTGCCGATCCTGTCGTTCCTGTTCCTCGTCGCGCTCGGCATCGACTACACGATCTTCCTCGTGCACCGCGCCCGAGAAGAATCCCGACGCCTCGGCACGCGCGGGGGCATCGTCGAAGCCGTCGCGCACACGGGCGGCGTGATCACGAGCGCCGGGATCGTGCTGGCCGCGGTCTTCGCCGCTCTCGGCGTACTCCCGCTCGTCACACTGGGACAGCTCGGACTGATCGTCGGGGTCGGTGTGCTGGTCGATACCCTCGTCGTGCGCACCATCATCGTGCCCGCGATCTTCACGCTCGGCGGAGATCGGATGTGGTGGCCCGGAAAACTGCGCGCATCACAGGCAGAATCGACTCATGAGCCTCGTACACCTGCCGCTGGCGCGCACTGATCCGGTGGGATCCGCGGTCGCGGGCGCCACGGTGCGCGCGATGGTGATCGGCCAGCACGTCATCGCCGTCGTGCTGGCCGCCATCGGTGCGGTCCGTGCCTCGGTCGACGGCGTCGCGATGCCCGCGGCGATCATCACGGGCATCGCGATCCTCGCCTGGCATACGGCGGGAACGATCCTGCCGTCGAAGAACCGATCGAGGCGAGCCGCCGTATGGTGGCTCATCGGGTTCGCTGCGATCTGGATCGCCGCGGTCGCGGTCTCGGCCGAGTTCGTGTGGTTCGCGTTCCTGCTGTGGCTGCTGGCCGGCCACCTGCTGCGGCTCCGATGGGGCGTGGTCTTCGCGCTCGTGGTGCTCGCTGTCGTCATCCTCGGCCCGATCCTGCATCACGGCGCGACGAGCTATGCGAACGTGCTCGGGCCGCTCATCGGGGGGATCTTCGCCTTCGGCATCTCGCGCGGATACCTGCAGCTGCTGCACGATGCGGCCGAGCGCGAACGGCTCGTGGCCTCGCTCTCGCGCGCGCAGCAGGAGATGTCCGACCTGCAGGACGAGCTCGCCCTCGCGCAGCGCGAATCCGGCGCGATCGCCGAGCGCACGCGCATCTCGCGCGATATCCACGACACCGTCGCGCAGGCGCTGTCGTCGATCCGGCTGCTCGCGCACGCCGGCGCAGCGACCAGCGACGACGCGGCCAGTGCGCGCACGCTCTCCCAGGTGGAATCGCTCGCCGGCGACAGTCTGGCGGATGTGCGGCGGATCGTCGCCGCGCTCGCGCCGGCAGAGCTCGACGACGATGCGCTGGCCACAGCGCTCGGCCGCATGCTCGACCGCGCCCGCGACGAGGCGGGGTTCTCGACCGACCTGCGCGTCGACCCGTCGCTGCCGCTCCTGCCGACCGAGGTCGAGGTCGCGCTGCTGCGTACCGCGCAGTCGGCGCTCGCGAACGTGCGACTGCACGCGCGGGCATCGCGCGTGGTCGCGAGCCTCATCGACGCAGACGACTCGGTGCGGCTCGACATCATCGACGACGGGGTCGGCTTCGACGTCGTCGCGTGGGAGAGGACGGCCGATGCCTCATCGGCGAGCTACGGGCTGCGCTTCATGCGTTCACGCCTGCGCGAGCTCGGCGGCGGCCTCGACATCGAGAGCGCGCCGGGCGAGGGCACGGCCGTTTCCGTGCACCTCCCGATCCACCTCACGAAGGAGACGCCATGACGACCACCGTGCTGCTGGTCGACGACCACCCCGTCGTGCGCAGCGGGCTGCGCGCCGTGCTGGACTCGGCCGACGGGGTCAGCGTGGTCGGGGAAGCTGCGACGGGGGAGGAGGCGATCGCGCTCGCCGCACGCCTGCGCCCCGACGTCGTCCTGTGCGACCTGCGGCTCGGCGAGGGCATCGACGGGATCCGGGCCACGTCTGAGATCCGCGCGCTCGACCAGCCGCCCGCGGTGCTCATCCTCACCACGTTCGATCGCGATGCCGAGATCCTCGGCGCGATAGAGGCCGGGGCGGCCGGGTACCTCCTGAAGGACATCGACCCCGAGAGCATCATCGACGGCATTCGCCGCGCCGCGAGCGGAGACATGGTGCTCGCCCCGGATCTCGCCTCGCGGGTGCTGCGCGGGATCCGCAGCCCCCTGCCGAAGCTCACCGACCGCGAGATCGAGGTGCTGATCCTGGTCGCGAAGGGATCGGCGAACAAGGAGATCGCCCGCGCGCTGTTCGTCACGGAGGCCACCGTGAAGACGCATCTCGTGCACATCTTCACGAAGCTCGGCGTCGATTCTCGTTCGCGCGCCATCCACGTCGCGCAGGAGCGCGGCCTCATCTGAGCAGGTCACGCGTGAGTCGCCCCGACAGATACCCTGGACGACGGGTGTCGCCCGCAGGAGGTGCGTGATGTTCGACAGTCCGCTCTCGGCGTCTCCGTACGAGGTGCTCGGCACCGACCCCGCGGCATCCCACGACGAGCTGCGGCGAGCGTTCCGCGCGCGGCTGCGGCAGACCCATCCCGACACGGGCGGCGACGCGGCGCAGTTCATCCAGGTGCAGCGCGCCTGGGAGATCCTCGGAACGCCGATCTCTCGGATGGCGTTCGACAGCGGATCTGTCGCTGAGGAGTCCTGGCGGCCCCGGCCCGCGAGGACGGCCGGCGGGCGCCTGCGCACCACGGCCCACGGCACGGCGGGCGGGCGGCGCCGTGCCGATTACGCCGAGGCCGCCCGTGAGCATGCCGGCGCCGGCGCCGATGTCTACGCGGCCGCATTCGTCCGCTCGGCGCCGTGGGAGCTGCGCGCGCTGCTCGCCGCCGCGATCGCGGAGGAGCAGACGGCCGGCGCGATCGACGATCTCGGAATCGGATTCACCGTCTGGCACTCGGCGGAGATCGGCGAGAACGATGTCCTCGACCACGTGATCCTCGCTCCGTCGGGACTGTACGGCGTGGCGTCAGCGGATCTCGGCGGCCCGGTGCGGTTCCGGCGCGGCGAGCCGATCGGTGACGGCGTCGGCGACCGCACGCCGATCACCGATCTGACGCGCCGCATGCGCGTCGTCGCGCGGGCCGCCGGGGTGCGCTTCAGCGGCGGCGTCCTGATCCTGCCCGACGACGACCTCGCGAGCGCCGAGGTCCCGCTCGGCGTCGTGCGCGGCGTCCGCGTCGCCGCGGTGCGGCGCAGCGCACTCCGACCGCTGCTGAGATCCGGTCTGCCGGGGGCGCGCAAGATCGGCGGCAACGAGGTCTTCGATGTGCGCACGAGGCTCACCCAGCGTCTGCGCACCTGGAGCTGACGCGCTGCTCAGGGGTGGGTGACGTCTTCCGATTCGCTCTCGCGAATGCTCTGGGTCTCGATCTGGAAGGTCGCGTGCTCGATCGCGATGTCGAAGTGCGCCGCGACGCACTCCTTCACCTCGCCGAGCACATCGACGGCGTGACCGTCGGTGAAGCACTCATCGCGCACGACGATGTGCCCGGTCAAGGTGGGCAGGCCCGTGCCGACCATCGACGCGTGCAGATCGTGCACGCCGATGACGTGCTCCAGCTCGAGCACGTGACGGCGCACGTCGTCGAGATCGAGACCGGCCGGCGTGAACTCCATGAGCACGCCGATGCTCTCGCGGATGAGCTTCGCCGCGCGCGGCACGATCAGCGCGGCGATCGCGAGGCCCGCGAGCGGGTCGGCCCGCAGGAATCCGGTCGTGGCGATGACGACGCCCGCCACGATGACGCCGACCGACCCGAGGGCATCATTCAGCACCTCGAGGAACGCGGCGCGCATGTTGAGGCTCGAGTTGCGGCTCGACGCGAGCACGATGATCGCCACGATGTTCGCCGCGAGGCCGATGACGCCGAAGACGAGCAGCTCCGAGCCGGGCACCTCGGGCGGATCGAAGAGGCGCCGGACGCCCTCTACCGCGCTGTAGATGCCGACGACCAGCAGCAGGGCGGCCTGTGCGAATGCGGCGATGATCTCCGCACGGCGAAAGCCCCAGGTGCGCTTCGAGCTCGGCGGACGCAGGACGAGGGTGGCGGCCACGAGGGCCATAGCGAGCCCGGAGACGTCCGTCAGCATGTGCGCGGTATCCGTCAGCAGTGCGAGGCTGCCGGTCAGCACGGTGCCGACGGCCTGCGCGATGAGCACGACGAACGTCAGCCCGAACGCGAGCCAGAGGCGCGCGCGGGAGTCCGACGGCGAACCGTGCTGGTGTCCTGCGCCCATGGCGGCTCCTCTCGCTCATGGCCGAGCGTATCGCCCGAAAGGAGACGACGGATCCGATTCGGCCTTGATGGGATCGAGAGGCGGAATCGCTCTCAAGGCCGCCGCGCCCCGCACATCACCCCGCGCGCAGATCGCGGCGCCGGAACGCGATGAGCCCGATCGCGAAGAGCACCACGGCGACCGTCGCACAGATCGCGACGGGCAAGGGATCCGCGTCGGACGAGAGGGCCCCCGACGCCGCACGGAACGGGGATGCCGAGAGCACCGCATCCGGCAGGTCGAACAGCGGGCCGAACATGTCGAAAAGGAAGGCGACGGCGAGCAGCGCCCACGCGATCCCGAACGCGCGCGGGAATGCGGCGACGAGCACGGCGCTCACGGCGCAGAACACGAGCACGGCCGCCGCATGGAACGCGACTGCACGGGCGAAGTCCGCCCCTGCCGGATCCGTCACGCCGACCGCGGCGCACCCCGCCCAGAGCGACGCGACGGCGACGGCGAGCACGAGAACGGCCCCGGCAGCGGCGGCGAACACCTGCGCGCCGAACCACCGCGCTTTCGATACCGGCAGCGCGAGCAGCAGCTCGAGGCGCCCCGAGGACTCCTCCGATGAGGCGCGCGCCACCGCAGCGATCGCGTACGCGGCGACGCCGGTGGCCGTGAACATGAGGATCACATCGAGGAACGCGGACTCGAATCCCGCGGGATCCTCGCCGAACATGGCGGCGAATGCGGCGTTGTCCGAGACGATGTCCTGCATCGTGTCGGAGATCGAGGCCATCATCGTGCCGGTCGCGAACAGCATCACGGCGAAGCCGAGGGCCGTCCAGCCGAGGGCACCGCGCTGCTGGCGCCAGGCGAGGGCACCGGGAGATCCGATCCGCCCGCGCGCCGGGCCGCCGCGCGCAGCGACGAGCCCGGCGCCGAGATCGCGTCGCGCGGAGAGGACGGCGGATCCGGCGATGAGCACGACCGCCAGGGCAACGGGCAGTGCGATCGGCCACCAGCGCACGTCGACGAACGCGCGCGTCTGCTGGGCCCAGGCGAGGGGCGAGAACCACGACAGCGCGGATCCATGGAGCGCAGCGACGTCGCCCGCGGCGCGCACGACGAACGCGGCGACGAGCACGACGAGCGAGAGGCCGGTTGCCGCGCGGGCGCTCGTGGTGACCTGCGCTGCGACGATCGCGACGGTGCCGAAGGCGAGGCCGGTCGCGGCGGATCCCGTCATCATCGCAGCCGCATCACTCGCTGCGAACCCCTCGAGCGCGCTCAGCGCGGCCGTACCGAGGAGTGCGATCAGGAGGAGGGCCGCGGCGAGCGTCACGAGTGCGGCCGCCGCCTGCGCGTGGCGTCCGACGGGCTGAGCCGTCACGATCTCGAGGCGCCCGGTCTCCTCTTCCGCCCGGGTGTGCCGCACGACGTGCAGGATGCCGAGGAGCGCAAGCGCCATGACCAGCCACAGCGTGAGTTCGTTCGCCGTGGCAGCGGCGGGCGTGTAGTCATCGAGTCCGTAGCCGGGGCCCGCCAGGACGATTCCGGTGGGCGTGCGCATCACGGCGGCCTGGGCCGCGAGCGAAGCGTCGTCGTACATGTGCTGATAGGCGTACCCGACCGACGACGCGAAGGCGGGCACCATGAGGAACCAGATCGCGAGCCGCACGCGGTCGCGGCGCAGGGCGTGGCGGATCAGCACGGCCGTGCCGGTCAGCGGACCGCGCCGCACGAACGGGCCGTTGGGGACCAGCGCATTCGCGACGAGGGCTGTCATGACGCGAGCTCTCGCTCGGCGCTCCGCTCGTCGCCGTAGTGGCGCAGGAACAGATCCTCGAGCGACGGCGGAGTCGCGGTGAGCGAGCGGATGCCGTGCGGGACCAGACGCGCGAGCACGTCGCCGAGCGATGCACCGTCGACCGTGAACGTCATGCGGTCGCCGTCGCGCTCGAGATCCTCGACATCGCCGGGATCCGCAGGAGTGTCGAGCACGACGTCGATGTGCGTGCGCGTGAGGTGCCGCAGGTCATCGAGGCTGCCGGACTCGACGGCCGCGCCCCGGCGGATGATCGTGACCGTGTCGCAGAGCTTCTCCACCTCGCTCAGGATGTGGCTCGAGAGCAGAACCGATCGACCGGCTTCCTTCGCCCGGCGCACCTCGTCGGTGAAGACCGCCTCCATCAGCGGGTCGAGGCCGCTCGTCGGTTCGTCGAGGATCATCAGCTCGGCATCGCTCGCGAGGGCCGCGACGAGTGCGACCTTCTGACGGTTGCCCTTCGAATACGTGCGTGAGCGCTTCGTCGGATCCAGTTCGAATCGCTCGATGAGGGCGTCGCGGCGGCGCTGATCCACCCCGCCGCGCAGTCGCGAGAGGAAGTCGATCGCCTCACCGCCCGTGATGTTCGGCCAGAGCGACACGTCGCCGGGTACGTAGGCCAGGCGCGCGTGCAGTGAGACGGCATCGCGCCACGGGTCGCGCCCGAACAACCGCACTGTGCCGCTCGTCGCGCGCATCTGGCCGAGCAGGATGCGGATCGTCGTCGACTTGCCCGCCCCGTTCGGGCCGAGGAAACCGTGCACCTCGCCGGGGGCGACTGCGAGATCGAGGCCCGCGAGAGCCGGGAAGGATCCGAATCGCTTGTGCAGCTCAGAGATCTCGATCGGATTCATCGCGCCCCCTCAGGTAGTCGTCCAGCAGCGCGCTCGAGGTGAACGCACCCTCGGTGTAGATCTCGAGGATCGGCAGCATCTGCTCGGAGAGGAATCGACGGCTCACCGCGGCGAGGTCGGCGTCGTCGCCGTCGGGGCGCAGCAGGATGGTGAGCAGGAACGAGCCGAGGCCGCTCAGCGCCATGTAGCGCACGCGCGCCTTCTCGTCGCGGCTGGGGCGGATGAGGCCCTGCTCGACGCTCGCGGCCGTGTACTCCTCCGCATCGGCGATCATCTGCTCGACGAAGTCGCGCCCGAGGTCGCTGCCCTCGAGGATCGAGTGCACGACGTAGATGATGAGCGGGGCGTACTCGTCGTACTGTGCGAGCGCGGGGAGGATCTGCCCGTTCGCGGCCTCCGCGATGTGCTCCGTCTTCGCGGCGCGGATCCAATCGAGCACGTAGGCATCGGTCGCCTCGCGCAGGCCCTGTTTGGAACCGAAGCGCTTCATGATGAGCGCGGCGGACACCCCTGCGTCGGCACCGATCTCACGCAGCGGCGCGTCGAAGCCCTCGACCGCGAAGCGCATCACGGCGGCATGGACGATGGGGTCGTTCTCCGGGGCGTTCATGCCCCCTAGCGTAAACGCGCGTTCACAAAGCGCGCAAGGGTGTCAGTCGACGCCGAGCTCCCGGCGGAGGCGGGCGACGTGGCCGGTGGCCTTGACGTTGTACTTCGCGAGGGCGATGGTCCCCTCCTCGCCGATCACGAAGGTCGAGCGGATGACGCCCTGGACCACCTTGCCGTAGTTCATCTTGTCGCCCCATACGCCGTAAGCAGCGTGAACGGCCGTATCCGGGTCGCTGAGGAGCGGGAAGGCGAGACCGTCGCGCTCGGCGAACTGCTTGAGCTTCTTCGGCTCGTCGCGCGAGACGCCGATGACCTCGTACCCGGCGCCCTTCAGCGAGGCGATCGAGTCGCGGAAGTCGCAGGCCTGGGTCGTGCAGCCCGGTGTCATCGCCGCCGGGTAGAAGTACAGCACGACCTTCTTGCCGCGGAAGTCGGAGAGCGAGACGCTCTTTCCGTCTTGGTCGAGCAGCGTGAAATCGGGGGCGGAGGATCCGGTGTCGAGGCGCGTGTCAGTCATCTGGCCCAGCCTATCGGGGCTCCGGATGGGGGTCACGAATGCGCCCCGCGCTGAGCATGTCGAGGAAGGCGTCTTGGTCGAGCCACGCGTCGCAGGTCTCGACCAGATCGCCGTCGGGGCCGAGGATCACGCGCACCGCGGGCTCATCGATCGCGACACGGACCCCGTTGGGCGACTCGTTCAACCGATGGGGCCATCGGGCGCGCGGCGGGCGTGCAGACCGGCGTGCGTCGGCGCGATCCTGAGCACGGCGGGCTTCGTCGGCCACCGCATGTTCGCGCGCGATCTCGTCGCGCTCTCGCCGTGCCGCCGCGGGCGACTCCTGGAAGAAGACGCGGCTGATCGGGTCGTCGGTGACGGTCTGCCCGGTCGGCGTCGTGAACTCGATCGCCCCGCCGGCGATCTGTCTGACCTTCCACCCGGCCTGATGCTTCATCTGATGGTGGGCAGGGCACAGCACTTCGAGGTTCTCGACGGCGGTCGGCCCGCCGCGGGCATAGTCGTGCCCGTGATCGATATCGCATCGTCGCGCGGCGACCGCGCATCCCGGTATTCGACAGGTCATGTCGCGGGCCATGACGGCTCGTCGCTGGGCGTTCGTCGGCCGGTAGTGGTCGACCGCCGCGATCGTGCCGTCATCGGGCCGCGTGAAGATGCGTTCCCAGCCCGGCGTGCACCCCGCGAGAATGCGAGCCGTTTCCGGGTCGATGAGCGTGCCGTCATCCATCCAGGCGGCTGCTCGTCGCGGATCGATCAGGGTCGCGACTGGGATCGTCACCTGCACGTTCGCCCGGATGGCATCGAGCGCGGCCCCGGACCCCGCGGCGAGGAGATCGTGACCGGCCGGCTGCGCGGTCAGCAGCATGTCGAGGAAGATGTCGGTGCGCACCTGCGGCAGGGTGCGCTGATCGCTCGCGGCGATCGTCAGCGGGTCGGTAGCGTCGATGTCGCCCGAGACCGGCGCGGTCCAGCCCTCTTCGGGCGAGCGACCGTGCTCGCGCTCGTACGCGCGGCGGGCGCGGGCGCGATCCTTCTTCACCTCGCGCGCCATCTGGTCGACCCGATCGAACACGGATCGCACCTCGAGCGTCGGACCATGCAGGATCAGCTCGCTCATGCCGTCTTCGAGGTCGCGCATCGTGATGTGCCGACGGGCGTGCGCCCCGGCGTGCTTCTCGCGCAATGAGCGCGAGTCGAGGTCGGCGGCCCGCTTCTTCAGGATCGTGCCCAGCTGGCGCGGCGTGCGCTCGGCACCGAGCGATGCGGCGCCCTGATCGAGCGAGGCCTTCGCCCCCGGATCGAGGTTCAGCCCCGCCTTCACGACCTGCTCGGCGTGGCGGAGTGAGAGATCGCCCGACTCGAGCGCCGCGAGCGTGGCGGGGCAGTCGTCGTGGATCTGTTCGGCCATGGCGAGCTGAGCCCGGGCGTCGCCCGGGCCGATGTGCAGCGCGATCGCGGCCTGCGCAGCGAACGACCGCCGCGCATCCTCACGTGCGCGCGAGAGCGTCGCCGATGCCGCCTGCGCGTCGCTGAGGCGCCCGAGCCGAGCGAGCAGGCTGACGACGTGCCCCTCGATCATCGCCGCCGCGCGCCGAGAATCGGCCAGCTCGTCGAGGACGGCGCAGGCCTCGACGGTCTGCTCGGGCGTCAGCCCGTGCAGCAGATCGTCGAACTCGTCTTCCGTCATGCCGCAATTCTATCGAACATAGGTGCGATAGAACAAGGCATCATGAAGGAAGCTATCGAACAGAATTCCTTGTTCAGTACTCCTCGCGCGCCGCGAACGTCTCGAGCAGTCCCTGCAGCGAGGCCAAGCGGGCGGGGGAGACGTCGTCAGATTCGTTGAGCGCGCAGTCGGGTGCGTCGGGCAGATGGGTGCAGCCGCGCGGGCAGTCCTCGGCGACGGCGGCGAGGTCACCGAACGCGCGCAGGATGTTGTCCGGATCCACGTGGCCCAGCCCGAATGACCGCACGCCGGGGGTGTCGATCACCCAGCCGGATCCGGAGGGCCCGCGGTACCGCAGCGAGACCGTCGACGACGACGTATGGCGCCCGCGGCCGGTGACGAGATTCACATGGCCGGTCGCGCGGGCCGCATCGGGTACGAGGGCGTTCACGAGGGTCGACTTGCCGACGCCGGAATGGCCGACGAACACGGTCGAATGCCCCGCGATCGCGGCCCCGATCTCGTCGACCGGCGGCTGATCCTCAGACGAGCGGAACACGCGCAGATCGTCGATTCCATCGAAGTGTGCGAGGAACTCCGCAGGATCCGCGAGGTCGGTCTTCGTGACGACGATGAGCGGGCGGATCCCCGCGTCGAGCGCGGCCACGAGATAGCGGTCGACCAGGCGCGGGCGAGGCGGAGGGTCGGCGGCGGCCACGACGATGAGCATCTGATCGGCGTTGGCGACGATCACACGTTCGACGTTGTCGGTGTCGTCGGCCGAACGCCGCAGCAGCGAGGTGCGGTCTTCGATGCCGACGATGCGCCCGAGCGTGCCCTCGTCGCCCGACGTGTCGCCGACGATCCGCGCACGATCGCCCGTGACGATCGGCGTGCGGCGCAGCTCGCGGGCGCGGGTCGCCGTGGTCTCGTGCTCCGACGGATCGCCCTCGTCGATCAGCACGCGATAGCGGCCGCGATCGACTCCGAGCACGCGACCGATGACGGCGTCTTCGTGCTTCGGGCGGATCTTGGTGCGCGGCCTATTGCCTTTGGGATTGGGGCGCACGCGCACGGCCGACTCGTCGAACTCCTCGTCGTCCTCGTCGACCTCGTCCCACCAGCTCACGGGCGTTCCGCTCACTCCAGTCCGGCGAGCATGCGCTGCCAGAGCCAGACGAACTGCGGCATCGTCTTGCCGGTGGTGCCGATGTCGTCGACGACGATGCCCGGCGTGCGCAGGCCGATGAGCGCGCCCGTCGTGGCGATGCGGTGGTCGTGGAACGACTTCCACTCGCCGCCGTGCAAAGGGGCGGGGATGATGCGGATGCCGTCATCCAGCTCTTCGGCACCGCAGCCGATCGCGCGCAGGTTCGATGTGAGGGCAGCGATGCGATCGGTCTCGTGCGTGCGGATGTGTCCGATGCCGGTGAACGTCGACGGCTGGTCTGCGAGGGCCGCGAGGCCCACGAGCGTCGGCGTCAGCTCGCTGACCGCCGACAGGTCGAGGTCGACGCCGTGGATCTGGCGCCCGCCCGTGACGGTCACAGCGCCGCCGCGGCGCGTGACGCGTGCGCCGAGCAGCGAGAGGAGTTCGGTCAGGTGACCGCCCGGCTGCGTGGAGCGTGCCGGCCACGAGGGCACCGTGACGGATCCGCCTGCGACCATCGCCGCGGCGAGGAACGGTGCCGCGTTCGACAGATCGGGCTCGATCGGGACGGTCTTGCCGCGCGGTGTGGTGGCGGGAACGATCCATTCGCCGGGGGAGGGGCGCTCGACGTGCACGCCGCGGCGCGCAAGCGTGTCGATCGTCATGTCGATGTGGGGGATGCTCGGCAGACGGTCGCCGGTGTGCTTCAGGTGCAGCCCCACGTCGAATCGCGGCGCCGCGAGCAGCAGACCCGACACGAACTGGCTCGAGCCGGATGCATCGATCTCGATCTCACCGCCGCGGATCTGGCCGTGGCTGTGCACGGTGAAGGGCAGGCTCCAGGAGCCACCGTCGTCGATGTCGACGCCGAGGTCGCGCAGCGCCTTGATCATGGTGCCCATCGGGCGATGGAGCGCGTTGGCATCGGCTGTCATGCGCACGTCGCCCTCGGCGAGACCGAGCAGCGGCGCGACGAACCGCATGACGGTGCCGGCCTGGCCGCTGTCGATCTCGCATCCGCCGGCGAGGGCGCGCGGCGGCGTGACCTCGACGTCTTCGCCGTACGGACTCTCGCCCGGCACGCGATCGATGTGCACGCCGAGTGCGCGCAGGGCATCGCCCATGCGATACGAATCGGCGGAGTGCAGCGGCGCCTCGAGGCGGCTGGGCGTGTCGGCCAGCGCCGCGAGGATCAGTTCGCGGTTGGTGAGCGACTTCGATCCGGGCACCGTCACGGTCGACGCGAGCGGCGCGTCGACCGTGGGCGCGGCGAACGGACCGCTCGGCGCTTCAGTCGGAGCGGCGGATTCGAGGGAATACCCGTGCATGGTCATCGCGTTCAACCTTAGTGAAGGAAGAGAGGCGGTGCCCGATGGGTTCAGCGACGTGTGTTGCGATCGACTCGCGTGTGCGGTACGACCCCGTGGACGTAGGGTGGTTCTCGATGGACGACATCGAAACCTCTCTCCGCGATGATCCCCGAAGCCAGTTCGAGGATCAGGCGCTTCCGTTCATGGATCAGCTGTACGGAGCCGCCATGCGCATGGCGCGCAATCCGCAGGATGCGGCAGACCTCGTGCAGGACACGTTCGTGAAGGCGTACGCGGCCTGGGATCGGTTCGAGCAGGGCACGAACCTGAAGGCCTGGCTGTACCGCATCCTCACGAACACGTACATCAACGGGTACCGCAAGAAGCAGCGCGAGCCCTACCAGAGCGCCATCGACGAGCTCGAGGACTGGCAGCTCGGAGGCGCCGCGTCGACGACCGCGTCGAGCCACCGCTCGGCCGAGGCCGAGGCGATCGACCGCATGCCGTCGTCGGCGGTGAAGGACGCGCTGCAGGAGCTGAAGGAGGATTTCCGGATGGTGGTGTACCTCGCCGACGTCGAGGGCTTCGCCTACCAGGAGATCGCCGACATCATGGACACGCCCATCGGCACCGTGATGAGCCGCCTGCACCGCGGGCGCCGGCTGCTGCGAGACAAGCTGAGGGATTACGCCGCGGAACGAGGAATCGTCGCGGCTCAGACGGGAGCGAAGAAGTGAGCGACTGCGGGTGTGAGAAAGCACGCGTCGATCTTGAGGCGTTCGTGCGGGGAGAGCTGGACTACTGTCAGACGGCCCAGGCCGAGATCCGGGCGCACATCGAGAACTGCCCGGGATGTCAGGACGAAGCGACCGTGGCGCGCACGCTGACCGATGCGGTGCACCGCGCGTGCAGCGACGAGGCCGCGCCGACCGATCTGCGAACGCGCGTCATCGCGACTCTGCGCGATGTGCAGGCCGAGCCGCACTGATCCCGTCATAGGGTGGGCGGGTGAACTTCGTCGACGCTCGAAACTGTCCCGCTGATCCCGCTTCGCGCGAGTCTCTCGAGGCCCGCGGTCTCGATTACCGCGTCTCTGTGGCGGGCGAGCGCGCGGATTTCCTGCGCGCGGTCTCGCGGGGGTTCCTCGAGGGAGAGCCATCGGCGTCATCCTTGGCGACCCCCGAGGGGCATCCTGAACGGCGCTCCATCGGCGTGTTCGACCGGTCGGCCGTGCAGCCGTTTCCCGTTGCGACCGTCGAGTCGTGGGTGACGCCGCTGACGGTTCCGGGCGGTGAGCTCAGCATGTGGGCGATCAGCAACGTAACGGTCGCTGCGACGCACCGTCGGCGCGGCGTCGCTCGCGCGATGCTCGAGGGCGAGCTGCGCGCGGCGCAGGCGGCCGGCGTCCCGATCGCCGGCCTGACGGTCACCGAGGCGACGATCTACGGGCGCTACGGCTTCGCGCCCGCCGCGCCGAACGCGACCGTGAAGATCGATTCGAAGCTCGTCGGATGGCAGGCCCCCGAGCCCGCGGCCCGGATCCTGTATGTCGATCGTGAGCAGCTCGCGAGGGATCTCGGCGAGCTGCACGAGCGCACGCGAGCAGAGCGCATCGGCGACATCGCGGGATGGGAGCACCGCTGGCGACATCACGCGGGACTCGACACGGCCGCGGAGCATCCCGAGAAGATCCGCGGCGTGCGCGCCGTCGACGCGTCGGGCGAGACGGTGGGATCCATGGCGTTCCGGCTCGTCGAGGGGGCTGATTATCGTCAGCACACGCTGCGCGTGCTGCACCTCGTGGCCGCGACCTCCGACGCGAGAGCGGCCCTGTGGAAGTTCGCGATCGACCACGACCTCGTGGCCGCGGTCGAGGCGTCCGAGCAGCCGGTCGATGACCCGCTGCTGTGGCAGGTGCACGACGCGAACCGCATCGAGCAGAGCGTCTCCGAGCACGGGTGGCTGCGGATCCTCGACGTGCCGGCGGCCCTCGCCTCGCGCCGTCTCGAGGGCGCGTTCGGCGTGCGGCTCCGCGTGACCGACCCGCTCGGGCTCGCGGACGGAGCGTGGACGATCGTGCAGCTCGGAGCCGACGGCGTGCAGATCGAGCCGCTCGCAGACGGGGCCGAAGCCGATATCGCGCTCGATGTCGGGGCCCTCTCGGCGGCCTACCTCGGTGCGGTGCGGCTCGAGGCGCTCCGGGCGGCGGGTCGGGTGACGGGATCCGCGGAGAAGATCCGCGCCTTCTCCGACGCCCTCCGCACCCGCACCCAGCCGCACCTCTCGATCGTCTACTGACCCCGGCTCGGCCGGGCGTCAGCGGCGGCGTTGGCGCTCGGTGGCGTCGTTGACCTCGCCGACGAGCTCCTCGAGGATGTCCTCCAGGAACAGCACGCCGACGGTGCGGCCGTCGGACTCGCGCACGTTC